>ERZ1034915.61-NODE-61-length-72264-cov-708.179922_pt1 | contig 72264 bp, 93 predicted proteins | sample MGYA00520592_ERZ1034915 | MGnify/ENA primary metagenome ERZ1034915 (study PRJEB33766, sample SAMN09781787) | gut metagenome | biome: gut microbiome | host: Homo sapiens | place: Madagascar | study: EMG produced TPA metagenomics assembly of the PRJNA485056 data set... | reverse complement strand
TTCTCAATTTTTTAGATAATTGTATGCGATATGTCAGAAGTTATTCAGAGGATTTAGAAAGAAATGGTTTGTTCATCACTGGAACTTTAAGTAAAGTTAAGCAACTGGGTGCGATGCATTGGATTAATGGAAAATCGTACCAAATAAAATTGGAAGTCTAAGTCGTTATTTGTGAATAGAGGACAAGAGAAATCTTGTCCTTATTTTTTTGTGTAAGGGGGGAGTATGGAGGAAAGATTTACAGATTTATGTACAGCACATAAATTAGCGAAATTATTTGAATATGAATTAAAAACAGTACAGAATTATATCAGTCAGATGAGAAGAAATCCAGAATTTAGTAAGTATGTTGTAGGTCCAAGAGGACATACAATGGTAAGTTATGCAGGTTTTTATGATTATTGGATAAAACAAGGAGAAAAGCAAAGAGAAATGTTATAATGAGTTATACATTTTTTCTGCTTGGTTCATAGGAGGGAGAATGTTTTATAAAAAGTTAAAAAATGGTAAATACCGCTATTTTGAAAAGTATTTTGATGAAAATCAAGAGAAGTGGCGTCAAGTCACAGTGACTTTAAATTCAAAAAGTAGAGTTGCGCAAGCAGAAGCTAAAAATAGATTAGCTTTAAAAATAAAAGAACAGCTTGAACAACAAATTTATCAGGAAATACCTACAATTCAAGAAGTTTATAATGATTGGCGAAAAATTAGAGATGAAGAATTAAAAGCTTCTTCTATTCATACAGAAAATGGTTCTTTTCAAAGATTTTTAAAAAAATTTGGGAAAAGAAAAATAGACAGTGTAAAAGGGAGCGAAATTCAGAAATTTATCTTAGAATTAAAGTTATCCCCAAAGACACGAGTGTTGAGAAGAAGTTATTATACGATGTTGTTTTCTTATGCGCAAAAGGTGGGCTATATAGAAGATAATCCTATGTCACAAGTTGTCTTACCTAAAGTAAGAACAACAGTGGATGATGTTAAAAAGAAACAATGTAATTTTTTAGATCGTACAGAAATGCGTACGATACTAGATTATGGTTATAGCATACCTAAATATTATAGACAAACGTCTTTGTTTGAATTTATGTTTCTTACAGGATTGCGTATAGGGGAGCTTCTTGCTTTAAGATGGGAAGATATTGACTTTGAAGAAATGACTTTAACAGTGAATCATACACTAAATCTTCATGGTTATGTAGCAGATGCTCGACAACTGCTTTCTCCTAAAACTGCCCATTCTTATAGAACTTTATCATTGAATAAAAGATGTATGGAAATATTGTCTGTCTTTCAAAAGGAGTGTTACGATAAGGAATTTATCTTTGTCAGTGAAAAAAATCATATTTATGGTAGAGATGAGCTTTCTGTTATTTTTAAGAAAATCTGTTCAGAGCAACTCGGAGAGGATAAAAATACGAGAAGGTATCATTTGCATATGTTAAGACATTCTCATATCTCATTACTCGTTGAAATGAATATACCTATTAAAGCCATTATGGAACGTGTAGGGCATTCGAGTGAGAAAATGATTTTACAGGTCTATAGTCATGTGACTAAAAATATGCGTAAAGAATTAAGAGTCAAACTGAACGATTTTAAATTATAATATTTGAATTGTAGTAAAAAAACTAACCAAAAACTAACCAAAAATGAAGGAAAAGGGGGGAAAAATAGGGAAATAATATTGTGAGTAAATCTCTTGAGAATGCGATTATAGCGCACGGTTAAGGGATTTGTGTGATGTTATTTTTTAAGATGTTTTTATGAAACTTGTGAATTATAAACCAGACTATCTTCTAGAAGCTGTGTATAACTTGGATGTGGAAAACTTAAAAAAGCGAGATATCCGAGGAATTATGGTGGACTTAGATAATACACTTATCGCTTGGAATAATCCCGATGGAACACCCGAATTGCACCAATGGCTACAACTAATGCGTACAAATGGTATAAAGGTTATTGTCGTATCAAATAATAAACATGAACGTGTCAAACGTGCGGTAGCTAAATTTGATGTTGATTTTGTTTCGCGTGCGATGAAACCTTTTGCTTGGGGAATAAATAAAGCCTTAGTTAAACTTAACGAACAACCGGACCACGTCATTATGGTTGGGGATCAACTCATGACTGATATTCGAGCAGCTCATCGTGCAGGAGTCCGTAGTATTCTTGTCAAACAATTGGTGGAGTCTGACGGTTGGAGTACCAAGTTCAACCGTTGGCGTGAACGCCGTGTGTGGAAAAAGTTAATTCGAAAATACGGCTATCCTAAATGGAATACAAGATTATAACTCTGCAGAGGCAGGGTTATTTTCTTTTGCTGGACTTTTCCCGAGGTTTTCCACTTTATTTTTCTACTTATCCCAAGTTTTCCACAGTTTTACACACCTTATTCACAAAAATGTGGAAAACTGTGAATAAATGTGTGGAAAAAAAGAAACCTCAATGAAGTTTCTTTTTTTATTTACATTAAGCCACGTTCTTTATACCATTGATCAGGCTGCCAGATCCAATGTCTTCCATCTTTTTCAAGAAGATCAAAAGCTTCCTGTGGTCCCATGCTTGCTGCCGGATATTTAGGGAGCTCCTGATGAGCTTCATCCCATGCTTGGCGGATAACATCAATGAGTTCCCAAGAACGAGAAACTTCTTCCCAGTGGGAGAAATTAGTACCATCACCATGTAAAACGTCAAGCAAGAGTTTTTCATAAGCTTCGGGAGAATTTCCTAAAATTGCTGCATCATGGCGGTAGCCAAGTTTGATAGGCGCGATATTGAAGCCTTGACCGACTTCTTTGCCATTAATTGTAAGGGAGAAGCCTTCAGTAGGTTGGATATAAATGGTAAGGATGTTTTCCCCAAGAGCTGTATCAAAAATATTGTTAGGGTCTTGCTTGAAGACAATGTTAATGCGTGTTCCTTTTTCTGTCAAACGTTTCCCGCTACGTACGTAGAAAGGGACGCCAGCCCAACGGTCATTGTCAATGAGGAATTTTCCAGCGACAAAAGTTTCTGTGTTAGAATCTGGCGCTACAGAAGGTTCAGAACGATAGGCTGCAAAGTCCTTGCCATCAATCTTGCCCTCGATATATTGGCCAGGAATGAAAGCTTCAAGCGCTTCTTGTCTTGAATATTTACGAATGCTGTGGAGGGCCTTGACCTTTTCGTTCAAAATATTTTCTTGTGTAAAAGTTTGAGGTTTTTCCATAGCTAGTAAAGCCAAAACCTGGAGCACATGATTTTGAATCATATCCTTGAGTGCGCCACTCGTTTCATAATAACCACCGCGATCTTCAACACCAATACTTTCAGCAAATGTAATCTGTATATTGTCGATATGGTCCTTGTCCCAGATGGATTCAAACATTTGGTTGGCAAAACGGATAGCTGAAACCGATTGAATCATTTCTTTTCCGAGATAGTGGTCAATACGGAAGGTTTGGTCTTCCGAAAAGACGTCTTTAAGTGCGGTATTCAGTTCTTGAGCTGTTTCCAAATCACTTCCGAATGGCTTTTCGATAATCACACGTTCAAAACCTTTCCCTGTCAGAATCTTTTCTGACTTGAGATGGTTAGCAATGATTGAGAAAAATTGTGGCGCCATAGCCAGATAGAAAACTTGGTTGCAAGCAGTATCATACTTTTCTCGGAGCTGATCTCCCAGCTCTTTGAGGGCATGATAGTGACTGCTGTCATTGACATCATGGCTTTGATAGTAGAAGTGGCTCGAGAAGGCCTTGAGTTCGTCTTGATCATGGCTTAAACCCGCCAAAGATTCGATAACGATTTGGCGATAATACTCATCGGTCCACGGGCGACGCGCAGTACCAATCACTGCAAAATTTTCTGCAATTTCGCCTTTTTTATAAAGTTGGAAAAGGGCGGGATAAAGTTTCCGTTTAGCGAGGTCACCAGTTGCCCCGAACATGGTAAAAAGTACTTGTTTACTCATAAGTCTCTTCTTTCTATTGATTATCAAACATCATTTTCAGCATAGTCGATATAAGTATCAACATAGTCCAGATAGTCTTTGTTTAACTGTGCTTTTATATCCTGATACTCAGCTTCAGTATAGTCACGCTCAGCAATTTTAGCACGATAAAAAGGTAAGTTTAATTCTTTTTGAAGTCTCTCTTCAAGCTCTTTACGATTCATAATGATTTCCTTATATGAGAAAAATTTACTACTAAGAAAATTATATCACAAAATCACCTTTGCGCCCTCCAAGTGAGATTCTTTCGAATGAAAGTGATAGAATAGAAATATGTCTTTATTAACTTTTACACTTTGTATGCTCCTGCTTGGCGTTGTTGCCGGTATTGTAGGAAGCATTTTAGGTCTCGGTGGTGGAATTATTATCACACCGATTATTACCTCTTTTTTTGGTGTTGATATAAAATATGCAATCGGTGCAAGTATTGTCGCTGTTATTGCAACGAGTTCAGGCGCCGCCATTTCTTATTTGAAAGATGATTTGGTCAATGTTCGTGTTGCCATGTTTTTAGAAATTTTTACCACAATTGGTGGGTTACTAGGAGCGATTTTGGCCGGACTCTTTAATGCTGCGGTATTAAATATTCTTTTTGCTTGTTTATTGATTTTTCAAGCCTATAATATGTGGCGCAAGCTGCATCAAGGTGAGAAAGTCTTGCAAAATGTTACCTCAGACAAGTGGGCAGAAAAGATGAAGCTTAATTCTTCTTACTTTGATAAGCAAACAGGAAAAGAAGTCGCCTATCAAGTGGAGAAAGTCCCAGCTGGCGCTTCGATTATGTTTGGTGCAGGAATAGCTTCAGGACTTTTAGGTATAGGTTCGGGGGCGTTTAAGGTTTTAGCTATGGATACAACCATGAAAATGCCATTAAAACCGTCAACCGCCACCTCAAACCTCATGATTGGGGTAACTGCAGCAGCTTCAGCGACAGTCTACTTCTTTAACGGCTATGTTGACCCGTCCTTAGCAGGACCTTTAGCGATAGGAATTGTAGCTGGCGCAGCTATTGGCTCACGTATTATGCCACATTTACCTGCTCGGACGATTCGCTTGATATTTATTCCTGTAATTGGTCTTATGGCTTTACAAATGATACTTAAAGGACTTGGTTTATGACGGAAGAAAAAGAAAAATTACTTGAAATTGAACTCAGAATAGGAAAAATTTTAAGAGCGGGTGTATTCATTAGCTCGTCAATTATCATTATTGGTTTAATTATGTTTGTTTTCACGGGGCATTCTGGCTACCCAGGAACGACTTATCCTCGAGGCTTGTCTGAAATTGCAGAGGGACTTGTCGCCTTTAAAGCCTTTGCTTGGCTTATGACTGGTCTGTTTCTTTTGATCTTAACACCTGTACTTCGGGTGGTTGCTTCTATTTTTGCCTTTGCAAAAGAGGGCGATAAAATGTATGTCATTATTACGATGATGGTACTTGCTGTATTGGTTATAGCCATCCTTTTAGGGCATACAGGTGCGTAAGCTATTTCTTGCAAAACACTATTGAAACTGGTATTATAGGTAGTGCTGGGGGAGTGGTGGAATGGCAGACACGCATGCTTCAGGTGCATGTGCTCGTAAGGGCGTGGGGGTTCAAATCCCCTCTCCCCCATAACCAGTTACAATCTCGCTTAGGCGGGATTTTTTATTTAAGAGGTGAATATATGGTAAGAAGATTAACAAAAGAAGAGCTGCAGGAGCGCATAGATGAAAATCCCCTCCGTGCGCTAGCAAATATAGGAGAGGAAGTGGGCTTAACGCGTGTCGGGATTGAAAAATTGCTGAAAAGCTATAAGTTAGAAGATTATCGCAATCAAAAGATTAAAGCTTTACGTCGGACAGCAGCAAGGCAAAGAAGATTGAACAAATAAAGGAGAAATCATGGCAAAAATCGGATTTATCGGTACGGGAGTAATGGGCGCAGCAATGGCAGGTCATCTACTTGATGCAGGCAATGAACTGTTCGTCTATAATAGAACAAAAGCAAAAACAGACGCTTTAGTGGCACGTGGCGCAACTTACTGCGCGACGCCACAAGAAATTGCAGAAGCAACGGATATCGTTTTTTCTATTGTAGGCTATCCCAAAGATGTTCGCGAAATTTACTTTGGCGAAAAAGGTGTATTTAAAGCGGATGTACAAGGTGCATTTTTGGTAGATATGACAACATCAGAGCCGGCTTTGGCACAAGAGATTTATCAGGCTGCAAAAGAAGCGGGAGCTTCAGCTTTAGATGCTCCAGTATCGGGAGGTGACATTGGGGCGCAGAATGCAAGCTTAACAATTATGGTAGGTGGTGAGGAAGAAGCCTATGAACATCTCTTGCCTTACTTTGAAACTATCGGCAAAACGATTACACGTCAAGGTGCAGCAGGAGCGGGTCAACATACCAAAATGGCCAACCAAATTGCTATCGCAGGAACGATGACCGCAATGACAGAGCTAATGGTTTATGCAGATAAAGCAGGTTTAGATGTGGAAAAAGTTCTTCAAACAGTAGGAGGCGGATCGGCAGCCACTTGGTCAATGACCAATTATGCACCGCGTATTTTACGTGAGGACTTTAGTGCGGGTTTCTTCGTTAAACATTTTATTAAAGATTTAGGCATCGCTTTAGCTGAGGCTGAAAAAATGGGGCTTGAACTTCCTGCCACAGCAGGAGCGAAAAAGCTTTATGATCGCTTAGCAGAAGAAGGTTATGAAAATGATGGTACACAAGCGCTGATTAAACTTTGGTGGCCAGAAGGCGTGAGACCAAACAAATAAAAAAATAGACCAGATGGTCTATTTTTTTTTTATTTGAAAATTTACATTTCCTCAGGTGCTTCAACACCAAGTAAGCGCAATGCTTCTTTTAAGACAAGAGAAGTCGCATTCGCAAGTGCTAAACGCGCTTGAAGTCCTTCGTTGTCCTCAAGGATACGTACATGTGCATAATATTTGTTAAAGGCTTGTGCCAATGAAATTGAGTATTTCGCAATAATAGAAGGCTCATACTTGTCGGCGGCACGTTTAACGACATTACCAAAGTCTTGGAGTAATTTCACAATTTCCCAAGCTTCAGCTGGTGTTTCTTCAACATTGACAGGTTGAGGTACATAGTTTGCTTTACGTAAGATGGAACGGATACGCGCATATGCATATTGGACGTAAGGGCCCGTCTCACCTTCAAATGAAACCATCTCTTCAAGGTTGAAGTCGTAACCATTGTTACGGTCAGTTTTTAAGTCATAAAACTTCACAGCGCCAACCCCAACTTGTTGTGCGACACGTTCTTTGTTTGGCAAGTCAGGATTTTTATCATTAATTTGTTTCAGAGCACGTTCTACCGCTTCATCAAGTGTTGTTTCTAACTTAACAACATGACCTTTACGTGTGGAGAATTTTTTCCCGCCTTGGGTTACCATACCGAAGGAAACGTGTGTCATATTGTCTGACCAGTCATAACCGGCTTCCTTGAGTACTGCCTTCAATTGTTTGAAGTGATTTTGTTGCTCGCCACCCACAACATAAAGTGATTTTACAAAATCAAAAGTTGCTTTACGGTACATTGCTGTTGCCAAGTCACGTGTGATGTATAGGGTTGCACCGTCAGTTTTCTTAATCAAGGCCGGATTAAGGTTGTATTTTTCGAGGTCTACAACCATAGCACCTTTAGACTCGTGCATTAAGCCTTTAGATTCTAAGTCTTCAACAACGGCATCCATCTTATCAGAGTAGAAAGATTCACCTGTAAAGTGATCAAATTCAATGCCTAATTTGCCGTAAATACGGTTAAATTCAATCAAGCTGACATCAGAGAACCATTTCCAGATGCGAAGTGCTTCTTCATCGCCTTGTTCCATCTTAAGGAACCAAGCACGACCTTCTTCGTCTACCGCAGGGTCTTCTTTAGCTTCAGCATTGATTTGCACATAGAGTTTCAATAACTCATCGATTGGATTAGCAGTGATTGTCGCTTCATCACCATATTTTTTATAAGCAGTGATCAAGAGACCAAACTGTTTACCCCAATCCCCCAAGTGATTGATTTTGATTGTATTGTAACCAATCTTTTCGTAAATTTTTGAAAGGGAGTCTCCGATAACCGTTGAGCGCAAATGACCAATAGAAAAAGGCTTGGCAATATTTGGAGCTGACATGTCAATAGGAACATTAGCACCATGACCGATATTTTGGTCGCCATAGTCTTCTTTTTCAGTGATAACTTCGTTGATAACTGCTGTGGCAACAGCTTTTTTGTCAAGGAAGAAATTCACGTAAGGACCAGTAGCAACTACTTTATCAAAGCCAGTAGCATCAATGTTCTCAGCGATTTCACCAGCGATGATTTGTGGGGCTTTGCGCAAAGTCTTGGCTAAACTGAAAGCTGGAAATGCGATATCGCCCATTTCTGATGATTTTGGTTTTTCAAGCAAATTTTCGATTTGTTCGAGTTCAAGCGCACCATCGAGTACGGCGAACAAAGATTTTGCTGCTAATAGTTTTTCATTCATGGAATAATTATACCATAATAGAAATAAAAAAGTATAGTGCTTATTGCGTTAAATTTTAAGCTTTATGAGTGAAGTGAGCCAAATAACTTATAGGATAAAGAGCTTTCTTTTTCATAGCTGTCTTTTTGTGTGATGTCTTGAATTTAAGGGTTGAAAAAATAACAAATGACTTATTTTGTATTTTTATACATTTTTAAAAAGAAGATGAAAGGGTTGAAGCAAGGAAGAAGTCTCTTTATTCATTGGTATTATGAGGACGGGTGTATATATTTTTATCCTAGGAGGTAAAATATGTATAAATAATAACTTAAAATAAAGACAAATATAGCTTTATTCCTATATTTTGTTAAGTATTTTTATGCTATAATGAGACTATGAAAAGAGAAGAACGATTAAATTTAATTAAACAAATTATCTCTGAAAATAAGATTGCGACACAGGAAGAGCTTCAAAGTGTTCTAGAATCTAGAGGGGTAAAGATTACACAGGCGAGTCTGTCACGTGATATTCGTGAGTTGCATATTATTAAAAAGCGTGAAGACGGCAAGAGCTTTTATGTTTTTTTGACAGAGCTTAATTCGCCGTCACAATCTCTGCTGCAGCAATATTTGACGAACTTTGTGCTGAAAGTGGATGTCGCCAGTGTTAATGTAGTTGTACACACGCACCTTGGTGAGGCAGATCTTTTGGCTAATGCTTTTGATGATGAGCAACGTCCAGAAATTTTAGGGACTTTGGCTGGTGCAGATACTTTATTGCTCATTTGTAAGGATGAAGCGGCAGCAGAGCGATTAGCCTTGGAGATTGAAGATGCCTTATAATGCAAGTAAAGAAAAATTGATTGCACGTATTCTTGATTTGGATTATGTGAAGTCTTTTCAAAAAGCAGAAAACGCCTTACAGGAAGAAAAAGAGTTGTTTGAGCAACAAAGTAAAATGAAGGAGTTGCAAAAGGAAGCTGTTCTCTATCAAAAAATAGGCAAAATGCAGGCCTTTAAAGAGACATCCAATGCAGCCCAAAGGATACACAAGTCTTTAAAAAACGATCCCTTAGTTGAGGATTATCTTTTAAAAATGCAGCCAGTTGATGCTCTTTTGAATCATGTGACCGGTGAAATTGAAAGTAAAGTTAATGAAGCCTTGGGACATTAGGCTATTGGGAGAAGGACCTTGTGTCCTTTTTGTTTTACCTCCAAGCTTGAGCTGGCTTTTTGTATGTTATAATAGAAGCAAACAATTTTCAAAAGAAAGAAGAATTATATGTCTGAAAAAATTTCACCAGGAATGCAGCAATATCTTGATATCAAAGCTGATTATCCGGATGCTTTCTTGCTCTTTCGCATGGGAGATTTTTACGAGCTTTTTTATGAAGATGCAGTGAATGCAGCCCAAATTTTAGAATTATCTCTGACTTCGCGCAATAAGAATGCAGAAAATCCGATTCCGATGGCAGGCGTTCCTCACCATTCAGCAGATCAATATATCGAGCAGCTTGTGAATTTAGGCCATAAGGTTGCCGTGGCAGAGCAAATGGAAGACCCTAAAACGGCTGTCGGTATCGTCAAACGCGCGGTTACGCAAGTTATTACACCAGGTACAGCTGTAGATGTGGGTTTAACAACTGAGAATAACTTTTTAGTGGCCTTGGATAAAGCTTCTGAAACATTTTCCCTGGCTTATATGGATCTATCGACAGGCGAATTTAAAGCCACTCAATTCTCCGACTTTTCAGCAGCCCTCAGTGAGATATCCTCCCTAAAGGCACGTGAGATTGTTGTGGGTTATGAGCTATCAGACGATGACAGACAAGTCTTTGAAAAGCAACTGAATGTGATGGTCTCAGAGCAGTATGATTATGAAGACATTGCTTCCACACTTTCTCCCTTAGAAAATCAAGTGGCTTCAAAACTCTTGGCCTACATTAACCGTACTCAATTAAGGGACTTGAGCCACTTGCAGGAAGTGGAACACTATGAAATAAAAGACTTTCTGCAAATGGACTTTGCAACGAAATCTTCTCTGGAGTTAACCGCCAATAAACGAGAAGGAAAAAAGCATGGGACTCTTTATTGGTTGCTTGATGAAACCAAAACAGCTATGGGGACACGTTTACTCCGAAGTTGGGTCGACCGCCCGTTGATTTCTGCTGACGCCATCAATAAACGTGCGGATGTTGTACAACTTTTCGTGGACAATTTCTTTGAACGTGCCGATTTGATTGAAGCGCTCAAAGGTGTTTATGACCTTGAACGCCTAGCTTCCCGAGTGTCCTTCGGTAAAGTTCTTCCCGTGGATTATTTGCAGTTGGAAAATTCCTTGTCGAATGTCCCGGGCATTAAAAATGTTTTACTGACCATGAACAATCCAGTTCTGGAACCCCTCATCTCTCAACTGGATGAAATTCCAGAACTTATCGCCTTAATACGTCAGGCAATTGATGAATCAGCGCAACGTGTCATTACTGAAGGGGGCGTCATTAAGTCAGGTTATAATGCGCAACTGGACAAGTATCGCGAAGCTTTAACAAACGGTACTTCATGGATAGCAGAATTGGAAGCGAAAGAAAAAGCCAACACAGGAATCTCGACATTAAGAATTGATTTCAACCGCAAAGACGGTTATTATTTCCATATTACGCAAAGTCAGCTTGGCAGTGTTCCTGACCATTTTTATCGTAAGGCAACCTTGAAAAATTCAGAGCGCTTTGGTTCAAAAGAGTTGGCTGAAATCGAAGAAATTATGCTTGAAGCGCGTGAAAAATCAAGTGTTTTAGAATATGATCTTTTTGCGCAGGTACGTACAGAGACTGAACAATATATCTCGCGCCTGCAAAAATTAGCAAAAGCAATTGCCAGTATCGACTGTTTGCAAAGCTTAGCGACCGTTGCGGAAAAATACCAGTATACTCGGCCAATTTTTACCCCAGAGCGAAAGGTAAATATTGTAAAAGGGCGTCATCCTGTGGTGGAGAGTGTTCTTGGTGCTCAAGAATATGTACCCAATGACATTAAGTTGCCAAATCAAACCGCAATTCAGCTCATCACTGGGCCAAATATGTCTGGTAAATCAACCTACATGCGTCAATTTGCGATGATTGTCATTATGGCACAGATCGGCTCTTTCGTACCAGCTGAGCTTGCTGAACTTCCGATATTTGATGCGATTTTTACACGTATTGGTGCAAGTGATAACTTAATCTCAGGAGAGTCGACCTTTATGGTTGAAATGATGGAAGCCAATCATGCTATCCAACATGCTACGCCGCATTCTTTAATCATTTTTGATGAACTTGGACGAGGCACTGCAACTTATGACGGGATGGCTTTGGCGCAGTCGATTATTGAGTATATTCATGATAATATTCATGCTAAAACACTCTTTGCGACACATTACCATGAGTTGACGGAGTTGGCAGACAGTCTTGAGGAGTTAGAAAATGTGCATGTTGCTACCTTGGAAAAAGGTGGTGATGTGACTTTCTTGCATAAGATTACGGAAGGTCCAGCAGATAAATCCTATGGTATTCATGTGGCTAAAATTGCAGGACTACCAACAAAATTACTTGAACGTGCCGATATTATTCTGCAAAAGTTGGAGAATAAGCCTGTGATGAGTAAAGCACCCGTAGTTGAAAAAGAGCAATTGAGCCTTTTCACTTTTGAAGATAACCATCAAGAGTTGATTGAGAGATTAAAAGAAACGAATGTTGATAATATGACAGCACGCGAAGCTTTGAACTTTTTATGGGATCTCAAAGACAAGCTGTAAGATTTGGTTTTTAATGGCAAAATTGTTAGAATGAAGTAAATAAAGAAGCGTTAAAAGGAGAGTATATGGCGGAAGATAAAGATAAAATCCTCGAAACACCTGAGGTCCCCGAAGTTGAAGCTGTTGAAGCTATAGTAGAAGAGGGTGTTGACACAGCTCCTGAAGTGACAGAGGAAGAAATTCTTGTTGTGTCAGAGACAGATAAACCTTCTCCTGCTGATGAGCCAGTGGAAAGTGGAGAGACTATTACAGAGCAAGAAGTTGAAGCACCTGTTGCAGAATTAAAAGATGATTTTATTGCTGACAAAGAAGCAACTGAAGAACCTAAAGTTTCTCAGTATAATTATGCAGATGAGCCATTTTTGGCAGACAACCGTGTCAAATCAGGAATAACTCCAAAATGGAACTGGGGCGCAATGGCGATGCCTGTCTTCTTTGGTGTAGCGAATCGCTCTTACCTAGGTTTGCTCAGTTTACTTGTGGTTATTCCTTGGATTGGCTGGATTTTTGGTATTGTTTGGGCTATTGTTTTCGGTCTCAATGGAGAACGTTGGGCGCTACAAAATCCAGACAATCGCTACCGTGATGAAGAAGAATTTCGTAAGGTTATGGACGGTTGGAACCGTGCCGGTTTAGTCGCCTTTATCATTGGTGCAGTAGTTACCGTTCTTCTCTTGCTTTTCTTTATGATTATTGGCGCAGCTATATTCAGTAATATGGATCAGCTTCAGTATTAAAAATAGATTGACGAAGTGATAATATGAGAGACCTCTCCGGTGTATTTCAGGAGAGGTTCTCTTTGTTATCAAGAAGCTTCTTCAGCTTTCAAATTTGTCTCTTGAAAATATGCTATAATAAGTACTGACTATGAAAAAGCGAAACAGTCACTTGATGCGGAGGTCTGAATAAGTGGGAAAAATAATCGAACTTGATGAATCACTTGCGAATCAGATAGCAGCAGGTGAAGTCGTAGAACGGCCTGCTAGCGTTGTAAAAGAATTAGTAGAAAACTCCATTGATGCTGGTGCAACGCGTATCATTGTGAAAATTCAAGAGAGTGGCTTACGGCTCATTGAAGTGATTGACAATGGAACGGGGATTGAAAAAGAAGATGTTGCTAAGTCTTTAAAGCGGCACGCAACCAGTAAAATCAAAAATAAAGCGGATTTGTTTAAAATACGTACGCTTGGATTTAGGGGTGAAGCGATGCCTTCAATTGCTTCGGTCAGTGAATTTTCTATCGAGACAAGTGTGACGGATGAAGAGTCCGGCACGCGCTTGGTAAGTCATGGTGGAAAAGTGGACGCATTAGAAGCAATTGCCCAAAGAGAAGGGACCAAGGTTACTGTACAAAACCTTTTCTACAATACGCCGGCACGCTTAAAATATATCCGCTCCTTGCAAGCAGAACTTAGCCACATCACGGATGTTATTAATCGCCAAAGTATGGCTCACCCTGAGATTTCTTTCACGCTGATCAATGAGGGTAGAGAGCTGATGAAAACGGCAGGAAATGGTGATTTACGGCAAGTTATTGCCAGTGTTTACGGCCTGCCAACCGCTAAAAAAATGTTGAAAGTGGAGGCGGAAGATTTAGACTTTACGATTTCGGGATACGTGAGCCTGCCCGAGCTGACGCGTGCTAACCGTAATTATATCACCTTGATGATAAATGGACGTTTCATCAAAAATTTCTTGCTGAATCGTGCAATTCTTGAAGGATACGGCAACCGCTTGATGGTGGGACGTTTCCCTATCGTTGTGCTTTCTATTGAGATTGATCCACAATTAGCCGATGTCAATGTGCACCCGACTAAGCAAGAAGTCCGCTTGTCAAAAGAGCGTGAACTCATGCGCTTGATTACAGAAGCTATTCAAAGTGTTTTTGTGGAGCAAACTTTAATTCCTGATGCATTGGAAAATCTCAATTCACGACGTGTAAAAGTAGAGGAACAACCAGAAGTTGTAAGGGAGAGCAAATCAGCAAACCTTTACTATGATAAGGTGAGTCAGGATTTCTTTGTGGATAAAACTCAGGTACGTGAGACGTACAATAGCCCTCAGGAGAAAGTTCTACCTCCAGAAGAAGCCCCTAGTACACCTTCTATTTTCGAAGAAGTGGTGCTTGAAGAAAAACAAGCACCGGAAAGCTCAAAAGGAATAGAAGGAAAAACAGCCTTTCCTGATTTGGAATATCTGGCACAACTGCATGCTACTTACCTGCTTTGCCAAGCGCAAGATGGTCTTTATATTATTGATCAACATGCAGCTCAAGAGCGTATAAAATATGAATATTGGCGGGATAAAATCGGTGAAGTCAGCATGGACCAACAAATTTTGCTGGCCCCTTATATCTTTAGTCTACCTAAGAATGATTTTTTGATGTTTTTAGACCGAAAACATATTTTGGAAGAAGCTGGATTGTTCCTTGAGGAATATGGAGAAAATCAATTCATTCTGCGTGAACACCCCACATGGCTTCAAGAAAACGACTTGGAAGAAACGGTTTATGAGATGATTGATGAAATCCTTTTGACAAAAGAATTCTCAGTCAAAAAATACCGACATGATTTAGCAACAATGGTGGCATGTAAGAGCTCGATTAAGGCAAATCATCCGCTTGATGCAGAATCAGCACGGGCATTAGTCAAAGAACTTGCTACTTGTGAGAATCCTTACTCTTGTGCGCATGGACGTCCAACAATTGTCCATTTTAATGGTGGAGATTTAGAAAAAATGTTCCGGCGTCGTCAAGAAACACATCTCTCTAAAGCCGCAAGTTGGAAGAATATAAATTAAAAATAGGAAAAGAAGGAAAATGACAACTTTATACATGGTAGTCCCTTGTTACAACGAGGAATTGGTGCTTGATGAAACATCTCGTCGCCTTGAAGAAAAATATGCAGCTTTGAAAAAAGCTGGGAAGATTGATGAAAAAAGCCGCGTTGTTTATGTTAATGATGGTTCGCGAGACAGTACTTGGGAAAAAATTCAAGAAAAACATGCGGCTAATCCGATGTTTAGTGGGATCAATCTCTCACGTAACAGAGGCCATCAAAATGCGCTCTTGGCGGGTTTAATGCAAGTTAAAGACTTAGCAGATGCCGTTATTTCAATGGATGCAGACTTACAGGACGATATCAATGCTATTGATGCAATGCTTGAAGAGTATGAAAAAGGCTACGAAGTCGTTTATGGCGTCCGTGATAATCGGGACACAGATACGGCATTTAAACGTCGTACAGCAATGGCTTTTTATGGCTTGATGAAGAAACTAGGCAGTGAATCTGTGCCTAATTCGGCAGACTTCCGCCTGATGAGCAGTCGTGCCTTAAATGGTTTGGCTGAGTATGAAGAAGTAAACCTCTTTTTACGTGGAATGGTTCCTCTTGTAGGATATAAATCAACTAATGTTTACTATAAACGTGGGGAACGTTTTGCAGGGGAAAGCAAGTATCCCCTCAAAAAAATGGTGAGTTTTGCGATTGATGGGATTACTTCAACTTCAGCAACACCTATGCGCTTTATTTTCTGGACTGGATTGACGATGTTCCTGCTTGCTTTTGTAGCTGGAATCTATGTTGTGGCGCGTCATTTCATCGGCGGCTTCCCAACGACGGGTTGGGCCTCAATCATGGTTGCTATTATTGGGCTAGGTGGCATTCAACTCTTGGCCCTTGGGATTATTGGTGAGTATATTGGTAAAATCTTCCTTGAAGTTAAAGCACGCCCACGTTTTATTATCCAAGACTTTATTAACACAGAAGGTGATGAGGACTAATGTACGAATACTTCAAAGGTAAGTTAGTTAAAATTACACCAACATATATCGTTGTTGATGTTGCCAATATTGGTTACCTCATCAATGTAGCAAATCCCTATGCTTGGTCGCATAGGATGAATCAAGAAATTGAAATATATGTGCACCAAGTGATTAGGGAAGATGCACATAGCTTATATGGCTTTATGGATGATGCAGAGAAATCTTTGTTTTTACGTTTGATTAGTGTCTCAGGCATTGGTCCAAAATCTGCCTTAGCAATCATTGCTGCAGATGATAACGTGGGCCTTGTTCATGCGATCGACAATAGTGACATTAAGTATTTGACGAAATTTCCAGGTGTCGGTAAAAAAACAGCGATGCAGATGGTTCTGGATTTAGCTGGTAAATTTGATGCCACAGCTTCAGCTGAAATGGTCAAAACTGCGGCTCAAAATGAAAACCTAGCTCTTATTGAAGCGATTGAAGCTTTGCAAGCCTTAGGCTATAAAGCAACTGAACTTAAGAAAATTCAGAAGAAACTTGAAGCTGAATCTGGATTGACCAGTGAAGAGTATATTAAGGCCGCTCTCAAATTAATGATGAAATAAAATCCGTACAACACGGATTTTTGTTATAATAAAAACAATGAACGAAAACTTATCAGCAACACCACTTGAAGATGAAATGATGGTTGAGAAGTCTTTAAGGCCTCAATTTTTCAATCAATACATCGGTCAAGACAAGGTTAAAGAACAACTTGAAATATTTATCAAAGCAGCAAGACTACGTGAAGAAGTACTGGATCACGTGCTTCTTTTTGGGCCTCCCGGCTTGGGGAAAACAACCATGGCCTTTGTTATTTCGAATGAGCTAGGGGTCAACATCAAACAAACATCTGGACCAGCAATTGAAAAACCAGGAGATTTAGTTGCTATCTTGAACGAGCTTGAGCCAGGAGATGTCCTTTTTATTGATGAAATCCACCGCATGCCGATGCAAGTAGAAGAGGTTCTTTACTCTGCCATGGAAGACTTCTACATTGATATCATGCTAGGGTCTGGCGATGGCAGCCGCTCGGTTCATTTGGATTTGCCGCCTTTTACATTAGTGGGTGCAACAACGCGAGCTGGGATGCTTTCAAATCCTCTGCGTGCACGTTTTGGAATTTCGGCACATATGGAGTATTACACTGAACGTGACCTGGAGGAAATCGTCAAACGGACAGCAGATATATTTGAAGTGGAGATTGCAGACCAAGGTGCGCTTGAGATTGCATTGCGAAGCCGAGGTACCCCACGTATCGCAAATCGTCTGCTGAAGCGCGTTCGAGATTTTGCGCAAATTATGGGTGACGGCCGTGTAGATAAAGAAATCACAGATAAAGCACTTCAGATTTTAGATGTGGACAACGCGGGACTTGACTATATTGACCAAAAAATCTTACGTACAATGATCGAAATGTATAATGGAGGTCCTGTAGGTTTAGGGACGCTGGCGGTTAATATAGCAGAAGATCAAGAGACTGTCGAAGATATGTATGAGCCTTACCTGATTCAAAAGGGCTTTATCATGAGAACGAAGCAAGGGCGTAAAGCGACACCTAAAGCTTATGAACATTTGGGTTACCCTTATCAAGAGAAATAAAAAATACTCCATATGGAGTATTTTTTATACGTCTTACTTGAGTAAATTTTCTTTATATGATAATTTTTATACCCAGAGCTGTGCTATAATGAAGATATGGAAAAAATAGTATTTGTCTGCTTAGGTAATATTTGTCGAAGCCCCATGGCTGAGTTTGTCATGAAAGACTTAGTTGAAAAAGTTGAAAAAGAGGGAAAAAATTTCGAGGTGGAAAGTAGAGCCACGTCGAGCTGGGAACATGGGAATCCCATCCATCCAGGGACACGTACTCTTTTAACCGCATATGGTATCCCATTTGATGCTACTAAAGGAAGCCAGCAGATTTCACAAGAAGATTTTCAATATTTTGATCAAATTATTGCAATGGATGAATCAAATAAAGAAAATTTAGAGAAAATGGCTCCTGCAGATCAAAAACATAAAATAAAAATGCTTTTGAATAAATCAGTCCCGGACCCTTGGTATACGGGAGATTTCGAGGAAACTTATCGTCTGGTAAAAGAAGGTTGTTTAAATATTTTAGAAAATAATGGCAAGTGATGTTATATGATATGACATAAACCTTTGACAAGAGATAAAACTAGGTTTATAATATGGCCATAGAGTTGAAGTTGAGGAGATGACGGGTGAAAGAACGTGAATTGAGACACTCCCTAGCAGTGCTACCTATTGGTACTGTTATGAAACTAACAGGATTGAGTGCGCGACAAATTCGCTATTATGAGGAACAAGGTTTACTTTTTCCAGAGCGTAACGAAGGCAACCGCCGCATGTACTCTCTTAATGATATTGAGATTGTTTTTGATATTGCTGACTTGCTGTCGGAAGGCAATAATATCGCTGATATTAAGCGCATCTATGCTCAAAGACAGAAAAAAGCTATGAAAAATCTCTCCATCAGTGAAGTACATCTTGCTTTAGAACGTGAATTTGCACAGCAAGGTCGTTTCGGACATCCGACATCCACTCATTTTAACCAGCCGCGTATGTAAGAAAAACTTACATTAAGGAAATTGAAGCATCGTTTATTCTTAAAAGGAGCCGTATTATGGGAATCACAGCAGCAAACATCCGTCGTGATGTCAAAGAAAAAAATATTAAGTTTCTACGCCTAATGTTTACCGACATTTTAGGAACGCTTAAAAACGTAGAAGTTCCAGCAACTGACGAACAGTTAGACAAACTTTTTGACAACAAGATGATGTTTGATGGCAGTTCAATTGAAGGTTTTGTCCGTATCAATGAATCAGATATGTACCTTTATCCAGATTGGGACACATGGATTATCTTCCCTTGGGGAGATGAGTATGGAAAAGTAGCTGGCGTTATTTGTGATGTTTATACAGCAGAAGGACAACCTTTCCCAGGAGATCCACGTGGTGTATTGAAACGTAATCTTAGCAATATGGAAAAATTGGGCTTTAAAAAATTCAATCTTGGCCCAGAACCTGAATTTTTCCTCTTCAAGCTTGATGAAAATCAAGAACCCACACTGGAAGTAAACGATAAAGGTGGATATTTTGATCTGGCACCGACCGATTTGGCTGGAAATACACGTCGCGAAATTGTAAATGTTCTTACTGATCTCGGTTTTGAAGTAGAAGCAAGTCACCATGAAGTAGCTGTTGGGCAACACGAGATCGACTTCAAGTATGCCGATGCTTTGAAAGCTTGTGATAATATTCAAATCTTTAAACTTGTCGTGAAAACCATCGCGCGTAAACATGGTTTACACGCAACCTTTATGGCCAAACCTAAGTTTGGTATCAATGGATCCGGTATGCACTGCAACATGTCACTCTTCACAGAAGATGGGCAAAATGCTTTTTATGATGAAGCGGGTGATATGGGACTTTCGGAAGCTGCAAATTACTTTATTGGTGGTTTACTCAAGCATGCTTATAACTATACTGCAATCACGAACCCAACAGTGAATAGCTACAAACGTTTAGTCCCTGGATATGAAGCTCCTGTTTACATCGCCTGGGCTGGACGTAACCGCTCACCGCTGATTCGCGTACCCGCATCTCGTGGAATGTCTACACGTGTCGAGCTTCGTTCAGTAGACCCATCAGCCAATCCTTACTTGACAATGGCTGTTCTTCTTGCCTCTGGTCTTGATGGGATTGAAAACAAAATCACCGCACCAGAAGCTGTGGAAGCGAATATTTATGTAATGACCGAAAGTGAACGTAAAGCACATGGTATTACAGACCTGCCTTCGACCTTGCATAATGCTGTGAAAGCATTACGTGAAGATGAAGTAGTAACGGCTGCTTTAGGTGAGCATGTTTTGGTTAATTTTGTTGAAGCCAAGAAAATCGAATGGGCGAGCTATGCACAATTTGTAAGCCAATGGGAAATCGATAACTATTTGGAACTTTACTAAAAGAGAGAAGCATCCTTGAGATGCTTTTTTTGAATTTTTATACTAAAAAGACTAAACTAGACATATGGATATAAAAGAAAATTTAAAAAATATTATAGATAAACTAGACTATGGACAGGTTGCAAAACTTGCGATGTTGGAGAGAGGAGCCTATGCAGTATCTGGACCGCAAGAAACAACTGCTGATGGTGCACTGTTTGAGGACTTTGCCGCCAAATATTTGTCAGAAAATGAAGATCTGACGGTTGTTAATCGCAAGGACCCAGAAACTGCACTTCAACAAGAAGATTTTGAGGCATTGCTTGGTCAACTGAAAGCACCGCAACATATCATTTTTGTAGAATGTCTGGAATTAGGAACGACTGAAATTAAGGGCTTTTTGAATACCCTCCTTTCTGCTGATTTAATCAAAAGCAGTAAAGTGGTTCTTTTGGACTTGCCACAGTTAGAATATATGGCACTCCATTCAAGTATGAAAGGAAAAATCGCTATTTAAAGCGATTTTTTTCTTGATATTCTCGGGAACGTTTCATAATTTCTTTATAGATAGAATGGATAGCAGGCTCGTATTGGGGGGTCTCTGTCCTTTTTTTTATCTTTTCGAAAATAAAGTGTTCTCGATCAGAATCGTAGACCTCTCTATTTTCTTCTGCCTTAGCTGTGATTACCTCTTCGACCAAGGACATACGTTTTTCTAAAAGTATAATAATTTGATCGTCTAGTGCATCAATTTCTTTACGGGTTTTTTCTAAAGTCATATTTTTATTATGACACAAAAGCTTCTGGAGGACAATTTTTAAATAAAAAAAGTGATCGATATTTATTTAAATAAAAAAATTTGTCTTTTGGTTTTAATAATGTTAAACTTTAATAAATAATGTTAAGTTTGGAGAAATTATGGATTGGTTTTTTAAGCTGGAAGAAGAAGAACAAGAATTTATCAAGCAATTTATTTTTGCATCGGGTTCTTTAAAAGAGTTGGCCAAGTATTATGGGGTGAGTTATCCTACTGTGCGGTTGCGTATAGATCGGTTAATTGAGAAAATAGGTCTGAATGACAGTAAAAAGGATTCCTTTGAAGTAAGTATTATGCAAATGGTTATCGATGAAAAAGTGAGTCTGAGTAGTGCCAAAGAGATTATAAAAAAACATAGGGAGATTTGAGATGAATCATTTAATGGAGATAGCAATAATTGGGGTTATTATCGCATTTCAGACATTTGCGGGCTATAGAGAAAACAAGTACCTGAGCGCCTTGCTTCCGCTTGCTTTCATGGCCGCTGTGGGTGTCTTCTTATACAGAGGCGCTCTCGGTTTTAACTTTAAGGATATTGTGATGCCTTTTGTTGGGCTTTTCGTCTTAATCATGCTGTATCAAGGAGGAAAAGAGTCAAGAAAAAGCAAGATAAATAAAGAGCTAGAGAAAATGAAAGCCAAAGATATTTCAAAAAGAAAATAAAAGATAATTTAACCGCAAGTATTGACTCTATTACGGGTTAAGTTTATAATTATAAGATGAATAAAAGCGAAAAAATTGAAGGATATGAACTCCTTAATCTACAACTGAAAGGTTTACTTTCAGCACAAAACTATACATTATCAAATCTCTCCAATGCATCAGCTCTTCTCAATGACTTCTTGCCTAATCAAGTCTTTGTAGGGTTTTATTTGTACAACGGCGAACAACTTATTTTAGGTCCTTTTCAAGGTGGGGTTTCTTGTGTCGAAATAAAGTTAGGCGCTGGAGTATGCGGTGAAGCCGCAGAGAAACGTCAAACATTAATTGTTGACAATGTTAAAGAACATAAAAACTATATTTCATGCGACAGCCGAGCGTTGTCAGAAATTGTAGTACCGCTCATTAAAGACGGCGAATTAAAAGGAGTTTTAGATTTGGATGCTTCAGAAACTTCCTTTTATGATGACGTCGATCAAAAATATCTTGAAGAATTCTGCCACATTTTGTCAGAGATGACGGATTGGAAATTTTTTTGAACGAGGGAAACGATGAAAGAAACAGTGAATAACTTTATAGCAGATAAATTTGGTACCAGTGAGGTGTGTCCTGTAGGTTTTGATCCTTTGGCTCAACCTAAAGCATTTGCTCAAGATTTGGGTAATTTTGTGTACCAGCTGCACCAATTAGAAGCAACAGGAGCGGAAAATCCAGCCTTAATGTTGCCGGTCATTGAAGCTGAATTTTTGACACTGTTGGACCAAATGAAAAGAATTGCACCTGTAGAAGGTTTACGCTTGTATTGGGATAAAGCTTCTAAAAATGCATGGACCAAGCCCGCGGTTGTTTTACATGGAGAGTTGAACTTGGACACTGTGTGGAAGAGAGCCGATAAATTTTCGGGGGTGGCTGAAACAGCAGCTTCCATAATTGGCGATCCTGCCTGTGATTTGACCATTGCATGGGAAATATTTGATGAGAAACAAAGAAAGATATTTTTCTCTGCTGCTGAAGCCGATAGGGCAACAGTCATCCGCGCTCGTGTATGGGCGATTTACAAGGCAATGAAAAATTATAATGCTGCCGATATTGATCAGTCCATACTGGCACGTGATGTTCTTTTCCGAATCAATGAAGAGCTCGGTCTTGGCGCAGAGCCAGACCTTTATTAGAAGGAATGAAAAATGGCTTACCAAGCTTTATATAGAAAATACCGTAGTCAAAGATTTGATGAGATGGTTGGCCAAGAAGTGGTGGCCACAACCTTAAAGAATGCTATCGTTAATGGGCAGATTTCTCATGCCTATCTTTTTAGTGGTCCGCGTGGGACAGGGAAAACTTCCGCCGCAAAAATTTTTGCCAAAGCAATCAACTGCCCGAATCAAAAAGAGGGAGAGCCTTGTAACACTTGTGATATTTGTCAGGCCATTACCCAAGGAAGCCTTGAGGATGTGATTGAACTTGATGCCGCTTCAAATAATGGGGTGGACGAAATCCGTGAGATTCGCGATAAATCAACTTATGCAGCGAGTCGCGCAAATTATAAGGTTTATATTATCGATGAGGTTCATATGCTGTCAACGGGGGCATTCAACGCTTTGCTGAAAACCTTGGAAGAACCTACAGATAATGTTATCTTTGTTTTAGCAACAACTGAGCTTCAAAAAATTCCGGCAACAATTATTAGCCGTGTGCAAAGATTTGCTTTTAAAGCAATTACAACGCGTGATATTCGTCAGCATTTAGCAGAAGTTTTAGCAGATGAGAAGATTGAGTTTGAAGATGCGGCACTTGATGTTATTGCAAAATCTGCTGAGGGAGGGATGCGTGATGCGTTGAGTTTATTGGATCAGGCCTTAAGTTTTTCTGATGGCAAGCTTGCAGAGAAGGATGCTCTCTTAGTGACAGGCTCCATTGCTAATGAAGCGCTTGTCTCTTATGTTGCAGCTTTGGCAGCTTCAGATGGACCAACTGCACTTGATGCCTTAGAGAAAATTTTTCTTGAAGGTAAAAATATGTTGCGCTTTACGGAAGATCTCTTAACTTATTTCCGTGATTTGCTTTTGAAGGGAGACAATGAAATCCCACGTCCCCGTCTTTACCAATGGATCAACATTGCGATTGAGTCTCTAAAAATTATTAAAGAAACGACCCAGAGCAAAATTGCTGCTGATGTGATGACAATGCGTCTTGTGGATACAGGAGCTTATTCATCTGTTGAACCTAAAGAACTTCCGGAAAGTTTGAACCATGAGCTTCAAGCCTTAAAAGCAGAAGTTGCAGAGTTAAAAGCTAAATTGGCAGAAACGGGAAGCCAAACTGTGGTATCCACTGTCAGTCAAGAAGTTCAAATTAAGCAGCAAGTGAAAACAAAAACAGTGACTGAAAAGTACACTGTAAATCAAGATTTGGTTTTTAAAGCTCTAAAGGAAGCGACCAACGAAGCACGCCAAGCAGTTTATGGTGCATGGCCTGAGATTGTTTCTAGCTTTACCAAACCTTCAGATCGTGCCTTAATCAATAATACCGCACCTGTGGCAGCCTCAAGTAATTTTGTGGTGGTTACTTTTCCTCATGGTAATTTAGCCAAGCGCGTTACAGAAAATGAAAACCTACAGTTAACTTTTGGCAATTTAATGTCATCAATACTGGGATTTTCGCCCGAGATTATTGCTTTAGCAGAGCAAGATTGGCAGGCTGTACGTCAAGAGTATGTCTTAAGCCTTAAAAAAGGAGAGCAGCATGTGATAAAAGACACGGAATCTGAGCCAGAAGCAGAAGAAGCCCTTGTCAGTAAGGCCAAAGAATTTTTTGGTGAAAAAGTGAAAGTAATTAATGACTAAAAAAACGCCTTGTGGCGTTTTTTTTATTTGTTTTAATCAATCTCGCGGCTTAAATCGACTTCTTCAAGCGGAATGAGTTTTGTTTTCTTCACGATTTTGTAAGAGAAATATAAAATCAAGAAGAGTGGTAAAGCAAGGTAGGTCGTGATGATGCTTTGTGCATTCATCGTTACAGTAGTAATTTGCCCGATAACGATAATGATTGAAAGAATAAGAGCGATAATTGGTCCAATAGGGAACCATTTGGCATGGTAGCCTAACTCAGAAAGTTTATGGCCTTGCTTAATAAAAGCACGGCGGAAGCGGAAGTGACAGATAGCAATTCCAATCCAAGCCAAGAAACCGGACAAACCAGAAGCAGCAACCAAATAGAAATAAATCTCAGTTCCGAAGATACTTGTTAAGAAGGCCAAAAGACCAATGGCAACAGTCGCTAAAATTGCATAAATTGGCACACCGTTGCTTGTATTTGTTTTAGCGAAGACTTTTGGCGCATGCCCTTCTTTTGCCATGCCAAAAAGCATGCGGGAAGCAGCATATAACCAAGAATTAGCAGAGGAAATAACGGAGGTTAAAATGACAGCATTCATAACGGATGCAGCAGCGGCTAAGCCAGCACGTTCAAATACCAAGGTAAATGGAGAAACAGTAATGTCACTGTGGGTCGCTGCACGGAGGAGACTTGGATCTTTATAGTAAACCAAGGCACCGATTACGAATATTGAGAGGAAATAGAAAATAATAATCCGCCAAAAAACTTGCTTAATCGCTGAAGGTACATTTTTCTCAGGGTTTTCTGACTCACCGGCTGCGATACCAACGATTTCTGTACCCTGGAAAGAGAAACCTGCAATCATGAAGACAGCAATCATACCTCCAATACCACCGACAAAACCATGATTTCCTCCGGCAGAAAGATTGCGTGCCACATCTGGCTTATAAGTCATAACCCCAAAAATTGTTGCGAGACCAATCACGATAAAGGCGATAACAGCGATGACTTTAATTGTCGCCATCCAAAATTCTGCTTCACCATAGGCCTTAGCTGAAATAAGGTTAACCAAGAGGATAAGCGCAATCACGATAGTAGACCATATCCATGTAGGCACATGGGGCAACCAAAATTGCATAATGACACCAACTGTAGCCGCCTCAACCGCCACAGTAATTGCGGAGTTAAACCAATAGTTCCAACCCATAGCAAAGCCAAAAGCTTTATCTACATAGCGGTCAGCGAAAGAAGCAAAAGAGCCAGATACTGGGAGATAGGAAGCCATTTCTCCTAGAGACGTCATAAGAAAGAAAACCATGAGTCCAATAGCGACATAGGCAACTAACGCACCTAAAGGTCCAGCTTGAGAAATCGTTGCGCCTGATGCAACAAATAGCCCGGTACCAATAGTTCCTCCTAAGGCAATCATTGTTAAATGACGATGTTTAAGGCCACGTTTGACTTGCGTGGATGGCGTGGCCTCATTATTTGAAGTATTGTCCATTACTTCTCTCCTAAATTTATAAATATTAATACAAAAAGCAATCCCTAGAGATTGCTAAACGTCAGAAAGATCTTTCATCCGAATAGCGCATCGTGGTCATAGTAAGACCACGACAGTTTAACAGGTGTTTCCCGCTAAACCAAGAAAAGTCTGTGAGCATGACTTTTCTTTCGGCAACCGCTCCTGGGCTAAACTTCTCAGCATGCTCTAGCTCTGTTTAGCTTATTATTGGTTGCGACCTCTATCGTTTATTAAGTATTTATGAACATTTTAGATTAATTTGAGGGGGATGTCAAGGACGAGCCTGTAAGGAATGAATAATTATACACAATCTTGTTTAAAATAACAGAATTTTTAACGCTTGTATATTTTAAAAAAATCGAGGGATTTGTTTTAGAGACTAAAAAGAGTTATAATATAAGGAGAGATGATTACGGTTTCATCTCAACTATATCTGGAGGTGGTTTTCTATGACGTTTACCCCAAAATATGTATCTCCAACTTACGCGGGAGAAAAAATTGTATGCGTAACCCGTAGCCAGCAAGGGGAGATTTCCCACTTATATCAGCGCTTTGACAGCCGTTGTAAGTTACATTTTATTGTGAAAAAGCTTGGTTATTATCAATCGAAAGAAGGTGAGTATCGTTACATTCCAGCGAATGTCCTGGATGTAGTGGCTTAGTGATAAAAACAATGAAAAATCTTCTGCAGTGACAGAGGGTTATTTTTTTATTTTATAATAGAATAAAATAAGATAAACCAGCTTGCAAAAAGCAGCTAAATTTGATAGAATATATACTTGTGAGTAAAAACTCATAACTTACACAGGCTCCAACCTGTGTCATTAGTCCAAAAGGAGGAAAAATCAATGACAAAATACGAAATTCTTTATATTATTCGTCCAAACATTGAAGAAGAAGCAAAGAAAGCCCTCGTTGAACGTTTCGATAGTATCTTGACTGACAACGGTGCTGCTAATCTTGAGTCTAAAGACTGGGAAACACGCAAACTCGCTTACGAAATTCAAGACTTCCGCGAAGGTATCTACCACATCGTAACTCTTGAAGCTGCTACTGATTCAGAAGCTTTGAGCGAATTTGACCGTCTTGCTAAGATTAACGGCGACATTCTTCGTCACATGATCACTAAAGTAGAAGCTTAATTCTAGTTTAGCTGGACAAATTTAAAGGAGAAGCATCATGATTAATAATGTTGTTTTGGTCGGACGCGTTGTGCGTGACCCTGAACTGCGATATACACCGCAAAATACTGCGGTTGCTACATTTACGATTGCTGTTAACCGTCGTTTTAAAAACGCGCAAGGCGAACGTGAAGCTGATTTCATTAACTGTGTCATCTGGCGTCAATCTGCTGAAAACTTGGCAAATTGGGCTAAAAAAGGTGCCTTGATTGGTGTAACAGGTAGTATTCAAGTGCGAAATTATGAGAACAAAGAAGGTCAACGTGTTTACGTGACTGAAGTATTGGCTGATAACTTCCAAATGCTTGAGAGTCGTGCCGCACGTGAAGGTGGCTCTGGTTCATATTCTGCACCACAGCAACAACAATCACAAAATCGTCCTTTTGCTGGCTCTAACAGCTCAGCAGGAAATGCAACACCTGATTTTGGTCGTGATGCAGATCCATTTGGTGGCTCACCAATGGAAATCTCAGATGATGATCTTCCATTCTAACAATTAAGACAGTCCTTCTAAACGTCTGTCTGAGCCTCTTATTTGTTGATTAGAAAAACATTTTGCTTTTTCTAATCAACAACATCATACAATAATATAAGGAGAAACACACTATGGCTTTTCAAAAACGTGGTGGCTTCAAACGCCGTAAAAAAGTTGACTTTATCGCAGCTAACAAAATCGAAGTTGTTGATTACAAAGACACTGAACTCTTGAAACGTTTTATCTCAGAACGTGGTAAAATCTTGCCACGTCGCGTAACTGGTACTTCAGCTAAAAACCAACGTAAAGTGGTTACAGCTATCAAACGCGCACGTGTTATGGCTCTCTTGCCATTCGTAGCTTCTGACGAAAACTAAGAAATAAATAAGCACCTTCGGGTGTTTTTTTGTTCTTCCAGGAATATTTTACTTGCCCAGTTCTTTATATTAAGGGATGAAAGAATTTAAGGAAGAGAAGAGAAAACGAGGAAGGATTTCAAAAAATTTTTAGGGATGTGGCTTACCTTCAGTTTGTTGATCTTTCTGGAATTTTTAAAGTGAGCTAGAGTGATGGCGGATAGTCCCCCAGAGCCAGGCCATTTAGTGACTTTATAATTCCCCTCATATGGAACATTCGTATACTACAGGTGTAAATAAAAAGATAAGGAAAGCTGCTCTGCTTTTTTTAATAGAATTTTTATGAAGAATAAAAATTCTGAATGTGGTAAAATAAAGCAATGACATGGATTATAATTTTACTTTTTTGCCTTTTGGCTTATGGGATTTTCCTTGAACCGCATTTTATGCGTGTGCGACAAGTGAGAATTTCAAACACAGCTGGGCTGAAAGTGGCGCACTTTACAGATACACACTTTAATTGGCATACACATCCACGCCGCTTTTTAAAATTTGCAAAACACATAAGAAAAACACAACCTGATTTGATCTTGTTCACAGGCGACTTATTTGATAAAGTCAATTGGGCGCAAGCGCATGATGTTGATAAAGTAAAAGAAATTTTAGCAGAACTTGAAGCACCTTTAGGAAAATTTGCGATTTTGGGCAATCATGATTTTTCGTATGAAGGGCACGCGCACTATATAAGAACTTTTTTAGAGGAAGCAGGTTTTACTGTACTTACCAATCAATCGCTCATGTCAGGACCAGTAGCATTAACGGGGCTTGATGATTTACGTGAAGGGCAACCAAATTTTAGTATGGTTCCTGAGCAAGGAAAGTTTTCGATTTTAATGATTCATGAGCCGGATACCATTTTACAAGTAGAATTTCCTGAAAAATATGATTTAGTCGTTGCAGGACATAGTCATGGTGGGCAAATTCGTCTTGGTAATTTGCGCTTACGTAATGATGGGTCAAAGATGTATGATTCTGGTCTTTATACCTTAGGAATACATACAAAACTTTTTGTAAATGCCGGTATCGGGTTAACCTTTTTACCAATTAGGTTTGGTGTCCCCCCAGAACTCGTCTATTATGAAATTTAAAAAGTCTCCAGATAAACTTCTGGAGACTTTTGTTTAACGTTCTTGTGAAGAGATAATGGTTTCTTTACCATTATTATCAACAGCATGGAAATGCCGTGGCCAAGAATTATTAAAAGGATATTGGAAATCAACCGTAAGAGTTAAAGGATTGTGAGGCTGTGAAAATTTCACAGAGAGCAGTCCTTTTTGGTTGAGTAATTCAAAATTGATAAGGGGCTCAAGCGGGATAACGCCTTTTAGCTGATTGTCAATGATGAACCAAAAACTGTCAATGATTTCACCAGGAATACTAGAGACAGTTCCATAGCTTGCATAGCGTCCTTTTGTTTCAGTAAATGCCATTTGGGTCCTCCTTTATCATTAACTTTCTCGTTTAATTTAAACGGGTTTGGCTGATTACTTCTCGAATATTTTCTAAAGTATCTTCGATTGTATCCTGAGCTTTCATGCCGTACATCAAAAAGATTGCATCGAGAAGACTAATTTGAGAAACGGTTGAAGCGACAGCTTCAGGCCGAAAAGATATTTCTTCAGCTATTGAAATAAGTGCCAGGTCGCTTTTTTTCACTAAGGCTGAGTTGGCAAATGATGTGATGGCAATCACAGGGACGTGATTGTTCTTCAAAATATCAACGATCTTCAGTGTATCTTTGTTTTTTCCGGTATGTGAAATAACGAAAGCACAGTCTTTTTCCGTCAGCTTAGAAGCCAACATTTGTTGGTAATGAAAATCCTGATGATATACCGTTTGCAGTGGCATACGCAAAAATTTATGGTAAGCAATTAAAGCAACGGCATTAGAGCCACCAAGACCAAAAAAACCACATGTTTTGGCGGATAAGAGGATATTCATAACCTTATCCAATGTTTCGCTCTCTATCAGCTGCAAGGTGGCATTGAGAGAAGAAATATTACTTGTAAAGTTCTTGGCAAGAATATCTTTATAGCTGTCTTCTGGCGATAGTTCACTGAAAAAGTTGTCGGATTTAAATTTTTCAGTACTATGGATAGCTAACTTTAAATCTTGGAATGAATCAAAACCGATTTTTTTGGCAAACCGCGAAATGGTTGCAGTAGAGACTTTCGTATTCTTTGCAAATTCTTGAATGGATAAGCGCGCAGCACTGTCCATATTTTCAATCAAGTAATTTGAAATGGCTTGATCAGATTTACTGAGGTTATCGTAATAAGAGTTGATACGTGTGATGAGAGATTGTGTCATATGCTTTCCAGTCTTGCTTTTATTATATCATAACACAATTTTGAGGTGGAAAATGGGAAATGCTTTTAAATAGAAAGTTGATTTATTCCTCTTCAAAATCATAGTCTCGAATGGCGCTAGAAATATCACTAAAGTCAAAGCCTTTACGGGCCAAGGCCTGGGTTATGCGTTGCTTAAGTTCATAGCCTTCGTATTTTCTACTGTATTTACGTGCGCTTTTGTCGAGTTCGGTGTAAAGAAGTTCCAGCTCATTTTCTTCATCTGCTTCAAGTTCTAAGCTTTCAAGAGCTATAGCGCTAACGGCATAGGAAAAACCCTTAGCAGTGAGTCCTTGTGTGACTTTTTGTTTAAGCTGTTGTAGAGTGAGACGACTTGCTTTTTGGCGAACTATTTTTTCCGCAAGAGTGACAGCCACGTCAATTTGTTTTTCTTCATTAAAGACTTGGGCTATTCCTTCATCAATAAGTTGCAAATCAAGTCCCTTGAGGTGGAGCTTTTGTTTTATCTGATAAGGGCCGGCACTTGCTGTGCGAACTTTTCCCTGAATATAACTTTCGATATAAGCGCGGTCGTTGAGGAGCCCGTTTGTGGTAAGGTTGTCAATGATCTCCTCTACTTGAAGGGGTTGGATATTATGGTCAGAGAGATATTTTTTTACTTCTGATGTTGTTCGAGCTTTGAAGGAAATAAAGTAAAGTGCCAAAGATTTGCCTTGTGCAAAATTGTCAAAAGCTAAGAGTTGCTCCAGTTCAGCTGCAGAAAAGGCTTTATCCCTAGTCAGCATGTATTTTACAATTGTATCCTCACAGACATAAATTTTATCTTTAGCTTCCTCCCATTCTTTATAGGAAAAAGGCTCTGTCAGTGTAACTTTGTAAAGCTTTTTGAGTTTTGTGATTTCCTTGATTTTTATCATAACTTTATTATAACAGAGTCACCAGATAAGATACAATAAGTCTTTCTTTGCCGAGCTGCAGCTGTCGGAAGAACTCCATAGTAGGATGGGGCAATCGCTTTTGCTTTGTTGATGTGTGAAGGTCTTTTTTACCTGCATTTTCATGTTTTATAGGTGCTTTATTATCACAAAAAAGTATTAGGTTGCTATATATAGTAGGTTATAGTAAAATTGGGATATGATTAATCTGAAAATTGGACAAAAAATCCCACTCAATATTGAGCGTATGGGTATCAATGGCGAAGGAATCGCCTCTTACCATGGGCGCTTAGTATTTGTGCCTTATGCACTGCCTACAGAAGAAATTTTGGCAGAAATTACAGAAAATGCACGCAATTTTTCACGCGCAAAAGTTGTAAAGATAAATAAAAAGTCAAAATACCGTGTTAAACCTGAAGATCGTGTTTACCATGAACTGAGCGGCTCACATATCATGCATCTTGCTTATCCGCAACAATTAGAATTTAAGCGCGATTTGCTCCGCCAATCTCTCGAAAAATACCGTCCAACAGGTTGGAAGAAGTATGAACTTTTACCTACACTTGGGATGGAAAATCCTTTGCGTTACCGTAACAAATTGCAATTCCAAGTGCGCCGTCTAAATAATGGAGATGTTATTGCTGGATTATACAAAGAAGGCACACATCACTTGGTGAATTTAGAAAATTGCTTGGTTCAAGACGAAGTCATCCAAAATATCGCTAACCGTATTTGTCGTTTGATTGAAAAATACAACTTGCCTGTTTATGATGAGCGTAAGGTCATGGGTATCCGCACAATCGTTGCGCGACGTAGCCAAAAAACAGGTGAAGTCCAAATTATTTTCGTTACCTCTGCACGTATCAGTTTAGATGGACAGGTTTGGCCTGCACCACGGGAAGAGCTCTCAAAACGTCAACGCAAAGACTTGGTGAAGATGGATAATATTTTATCTGACTTGACGGAAGAGTTTCAAGAGATTGTTTCTGTATCAGCTAACTTCCATCCAAAGAAAACCAGCGAAATTTATGGTGACCGCACACAGATGCTTTTTGCGGAAAAAGAAACGATTACTGAAGGCGTTTTGGATTATGACTTTGAGTTGTCACCCCGTGCTTTTTATCAACTTAATTCAGAACAAGCAAATGTGCTTTACGGTGAAGCTGTACGTGCGCTAAATCCGAAAAAAGATGACCGTGTGATTGATGCCTACTGTGGCGTTGGGACAATCGGTTTTGGTGTAGCCAAGAAAGTAAAATCTGTCCATGGAATGGATATTACGCCAGAATCTATCGCAGATGCTAAAGCCAACGCAAAACGTCTTGGCTTTAAAAACTGCCACTATGAGGTAGGTAAGGCGGAGCGTATCATTCCTAACTGGTATAAGTCAGGTCATAGAGCCACTGCCCTTATTGTTGACCCACCACGTACAGGCTTGGATGATGCCTTGTTGGAAACAATCACCACTTATACACCAGAAAAACTGGTTTATGTGTCTTGTAATGTTTCAACATTGGCAAAAGACTTGGTCATTCTCTCGCAATTTTACAGCATCGAATATATCCAATCTGTTGATATGTTCCCACATACAGCACGTACTGAAGCCGTGGTGAAAATGCGTAAACTTGCCCAACCTTTGGCAGCACCTTTCCGTGCTGAAAAGCCAAAGCAACAATACGACAAGCCCCGTAGAAAAAGAAAATAAAATAGGCCTATAGTTTGAGCGAGGAGGAAAAGCCTGATTTATTTAAGAAAGGCAACCACAGCAGATGTTGCAGCGATTATGCCGATTATTGCTCAGGCGCGTGAATTTCTGGGCAAATCAGGCAGCGATCAATGGCAAGCAGAGTACCCCGCACAAAGTGATATTGAAAATTTTATTTACAAAGCTGTGGGTTACGTTCTGATTGTTGATGAAAAAGTTGCAGGCTTTTGTGCGGTTATTACCGGCGAAGATACACAATATACGAAAATTTATAATGGCGAGTGGTTAAATGATAGTTTGGACTACGTCACCGTCCATTGTTTAGCCTTGTCTGACCACTATCGTGGTCTGGGTCTGACAAAATATCTTTTTTCAAACATCTTTACTTTGATGCAAGCACGTGGCTATAAAGATTTCCGCGTGGATACGCATCCAGCCAATGCAGTGATGCAGGCAGTATTTGAGCGTGAGGGATTTGAAAAACGTGGTATGGTTTTCTATGAAGGAGATCGTATTGCTTATCAACTCCTTTTAGGAGAATGAGATGAATAAAGAAAACTGGTTAGAGTTTTGCTTATCGCTTGGTCCAACTTTTGCAGATACACCTTTTGCAAAGATGGAAAAAGGCCCGGCTACGATTGTGGTGAAGCATCTCAAAAATAAAAAATCTTTTGTCTACATTTCGGAGCGTGAAGGCAAGCTTGTTTTGGCTGTCAAAGGTTTACCCTCTGTCAATGAAGAACTTCGTGAATCTTTTGACTCCATACGCCCGGCCTGGCACATGAATAAAACACACTGGAATGATATTCATTTTGGTGGTGACGTTTCAGAGAAACAAGCGAAACAGATGATTGAGAACAGTTATCATTTAATCAAACCAAAAAGAGAATAAAATGGAATATAAAGAAAAATTTTTAAAAGATTTTAGTGAGTGGGTGGACCAACAGGTTCAACTTTCAGAGATTGCAATGAAAGCCGCAGAAAAAATTGCGCATGAAGATAAAAAAATTGAAGCAAAAGAAGCAGCTATTCGCTATGAAAGCCGTCTCGATGCCTATCAATTTATTCAAGGGAAATTTGAAAACTATAAAGCGGGTAAAGATTTCCACGACGTACCAGATTTAGGTACAAAAACTTTTTAAGTCACAAGGAGGGTTTTATGAAATTAAATCCTATGGTTGGTAAACAAGTGCGAGTAACTGCTCTCGCATAAGTTTACCGCTAAGTTAACAATATTCTCACTTAGCGGATAGTTAAGGAGAAAAAATGAAAGCATACGAATACAACAGAATAAAATATCTTACCTTTGATCTTATCAATGTCTATCATTCGGTTAATGATAAAGCCACGGTAGAAGCAGTTTATGCTCAAACTGTAGCTGAAATAGAAGAGCTCTCGAAAGCAAAAGAAGTCGAACTCTTTTTAGAGAAACTTGCTGACAGTAAAACAACTAAAGAACAAGTAGAACGCGAGTTACTTCACTTGAAGGATTTAGTTGAAGCTTTTGTCTTGCCCTCTGAAAGTCAGATTAAAAAGATTTTTAAGAAGGTCAAAAAGCTCAAAGTTCCAGCGCAAGCATCCTGGGACATGAAAGAACTCACCTATTTTGCTTGGAATGAGATTTCCAGTCAGCGCAAGTATATCGTGACCAGTGACGGACGAGGTTTTTATGGAACGACATCAGGAAGTATAAAAAATATTTGTGCGATTTGTCAAAAAACAAGCCAAGTGACGCAGTTTTTAGCAACCACAAAAAGAGGCTCTGATGGTACCTATACTAAGAATGGAACATATATCTGTATGGATAGTGTGAACTGTAACCGACAAATGCAAACAATAGAAGGTTTAGAGCATTTCTTAGAAATAATCAAAGAACGCTGAGCGACCTTGCAAAAAACCGACAAATCTGATAGAATAAAAACACTAAATGAGGAGTAGCAAGTCTAATCTTTGAGAGAGAAATCGGTCGCTGTGAGATTTTAGATGAAGCTTGTGAAGGTTGCATTGTGGTCAGTTAAATAAAATTAAGTGTCTGCTTTATAAAAAAGCAGGAATTTAGGTGGTACCGCGCGTGAGCGTCCTATTTTGGATGTTTGGGTGCGGTATTTTTTTATTGACGTACTCTTGAACTTTCCCCTCGACATTATTAACTGTTTTCATACCGAAAGGAAAAATAAATGACAGAAGAATTATCAACAAAATTTAATCCTGCTGAAGTCGAAGCAGGACGCTACGAGAAATGGCTCGAACAAGGTGTTTTTGCCCCTTCGGGTGACAAAAAAGCAAAACCTTATAGTATCGTTATTCCACCACCAAACGTCACAGGTAAACTCCACTTGGGACATGCTTGGGATACAACCTTGCAAGACATCATCATCCGTCAAAAACGTATGCAAGGTTTCGATACCCTCTGGTTGCCAGGTATGGACCACGCAGGAATTGCCACGCAAGCCAAAGTGGAAGCGCGTTTAGCTGAAGATGGGATTTCCCGTTATGATTTAGGCCGTGAGAAATTCTTAGATAAGGTCTGGGAATGGAAAGACGAATATGCCTCAACCATTAAAGAACAATGGGGTAAAATGGGTATCTCTGTGGATTATAATCGTGAACGTTTTACTCTAGATGAAGGTTTGTCTGCTGCAGTCCGTAAAGTTTTTGTTCAACTTTACAAAAAAGGCTGGATTTACCGTGGTGAATTTATCATTAACTGGGATCCAAAAGCCATGACGGCGCTCTCTGATATTGAAGTTATCCATAAGGATGTTGAAGGTGCCTTCTATCACATTACTTATCCTTTGGCGGATGGTTCAGGTGCACTTGAAGTAGCGACAACGCGTCCAGAAACTTTCTTTGGCGACACTGCTGTTGCTGTTAACCCAGCAGATGAACGTTATGCCAAATACATTGGTCAAAGCGTCGTTCTCCCAATCATTAACAAAGAAATTCCTATTGTTGGCGACGAACATGCAGACATGGAAAAAGGGACAGGTGTGGTTAAAATTACGCCCGCCCATGATCCTAACGATTTCTTAGTGGGCCAACGTCATAACTTGCCACAAGTCAATGTGATGAATGCTGACGGTACAATGAATGAGCTTACAGGTGAGTTTAATGGCATGGATCGCTTTGAAGCTCGCGAAGCCATCATTAAAAAATTAGATGAGCTCGGCAACTTAGTTAAAGTTGAGAAAATGATGCACTCTGTTGGGCACTCAGAACGTACAGGTGTGATGGTGGAGCCACGCTTATCGACACAATGGTTTGTTAAGATGGAAGAATTGGCTAAAAATGCTATCGCTAATCAAAAAACAGAAGATGCGGTTGAATTTTACCCTCCACGTTTCAACGACACATTCCTTCAATGGATGGAAAACGTACATGACTGGGTTATTTCGCGCCAACTCTGGTGGGGGCATCAAATCCCTGCCTGGTACAATGAAGCTGGCGAAATGTATGTCGGTGAGGAAGCACCAGAAGGTGAAGGTTGGGTACAAGATGAAGACGTACTTGATACATGGTTCTCCTCTGCTTTATGGCCTTTCTCAACAATGGGCTGGCCGGATGAAAAGGCAGAAGACTTCCAACGTTACTTCCCTACATCGACCTTGGTTACGGGCTATGACATCATCTTCTTCTGGGTTTCACGTATGATTTTCCAATCCCTAGAGTTTACAGGAAAAGCACCATTTAATAATGTCCTTATCCACGGTTTGATTCGTGATGAAGAGGGACGCAAGATGTCCAAATCTTTGGGTAATGGTATTGACCCAATGGATGTGATTGAAAAATATGGTGCAGATGCCTTACGTTGGTTCTTGTCCAATGGTTCAGCCCCAGGACAAGACGTGCGTTTCAGCTACGACAAAATGGATGCAGCTTGGAATTTCATCAATAAGATATGGAACGTTTCACGCTATATCTTGATGAATGCAGGAGATATCACAGCAGAAGAAATTTCTGCTCATCTTGACCAAGTAGCAGCGAAAACAGCAGGTAATGTTACCGATCGCTGGATTCTCACACGTTTGAATGATACAATTGCGCGCGTGACTGAACAAATGGATAAATTTGAGTTTGGCGTTGCAGGGCATATTCTGTATAACTTCATTTGGGATGAGTTTGCCAACTGGTATCTTGAGTTGACCAAAGAAGTAATGTTTGGCGACGATGAGGCAGAAAAAGACGTCACACGTTCAGTACTTGTGCATGTCCTTGATCAAGTGCTCCGCCTGTTGCACCCAATTATGCCTTTCTTTACAGAAGAAATTTTCGAAAAACTTCCGACAACTGAAGGCAAATCTATTGTGGTATCTGAGTATCCAGAAGTACGTCCAGAATTTGATGATGCAGAAGCAGGTGATGGTGTTGCCATGTTGATTGAGATTATCACGGCGGTACGTAATATCCGTGCGGAAGTGAATACGCCTTTATCAAAAGCCGTGCCAATGATAATCAAATCAGACAAGGAAGCCTTCCTGAACAAGGTAGCGCCTTATATCAGACGTTTTACCAATCCAAGTGAGTTAACTATTGCAGCGGATGTGACAGCACCTGAACAAGCCATGTCAGCAGTAGTTACTGGTGCGGAAATCTACCTTCCACTCGCAGGCTTGATTAATATCGAAGAAGAAATTGCTCGTCTCAATAAAGAACTAGACAAATGGCAAAAAGAACTCGATATGGTTAACCGCAAGCTTTCTAATGAAAAATTTGTGGCAAATGCCAAAGCAGAAGTTGTAGATAAAGAACGTGCTAAATTAGCAGACTATCAAGAGAAGTTTGAAAGCACTCAAGCCCGTATTGAAGAGTTACAAAAATAGTCGATGAGACCTAGAAAAGTTCCTAATTGTGGGAATTTTTTCTTTTTGGTATAGATAGGTTTACAATATCTTAAATTTTCATTTCTTGTTAAACCTATGGAAAAGTGATAAAATAAACAAAGAAAAAAACTCTAAGGAGAGATAAAAGATGGCACATATTAAATTTGACTATTCTAAATTGAAACCATTTGTAGCTGATAAAGAACTTGACGAAATTCAATGGCAAGTTGACGGCGCAGATAAACTTCTTCGTGAAGGAACTGGTGCTGGTTCTGACTTCATCGGTTGGTTAGATCTTCCAGAAGACTATGACAAAGAAGAGTTTGCCCGCATTCAAGAAGCAGCAAGCAAAATTCAATCTGACTCAGAAGTTCTTATTGTTATCGGTATCGGTGGTTCATACCTTGGTGCCCGCGCTGCAATTGACTTTTTGAACAACAGCTTTGTTAATCTTCAATCAAAAGAAGAACGTAAAGCGCCACAAATTCTTTATGCAGGAAATTCAATTTCTTCAAGCTATCTTTCAGACTTGGTAGAATATGTTGCAGATAAAGATTTCTCTGTTAATGTTATTTCTAAATCAGGAACAACAACTGAACCAGCAATTGCTTTCCGTGTCTTTGAAGAACTTTTGGTTAAAAAATATGGCCGTGAAGAAGCAAATAAACGTATCTATGCAACAACAGATAAAGAAAAAGGTGCCGTTAAAGTTAATGCTGATGCAAACAACTGGGATACTTTTGTTGTTCCAGATTCAGTTGGCGGACGTTTTTCAGTTTTGACAGCTGTTGGTCTCTTGCCTATCGCAGCATCAGGTGCTGATATTACAGCTCTTATGGAAGGTGCTAACGCAGCGCGTAAAGAATATACAGCCACAGACGTACGTGAAAATGATGCTTATGCTTATGCAGCGCTTCGTAATATCCTTTACCGTAAAGGTAAACTTTCAGAAATCTTGATTAACTATGAGCCATCATTGCAATACTTCTCAGAATGGTGGAAACAGTTGGCAGGTGAATCTGAAGGTAAAGACCAAAAAGGTATTTATCCAACATCAGCAAACTTCTCAACAGATTTGCACTCATTGGGTCAATTTATCCAAGAAGGTACACGTTCTGTATTTGAAACAGCTATCCGTGTGGAAAAACCACGTAAGAACATTAACATTCCTGAACTTGAAGCAGATCTTGATGGTCTTGGCTACTTGCAAGGTAAAGATGTTGACTTTGTCAACAAAAAAGCAGCTGACGGTGTGCTCCTTGCCCACACAGATGGTGATGTGCCAAACATGATCGTTACTTTGCCTGAGCAAGATGAATTCACTTTAGGTTATACTATTTACTTCTTTGAGCTTGCAATCGCAATCTCTGGCTACTTGAATGGTATCAATCCATTTGACCAACCAGGTGTTGAAGCTTACAAACGTAACATGTTTGCGCTTCTTGGCAAACCAGGCTTTGAAGAATTGAGTGCCGAATTAAACGCACGTCTTTAATCAAAAATGAGATAAACACAAAAACCGCAGGACATAGAACTGTGGTTTTTTTATGCTTGTGGGCGATGAAGACACAGTGTGCTATAATAGAGCAATGAGAGTTGTAGCAGGAAATTATGGTGGTAGACCACTGAAGACATTGGCAGGAAAAACAACACGTCCAACGACGGACAAAGTTAAGGGTGCAATTTTTAATATGATTGGCCCATATTTTGAAGGTGGGCGAGTTTTAGACTTATTCTCAGGTTCAGGTTCACTTGCTATCGAAGCTGTCTCACGTGGGATGGACAGTGCTGTAATGGTTGAAAAAGACCGTTCGGCACAGTTGGTGATTGCAGAAAATATTAAAATGACCAAAGAAGAGAAAAAGTTTCAGCTTCTTAAAATGCCAGCCGAGCGTGCCTTGACTCATCTTTCTGGGCAGTTCAACTTGGTTTTATTAGACCCGCCGTATGCGAAAGAAAGCATTGTTGCTAATTTAGAAGAAATGCAGAAAAAAGACATGTTAGCAGATGATGTTATCGTTGTTTGTGAGACGGATAAGGAAGTCACACTTCCGGAAAATATTGGTCATTTGTCTTTAAGTAAAGAAAAAGTATATGGAATTTCAAAGGTAAGCATCTATGAAAGATAAAATAGGTTTATTTACAGGCACTTTTGATCCGGTCACAAAAGGCCATCTGGATATCGTTGAACGTGCCAGCAAGCTTTTTGATAAGCTTTATATTGGTATTTTTAAAAATGAAGCTAAAAATCCTCTCTTCAGTCTAGAAGAACGTGTAGTCTTAATCGAAAAAGCCTTAGCAGATTTACAATTAACCAATGTGGAGGTCATTGCACATGCGAATGATTTGACGGTAAACATTGCGAAGCAACTTGGAGTAACGGCGCTTGTGCGTTCCGTTCGTAATGCAGCTGATTTAGATTATGAGAAAAATATGATTTACTTTAACCGTGAAATGACGGGGATAGAAACAATCTTACTGACTGCAAAACCAGAACTCGAAAATATTAGTTCTACACGAATGCGTGAACTTTATCATTTTGGCCAAGATCTAAGCCGATGGTTGCCTGCAAATGTTATTGAAGCACTGAATGAGAAAAAAACACATGAAAAATGAAAAAATAAAAAAGCATAAAAAACTAAAGCTATTCTTTGCCATCGCGTTACCGCTTCTTATTGTAGTGGGTTTATTCTTCCCCTTACCTTACTATATCGAGCAGCCAGGAGGAACCATTCCAGTTAATCAGATGGTAGATGTTGCGGGAAAGAAAGATGAACATAAAGGCAATTTTTATTTAACGACTGTTGAAATGGTACGGGCCAATGCCGCAAGTATGCTTTATTCCAAGTCGAACTCTTTTGCCACTATTTTGAGTAGTGAAGAGATGACGGGTGGGATGACCAATCAGCAATTTGATTTGGTCAACCAGTTCTATATGCAGACTGCGCAAAATACAGCTGTTTATCAGGCCTTTAAGTTGGCAGGGAAACCTTATGAGATGAAGTATCAAGGGGTCTACGTTTTGAGTATCACTGAGGATTCGACATTTAAAAATGACTTGCAACTTTCGGATACGATAACGGCAGTTAATGGGCACACTTTCAAATCTTCAACTGAGATGATTGACTATGTGTCTCAACAAAAAGTTGGAGATGAGGTGACCATCAAGTATACACGGGTGGATGGCAGCAACCATGAAGCCACAGGAAAGTACATTAAGTTGAGTAATGGTAAAACAGGGATTGGTATTGGTTTAGTAGATCATACACAGGTTGTGACAGACCCTAAAGTTAAAATCGATGCCGGAAGTATTGGCGGGCCAAGTGCTGGGATGATGTTTACCTTGGAGATATATAGCCAAATCACAGGCAAAGATTTACGTCAAGGACGCGAAATTGCAGGTACTGGAACGATCAATGAAGATGGCAGCATCGGGCAAATAGGTGGCGTTGATAAAAAAGTTGCTACAGCAAGCAATTCGGGCGCTAAAATTTTCCTTTGCCCGGATGAAACGGAAGAACAGGCAAAGGCTTCTGGTACAACAAATAACTATACAGATGCGCTTGCAGCAGCTAAAAAGTTGAATACAGATATGAAAATCGTACCTGTAAAGACGATCCAAGATGCACTAGACTATCTCGAAAAATAAAAAAGCTGTAAATTACAGCTTTTTTTGCTTAATATTGATCTTGTAAGAGGGTTTTAAGTTCTGAAATACTTGGTTGGCGTGGATTGCCGGGTGTGCATTGATCGTCGTAAACAAGGTTTGCAAGCTTATCGAGTTCACGCTCCAAGTGGTTTTTATCAACACCATTTCCGGATAGAGTGACATCAATATCGATGCTGTCCGTCAATTTTTTAATTTCTTTAATAAGTTTGTCTACAAGCTCCGCATCATCTTTACCTGTAAGACCGATGTAACGTGCAATTTCAGCGTAATCTTCTTGGGCACGATAAATCTCATAACGTGGGTATGGTGTACGTTTAACGTTTCCTGTTACAGCGTTAAATTTAATGACGTGAGGCATAGCGATAGCGATAGCTAAACCATGTGGTAATTCAAACTCACCTCCCACTTTGTGGGCGAGGGAGTGATTAATACCGAGAAAGGCATTGGCAAAGGCCATACCAGCTAAGGTTGCTGCATTGTGCATATTAGCACGTGCGACTTGCCCTTCTTTGGAAGGTTTTGATGGGTCGTACTGATATGAGGTTGTCAAATTATCAAAAATTAACTTAATGGCACGAAGTGACAATGGTTTAGTGTAATCCGAAGCCATGACTGAAACATAAGATTCAAGCGCGTGACTAAGGGCATCAATACCAGACCAAGCCACGGTACGTTTTGGCACAGTCATAACAAACTCAGGATCAACGATGGCTACTTGAGGTGTAAGTTGATAATCAGCTAAAGGATATTTAACATGTGTTTCATCATCGGTGATAACAGCAAAAGGTGTTACTTCAGAACCTGTACCAGAAGTGGTCGGGATACATACCAGCTGTGTTTGATCTTGGTGCGGGAATTTGACGATACGTTTACGAATATCGATGAATTTTTGAGCCAACTGCTCAAAGAGTGCTTTTAGTGCGGCATCGTCATTGAGGTCAACCTCTCCACGAGCAGAATACTCGTAAATCAAGCGTCCAATTTTTGCTGCATCAAGTGGAGACCCACCACCAAGTGCGATAACTGTGTCAGGTTTAAAATCAGCCATTTGTCGCGCAATTTCAATGGCTTGTGAAAGTGTTGGGTCAGGTTTTACAGAACCATAAATTGAAGTTTGTACTTGTGTTTCACGAACGGCCAATTGCTCAAGCATATGGTCGACAAAGCCAAATTGCAGCATACCGTGGTCGGTGACGACAAAAGCGCGTTCGATATTAGGCATTTCTTGTAGGTAAGAAATAGAGTTGTTTTCGTAGTAAATTTCTTTTGGCAGACGAACCCATTGTGGGCGATTACGACGACGTGCCACTGTTTTGATATTCAATAGATCATATGTACTCAAATTGTGTGAGATTGAATTTTTCCCCCATGAACCAGTTCCTAAAGTCAGTGATGGACGCATTGCGTCAGTATAGATATCCCCAACGCCACCAATAGAATCGGGTTGGTTGACTAAGATACGTGCAGCACCAATAGCATCAGCATATTCTTTCACAAAAGGATCATCTTGCGCACCTATCTGGATAGCTGCGTTGTGTCCAGCACCTTGATAAGCTAAAAGTTTTTGGACGATTGCAGTCCCATTTTCGCGTGAAGTAGATTTGTAGATTGATAAAAGCGGGCTGAGCTTTTCAGAAGAGAGGGCTTCCCCGATGTTTTTTTCATCCAATTCAAAGAGAAGAACATCTTTACCTTCAGGTACTTGTACGCCAGCTTGCTCAGCAATCCACGGTCCAGGACGACCGGCAACCGGTCCTGTTACACCGAAGCCTTCACCTGCACGTTCGACGAAAACAAATTTTTCGATGGCTGGATAATCTTCCTTTGGTACAACGTAAGCACCGTGAACTTGAAGTTTTTCGAGGAATTCATCGTAAATTTCTGCAGCAACTACAGCAGAGTTTTCGGTAGCGCAAATCATGCCGTTGTCAAATCGTTTAGAAAGTAGCAGGTCTTCAACTGCACGGTCAACATTTGCAGTAGCATCAACAAAGACGGCACCATTACCTGCCCCCACGCCTAAGGAAGGATTACCTGACTTGAGCGCTGCATTGACCATCCCTGGTCCACCTGTAGCGAGGATAGAAGCAATACCGTGGTTTTGGATAAGTGCGGTAGTGTTATAAAGACTTGGATCTTCGACCCATTGGATAAAGTTTTCTGGGGCCCCGGCCTTCAGAGCAGCTTCGTAGACAATACGAGCGGCATGAGAGGAACAATTTTGTGCTTGAGGGTGAAAGGCGAAAACGATAGCGTTTCGTGTTTTTGCTGTTAAAAGTGATTTGAAAATTGTTGTAGAAGTAGGGTTGGTAGTAGGTACGATTCCTGCAAGCACGCCTAAAGGGGCTGCGATTTCTACTGAGCCAGCAACTTTGTTCTCGCTGATTACTCCGACTGTTTTGTCATTTTTGATGGAGTTATAAACAGATTCTGAAGCAAAGCGATTTTTAGTATCCTTATCCTCAACGATTCCTCGGCCTGTTTCATTATGGGCTTCGTGTGCGAGTTCAAGGGAATGTTCGCTTGCGGCTAAGGCCATTGCTGCGACAATCTTATCTACTTGCGCTTGTGTGTAGCCTTCAAATTGTAAAGCAGCTTGATGTGCTTTTTTGACGAGACCGTCTGTATATTGCTCTGCTTTTTCTACAAGTGTAGCTTTATCAGCGGCTGTTAGTTCTTTTTTGGTATTCTTGCTTGACATATTTAAATTTCTCCTTTGTGAAATTTATCACGTTATTATTTTAACAAACTTTGAAAGTGCTGTCAAATAATATTGTGTAAAAACACACAAACTTTTTTTGATAAAATACTATCTGCATTTTAATGATAAAAAAACCGCCTGAATGGCGGTTTTTTTAGAGCGTTGGTAAAATACATGTGCCCTCTGGGCTATAAAAATCTTTTTGTTTAAGTGTGAGCATTCCTGTCTTCCTATTACGGCGGAAAAGACTAATATTATCACTGTCTTGATGTGCTACGATAATAAAATCTTCTGTACTATTGAAATTGAAATCTCGGGGCGTTTCCCCTTCAGTTTTTACAATATCTTCTAAAGTTATTTTTGTTCCCAAGGGGCTAACACTGTAGATAGCGATAGAATTATGTCCGCGGTTCGAAGCATAGAGAAACGCACCATCGGAAGAAAGACGGAGAGCAGATGCGCTCTTTGTGCCTTCAAAATCTACGGGAAGAGTACTGATTGTTTCGAGTGCGGCAAAGCGTCCTTTTTCCTCATTGTAGCTGAGAACAGTTACAGTAGAAGAAAACTCGCCAATGGCGTAAGCAATCTTGCCATTGGGATGGAAAGTAAGATGACGTACTCCAGTACCTGCAGGCATACGGTAGAGGCTTACAAGAGAGAGCTTGCCTTCTTCACCAACGACATCGTAAACCGTAATCTCATCTGTACCCAAGTCACAGGTAACCAATCGTCCATCAGGTGTAAGGTCTGTGTAATGCACGTGAGGACGTTCTTGACCAGGATGTACTTTTGAACCTTCACCTTCATGTTTCACAGTGTCTGTTAAGGTAAGCGAACCATTTTTTTGAATTTTGTAGACTCGAATTTCCCCTAAGTGATAATTTGCACCATAAACAAAACCACGTTCATTATCAACAGCTACATAGCAAAGTGGTGCGCCAACACTAGTAACATAGTTGAGAAGCTCTGTTTTTCCTCTTTTATAACTGAGCGCAGCAATACCGCCACCATTTTCATCTGCAGCACAAGTGTAAAGGTGTTGTTTTGCTTTGTCCAAAGCAAAATATGTTGCATTTTGAATATGGGCAACTTCTGTTAGATTAGAAAGTTCTTCCTTTGCAATATCTAAGTCAAAACTATAAATCCCCTTTGATTCACGCTTAGTGTAACCGCCAACTAAAATTTTTTCACGCATATCTTGGCTCCTTTAACATTTAATATTCGTATAATTATTTTATCATAAATGAGCGTTTTCAGGAAACTAAATCTCTCGCAATTTGCGAAGACAGGAAAGGCGACAAAATGATACAACAAGCTCTTGCAATAAGGAAGTGTTTAGTGTATAATAGTACTGTTGTCTATGGGCAATAATTTCACATTTTGACTTGACAGTGTCGTAGTGCACGTGTGTAGCGGCATTGGCTGACAGTTAAAAGAGGAAAAACTATTTTAAAAGGAGACATTAATATGTCAGTTATTTCAATGAAACAACTTCTTGAAGCTGGTGTTCACTTCGGTCACCAAACTCGTCGTTGGAACCCAAAAATGAAACCATACATCTTCACAGAACGTAATGGTATCCACGTTATCGACCTTCAAAAAACAGTTAAACTTGTTGACGATGCTTACAACTATGTACGTAACGCTTCATCTGAAGGTGCTGTAGTACTTTTTGTTGGTACTAAAAAACAAGCTTCAGAAGCTGTTAAAGAAGAAGCACTTCGTGCTGGTCAATACTATGTAAACCACCGTTGGCTTGGTGGTATGCTCACTAACTGGAACACTATCCAAAAACGTGTAGCACGCCTTAAATCAATCAACAAAATGGAAGAAGACGGAACTTTCGAAGTTTTGCCTAAGAAAGAAGTTGTTCTTTTGAACAAAGAACGCGAACGTCTTGAAAAATTCATCGGTGGTATCGCTGACATGCCTCGCATCCCAGATGTGATGTACGTTGTTGACCCACACAATGAACAAATCGCTATCCAAGAAGCTCAAAAATTGGGAATCCCAGTTGTAGCAATGGTTGATACAAACGCTGACCCAGATCCAATCGACGTTATTATCCCAGCAAACGATGATGCTATCCGTGCAGTTAAATTGATCACTGCTAAAATGGCTGACGCTATCATCGAAGGTCGTCAAGGCGAAGATTCAGTAGAAGCTGAACTTGCAGTTAAAGATACTGCTGCTTCAGAAGAATCACTTGAAGAACTTGCTGAAATCGTTGAAGGCAAATAATTTGTAATGAATAATACAGGCGAGGCCCTACGCCTCCCTGTTTTTTTATAAAATATAATAATAGGAGAACTATACAATGGCAGTAACAGCAGCTCAAGTAAAAGAATTGCGTGAAAAAACTGGTGCAGGTATCATGGATGCTAAACGTGCACTTGTTGAAACTGATGGAAACATGGAAGCAGCCGCTGAGCTCCTTCGTGAAAAAGGTATTGCGAAAGCTGAGAAAAAAGCTGACCGTATCGCCGCTGAAGGTTTGACAGGTATCGCTGTAAACGGTAATACTGCAGCGCTTATCGAATTGAACTCAGAAACAGACTTTGTTGCTAAAAACGAACAATTCGTTGCTATCGTTAAAGAAACAGCTGAACTTATTGCAGAGAAAAAACCTGCAACTAATGAAGAAGCTTTGGCTTTGACAACTGCAGAAGGTATCAGCCTTGAAGATTCTTACACACAAGCTACAGCGACAATTGGTGAAAAAATTTCATTCCGTCGTTTCCAACTTATCGAAAAAACAGATGCGCAAACATTTGGTGTTTACCAACACAACCAAGGTCGTATCGGTGTAGTTACAGTTGTTGAAGGTGGAGATGCAGAGCTTGCTAAAGCAGTTGCAATGCATATCGCTGCGATGAACCCAACTGTTCTTTCTTACAAAGAATTGGATGCTGAGTTTGTTCATGATGAGTTGGCTAAATTGAACCACACCATCGATGAAGATAACGAAAGCCGTAAATTGGTAAACAAACCAATGCTTCCACATCTTGCCTACGGTTCTCGTAGCCAATTGACTGAAGAAGTTCTTGCAAATGCTGAAGCAGAAATGAAAGAAGAACTTTTGGCTGAAGGCAAACCTGAAGCAATCTTGGGCAAAATTATCCCAGGTAAAGTTGCAAAATTCATCATTGACAATACTAAAGTCGACCAAGCTTACACACTTCTTGGACAACTTTATGTTATGGATGACAGCAAAACAGTAGAAGCTTTCCTTGAGTCTAAAGGTGCTAAAGTTGTAGCGTTCACACGTTACGAAGTTGGTGAAGGTATCGAGAAAGCAGAAAACAACTTCGCGGCAGAAGTCGCTGAAGCAGCAGGCCTTGCTTAATTAAGAAAAAACAGTTCTAATGGACTGTTTTTTTTATGATTGTTTGTGTGAAGCCCTTCTTTTTCGTGGTTTTAAACGTAGAGTGCGTGTAATCTAAAAAATGTAGAAAAGTGATGTAAAATCAAATATAATGTGCTATAATAAAGAGTGAAACTTTGTATTTAAAATTAAGTTTAAATAAAAAGATAAAATTACCTAAAGTTTTGGAGAGAAGATGTCAAGTACAATAATTATTCTTTTGGGCGTTCTCATAGTGATTGTCGTTGGATTCTATGTATTTTCAATGGTAATGCGTAAGAAAACAGAAAATCGTATTCTTGAGTTAGAAGAGCGCAAGGAGCTGCTTTTTGATTTACCTGTGCAAGAAGAATTAGATGCCGTCAAGAAGATGCATCTGGTTGGGCAGTCACAGACCATTTTCCGTGAATGGAACCAAAAATGGATTGATTTGTCATCAGATTCATTTGCTGATTTAGAAAACCATATTTTTGAAGCTGAGCAATTGAATGACTCCTTCCATTTTTTCCGTGCGCGTGAGTCTGCTGATGATAGTGAAGCACAGATCGAAGTGATGGAATCTGAAGTCGAAGCGATTCGTGCAGGTGTTGCAGAATTGGTCGAACAAGAAAAACGTAATTCGACAAAAATTCAAGAATCTCTTGACCTTTATGAAACACTCCGTGATGAAATCACTGACAATCAAGAAAAATATGGTACAGTTATTGACGAAATTAACCGTCACTTAGCAAACATAGAAACTGAATTTTCACAGTTTGTTACACTTAACTCAACAGGGGATCCGATTGAGGCAGCAGAAGTGTTGGAAACTGCAGAAGAACATACAATCGCTTTGCGTGCAATTACGGAGCAAATTCCAGACTTGCTTGCTGTTGTCGATAAAGACTTGCCAAAACAAATCGAAGAGTTAGAAGAGACAGTTCAGAAGTTCGAGGAGGAAGATTACGTACTTCCTGCAAGTGTTAATCTTGAGAATGAAATGAAAGCCATCCAAGATGATTTAGAAGAAGCTAAAGCTCTTCTTGATAGCTTTGAACTTGAAGCAACGGAAGCCCGTATTTCTTCAATTAACGATCGTATTAATGGTATTTATGACATTTTTGAGCGTGAATATAAAGCACGCCGTAGCGTAGAAAAACGCGTGAATATTCTCCGAAGCTATATTGAACATACACGTGCAAATAACAAAAACCTCTTGTTAGAAATCGACCATACGATGCAGGCATATTTGCTTTCTGACAATGAAAAAGCAGCTGTACGTAGCTACTCTGAACACCTTGATATCCTCGAAGGGGAAGTTGACAGTGTGCTTGAAGCAGTTAAAGAAAAACAAAAACCTTACTCTGCCTTAGGTGGAAATGTAAATTCAATCATTGAGGCTTTGGAAGATATTGAGAAGAATCAAATTAGCATTAGTGAAGGACTTGCTAACTTACGTGAGCAAGAAAAAGTTGCACAAGAAGCTGCTGATCGCTTTGACTCAGAGCTACGCATTATCAAGCGATATGTGGAAAAACGCAACCTTCCAGGTTTGCCGAAAGATTATTTGGATCTCTTCTTTGCAACAAGTGAGCGTTTAGAAGCCCTCTTTAAAGAATTAGGTAAAGTACGTATTAATATTGATGTAGTGAACCATCAGCTTGACACATCTACTCAAGATATGGAAGCCTTGAAAGATGCAACGGATGATTTAGTAGATCATGCAGTTCTTGCAGAACAATTGATGCAATATGCTAATCGTTATAAAGCAAGTGATGAACGTATTGCTGGAGCTATCGCTCGAAGCTTACAACTCTTTGATCGTGCGCGCAACTATGACGGAGCTTTTAACGAAATTTCAAATGCTCTAGAAATGGTTGAGCCAGGAGCAGCAGAACGTATTGCTAATGTATACAATAGTCACAAAGAAAAACCAGATTATCGTTAATAAGAAGACGTAAGGAAACTTACGTTTTTTTATTTTTTATCATTTTAAAAACGACCTTTATTCACAAGCGCAAGTCGCAAACAAAAGGACAAATGGTTATTGTATGAAATATGTTATAATAGGCCTATGAATGAAACTGAAAATATTATGGAAGAATTGCATTGCATTGGCTGCGGTGCATTGATTCAAACAGAAGATAAAAATGCCTTGGGTTTCCTGCCTGCAGGAGCACTTGCGAAAAGAGGAGAAGATGACGCATTGTACTGTCAACGTTGTTTCCGCCTCCGTCACTATAATGAAATCGCGGATGTCAGTTTGACAGACGATGATTTTTTACGCCTTTTAAGCGAAATCGGTGAACATGATGCGTTAATCGTGAATGTTGTTGACATCTTTGATTTTAATGGCTCTCTCATCCCAAGCTTGCATCGTTTTACGGGCAATAATGATCTTCTCTTAGTCGCCAATAAGAAAGACATTCTGCCTCACTCATTAAAGGTTGGTAAAATGAGCGCTTGGCTTAAGGAGCAAGCAAAGAGAGCGGGTCTCCGTCCCCTTGATGTTCTTGTAACTTCAGCTAAAAATCAAGATGATGTCCGAGAACTCATGGAAAAAATTGAGAAAATGCGTAAAGGACGTGACGTTTATGTGGTTGGTGTGACGAATGTGGGTAAATCTACATTGATTAACGCCATTATCAAACTTGTCACAGGGGATGATAATGTGATTACAACCAGCCGCTTTCCCGGTACGACTTTAGATAAGATTGAGATTCCTCTTGATGATGATAGCTTGCTTATTGATACACCGGGGATTATTCATCGTGGACAAATGGCCCACTATCTTGAAGCAAAAGACCTAAAACTCGTTTCTCCTAAAAAAGAAATTAAGCCTAAAACTTACCAACTTAATGCAGGACAAACCCTATTTTTAGGAGGGCTTGCACGTTTTGACTATATACAAGGTGAAAAACAAGGCCTTACTGTTTTTTGTGACAATGAGTTAGATATTCATCGTACAAAATTAGAAGGAGCTACTGAATTTTATGAAAAACATGCGGGTGGGTTACTCCAACCGCCACGAGCAAAAAATCTTTCGGACTTTCCCAAACTCATCCGTAAAGAATTTTCTGTTAAAGAAAAATCAGATATTGTCTTCTCTGGTCTAGGATGGATTCGGGTTGCGGAACGTGGCGTTGTTGCCGCATGGGTGCCAGAAGGTGTAGATGTAGTTCTGCGTAAGGCATTGGTATAAGTATGATAAATCTAGAAGAAAAACAAGAACGTGTTTTACTCGCTGGTGTAGAGACCTTTGAAAATAGTGAAAATTTTGAAAGCTCGATGCTTGAACTTGCTGAACTCACTAAAACAGCAGGAGGAATTGTGGTTGATGCTTTTACACAAAAGAGGGACAGATATGATACTAAATTTCTGATTGGAACCGGCAAGCTTGAACAAATGAAGTGGGCAATTGAAGTTGGAGAAATAGATACGGTTATATTCAATGACCGTCTGACGCCTCGCCAAAACATCAATCTGGAAGAAGCTTTAGGGATAAAAGTTATTGATCGGATGCAATTGATTTTGGATATTTTTGCATTGCGGGCACGTTCTCATGAAGGGATGCTTCAAGTTGAGCAGGCTCAACTTAGCTATTTGTTGCCACGTTTGGTCGGGCAAGGTATCATGCTCAGTCGTCAAGGAGGCGGTATCGGCTCCAAAGGTCCTGGTGAAAGTAAACTTGAAACAGACCGTCGTTATATTCGGACACGTATTGAAAATATTGACAAACAGCTCAAAAAGGTTGAAAAAACCCGTGAAACGATTCGGAAAAAGCGTAAAGAAAGTTCGATCTTTAAGATTGGCTTGATTGGTTATACGAATGCCGGAAAGTCAAGCATAATGAACGCTCTGACTGAAAAAACGCAATATGAAAAAGATGAACTTTTTGCCACACTAGATGCAACAACAAAGTTGGTGAAAATAAAAGAGGATTTTACAGTAAGTCTTACGGATACGGTTGGTTTTATTCAAGATTTGCCGACGGAACTGATTAAAGCATTCAAGTCGACTTTGGAAGAGTCGACTCATGTGGATTTACTCATCCATGTTATTGACGCAAGTAATCCCCATCATGAAGTCCATGAAAAAACAGTCCAAAAATTGATGGAAGAAATGGATATTCAAGGTATTCCTGTGTTAAATGTCTATAATAAGATGGATATTGCTCAGGATTTTGTACCTACTTTGGCCCCAGCAGTACAACTTTCGATTAAGTCAGACGAAGGCGTTCAGTGGTTACGTACTGCAATTTTAGAAAAATTGCATGAGCTCTTTGTCGCTTTTGAGTTGGACCTTCCTTATGCAATGGCTTATAAACTTCCTGAACTGAAAAAAATAGCCATGGTCAACGATGTTATTGAAGGTGAGACAGCTTATAAAGTTAAAGGGCTCATTGCCCCTAACATGACCTGGAAGCTGGATAATTATTAGAAAAGAGAAATAAAATGGAATTAACTGGAAAACAAAAGCGTTACTTGCGAAGTCTCGCAGTGAATATTCGCCCCATAGTTCAAATCGGAAAATCTGGCGTGTCTAACGAAATCCTTACAAGTATCCGCCACGCTGCAGATGCACGTGAATTAATTAAAGTCAACATCTTGCAAAACTCTGATGAAACTGCCAAAGATGTTGCAGCGATGATTGACGAAATGGGGCTTAACGTTGTCCAAATTATCGGGCGTAATGTAGTGGTCTTTAAGGTCAGTGACCGTAAAGAAAATCGTAAAATTTCAGAAGATGTAAAAAAGGTATAAGTTATGTCGCTTGAACTTCTAACACCTTTTACTAAGGTGGATCTACAAGAGGAAAATGCTCGTGTTCGCCGTGCCATCGGCCTTTTTTGGGGAAGTTTCAATCCTGTACACATCGCACATTTAACAATTGCTGATCAAGTGCGTCAGCAGCTGAATTTAGAACAAGTTGTTTTTCTTCCGGAACATAATACCGATGGGCATGTTACACGCATGTTAGAACTGGCACTCGAAGGAAAAGAAGGTCTTGTCTTGAACAAATGCCGCTGCCAAGCAGATGAAGGTATATATGAAACAGTAAAGGCCCTCAAGGAAGAACATCCCGATACAGATTTTTACTTTATCATTGGGGGAGATTTAATCAATAGTTTACCGAGCTGGAAAAATATTGAGCAACTTTTAGAATTAGTACAACTTGTTGGTGTACGTCGCCCACGCTTCCGTGCGGGGACAAGTTATCCTATTTTGTGGGTTGATGTACCGGGAATGGATATCTCTGGCAATATGATACGTGAACAATTTAGCCGAGGACTTGTTCCAAATTTCTTGTTGGCGCCAAAAGTACTTGCATATATCAAGAAAGAGGGGCTGTATGTTTGAATTTTATCCAGAAGTAAACTTGTCAAGAGAAGAACTGCTCATGAAGATAAAAGCTCAAATGTCTGAAAAACGTTTCCAACATATTCTAGGAGTAGAGAAAGCAGCAATTGCACTTGCTGAAAAATACCATGTAAATGTGCATAAAGCCAGTCTTGCTGCTCTTTTACATGACTACGCAAAAGAAACAGCAGATCATATCTTCTTAGCGTTGATTGAAAAGTATAACTTGGATCCTGATTTAAAAAATTGGGGCAATAACATCTGGCATGGTACAGTGGGTATTTATAAAATGCAAGAAGATTTAGGGTTGAAAGATCCCGAAATTCTCCATGCAATTGAGGTTCACACTGTAGGGAGTGCAGCGATGTCTGACTTAGCAAAAGTGCTTTATGTGGCGGATTATATTGAAGAAGGCCGCGATTTCCCGGGTGTGATTGAATCGCGAGCTATCGCGGATTGCTCTCTTAATATGGCGGTTGCCTTTGAGACAATGCGACTTATTGATTATCTGGCTGAGCTTCGTGTAAAAATTTATCCCCAAAGTATCGAAACATATAATGCATTTATCAAATATCTTAAAAAATAATAATAAAATAGAAAATAGGAATAAAATGAATTCAAAACAATTACTCGAAACAGTTGTAAAAGCAGCCGATGATAAAAAAGCTTTGGATATTGTAGCTCTTGATGTCGCTGCCGTATCAGGCGTTGCAGATTATTTCGTTGTCCTTGAAGCGATGAATACACGTCAGATTGATGCGATTGTTGATAATGTCGCTGAAGAAGCAGACAAACTTGGTGTTCAAGCAGCAGGTCATATTGAAGGCGATGCACGTACAGGATGGGTTTTAGTTGACTTAGGTGACGTGATTGTCAATGTTTTTGACCATGATTCACGCTTGCGTTTTAACTTGGAAAAACTTTGGTCAGATGCACCACTTGTTGATATTAATGAATGGATTTCTGAATAAATGACAGCTTCTTATGAGGAATTTGCGCGGGTCTATGATTCCGTAATGGATGAGGAACTTTATGACTTATGGTTTGATTTTAGTCAAAGACATTTTCCGGCAAAAACGCAAAATATCATGGAACTGGCATGTGGTACAGGTATTCTCTCGATAAGATTCAGTCAAGCAGGTTACGAAGTAACCGGTGTTGATTTGTCCGAGGAAATGCTGACTATTGCGGATCAACGGGCACGTCAGATGGGGGAAAAGATTACTTTTGCTGCCGGAGATATGCGTGAATTGTCGGGAGCAACCACATTTGATGTTGTGACTTGCTATTCGGATTCGCTTTGTTACATGTCGAATGCTTCTGAAGTTCAACGCGTTTTTGATGGGGTTTATAATTCTTTAAATGCGGATGGGGTTTTTATCTTTGATGTTCATTCGACATATCAAGTGGATTCTGTCTTTCCGGGTTACGCTTATCACGAAAATGATGAAGACTTTGCTTTTCTTTGGGATTCTTTTGAGGGGGATGATCCCCATTCCGTTGTCCACGAATTAACTTTCTTTGTTAAAGATTCTGATGGGAAATTTGTGCGTAAAGATGAAGTACACCAAGAAAGAACGTACCCAATAAAGGAATATTTGACAGGACTTCAGAAATTTTCTAAAGTAGAAGTATACGCTGATTTTGAAGATAAAAAACCTGAAGAAGAAAGCTTACGTTGGTTCTTTGTATGCAAAAAATAATAGGAATTGTTGCTGAGTTCAACCCTTTTCACAATGGACATAAATATTTATTAGATCAGGCAGGCGAGGGGATAAAAATCGTTGCCATGTCTGGAAATTTTATGCAAAGGGGTGAACCAGCTCTTTTTGATAAATGGACAAGAGCGGAAATGGCTCTAAAAAATGGTGCAGATATCGTGGTTGAGCTTCCTGTTATGGGAGCTGTCCAAGCTGCAGATTTTTTTGCGCAGGCAGCAGTGGATATTCTTGATAAAATGGGGATTGATGAACTTGTTTTTGGTTCGGAGTCTGCCCTGGATTACCAAAAAATTGTGAATCTTTATAAAGAGAAGTCAACAGAAATGGAGCGTTTCATTAAAGATTTACCTGATACGTTGAGTTATCCCGAAAAAACTCAGATGATGTGGCAGAAGTTCTCAGGTTTACACTTTGATGGGAATACTCCTAACCATGTCCTTGCTCTCGCTTATGCCAAAGCCAGTGCGGACAAAGATATAAGACTCCGATCTATTCGCCGCAGTAACGATTTTCATTCGCGAAGCTTATCTGGTGAAATTGCTTCAGCAACAGCCATCAGAGCAAATATTGACCAACCAGATATTTTTAATTTTGTTCCTGAAAATTTAAAGCAACTCTATCAGCACCCCAGAGTTTCTTGGGATAATTATTTCACTTTGCTTAAGTATAAGATAATTTCTCAAGATTTGAGCCTAATTTTTCAAATGAACACAGAGTTGGAAAGTCGGATAAAAACAGTCATCAAGAAAGTAAGTACAGTGGACGAATTGGTAGAGGCAGTGCATACGAAGCGCTATACTAGAGCGCGTGTGAGAAGGCTGTTGACCTATGTTTTATTGGATATCCCACGTGATTTTCAGCTGCCACAAAATATTCATGTGTTAGGCTTTACCAAGCAAGGACAACATCATCTGGCTAGAGTGAAGGATAAACTTGTGACCCGCATTGGAAAAGAATCATGGGATTTACTTACGCAAAAATCAGATGATATTTATCAATTAGGAAATCGTAGTTTTAAAGAACAGAACCACGGGCGCAAACCCTTGATTTTGTGATATAATATTTAAGAATAAATTGAAAATAGGAGGTGTCCCATGGGACGCAAATGGGCCAATATTGCCGCAAAAAAATCAGCTAAAGACGGAGCAACATCAAAAGTTTATGCCAAATTTGGTGTTGAAATATATGTAGCCGCAAAGCAAGGGGAGCCAGATCCAGAGTCAAATACAGCGCTCAAGTTTGTTATTGAACGTGCGAAGCAAGCACAAGTTCCAAAGCATGTTATAGATAAAGCGATTGACAAAGCTAAGGGTGGAGCAGAAGAAGCTTTCGTTTCCGGACGCTATGAAGGGTTCGGACCGAATGGATCAATGATTATCTGTGAAACGTTAACTTCCAATGTAAACCGTACAATTTCTAATATCCGTACCATTTTCCATAAAAATGGTGGGAATATTGGTGCGGAAGGTTCTGTAGGCTACATGTTCGATAATACAGGTGTGATCGTCTTTGCGGGTGATGATGCTGACGAGATTTTTGAATATTTGATTGAACAAGAAATTGACGTCCGTGATGTTTCTGCGGAAGAAGGTCAAATTATTGTTTATACAGAGCCTACAGATTTACATAAAGCAATTGCTGCGCTCAAAGAAAAAGGCATCACTGAATTTACAACAACTGAACTCGAGATGATTGCACAGAGCGAAGTTGAACTTTCTGGTGAAGATTTAGAAACCTTTGAAGGTTTGGTGGATGCTTTGGAAGATGACGACGATGTTCAAAAAGTTTATCATAATGTAGCAAATCTACAATGAGTGTTGATATAACTAGCTTGTGGCTGTGTGAAATTTTGAAATGATGCCAAAAGGGGCATAAAAGGGGCACAAGTTATAAATAATAAAAGCGGAACTGTTATGCTCCGCTTATTTTTTTGTTCAATTGATCAATTAAATCTGACTTCATTTGCTTTGTAACGTGGGTATATATCTTTAGAGTTGTGTTTGGACTATGGTGTCCAACTCGTTCCATGATACTTTTTAAAGGTAGGTTAAGTTCTGCAAGTTGAGAGATATGAGTATGTCTAAAAGTATGGGTTGAAAGTTTTTTATTTAACTTTAAATAACTTTTGACATGTCTTAATGAATCATTTATATTTCCGATATAAATTGGAGTGCCAAATTTTGTAGTAAAAATATAGTCCTCTTCTTGATAAACTTTAGAAGCTTGTTTCATTAGAGAGTTTTCAAGTATAATCTCATCAATAATTTCGATAGCACGGTTTGGAAGAGTTACAATTCTTCTAGAATATTCGTTTTTGGGTTCAGTGGTTACAGGTTTATTTTTTTTTATTGTATAGTCTAAAGTTTTTGTAATGTGAACAGCTTTTCCATCGTAATCGTTATACTTTAAAGCGGTAAGTTCGCCATATCGTAAACCAGTAAGAGCTAGGAATTCGACAATTTGTCCGTAGCGTTTTGATCTTTTGTTGTTAGTAAGCCTTTTTATAACGGCTTTTAATTCATCTGGTTCTAAATATTTTTCTTCTATATTGTCAGTTTTATCAGTTTTTTTCTTATCAATTCTTACGTCATTTACGGGATTAGAAGAAATATAACCTCGCATTTTAGCATATCGAAAAATATTTGATAACATAGTTTTATAGCCATCGACAGTGCTAAAAGATAGATTCTCTTCATAGTAAATTTTATCAATCCATTTTTGGATAGTACCACTTGTGATATTTCCAATTATGGCAGTTTTGACAATGCGACCATCAGAGTTTTTCCACAAACTTTGGACATGTCTTATAGTTGAAGCTTTATTAGTTTTTGAGTATTTGAGCATCCACTCTTTATATATAGTTTCAAGAGTTTGTTTTCCTTCGGGGATTTCTAATAGCTTTTTATTTATTTTATTGGTAAGTTCAGATTGTGCAACTTTTTGTGCCCTTGAAGTATTTTTATCAAGAGTAATAGATACTTTCTTAAGTTTCTCAGTTAAAGGATCGCGATACCGCTCAAAGTATTTGTACTTTCCATTTGGCAATGTTTCTATCCACATTTGAAATTCACTCCTTTTTCATGTAAAATAGATACAAGAAAACACACGTTTGACGTGTTGTTTCTGTCTTTGATTCAAAGTCGCCCCATGTCGCCAAACTTGGGCGGCTTTTTATATTACTGATTGTTTTTTTCTAGTAGCAAAGTTTGTTCATATTCGAAATTTTCTGGATTCTCATTCCATTCAACATTAAGAGAGTTGTCATTTTCCAAATACTCTTTTATGGCATTTAAATTAACTTTAAAGTATTCTTTACGATTGTTAAATTTGTTGACTCTGTATTTATTAAAATGCTGGTGTAATCTCTTTTCCAAGTCAAACGCATCGTCATTAAAGATTAGAGCATTAATTGCAAACTTAAAGGGAACACTAGCAGAACTGAGTTCATCTATTCTATCTGTAGGGGTCAATCGTCTAGTGACGCCAATTTTTACAATATCTTCTCCAAAAGAGCCAATATTACTAATTACGTAGACATACCCAGCTTTTGCATTAGAAAACTTAGTATTTAATTTTTCTTTTTCAATGTTTAACGCATCAATCTTAAGTTTATATTGTTCAATTTGTTTTTTTAATTCATCAATTTCAGCTTCAGAAGCATCTTTTAGCTTATTTTGCGCAAGGATAATAGCATTTGAAAATTGAGTGATGTCTTTATCATATTTAAGTTGCTGTTTAGTGAGTTCAGCTTGTAGTTTTCTTTCTTCTTTTTCACGCTCTTTTTCTTCACGCAGTTTGTCTTTTTCTTCTTGTTTTTTTAGCTCAAACTCAGCAGCGAGGCGCAACTCATCTTTTTTTAATTCAAGATATGCTTGACTGATTTGAATAAAATTTTTAGAATATATCTTATTTAACTGTTCCCAAGATCTCTCAATAGCAGTTAATTTCTTCTCTAAATTTGAAGATGAGATTTTTGTAAGTATAGCATCAGCTTCTCCATTGAAACCGCGAATTGCAGCTTTAATCAGCTGTTTTTGCATTGTCTTACCTTTATTAATACTCCCATCCATTGTCAAGGGTTGAACAATAATACCTGCTTCATTGTTTTTGACCATAAGTTTTTCAGCCATTCTGATATTGCTGAGTTCTACTTTATATTTTACGGAGCTAGTAAAGTTGTATTTTCGCTTGAAAAATCCGAACTCTTGCAGATCAATTTCGTCATTAGCGAGTGCAATATCTTTGTGTAGTTGGTCCAATTCTTTTCGTTTTTCTTCTATGGCGTCTTTTAAATCCATGACTTCATTAGTACCAAAAAGAATTTGTTGTAAAGATTCTATTCTAGTTGTTTTATTATATATTTCTTTTGATTTTTCTTTACTAATTATTTCAAGTTCTTCAATTTCTTGAGTTATTTGTAATTTTTTAGTTAGCTCCTCAAATATTTTCTGCTTTTTATTCAGTTCCTTGTCTAAACGCTCAATTTTTTCAGTTAATACAATATCCTTTGGTTTAAAAATATTAAAAATTTTCATGTCTTCTCCTTACCCTTTTAATGTGTATAGCGCACGTGATTTTTGTTATAATATTTTTTGGCATCTCCTTGCCTAGAGAGGAGGTGACAGAAAATGATGAGTATGCTGACTCAGATAATTGCTTCTATAGTATCAGGAGTAATCATCACTATCTTTGCAAGATGGTACAATCACAAGGAATAGTGTAATTTTTCTAGGTAAGATTGTCCCGCATTGCTTTTATTAGCATAAAAAATACCCTAGTAGCTGGAACTACTAGGGTATTTGCGTTCGAAAATGAACGAGTATGCTGTTAAAACTATTATATCATACCCTAGTTTTTTGTCAATATACGTATCAGTCAAATTCTGCGTTGTCAATTTCTTCAGTGAAATTGTCTAAAACTTCCAATTCACTTATTTTGTTGATCCATTTTTCTCTTTTTATTTGAGGGGCATCAGTTCGTTTTGTTTTGACTTCTTTTTTCACTGTGTCATAAAGATTTTGAAGAGAACTGTTCCAAGCTTTTCTTACTTCGGAATTTATTTGTGAACGAGTGAGAATAATCTTCTTTTCAGAATTTCTGGCTTGTGTTTGGAAATAGTTTGTCATTTTTTCATGAAAAAGAGTTTTAGCTCTACAGTTTTCTTCTATGTACTCTTTAAATTCGTAGAAGTCCATAAGTAATCCTTTCTTGTTAAAAAATAATAAAAGCGTCTAGAATAATTAGACGCTTTTAACACAATTTAGAAAAAATTATTCTATTCATTATCATTAAAGGATGAATATGTTTCCAAAAATATTTTATAAAAAATTTTTTCTCTTGTCAAAAGTTACCGTCAAGTTTATAAATTTTTATTTGTACTTATATTGTTTGTTATCCAATTCTTCCAGATTGGAAGTGATTAAAGTAATATTCTTTGATTGTTTTATTTACTAATTGCTCCCATTTAGAGTCTATGTTGCAGGCAGCCATTATTTGATATAAATTCCAAGTTTCAGGTTCTTCGTCAGTTTTATCCAAATAACTATAAACTTGATAAGGAATCTCTTCTCTACTCCAATCTTTTATCTTAGATTGAAGAACAATAATTTTGGTCAGTTTTTCTGGACAACCTGTTAGCTCAATAAAGTACGAAAGGTCATTGGTAATTCCACCACATTTTTCAAAGTAATTCCAAAGCAAAAGAATTGCTTCTTTATTAGCACGTCTTTCATGAGGAGAGTTACAATCATGTTCAAAATATCGAATATAGTCTCCATATTTAGCATGGATATACTCATGTGTCAAATCAAAAAGAGTTGATCGCTTTCTGTCCCATATTCCCCAACCTTCTTTTGGTGAGATATAAGCGACAGCTCCGACCAACTCTCCGGTTTTAAGTTCAATTCCTAATTTTTCAATTTCAATGATGATTTTTTCTAACAACTCTTCCGTCGTCATAAATCACCTCCTCATATTAATTAATCAGAAAGTTTATGTGCAAATAATCGACGAATTAATTCTTTATCTTCTTCTGGAATGGGTTTACCACCGGCAGATAAAACTGAATCCCAATCAAAATCTTTAGGTTTATTGGCTAATTCTACCAAGTCAACTTTAGTTTGTTTTGGTTCAGTAGTATCTAATCCAAGAAGATAATCTACAGAAACATTGAAGTATTTTGCTACTTTTGCTAAATGTTCTGCTGAAGGAGATTTTTTGCTTTTTAAGTTGTAAAAGTAATTTGGACTAAACCCAAGATCACTTGCAACTTTTTGGAGTGATTTGCCTTGTCTATCAGCAAGTTCTTTTATTCTATCAAATGTAGTCATATCAAGCCTTTCAAAGGGAAGACAAAAAATAATTCACTTTTTCGTGATATTTCGCTTGACAAATATAACTCGAAAGAGTAAAATAGTTTTTGTAAAGATAAGTTATATTTTTAATAAAGACAACCTAAAAATACTTAATGAACACCGCCGCCAAGCAAGTTTTATAAAGTGTTTAATAGGCTCTTTAACTATGCCTTTATTTTACTTGTTCGTGAGAAAAAAGTCAAACATAAACATATAATAATATAAATTTTCTTTATAAAAACTTTATTTTAAGAAAAGGAGGTAATCATGACTCAAGAAAAATTTGAGCGCTATCGTAAAGCTGTTCAAGAATTAAAAGACAAAAAAGGTTACACAAATGCTTTTCTTGCAAGTATTGCATCAGAAAAAGCTGATTCAAAAATACCTGCAAGTCGTATGTCCAACATTATAAGTGGCAAGGAAAATGGAAAGGCAGCGCTTGTTATTTTGGCTGATATTGCTTTCATCTATGATTTGGATGTCTAAAAGGAGGAAGAAAAAATGCCTTATGCAAAAGTAACATATCTTCCAGTTGATAAACCAGAGAATGCAGAATGGTGTGATAAGGAACACTTAATGCAAAAGTGGGAAGGATTAACTAAATCTACTCTTACGGCATGGCTAAGAGAGATGCGAGAAAAACCAGAATTTAAAAAGGGGGTCTTAAATCCAACTCATAAAATTGTATTCATCAACAAGGAAGTTTTTCGAGAGTTTGTTGAATGGAAAGAAGCTACTCGTTATAGGAGCTATAAAAAATAGAAAAGGAGTAAAACATGAATCAATTAATCAAAATTACACAAAATGAAAACAATGAACAAGTTGTAAGCGGACGTGACCTACATAGTTTTTTAGGAGTAGGAACTCAATATACAAAATGGTTTGAACGCATGGTTGAATATGGATTTGCAGAAAATATTGATTTTGTAGCTGTTAGTCAAAAAAGACTAACAGCTCAGGGTAATCAAACAGAATATACTGACCACGCTCTCAAACTTGATATGGCAAAAGAAATTTCTATGATCCAGCGTACGGCAAAAGGCAAAGAAGCTCGTCAGTACTTTATTCAAGTTGAAAAAGAATTTAAGAAACAACAATTACAAATTCCTACTACTCAACGTGAGCTTGTTCAATTGGCATTGTCTGCAAATGAGGAAACGAATCAGCGAATCGATGTGGTTGAGGATAAAGTTGCTGATTTAACTGACCGCTTTGGGCTTCCGTCAAATAAGGCAAAAGTTTTGCAGAAAAAAGTAGCAACTAAGGTGTATATGTTTACTGGTGGTAAAGATTCTAATGCACATAAAAGAATCGGAAATAAGGTATTTCGAGAATTTTATAAAGATTTGAATAATCACTTTGATGTTGTGAAATATAGTGACATCCCACTAAGTCGTTTTGAAGAAGCATTAGAATATCTTGAAATGTGGCAACCAGCATTCAATACAACTTTAGAAATTCGTACATTAAATTCACAAACAAGTTTTGAGTTTGAAGTTTAGAGACAGTTATAGGAGAGTAGAATGACACAGTTTATAACCATAGACGAAGCGAAAGCATTATTTGCACAGTGCTTAGGCGAAGCACGCCACCATATCGAAGTGGATGACATCACAGATAAACTATTTGACGGTAGAACTATCGTTACCTTTACATTCTTAGGTAATGGCTATCGCGTAGAATTGGAGGACTGAGGCAATGAAATTAGGAAAATATACTCTCACGGCAAAGCGTATTAAGGGGCTTACAGTTATTGTTTGTGATGAGCAACGAAAACATGACTTAGCACGTAAATTTATCTATTTTACAGAAAAAACTGAAAGAAAACCACTTGTTATTACGAAAAAAATTGTAGAAAAATATCATTTAAAACAACAAGCTAAACATGATTTAAACGCTTTTTCTGATAAAGAAGTTTCAGAACCTTTATTTACTGAAGCTTTTGAACTTGCTATAAACAATAAAACAAACGGCTGTAATCCTTTTTGGACAGGCATCGAATTATACTGGGCAGGATATGCTAGAGGTATACGTGAACAGCGCCAAAAAGAACGAGAAAAAAGCAGCAATATCGAATTATTAACAGGCAATGATATAACAGCACTCGCTCAAGTTTTGAATATTGATGCTCGAATTTTGTTTTCTGCAGCATTTGATATTGTGGCAAATAAAAAAAGTTCCTAGCGGTAACTAGGAGCAGGGTAGAATATTTTGGAATGATTCTACCTTAGTTATAACAAAAATTGGAGGAAAAAGCAAAATGGAATTAAAATTACTGCCTATGAATGCAGAAACAGGAGAAGTTCTCGACTTTCGGCCATCCATGCTTAAAAAGCTAGATAACAGTGAGTTAACATCACTCTTAGCGGCAATAAAAGGCGCAGATAAGATGAAAAAAGAAACAGAAAAAGAAATCAAAAAGCGCCTTGATGAAGGACAAGCGTTTACTCGATTGTCTTATGGTGCTCAACAGTTTACGAGAACAATCGTTGCTCCTCCAGAGGTTAAGGCAGCGCTGATTAAAAAGTACGGCTATGACAGCGTAGAACCCTTGACAATCGCAAAACTCGAAAAGAAATATGGGGAAGAAATTTATCAGGATTTGGAACCATACATTGTTTTGAAACCTAAAAAGCCAGCGATTAAGTGGGATGAATAGGAGGGGTTATGGCAGAAAAACAGTCAACGTTTGAAGTCTTGATGGGTGTTAATGTCAACGATAAAAAAGAACAAAAAAACAACCTTGATTATTTATCGTGGGCATGGGCTTGGATAGAATTGCACAAGCGTTTTCCAGAGGCGACAAGTAAAGTCTATGAAACACCAGAAGGAATAAATTACTGGAACGATGGACGGACGGCTTGGGTTAAAGTAGGAGTCACAATTGAAGGTCTCGAGCATATTGAGTATTTGCCAGTGATGGATTTTAGAAACAAATCTATTCCACTTGAAAAAGTTACAAGCGCAGATGTCAATAAAGCCATTCAAAGAGGGCTCACAAAGGCAATAGCTCGTCATGGTTTAGCTTTGTATATTTACGCTGGAGAAGACCTCCCAGAGCTAACAGAAGAGCAACAACAAGCAGAGATGGCTAAGAAGCAAGAGCAACAAAAGCAATTTCAAGAAGAGATAGAAAAACAGAAAGAAAAAATAGATAAGCTAGAAACTTCGGCTGCCGTTAAAAAATATTGGCAAATGTTGCCAAAAGATTTGAAACAGGCAACGAAAGAGTTTGTGACTAAAAAAGGTCAGACTCTAAAGCTGTTAGAGGATAAATCCTCAGGGGAAGTTGAAGAACTTTTCCCGCCAGAGAAAGTAAAGGCATAAAACTACGTGCTCGGAATCACGTTAAAAGCAGCGTAGATTCATTTGTTCAGCAATAAGACGGTAATAACAGAAAATCGTATTTTGTCATTGTATCACGTTAGAAAAGCCGTGTTTCTCTGAAAAATGGATCTGTATCACGAATAGGCTTTGTGCAGGAAGGACATGTAAGTACCTAACGCTATGTGCTCACGGAGACCCAGCGTTAACCTATTGTCTGTGGAGGAAATATTAATGGCACAGCGAAGAATGATAGATAAACGAACGATTCAAACGCAAAAATTTTTAAGACTACCTCTTGAAACTCAAGCATTATATTTTCATCTCATACTGAATGCTGACGATGATGGAGTGGTTGAAGCTTTTCCTATTGTAAGAATGGTTGGAGCTGCAGAAGATAGTTTGGGTTTATTAGTAGTAAAACAATTTATTAAACCTTTGAATGATGAAATGGTGTATTTCATTATTGATTTTAAAGAACAAAATACAATAAAAAAAGACCGATATAAGGCCAGTAAATATGCAGATTTGCTGGCAAGTGAAGTAATTGGAACCGATATGGAACCGAAACGGAACCAAATTGGAACCTCAGATAAGAATAGATTAGATAAGAAAAGATTAGAAGAGAATAGAGAAGAATATATTGTCAAGGAAGATTTTATCTTCCCTGACTACTTATCTGAAAAAGCGATTGAAGAAGTTAAAAAAGGGAATCAAGAAAATTATAGTTTCAGAATCCCTATCGCTTATTTGAATCAAGTTACAGGAAAAAATTATAGACATGTTCCTAAAAATATTAACTTGGTGAAAGCGAGATACAACGAAGGTTTTCTTTTGGAAGATTTCAAGAAAGTTATTGACATTAAGTTTGCGGAATGGGGGAAAGATACTGAAATGAATAAGTATCTAAGACCAGAGACGCTTTTCGGTACAAAATTTGATGGTTATTTAAATCAAAAACCATTACATAAAGGGAAAAATGTCTTTGCAGATCCAAATGCAAAATTTGATGTTAATGATCGCGGAGGCTGGTAATGAGTTTGTTTGAGTTATCAGAAGAGGTGCAGGCGAAAGTAGACAATGCCAGAAATCAAGTTAAAGAGCTGATAATGAGCGACACTGAGGTTTGGGATTTTATTGTTTCTCATGGGATACCTGATGAAGTGATAGACAGAAACATCAGTGAGCTACATAATTACATTCTTCATCGCACAAAGCCAATTGTTTCTGGTTACCAACAAGTGCTTAGATATTACAATGGTCTGATTATCACAGAGTACAGAAAAACGGATAGGCAGAAGCAAAAAGAGCTGGAAGCTAAGACAACGGCTGTTCTTGATAAAAATAGTATTGTTCCTGATAAATCACTTCTTACAGCGAATTTTTCAAATTTCAAGTATACCAAAAAGAATGACAAAGAAGCTGTAGTACTTAAAAAAGCATGTGATATTGCAAGGCGTTATCTTTCTGGTGAAGAATTTAATACGATTTTCAAAGGCTCTCCTGGAGCTGGAAAATCTCACTTAGCCATGGCTATTGCGCAGTGGGTAAATGATCAAGCTCGTCAACGGAGAGTGAATAAGAGAGTTTTGTTTTTAGATGCAAACGAGATGTTCAGAAGAATAAAGACAAGCATTAGTGAGCCACATTCTTATTGGTCAGAAGAAAATGTGTTGACTTTGATTCGAAGCGCAGATCTTGTTGTCTTGGATGATTTGGGAAGTGAAAGTACTTTCACAGGAAAGGAACAAGCCTCGGATTACATTCAACGTTTTCTCTTTGCAATGATTAATACTAATCCTTGCATTATCACAACGACTAATTTAGAAAATCCAAACGAGGTTTATAATCCTAAGATCGTAAGTCGCTTAGGACGAGCCTCAATGGATAGCGTAGTTAATTTTGATGGAATTGAAGACAAGCGATAAAAAGGAATGAAATATGAGTACGAAAAAATGTTGTAGTGGAGCGAATTGTGAACACGAGTTTAACGCTAGTTTTGATTTAAGTACGGGGTGGGTAATTTGTACCAACTCCACCGTACACGCTCAAATTTTAAAAGCGTTCGAAAATGAAACCGCAGTGTTAAGCTATTCAGAATTAACCCCAAATCATTACGCAACGATTAAGACTAAAGATGTCTTATTAGTTCGAAATATTATATCTGAACTTGAAAAATAAATAGTAATGATTAATTTTAATGGAATTGAGGATAAGCGCTAATGGGCAATAAATTGAAGCATTATATAATCCATGCTTTTGAGCAAGAAAATTATAAATTAAGTTCCGCAGTAAAGCAGAAGATGATTCAACAACTTTCTTATACGGAACTTATAAAAAAATTGTCTGACATGGCAGAGATGCCAGCTCTTACAAAATATTAATAAATTGACAGGAGAATCAAAATGAAAGCAAATAAAAAAATCACAGGCGAATTTACCTTAACTGAAGTTGGAGCAGTTCAACCTTTTCAAGTGTGGCTCAATGAAATGAATTTTGATTATTCGAAAAAAGGAATGACGTTCAAAATAGCAGCTCTCACGGATGAAGTTTTCGACAATATTTTACTTCGAGCTTCAGAATTTGATGCACAAGCTAATAATCAGATGGATTTGTTTGAGCAAGCAGAAAGAAAAGATGTGACAACAGAAAAAGAAGAGTTACCAGAGCCAAATACAATTGATGGCGATTTTGAGGAAATCTAACATGAAATTTGTTTTTGAACTGTACAGAGCTTCAAGCAAATCCAAAAATATTCCTAAAGCAAAAAAGTTGATTCTGAATTCCAATGACAATATGCATCCACAACAGAAAGCAAAATTTGTTGGAAAATTGAGAGCTTTAGCTCATGCCCAAGCAATTAGCCAAGTTGTGGGGGATACAAAAATTGTAAAACAAGTTTCTGGCAGAAAAGGGAAGGGTAAAACAAGCTATCTTACACAGTTTGTAACTCCTCAATATGACAAGAAGAAACCTTGTGGGGTTGTGTTAACAATGTTTCCACCTACGAATCGTCGTAGTGATCCAGATAACTTACAACCTACTCTTAAAGCTTTCATGGATGGCTTGACCGATGCAAATTTTTGGCCAGATGATAATCATGAAATAGTGAAATTTACGAAATATCAATATGGCGGCTTATCTGGCTCTAAAGGGTATCGGTTAGAAATTGAAATAAGCGAGGTGTCTGATGGTAGCAATTAAAGCCTACCCTGCTTTCAAGTTATTTGAACGAGCCAAAAGAAAGACATTTGATGGTTTAGGTGATGAAGAAGTATTCATCTCCAAACGTACAAAGGGACATGAAAACGAGGAGCGAGTCTATAAAAAGGTTTGTTTGGAATGTAACCAAGGCAAGACGATGACATGGAAAGAACTTTATGATTTTCTATTTCCAGAAGTGCATCGGAGAAGATGGTATTTAAAACACCGAAAATCGTGAAAATTACGCTTACATTGAGCGAATAAAATATCTTGAATATAAATTTTACTTGAAACAAAAACAAAGCGCTAAAAACGCAAAATATGAGGTACAAAAATTGAAGTGTAAATTATGCGGGCGAGAAATTCCAGAAGAGGATATCGTTCCAGAAATGCAACACCAGATTTGTTATAGATGTGAGATAGAAATGGAGTACGGATGATGCTTAAAGAATGGGTGGTTCAAGCAGAACTCAATGGTAGATTTGGTGCTGTAAGACGTAGCGAGGCCAATGGAACACGGAGAACGTTTGAAACTCGTGAGGCAGCGCAAGCATATTGTGATATGAGAAATGAGGAGAAAAAATAATGAAACAAAGTGGCGTAGTTTTTGATTTTGAAAGTTTTGTGAAACAATCGGCTGGAGCAGGAGGGATTATTCTTACTCCAACAATACATCTCAGCAAACGTGGAGATATAGTTCTTTACTGTCTAAAAGACGAAGAAAAATACAATCAATTCCGTATTGCTAAATCTGGAGATAAGGTGGGGATTGAATTGTTAAACAAAGAGGAACATAATTCCTATGCTTTTAAAGAACGCTCATCAGGACGAGCAGGAAAAATATCTTGCTTGTCTGAATATTTGAATCTTGATCTATTTTTAGGTACAGATTTCCATTCTGGAAACTTTCCGCTTTATCAACAATCAGAGAATGTTTGGTGGTTTGATTTGAAAGAAGCACATTCTAAGAGAAAACCACTAAAAAAGAAATCTAAAAATCCAATAAAAGCATTGCGAGGGTAACATGAAACGAAGATTTAAAAAACTTACAAACGAAGCGATATTGCCAGAACGTGCTACGAAAGGCTCAGCAGGTTATGATATATCCGCAAGCGAATCTGTAACGATTCAGCCCGGAGAAATTAAGCTTGTACCAACTGGTCTAGCTGTTCAAATGGAACAAGATGATGTTATGTTACTTATAGACCGCAGTTCTAATCCACGAAAATGAGGGATTGCTTTATCTAACTCAGTGGGTGTCATTGATCACGATTACTTCCCAAGTGAGTTCATGGGAATGTTTACGAATATCACAGATAAACCAGTAACCATTGAGGCAGGTCAGCGAATTATGCAAGCAGTGTTTGTAAAGTATGGCTTGGTTGATGAAGATAATGCGTTAGGACACCGCACAGGCGGATTTGGAAGTACAGGAGATAAATAATGGGAATTGAAAATATAATTGCAGCACTTATCTGTCTAGTAGCTGCAGTTGTTTATACAGTATTGGCAATAAGAGCAGAAAAGGCCCGCTTCTATCATCAAAAGCAAGGTGATAAAAATGCAGAGGTTTTAAAGGAACTTACAAAATTATGGGCTTCATCAGCTAAGACATCTAAAATAGTAACAAAATGCGAAATTTGCCATGAAAATACAGCAATGGCAACAGTGGATCATGAATTACTTTGTAGGAGTTGCTATGAAAAAATTGAGGTGGAAGAATGACATTTGCAATATATAAGGGCGAAAAATTCCTTGATGAAGGTACAGCTGAAGAACTTGCAGAACGCTTTGGTGTAACTCCCAAAACTATTAGATGGTGGGCTACACCGACTAGCCATAAGCGAGATAAAGGAAATCGCAAGACTGCGGTTAGATTGGATTGAAAGTATGATAGTTTGGGCATTATTTGACAGCGGAAATGGCTGTTATAAACGCTCTGCTGATGAATTTGAAGAAATAGAAATATATTCAATTGGATTGGATATTGAAAATAAAAACCATCATTTTATTAATCTGAACCTTGCTGACTACTCTAGAATGTTTGGGAATAATCTGATGTTTGAAACCTTGGATAAGTTACCAAAGCCAGATTTAATTATTGCAAGTCCACCTTGTGAGAGCTGGAGTGTTGCAAGTGCTTTAAAAAATGGTAATGCATGTTGGAAACGTGAAGATATATCTGATAGCTTGTTTGAGCCACAAATGACACCTAGTCCTTTTACAATCAGAAGTAAGAGAGATTATGAAGAGTCACATAATAATTTGAAGTATCACAAGCAATTTATTACTCGGGTAAATGGTGAACTTTGTGTATTTAATACTATTGAGATCATCAAAAGATATAATCCAAAATATTTTGTGATCGAGAACCCCGCGAACGGGAAAATATGGGAGTATATCGAAACAATTATAGGCTTTGAGTTACCATATAAGAATTTAACCAGGTACAACAACTATGATTATCCGTTGCAAAAGCCTACAAAGTTTGCAAGTAATATCTTTCTAGGATTAAAAAATGAGGTGATCAAGCAAGAAGTAGCTTGGGGGCATTTCTCTAAAGACTATAACGAACGATCAAATATACCAAAGAAATTAGTAGATGATATTTTCAAAAAGATTTTAGAATATGATAGATTAGCAAATAAGGAGATAGTATGACAAAAACAAAGCTACAAATCATGCGTGAGAAGAAGGGGGTGACAGTTGAGCAATTGGCTGAGAAATGCGTCAAGCTGCATAAAGCGCATAAACAGATTACTTATTTTAAAGACTGGGTTATCTGGCTTAAAAAGATAGAAACTGGGAAATATTGCATGCAGAAAGAGTATGCAAAGCTGGTTGCCCAAGCCCTCGGCTGCTCGGTAGATGAATTGGTGGAGGAGTGAAGATGGCAATAGCAAACATGAATATCAATTTTGATGCTAGACCATGTATGGTTACATTAGGGGAACTGAAGAAGAAAAAGCAGTATGAAGGAACATTTCATGGCATTTATCAATACTCCTATACTCATGGAGACTCTCCTATGATAGGAGGATATAAAGCAGGAACAGTTGCTTATCCAATTGCAGTCGTAGAAATAGATGGTCAATTGCAAGAAGTTCGAGTAAATCAGGTTGAATTTCTTGATGTTGTGAAAAGAGAAACACTCGCAGAAATCGGAGGATAAGATGAATAGAATATTTTGTGAATAAAAAAAGAACTACAATTTGTAGATCTTGAATTGATAGCTCTGCGGTGTGAGGAAACTAGTCCTTCTTGTCCGCCGTTGTTAATTAGCAGAATCGCTCTAATTTGATCAATGAGACTTAGAATGAAACTCAAGATAGTTGCACTACTCTCAATATTTGTCATAAGCATCACCTCTTTCTGTGTTTGGTACATGAAAAATATACCTACGGATACCATTCCCAAGAACAGGAATAAACAAACGATTCGCCACACACGGCACAACTATTAATTACTTTTATTATAGCAAAAATAGCTTTAAATTACTTTAAAAATAGCCCGTTTTAACCAAAATAAAAAAAGCCTTATAAAGGCAGTTATTACAAGGGAGTACAGCTTATAAAGCCACTTCCGATTATATTATATATTTACCATAGTTAAAGGAGAATAAAATGGAAATATTTTTTAAAACAGAAGAAAAAAGCGTTCTTTTTTCTACTAATGAAACTCAAGTAGTTGAACTTCGAGGCTTAACTGTAGATGAAGTTGAGTCAGCAATCACTTTTTATAAAGGTTTGAAAGCTGCAAGAGAATTGAATAATCAAGCAACTGAGGTAGGTAAATGAAAAAATTGATATAAGCATTTTATAAAAAAAGAAGTCTATTGGACCAGAGTGAAAGAAATTAGAAAGTAATTTCAAATGGTTAACTACTATTTATGTGGTAGAAAAATAAAGTTGAGGTAGTGGAATGAAGATAATTATAGCGATAATTAATTTAATAACAATGGTATTAAATGGATTTGTATTGAGTTTTGGGTGGAATACATTTGTACTCAGGGTATTTGAATTACCAAGAATTAGTGCTTGGACTGCATTGGCTCTCGTACTTATGTATGAAGTAGTAGTTTATAAAAGTATAAATGTACGTTGGACTGAGTGGCTCAATAAACAGATAGAAGATGATGAAACCGAAAGAGCTATGAAATTAACAGTATCTGGATTAGTATTTATCTTATTAGTTTATCTGATTTTATTTTTACTGTCCTTAATATAAAAACAAAAAAAGCCCGCTGGAACGGGCTTAGGTAAATGATTTAGATTTTTATTGTGACTTCTGTATTATAACAATATCGGAGGTAGTTTTCAAATGGCGGATAAGTTGGATTTGTTAATCAGTGATTACATGACAGGCATGCTTCAAGTGAAGATAAATTCTCGTGAGTTGTGGATCACTCGTCAGAAAAACGAAGAACGCATCGGAAGCAGTGGTACAAGTTCCAACACAGCGCCACAAGAACGCCGAATGATGATATTAGAAGAAGATACGAAGCTTCAGAAAATGAAAGACCAAAAAGAAACAATGGATAACTTGATGCGAGCATTGGAGGGGACAACTATTAAGGAAATACTAACGTATAAGTTTAAATATAGACTTTCTTGGGAAAATGTGGGAATTAGAGTAAGGCTAGAAGAGAGTGCTGCAAGAAAGCAATATAAAGATTTCAAACGAAAATTTTTAAAAGATGGGCTTTGGGCGAGTGTATTTGAGTAAAACCCTTTCCCGTTTTTTTCCCGAAAATTTCCCGTTTTTTTCCGGATTTAAGTGTTAATATTGTATCATGAACAATTCGGCAGAACAACAAAATGGTAAGTCTCGGTGTACAAAAATGTGCTGAAATTGTTTAACGTTGCTGGACGGTAA
>ERZ1034915.58-NODE-58-length-73422-cov-21.429035_pt1 | contig 73422 bp, 65 predicted proteins | sample MGYA00520592_ERZ1034915 | MGnify/ENA primary metagenome ERZ1034915 (study PRJEB33766, sample SAMN09781787) | gut metagenome | biome: gut microbiome | host: Homo sapiens | place: Madagascar | study: EMG produced TPA metagenomics assembly of the PRJNA485056 data set... | reverse complement strand
CTTGTCAGACAGGGCGCTGAGCAGAGCCAGGCGCTTGACCTTCTTGTTGATGGTGAAGTAGTAGCTGCGGGGCTTGGGGCCGAGAGCAACGCCACCGTGGGTCCACTGCGGAGCGCGGATAGAGCCCTGACGAGCGTGGCCGGTGCCCTTCTGGCGCCAAGGCTTCTTGCCGCCGCCGCGGACTTCCTTGCGGATCTTGGTGTTCTGGGTGCCCTGGCGCTGGTTGGCCAGGAAGTTGACGACTGCCTCGTGGACAGCCTTCTCGTTCGGGGTGATCCCGAACACGGCGTCGGAAAGCTCAACGGTGGAAACCTTCTTGCCGTTCATATCGACGACATCAAACTGTGCCATTGTGTTTTCCTCCTTTACGCTTTCACGCTGTCGTGGATGGTCACGACCGAGCCCTTCGGGCCGGGGATCGCACCCTTGATCGCGATCAGATTGTTCTCAGCATCGACTTTAACGATGCTCAGGTTCTGGACGGTCACGCGGACCGCACCCATGTGGCCGGGCAGACGCTTGCCCTTGAACACGCGGGACGGGCTGGAAGTGGAACCGTTAGAACCGGCATGACGTGCAACAGGGCCGGTGCCGTGGCTCTCACGCAGGCGGTGCTGGCCAAAGCGCTTGATAACGCCCTGATAGCCCTTGCCCTTGCTGGTGCCGACAACGTCAACCTTGTCGCCCTCTGCGAAGACATCAGCCTTGAGGATGTCGCCGACGTTGACGGCAGCGATGTCATCAAAACGGAACTCACGCAGGGTGCGCTTGGGAGCGACGTCAGCCTTGTCGAAGTGACCCTTGGCGGCCTTGTTGACCTTCTTGGCGCTCACTTCGCCGTAGCCCATCTGAACAGCCTGGTAGCCGTCAGACTCAACGGTCTTCTTCTGCACGACGGTGCAGGGGCCGGCCTCGATGATGGTGACCGGAACGACCTTGCCGTTGGCGTCGAACAGCTGGGTCATGCCCAGCTTCTTGCCGATGATACCTTTTTGCATTGTGTTTGTCCTCCTGTAAAGGTTATTGGTTGGTGGTTTCCCATCAACATGACCTCTCCGCTGTTTGCATTGCAGCGAGATGGTGCTTTACCGTGTCTTTCCATTACACGCCGACCGTTCACGGATCACGGCCGCGCGTATCGGCCATTATAATGTAGAAACTCGATTACAGCTTGATCTCGATGTCAACGCCGGCGGGGAGCTGCAGGCTCATGAGAGCCTCGACCGTCTTGTTGGACGGCTTCAGAATGTCGATCAGACGCTTGTGCGTGCGGGTCTCGAACTGCTCACGGCTGTCCTTGTACTTGTGGACAGCGCGCAGGATCGTGACGACCTCCTTGTCGGTGGGCAGAGGGATCGGGCCGGAAACGCGAGCGCCAGTGCGCTTAGCGGTCTCCACGATCTTCTGTGCCGCAGCATCGATCAGGGATGCATCGTAGCTCTTCAGACGGATTCTGATTTTTTCTTTGACTGCCATTGCATTCGCCTCCTATAAAATTTTGCGCCTTAGGCGAGCCGATAAATCACACACGTTTCCGGGTGTTCAACCTTTTCGCATGACAAAATCCGGTGAACCGTGTTCGCACAGTTCTCCCGGAAAGAATCATTACAAAGTAAGGTGAACATTGGTCCGCACCGCAGAATGCAGTTACGTACATATCCCTTTGTTTCCGTAATTCTTTCGCCCGGTTCTAAGATCGGACATACTCCGCGGAAAAACCCGCCAGCCTATTGGCTATGTGGCGGCAACCTCCCGCATCAACGCATATCGCGGCTTGCGCAGCTTGTTTATCTGCACAAGCCTTCCGCAGCCAAGACGTATTATAACACACGTTTCCCGGTGTTGCAAGTGTTTTTTGGCATTTTTATAAAATTTTTTTGAGATTTTTTTACGTTATGCCGAAAGAGGTGTATGTCAAGAGGGTTTTCAACAGAGTGCATGGTTTTGGTAGAAATATCGTTTGTTTTTTAAGCAAATTGTAATCAATTGGGCAGCCCCAGCTCATCCACGCGCCAGCCGCCCTCGGTGGGGACCAGATGGACAGGGCGCAGGGTAGCTGTATCGGGCGTGACAGGTTCCGTTATATCCCAGCCGTGGAAGCTCTCATCCTCGCAGGTCAACACAATCTGATAAAAGCGCAGGCTGCCGTCTGGCTGCGTTTCGGGTTCGGTGAAAAGATAGCCGCAGTAGGCAATGTTGCCGCCCCGGTCGCCATCGATGGAAAGGATCGTATCGTTCGGGCCTTCCTTATAAAAGCCGTCCTCGCTGTAGGCGATCTCTTCTACGCGCCGGTCCGAATAGACTGCATGCAGGAAGTTATCGAACTCGGAGAATTTTGTGTAGAGCGCCCCGTCCACCGCGCGGACATGGAAGCGACCGTCAGCGTCAGCACCGGCGTCTTCGCTGGGCATCGAGCCCGCGTGGAAGCCGCCGCAGAAGTTTTGCTGGAAATAATATGCCATGCCCATGGCCGCAGCCGCCTGGGGATCCAGGCTAGCCGGGACTTCGTAGACCGTCTTATAGCCACGTTCAGCCCATGGGGCACGCACCTTGACCCAGACCACATCATTCTGCGGCAGGATGTACGGCTCCGCCTGCAATTTCAGCTGGTAGAAGTAGCCATCGCGGGCAAATCCTTCTTCCCAGTCCGGGTTCAGCGCTTTCAGTTCGTCGACCGTTGTATGGAACGTTTCGGCCGCCTCTTCCAGTGTCTGGCAGGTAGTGCAAAGCGTTACGCCATCCTCGGGCCAGGCCACCATTTCATCCAGACGGGGCTTGCCGTCCGGTGGGGCACTGAGTGTGCAGTCCGGCATACGGCAGTTTGCATTTGCCAGCCAGCTGTCGACCGAGACCGGCGCGAACACCGCCATGGTGGGCACCGGAGTCGGTTCTGCCGAGGGCTGCGGGGACGGTGTGGCTGTCGGCTCCGGGGTTGGTGCTGCGGTGGGCGCAGGCGCTGCTGTTGGGGCAGGTGCTGCGGCTGTGCTTTCCGATGGTGCAGATGCGCAGGCGGAAAGCACAGTAAGGACGAAAGACAGGGCAAGCAATTTCTTTTTCATAAAGAGCCTCCCTTGCGGGCGGATACAGAATCCGCCCCTACGAATTGGGATTGTGCGGAATTCCTGCGGAACAGGCGGATACGAGCATCTGCCCTACAAATCACCCGGGAACTTGTTTATTTCTTTTTTAACTGTTCTTCCAGCCCTTCACGCGGGGTGACGTAGACTGTGGTGTAGACCTCGTAGAGCACCATACCAGGCTTGGCACCGTTGGCTTTCCAGATGTTCTTTACCTCGGTGGTGTCCACGGCCACCTTGGCGCCGCCGTTCTGGCTGGAGTGCAGCACGGCCAGCTCGGCGGCCTCCTGCTTGGTCGTATCGGGGATGTCCTCTCCCCTGCTCATGACCACGCAGTGGCTGCCGGGGGCTTTCTGCACGTGGAACCACAGATCTTTACCGCGGGCGGTGTGCAGGGTGAGCTTATCGTTTTGCAGGTTGTTGCGGCCTACCAAAATTTCAAAGCCGTCGCTGGACATGTACCGCAGGAAGTCCGCCGGTTTCTGCTTGCGGTCCCGCTGCTTGTAGTATTTCAGATAGCCCTGGCTCTTCAGCTCGGCGCGGATTTCATTGAGCGCAGCCTCACCGGGGGCGGACTCCACCTCGTACATGACGGTGGCCAGGTACTCGATCTCGGCTTCGCCCTCCACCAGCAGCTTCTGCAGCATGGCGTGGGCGGTCTGCTTCTTTTTATAGTCGCGGAAATATTTCTGCGCGTTCTCATTGGGACCGAAGCGCGGGTCCAGCTTGATGGTGACATCCTCGCCGGTGTAGTAGTTCTGCACGGTCACCCGGCGGTCGCCCTTGTGTACGGCCCAGAGATTGGCCTGCAGCAGCTCACCATGCAGGCGCAGCGTATCGGCCTTGGAGGATTGGGCCAGTTCCTCGCGGCGGGCGGCCTGCTTGCGGACGGCACGGTCGTGCATGTTGTGCACAGCCTTGTACAGTTCGCGGCTCTTCTGCCGCAGGCGCTCGGCGCGGTCCTTGGTGGCGTAGTAGTCCTCCAGCAGTTCGCTGTAGCTGGGGTACTGGGTCAGCAGTGCGGCGCTGCCGTACTGCTGCGGCACAAAGAAGCTGAACTCCACCGGCTTGGCCACGCCATCCGGCTGGGGCAGGCGCACCGCCGTGGGGGTGCCACCGTTGGCATGTTCGGCCTTCAGCTCATCGATGGCGGCGGCAAGCTTGGCTTTTTCGTCAACAGTCAGGTCGCAGGCCAGCGCCGGGGTCTCGCCCAGAGCGCGGCAGACGGCCTCCCGCACGACAACAGGGCCGACACCCGCCACGGTCTTGCCCAGGGCCTGGGCGACGGGCAAATCCTTCTCGCAGGCAGCGGCCACCATGGCGGCGGCGCTGGTAACGAGGAAGTCCGGCCGGGCGGGCTTGGGCGGCAGCGTGTAGGGCAAACCGGGCAGCAGCTGGCGGACCTCGCTGTCCTCAAAATCCACACGCTTGAGGGCATCGATGATGCGGCCGTCCTGCACCAGCACCAGGTTGGAGTAGCGTCCCATCAGCTCCGCCGCCACGGTGTTCACGACCAGGTCGCCCATCTCGTTGGTGCAGCGGAAGTCAAAGTAGATGATGCGGTCGCCCGGCTCCCGGCGCAGATCGATCAGGCGGCCGCCGGTCAGATGCTTGCGCAGCAGCATGCAGAAGCCCGGGGGCGTAAGCGGGTTTTCAAAGCTCTCCTTGGTCAGGCAGACGCGGGCCGACCCGCTGCGGGCCGACAGCAGCAGCCGGTAGGTCTCTGTGCGGGTGCGCAGCGTCATCAGCACTTCGTCTCGGGTAGGCTCAAAGATCTTATCGATCTTGGCATCCAGCAGGGTGTTTTTCAGTTCCCCGGCTACCAGCGCCAGGGTCGCAGCATCAAGAGACATGGGTTCTCCTTTTATAATAAGTAGGAATAGGGGTCGCGGTCCGCGGCAGCGTGGCGGACGGTAAGGGCCGGGAAGCTGCTGGCGATATGGGCAGCCAGCACATCGGCGATGCCGTGCTCGGTGCCCCAGTGGCCGGAAACCACCAGGCCAACGCCTTTCTGTTTAGCCAGCAGAGCAATGTGGTGGGCGGCCTCGCCGGTGACAAGGCAATCCGCGCCCGCATCAACAGCTTCCTGCAGGTAGCTGCCGCCCGCACCGCTGACTTCGGCCAGGCAGGTGATGGAGCGGCCGCAATCCACGTACCGCACGCCGCTGTGCAGCGTGTCCGCGCAGAAGCGGGCCAGCTGCTGCACCGTAGTGGGTTCCACAGGGCCGATACGGCCGCAATCCTCGGCGAAATTGCGGCGGCCCTCCCGCTGCATACCCAAAAGATCCGCCAGCGTATCATTGACGCCGCCGGGGGCTGCATCCAGATTGGTGTGCATGCAGATGGCCGAGATGTTGTTTTTGATGAGCAGCGCCGGCACATCCCCTGCGCTGATATGCTTGAGCGGGCCAAAGATCACCGGGTGGTGGCTGACGATCAGCTGGCAATTGTTTTCCACTGCCTCCTGCACCACCGCCGCCGTGATGTCCAGCGCGGTCAGGACACGGCTGACCGGCACACCGGCATCCACCAGCAGGCCCACATTGTCCCAGCTGCAAGCCAGCTCCGACGGGGCCAGCGTTTGCAGCAGCCCGAGAATTTGCTGCACCGTTACCGACATGACAACTCCTCCATTTGTTTGATGAGCACATCCACCGCTTCGGCTTCCTGCCCGGCAGGCAGGCCGAGGCGGTATTTTTTTAGTTTAGCGTTCTGCTGGGCGTAGTAATCCTCGCAGCCGGGCTGGCCGTTCGTCAGGCCGCAAAGGCACTCTAAGCCGTCCGGTTCACGGCACGCGCCAGTGTAGCGGGCGTTCATCACGGCATACCAGCGGCCTGCCGCCTGGCAAAGGGTCTCCCCCGCCAGTGCAAAGCCGCGGCGAGCCAGCCAGCGGCGCAGCACGCTGTGCTTGGTGGCGGGCACCAGCACCAGATTGTACCGGGCGTCAAACACCCAGGGGGCGGCCTCCAGAATTTCAATGATCGTTTCCGCACCCATGCCTGCGATGATGATGTCGTCCGCCTCGCCGGGGGCCAGCACCTCCAGCCCGCTGCCCAGGCGGCACTGCACCTTGTCCCCGCAGGGGGCGCAGGTCACACGGGCTTTCTCCAGCGGGCCGGGGCGAAGGTCACAAGCCAAAACAAGCGGGCAGCGACCGCTGCCCGCCAGTGCGGCGCTTAATTTGCCGTGGTCGCAGCCGATGTCCGCCGCCACATGCCCCGGCTGTACATAGGCAAAGGCAGCAGCCAGGCGGGCATCCAGCCGCGATGCATTACAGGTGTGCAAAGTAGTCGTTCAGCTCGGCGACCAGAGCGTCGGGGTCAACACCGTGGACGGCGCAAGCTTCCTCAACGGTCTCGCCATGGGAAGCCATGCAGCCCAGGCAGTGCATACCGGTGGACAGGAAGATGGGCACGCAGCCCTGGGTGGGGTCGTTGTTCAGAATCTCGGCGATGATGGTATTCTTGGTGATAGTCATGGAAATTTCTCCTTTATATAAATATTGCTTATTTTATGATACCGGCTGCCAGGCGGCGTACAGGCCAAAGCCTTGCAGCAGGGTCAACATGGTTAAAGTGCTGGTGCAGAGCGCCGCGGCGCGAGAGGCATCCCGGCGCAGGGCCAGCTTTTTGCCGCTCTTTACCAGCAGCAGGGCCAGCGGCAAAATCGGCAGCAGGTAGCGCCCCTGCAAGCCGAATAGCGTCTGGTAGTTGATGGGGGTCCAGTTCAGCGCGGCAGCCAGCACGGCCAGCACAACGCAGAGGCAGATGCCCGCCGTGCCCGCTTTGCTGCGGCGGCCCAGCAGGGCCGGTTCGTCCTGCCGGGGCAGGGCGGCGGCCAGCACAGCCAGCAGCAGGCCTACGCCCAGCAGCCAGCTGACATCGATGCGGTAGACGATGGGCTCCCCCAGGGTAGTACCCAGCAGACCTTGCAGCCAGAGAGCGCCCTGTTCCGGCAGGGTGCGCAGCAGCAGCTTGACAGTGGCCGGAATGTTGCGGCAGATATAGCCGAACGAGAAGGTCCAGATGGAGTCCCCGTTGGGGTAGGTCATGGTCAGCTGGTCAGGGTCCAGACCACCGCCCATGTGGGAGACAGCGTAAACACCGCCCACAGCGCCCACCACCAGTACGGCGGCAAAAGCCACTTTGCACCAGAAGAATACCTTTGGGCGCTTGTGCAGCTTGAGGTACGCCGCCAGTGCCAGCACCAGCAGCACCGCAGCGGCAGCGGCGGCGGTTACCAGGACGGTGGTGTTCATATCGCGGGCCGCGTAAGCCACGGCATTCAGATTGGCGGCCAGCCAGAAGCAGAACGCCAGCACCAGCGTAGCCGCATGGATGCAGCAGCCACCGGGAAGTTCTTCGCCCAGGAATTTGACGGTTGGGTTCCCGTCGCAGGTCAGGTTTTCCGCCGGGATCAGCAGGCAGAGCAGGATGACCGGCAGGTAGATGGCCTTGCCGGGGGCGGTCAGACCGCCCAGCACAATGAGCAGGATCTTCTGCCACCAGACAGCTTTCTCGCCCCGCAGGCGCAGGCAAAGCGCCGTGAAGCTGAACACCAGCCCCAGCACGGCGGCATCCGGGGAAAGGCTGGCCGCCAATTGCAGCGGCATGGGCAGCAGCGCCACGCAGGCAAACAGCCCGCGCAGGCTGGTCGGGGCCAGCCAGACGGCCAGCGCCGCCAGCAGTAAATACAAAATCAGGTTGGCCAGCCGCCCGTAGAGCAGCATCGTGTAAAAGTTCTTACCCTGCGCCCGCGCCAGGCGGATGCCCAGAGCCTGGGCCAGATAGCTGCCGCTGCCCTGCCCTGCTTTCACCTCGCTGTGGGTGGTCAGCACATCGGAGCTGCCGGGTTCGGAGGTCTCGGCGACGGCCTCATTCTTGTAGGCCAGGACGCCGATGTCACCGGTCTTTGTGCCGAAGTGGGCGGCGTCACATTCCCGCAGCAGCAGGTTGCCGTCCTCATCGGCAGCGGTCTGGCCGCTCCAGGTACTGGCCAGCTCGTAGGCGGCAGCCAGGTGGGTGTATTCATCGGGGGCGACCAGCGCCGGGGTAACATAGGTGAACGTCACGCCCAGGGCCAGGCCCACCGCAGGCACAAACAGGTAGAGTGGCGCGTGAAGCATGGCCAGCAGCACCGCGATAAAGACGGCAGCGGCCAGCGGCTTTTGCAGCCGGGCGGCCAGCGCGGCGGGCCAGCTGCCGGTAAAATCGCTGACGCGCTGCATTGCCATGGTGGCGTTGAGGGTGTCGCCGTCCGTTATCGAAAGCGGCATACCGGATACTTCGCCCTCGCTGGCCCAGACGCCCAGCGGGCCGTCCCAGGCGGATTCGTTGTACAGGCGGATGGTCAGCGTTTCGTCATGGTCAGGGATATAGGCCTCGTTGCAGGTGAACTCAGTAAAGGTATCGTCCCAGATATTCAGGAAGTTACCCGCTGCAAAAAGGATCTGCTCCCCCGCCTCGTTGTAGGCTACCACCATGGTCATGCCAGATTTGTACAGCTGCCCGTGAGTGCTGAACTTGAACCGCACACCGTAAAACGGCTGGCCGGCCTTCAGCGGCATGGCCTGGGTCAAGCCCTCGGCGGGGATGTCGATGATCTGGCTGTAGTCGTCGTTGATGATCTCATAGCTGGGGGTGTTGCCCAGCCGTTCCTGCAGGTCATACCCTACCCAGCGGCACAGCAGTACCGTGCACCACGCCGCCAGCGCGGCAGCCAACAGGCTGCACAGCACCCGCAGGAACTTTTTATTTTGTTGCATGGGGTGCCTGCCTTTCTGTGAGTATGGTTCTTGCAAGGGCTATTATACCGCATATACGGAAAAAGCGCAAATCATTTGGTTTTTGCGTAGAGATACCAGGTCACTTCGCCCTCACCGCCGTTGTAGGTCTGGCTGGCGACGCAGTGGTAGATGGGGTAATCGTTCTGCAGATCGCCGGTCAGGGCCACCACATAGTCCACAGCGGCGGCATCCAGCAGGTCCCATTGCTGCTGCCACTGATCCTGCAGCGGCATGTTGGTCACGCAGAAGTAGCGGCAGGGCGGCAGTACCCCCGCGGCGGTGTAAAAGCCGCCGTCCAACGTGCCGTAGTTGAGTAAAGTAGCGTTGGGCGTCTGGCGGATGATTTCAGCAAACTGGAGCTGGGGCAGGCTTTCCGCCGTGCGGCCCCGCAAAGCGCGGTTGGGGCTTAGCAGCAGGCACCATGCAGCCGCGGCGGCAATACCTGCCACGGATAAGGCCGCACACACGCCGCGCTTGGCAGGCAGTTTTTGCGGCAGGGCCGCCAGCCCCAGCGGGGCAAACACGGCCAGCACCAGCCCGTAGTAGACGAGGTAGCCGCCCATCAGGCTGGTAAAAGCCAGTCCTGCGGCCATTGCCAGAGTTGCCAGCGCCGCACCGCGCCGCTTAGAAAGCACCGCCCAAAGCAGGAACGCCGCCAGCAGGCAGACGGCAGGCAGATCGTCCCGCACAGCCCACCACAGGTGCTGGGCCAGGGTCAGGGCGCTGCGGCCGTCCCCTTTATAAAGGAAGAGGTTGTCGTAGAAGTAACACTCCCACCAGGCGTCCAGCGCATGGTGGGCCCCAAAGTAGGCAAACCAGGGCAAGGCTGCCAGCGCCAGGCCACCCAGGTAGGCGGCACAGCTTTGGCCCAGCTGCCGCAGCCAGCCCCGGCGCAGGTACAGCACCGCCAGCACGGCCACCCAGGCCAGGTAAAAGCCCAGCACCGTGTATTTCAGCAGCAGCGCACAGCCGCACAGAAAACCTTGCAGGGCTACGGTGTGCAGCGGCATTTGTCTGTTGGCTGTCAGGCACTTGACCAGCCCGTACAGGGCGGCGGCCAAAAAAGGAAGCAGCAGTTCCTCGGCACTGCCGCCGTGGGAGAAAGCCCGGCAGGCCGCCACGGCCGCCGCAGGCACCAGGCACCAGGCCGGGTGCAGGGGTTTGCCGCGCAATAGTTCCGCCGTGCACAGGCCAAGGCCTAGAAACACCGCAAAGCTGCAAATTTCCAGCACAAATACGCCGGTAAAGCCCGTATGGTCCAGCAGCCACCCCAGCCCGTAGAGGAGATACAGCGCCGGGCCTTTGTGGTCGAACACATCACGGTAGAGTACCTTGCCGGACAGCATGGATTTTCCCATTGTAAAAAAAATGTTGGCGTCCATCCAATCGTTGAAGGCATACAGCGGCGAAGTTTTGCTGCACAGGGCCAGCACCAGAGCGGCCGCGCCCAGGCACCATATACTACGTTTTAACTGCGCCATGCGCGTGGTCATACAGTTTCCCCCGTAACAAACCGCGCCCCGGTCAGGTGCGACCGGGGCGCGGAGTGGAAATCAGACTACTGTTACACAGTCAGCGTGTAAATCAGCCGTTCTCCTTCATCTTAGCGAAGCACTCGCTGCAGTAGACCGGACGGTCCTCGCGAGGCTGGAAGGGAACCTTGCAGGCCTTGCCGCAGCTGGCGCAGGTAGCGTCGAACATCTGGCGCTCGCCGCGGGTAGAGTTCTTGCGGGCATCACGGCAGGGCTTGCAGCGCTGGGGCTGGTTCTCGAAACCACGGCTGGCGTAGAACTCCTGCTCGCCGGCGGTCCAAACGAACTCCTTGCCGCAATCCTTGCATACCAAAGTCTTGTCTTCGAACATAGTGGGTATCTCCTCTGATTTGTATTTGCCCGCGGAAGAATCTAAACCAACGCATTAGGAATGGACCAACGAACTGATTTTAGGCGCTACTGGGGGCAGGTTGAAATATATGATACAGGCAAACGCCTGAATCCTAGGGTATTACGCTCCCCGCAGTTTGCGGCGGGCGCGGGCCAGGGCGTTGGCAACGGCTTTGGGAGCCAGCTGCTTTTCCTGGGCGATTTGGGCGGCGGTCTGGCCGTTTAGGGTGGCCAGCAGCACGCTGCGTTCCAGCGGGGAAAGTTCGGTCTGCATCCGTTCGATCGTCGCGGCGTACTGCTCGCTGGCGATGGCCTGTTCCTCGGGGTCAGGGCCTGGCTGGGGCAGCTCCTTGGCATCGGGCAAGGGCACACTGAAGTTCAGCGGCGCGTGCTTTTTGCGCAGAGCAGCGCGGTGGGCATCCTGCTGGGCGTGGGTGATGCAGGTGGCGGCAAAAGACGCGAAGGTCATTCCCGCGGCGGTATCGTACCGATGCATTGCCTCAAACAGACCGATCAGACCTTCCTGCACGGCATCCTCGAAATCCAGGCCCGGCGCGGTCGCGGCGGCGGCACCTTTGCGGATGGCGGGCATCATGCGTGCAATGAGGGCGGCCACAGCCGTTTCATCGCCGTTCTGGGCCAAAGCCAGCAGGTCATTGGTGATTTTTTGCATGGGGCTTCCTCCGGCAGGCAGATGCGAACACCTTTATAATAGCCGTAATCACGCATTTTGTCAATCTTTTTTTGGGATTATGCTCAAAATTCCGCTGTATGAACCGCACAGAAGCTGGTATACTGAAAAAAATAAACTTGTCTGTAACAAACCGCCTGCCCCGCGCGTGTTAAAAGTGAAACAGGCCTGATAAAATCCAAAACAAAGGAGGTGCCGCGATGGAGCCGAACGAACTGGCCGCGGTCGCAGGACGCTACCGCGACATGATCTACCGCGTGGCCCTGCACTGGTGCGGCCACCCACAGGAGGCTGAGGATGCTACCCAGGACACGCTGTTAAAGCTTTGCGCGACCCACCGCACTTTTGCAGACGAGGAGCATTTGAAAAGCTGGCTGATCCGGGTGGCCATCAACCACTGCAAAAGCCGTCTGCGTGCGCCCTGGCATACCCGCCGCCTGCCGCTGGAGGAACTGCCCGACACACCGGTGTTCGACGACCCCGCCCAGCGGGAATTGTACGACGCCGTACTGGCCCTGCCACAGGCGTACCGCATCGTGCTGTACTTATTTTATTACGAAGACATGCCCACCAAGGAGATTGCGGCGGTGCTGCACATCAGCCAGAACGCCGTGACCACCCGGCTGACCCGTGCGCGGGAGGCCCTGCGCCGGGCGTATCAGGAGGATTGAACGATGGAGTTTGAGACTTTGTATAAACAGACCTTTGCCCAGGTGCACTGCCCGGCCCACGTGGCGGTAGCGGCCCAGCCTGCCCCGCGGCGGCGGTTTGGGTGGGTGATTTGTTTCGCCGCGCCGCTGCTGCTGGCCGCCGGTGTGCTGGCGCGGGTGGAGTTCACCAATTTGCACAACACGCCCCACCCCAGCTATGCCCCCGATGCCGTGGGCGGTTATGCCCTGCACTATACGCTGACCACCCATCCGCTGGATACGCTGGGCGAAGCGGTGCAGACACTGGCCGCCGAGGAACGGCAGCCAGCGTTCCAACGGATGCGGACGCCTGACCACTATAGTTTCAGCCAGATGGTCATGACGCTGGGAAACTCGGATTTGTTAATTCACTACCCAAACGATATTGAAAAAGCCGAAGTATTTACCGATGCGGCGGACAGCTTGCAGGATGCCGCTGAACTGACCAACCTGCCGCTGCTGCGCAACGATCTTGTGGATGACCTGCCGGACGGCGCGGCGCTGTACTGCCCTGCCGACCCCAACGATTACCGCAACCCCGTCAAGCGTAAGGTGCTGCTGTACGGCACCTGCGCGGACGGCGAGCCGTTTGGGCTGAACGTGCTGGATGGCGGCTTGCTGGAAAAGGAAGTGAGCGGCGAAAGTTATGACATGTATATTTCGTTCAACGCCCACGCCGCCGTGACGCCCAGCGGCAGCCGCACCGCCACCGTGGAGCAGGTGCTGACCGACGGCATCTACGATTTTAAGGATGGCTGGACCTGCGAGGAATACACGCTGCCTACCGGAGACATTGCCGTTATTCCGCTGTACGGCGGCGGAGACGAGAGCAAAGCCAGCGGGAATACCGCTTATTTTGTAAATAATGGCATGATTTATACAGTTTGTATCAGGGTACCGCAGCCTGGTATCGGGGATGCACGGCTGCGGCCCTACCTGAAGCAGGTATTGGATGCGTTTTACGCGCCGTGACGTCCTACTGCCAATACGCACAGAAAAAGCCAGCCCGCATTGGGCTGGCTTTTGGATTATTGTTTCTGGTAAACCAGGTAGCGGAAGCCGATCTCGGTGGTCAGGCTTTTGCAGGCCTGCAGGCGGGCGGCACCGTCGGCGGGGGTGTTCCAGTAGTAGGGGGTCATGGCAAACAACTGCTGCACGGCATCGCCGGTCAGGGTCAGCTGGGCGGCGGCCTCCACACTGCGCACAAAGGTGAACCCCTCGTAGGCAGTATCCTTCACCTCGTTCTCGTAGGGGTGGTCGTAGAGGACCTCTTTCAGCCCATAGAGGTGGCGGGCGGTGGGCACGGCGTAGACCAGATGTCCGCCCGGGCGCAGCATGCGGCGGAACTCTGCCCCGGCAAACGGGGAAAAGATGTTCAGCAGCAGGTCGGCCCAGCCATCCCGCACGGGGGCACAAAAGCTGCCGCCCACACAGAAAGCGGCCTCCGGCAGCAGCCTGGCCGCCAAGCGCACGGTTTCTTTGGAGAGGTCGAAGCCCACGATGGCAGGTTCGTCCCCCAGTGCTTTGTACAGGTAGGCGTCATAGCTGCCCTCGCCGCAGCCAGCATCCACGATGTGGCTGTGAGGCAGGTCAGCACAGAGATCCGCCAGCGCCTGCATCAGCGGGGCGTAGTGCCCGGCCGAGAGGAATGCGCGGCGGGCTCGCACCATCTCCTTGCCGTCGCCGGGGTCGGCGGCATGCTTTTTCTGGATGGGCAGCAGGTTGGCGTAGCCCTCTTTGGCCAGATCAAAGCTGTGAGCCTTGGGGCAGCGCAGGGTGCGGCCCACCTGCAGCAACGGCCCCTGGCAGACCGGGCAGCGCAGGGCTGCGGCAGTGGCCGGGGTCATTCGGCGCTCTCCCCTGCCGTCGGCTGCGGGGCGGGTGCTTCTTTCGGGTCCTTGGGCTCGTTAGGGTCCGGGGGCAGCGGCAGCGTCATGCCGCCGTGGGCCGCGAGGTACTCCTCGAAGTTGGAGAACTTCTGCTTCGGAGGGCGGCGGGTGATGAGCTCCAGGCCCGGCTCTTCCTCCGGCGTGCGGCGCGGCGGGCGGCTGGGGCGCTGGGGCTTGGCAGTCTCCCGCGGCGGGTGTGGGGGCGGCTGGTTCAGCGTGCGTCCGCCGTTCTGACGGGGCGGCTGCGGCATCTGGGCCGCCGGCGGGTTCTGGGACTGGGCCGGGCCACGGCCGCGGGGGCGCGGTGCATTGCCGCGGGGCGCCGGTTTGGGCTGGCCGCCCTTTGCGGGTGCCGGGGCCTGCGGACGAGGCTGCCCCTGCTGGGAGCGGGGGATTCGCGGCTGGGCCGGGGCTGCCTGGCGCGGGCCGGGCTGGCGGGCAGCCTTTTCAGCCGCAGGCTGCTGGGCTGCAGCGGCAGCCCCACCGTTGCCGGAACCGCGGCGGCGACGGCGGCGGTGCGGGGCGGCGGGATTCTGGGTAGGTTTTTCCATAGTCTTTTCCATTCTTATCGTCAGTCGATTGCACGACATTCGTTGTAGTAGCGTTTTTCTTCGGCGTGACCCATGCTGAAGGTCTTGCGGGGCAGCACACCGCCCAGCACCACGCCTTTAAACAGGTCTGCCTTGGCAAGGTCCGGCAGCAGGATGGCGGCGGCTTTCTGTCCAGGGCGGGAGGCCAGCGCCATGGCCGTGGAGGAGCCGTGGATGTAGTCCACGCCGGCCTCGGGGTGGCTGGGCAGGAAGTCGTTCAGGAAGGCTTCGACACTGCCCACCGTCAGGGGGGCCGGGGGATTCTGCAGGGCTACCAGCAGCTCACCGTTCTGGTCGGCAATGGCAAAGCGCTGCTGGGACGGGGCGGTTTCGTTGCCCTGGGTCTTGTCCCACTCATCGATGGCCTTGTACAGCTCATGGGCCGTTACACCGAACACCACACGATGGATCGGCTCGATCTCGATGGCCGGGCTATGTACATTGCAGACCTCGGCCAGGCACCAGCGGGCGGGGTGGTCTTGCTGCTGTTCGGGGGTCAGACCCTTCTTCAGTTCCTCCCAGTAGGCTTTGGCCGTGGCCAGAGAGTGGTTGCCGTCGCCGACAGCCAGCACCATGGGCGGCTCACCGGCGGCACGGGGCCAGCGAGCGGCAAATTTTTTCTCGTCGGCCAAGTCGGCCAGTGCGGCGTTGATCTGGCCGATCAGGGCGGGGTCTTCCACCGCCCAGCCGCGCAGATGGCCGCCGCCCAGCATCAACTCGCCGTCATACAGCAGAGGCAGGCTATCTTTATGGTCACCGATGGGTTCGATCAGCGTCTTTTTCTCATCGTCGGCCAGCATCATCACGTGGGGCGTTTCCAAAATAGCACCACGGCGTACTTTCAGTCGCGGCGGGATGCGCTCCACCACCGTCTTTTCGCTGGGGCGGATGGCCGGTTTGCTGCCGGGGTTATAGTCGTAGGCTTCCAGGTCCACGGCACCTACCAACCCTTGGCGGATGGTGCCGTCCATCTGGGTGCGCTCCACATAGACAAAGCCGTGGACGCGGCGGGTCAGCACCGACTTGCGGTACTCCTGCATCGTGCGGCGGATGGTCTGCATCCGCTCTTCCTCCTGGGGGGTGCCCAGGTAGGCTTCGGGCAGGACGATATGCAGCGTGCTGGGCTTACCGGCGGCCAACTCTTCGGCGCGCTGCCAGTACTCCGGCTGGGAAGTAAACTGGTCTACCGCAATGCAGGCCCACGGGTCCAGCGAAATGTTGGCGGCGGGCAGCAGAATATCAGCGGGAACAAAGCACGGAACAGACATACAATGCACCTCTTCCTTTTATTGTTACAAAACCACAGAATGACCCACCAGCGCATAGATGGCCAGTGAGAGGACGCCAATGTAGATCATGGAACTGGGCAGGCCCTGAAAGATCGCGGGCACCGCCTTACTGCGCAAGCGGCGGCGGCCTTCACGCACGATGAAGACGATGAAGGTGTAGCCCAGGCTGCTGCCCAGACCAAACGCGATGGATTGCTCCAGCGTGTAATTCTGGTTGGAACTGATGAGCAGCGTGCCCAGCATGACAGTGCTGCAGGTGGCCAGGCTGAGCTGGCTGCGGCAGCTTTGGCGCATTTTGCGGGGCAGCAGGCCCAGCACCAGCCAGGTGACGGCCATGGCAGCGACACCGCAGGTCAGGTAGACTACCGGGCGCAGGGCCGAGATGGGCAACCATGCAGGCAGACGCGAGCGCAGCCACGGAAAGAGCAGGTTATGGGCAGCCCAACCCAGCGGGGCGGACAGCGTCATGACCCAGATCAGCGGCAGACACAAATCCCACACCTGGGCCTTGTGGTCCGGCACCAGTTTCATCAGGCGGGTCACACCCAAAGCGCGGGCCAGAATGACGTTCTCGGCAAAGATGGCCAGACCCATATAGCTGACGAACTGCCACAGGCCTTGGCCCAGGGAGGATGCGAACTCAATGTTTAGCATACAGGCGGCGCACCTCCTCGTGTTTATAATTGGTGTACAGGTTGGCAATGGCGCACCAGACGGCGGCGATGGCACCCACCAGCACGAAACCGCCGGAGGGCTGTGCCGCCAGCGGCAGCGGCGCGGCGTAGATCACCTGGTTGCCAAAGACAGCACCGGTGGCCAGCAGTTCCCGCAGGCAGCCCACGATGAGCAGAGCCGCGCACATACCCAGACTGTTGTTGAAACCGTGGCGGAAGGCCGCGCTGACAGGCTCCAGCTCAGCAAATTCCATGCGCTTGACAATGGCAGGTTCCACCACCAACAGCGGCAGATAAATGCCCAGCAGTGACAGGTCAGCACCAAACAGCTGGTACATCAGCACGTAAACGGGGATGTACAGCAGCGCCGCCGCATAGCTGTAGATGACCGGACGAAAGCGGTTTTTGGTAAGGTGGCAGACTGCCACAGCCAACACACGGGTAAAGGTGATGAGCAGCAGGCTGGCCACACAGAGCATGAGCGCGTGACGACCATCCAGCGCAGCGCCCACGATGGGAGCCATGCCTAAGCCGCGCACCATGACCGGGTTGGACAGCCAGATGTGGTCGCGGCGGATCTTTTCGTTCAGGTCGTTTTCGGCCTCGGTGCGGCTGCGGGGCACGGCGTTTTTGCGCGGCTCCGGGGCCGGGGCAGCCGGGTTCGGGGCAGGTTCCCCTGCCGGGCCCTCAGTGCGGGCGGCAGGCTGCGGGGCAGGTTCTGCCGGAGTGGGCTGCGGCCGGGCCGTAGACATCACGCGGGTGGCTTCGGGGGCCGGTTCCTCCGGGCGGGATACAGTACGCTGTTTTGGGATGGCAATGGTGCGGGTACCAGTAGGCTCGTCCACTTTTGGAGCGGCCGGGGCCTCCGGGGCGCGCGGGGCAGCGGCCAGGGCCTGGGCGGCGCGGCGGGCTGCCTCCTGCGAGTCGTTTTGCGCCGTCTGGCGTCGGCCAAACCAGGCAGGGCGGTTGGCCGCGCGCCGGGCGGCTTCCTGCCGCAGGGCCTCCTGTTCGGGTTCGGGCTGGGGCGTTTCTGCCTGTGTCTCCCCCATCTGCATCTGCTGGCGCAGGGCGGCGCGTTCTTCGGCCGAAAGACGGGGGCGGCTGGTGGGGATGATGCGGTGTTTACGCTCCGGCGGGGTTGCCATCGGCTGCGGGGCCGGGGCGGCATGTTGGGCCGGGCGGGATGCCGGTGAAGAAGCGGGCTGGGCCGGGCTTTGCATGGCCGAGATGGCCTTTTCGATCTCCGCGCGGGAGGCCCCCTCCTCCGCCATGCGGCGGGCCGTTTCCAGCATTTCTTTGGTAATATGGGGAATGATCAGCGTTTCGGAGCGATCCTCGCCCTTGCGGCGGTCATTCCGGTTTTGTGGATTTGGCAAGACGCTGTTCCTCCTTCTTCATAAAGCGGATACGCTCGGTGCGGTGGCTGATGAGGTCCAGCCATTCGGGGATGGCACCGACGATCAGCAGCGCAAAGCAGATGGCGCTCTGATACGGGCTGAATATGCGGAACGCATAGGTGGCAATGCCCAGCGCCGCGCCGTAGATCAGACGGCTGCTGGTGCGGTTGGGCATAGTGACCGGCTCACAGATCAGGAAAAAGGCACCGAACAATGCCGTGCCGGACAGCAGCGTGTACTTTTCAAGATAGATGCGCTGGCGGATGAACTCCCACGGCCAGCTGAAGGCAGGCAGTTCGTTCAGGTGCGGGAACAGCCAGGGAATGCCGATAACGGCGATCATAAACGGGATGAGCACCGAGAGGCGGACCCGGCCGCGCACCAGCAAAAACAGACCGCAGGCCAGAATGACCAGCGCCGCGCCCGTACCGATACCCGCGGACACGTTGCCGGTAAGCAGATTCATCGTGCTGGCGCTGGGCAGGCCGCCGCTGCGCAGGGACTCATTCATGCCCTGGACAAGGTTATCATTGATCTCGCCCCAAATGGGCAGCTGAGTGCCGGGGGCCGGGTAATAGTAGACATGCTCCGGCCAGGAAACACCGGCGATAGCGGCGCCCACCGCCGCCGGGTGGAAGGGATAGTGCCCCTCTCCGCCGAAGGCCTCCTTGACCAGCACGGCCGCGATGACAGCAACAATGACGATGCCGTAGGAAACGCTGGCGGGCATCAGCAGCACGATCAGCGCTGCAAAGCACTCGCTGGACGGCTCGTGGGCGCGGTAGCCCTCGCCATGCAGCGGGGCCAGGGCGCAATCACACAGATAGGCCGTCACCAGGGCTGCCAGCATCAGCAGCACCGGGCGCAGGCCGTAATAGTACCAGGCCATGCCTGTAAGGGGCACGGCACACCACAGCAGATCACTATAGTAGCCATAGTTCTCGCTGCGTTCGATCGTAGGTTGTTTTGCCATGGGGCTTGGGTTCTCCTTTGGGTTAATGGCTGCCGTGCAGCGTATCGATGACGGCGGCGGGATCTTTGGCTTTGAACAGGGCACTACCGGTCACCAGCCAGTCGGCACCCGCAGCGGCGCACTGTGGGCCGGTCTCGGTGTTGACGCCGCCGTCCACTTCCAACAGGGTGTGCAGGCCGCGGCGGTCACGCTCGGCACGGAGGGCGCTAAGCTTATCCAGCGCCGAGGGCATGAACTTCTGCCCACCAAAGCCCGGCTCCACGCTCATGACCAGGACGAGGTCCAGGTCGTCGAGGTAGGGATAGACAGCCTCGGCCTGGGTGCCCGGCTTGATGCTGATGCCCACCTGGCAGCCGACGGCACGGATGACGGCGATGGTCTCGGGGACAGCATCGGGCACAGCCTCCAGATGGAAGGTGATGAGGTTAGCGCCCGCCTTGGCGAAATCCGGCGCGTACTTGACCGGGTCGCTGATCATCAGGTGGACATCGTAGAACACCTCCGGCAGGGCCTTGTGCAGGCACTCCAGCACGGGGGCGCCAAAGCTGATGTTGGGCACAAAGTGGCCGTCCATCACATCAAAATGCAAAAGGTCAGTGCCCTGGTTTAACAGCCGTTGGCAGTCGGCGGCAAGGTCCGCAAAGTCAGCGGACAAAATCGAAGCGGCGATCTTCGTCATAATATACTCCCTGTTTGTGCGCGTATGCGCTTTTCCCTCTGTATCTATTCGCGCAAGCTTCTGCGCAGATAGTCGAGTTTATTATATCCCATTACGGGGTAAAAAGCAAGGTGAGCCGCTTGGCGGGCAGCAGAAAAAACTGCGCCATGCTGTAAAAAGGCAGCGCGGCGCAGTTTGTAACTTTTTCTTGCAGGGATTATTTTGCCAGCTCGGCACGCACGCGGGCCAGGGCAGATTCGATCACGCGGTCCATATCGTAGTACTTGTACTCACCCAAGCGGCCGCCGAAAAGGACCTTGCCCTCGGCATCGGCCAGGGCCTTGTACTGCTCGTACAGGGCGCCGTTCTGGGCATCGTTGACGGGATAGTACGGCTCATCGCCGGGTTTCCACTCGGCAGAGTACTCGCGGCTGATGACCGTCTTGGTGCCCGGCTCGGTGGAGCCAAAGACAAAGTGCTTGTGCTCAATGATGCGGGTGTAGGGGGTTTCGGCGTCGGTGTAGTTGATGACAGCGTTGCCCTGGTAGTTGGGGATGTCCAGGGTCTCGGTCTCAAAGCGGACACTGCGGTACTGCAAAGCGCCCAGCTTATAGTCAAAGTAGGCATCAATGGGGCCGGTGTAGACGACTTTATCGGCCAAGGCATCCAGCGCAGCCTTGTCAGCCAGATAGTCGGTGTCCAGGCGGACCTCGATGCCCTGCAGCAGGTTGGCCACCAGCGCGGTGTAACCCTCGTTGGGGATGCCCTGATACAGGGCGTTGAAGTAGTTGTTATCGAAGGTCAGGCGCACGGGCAGGCGCTTGATGATGAAGGCAGGCAGCTCGGTGCAGGGGCGGCCCCACTGCTTCTCGGTGTAGCCTTTGATGAGTTTCTCGTAGATGTCGGTGCCCACGAGGTTGATGGCCTGCTCTTCCAGGTTTTTCGGCTCGGCGGTGTAGTGGGCGGCGCGCTGCTCGGCGATCTTAGCCTCAGCCTCGGCCGGGGTGATGACGCCCCACATCTTGGTGAAGGTGTTCATATTAAAGGGCAGGTTGTACAGTTCGCCCTTATAGTTGGCCACCGGGGAGTTGGTGTAGCGGTTGAAGGTGGCAAAGCGGTTGACGTAGTCCCACACCTCTTTATTGTTGGTATGGAAGATGTGCGCACCGTAGCGGTGGACGGCGATGCCCTCCACATCCTCGGTGTAGATGTTGCCGGCGATGTGGCTGCGCTTATCGATAACCAGGCACTTTTTGCCGGCGGCGGTGGCCTCGTGGGCAAAGACGGCGCCGAACAGACCGGCACCAACGATCAGATAATCATACTGCATTTCAGTTCTCCTTTTCTGCGCTGTTACGCCAATGCTGCACAGTTTGCAGCTGGAACTCAAAATCGCGGGCATCCTTGGCAAGCTGGCTGGACAGGATAATGCCGGAGATGAACAGCAGCAGCGCCGCCACCAGCACAAAGCAGCAGACGATCAAAGTCGGGAAGCGCGGCACGAGGCCGGTGCGGAAATACTCGCCCAGCACCGGGATCATAAAGCCGATGCCGAACACGGCCAGGATCGCGGCCAGAATGCCGAAAAAGCTGAACGGGCGGTAGTTCTTGAACAGCCGCGCAATCGTGCCCAATACTTTAAAGCCGTCGGAGTAGGTGTTCAGCTTGCTCTCCGACCCTTCCGGACGGTCACGGTAGTCAATGACAACGTTCTCGACCTGCATATTGCGCTGCAGGGCGTGGATCGTCATCTCGGTCTCGATCTCAAACCCGCGGGACAGCACGGGATAGGTCTTGACGAACTGGTAGCTGAACGCGCGGTAGCCGGTCATAATGTCCTTGATCTTGCCGCCGAAAAGGTGGTTGGTGCAAAAGCGCACCAGATCGTTGCCAAAGTTGTGGAAGGGACGCTTATTCTGGGTGTAGTAGGTGCTGGACAGGCGGTCTCCCACCACCATATCGGCCTGCCGGTTTGTAACGGCAGCTACCATCTCGGGGGCGGCCTCAGCGGGGTAGGTGTCGTCGCCATCCACCAGCACGTAGGCTTCGGCATCGATCTCGCGGAACATACGGCGCATGACATTGCCCTTACCCTGCTGATACTCGTGCCGGACGACAGCGCCAGCCTTGGCGGCCAGCTCGGCGGTGCCGTCGGTGGAATTGTTATCGTAGACATAGACGGTGGCCTCGGGCAGCACGCGGCGGAAATCCGTCACCACCTTTTCCACAGTTTTAGATTCGTTGTAGCAAGGGATCAGAACAGCGATCTTATCCATTTTGAGATTCTCCAATCTTTACATCCAGAATTGCACCAGACGGGCAACATTAAAGTACAGCGAGGGGTTCAGTCCCTGCAGCCACGGCTGGGTGGCAAAAAGGGTGAAGAAGCGATAGACGGCGCTCCACGCCACAGCGGCGGCCATGGCCACGCGCAGCACCGGCAGCAGGGTGACGGCCAGCGTTTCGCCTGCGGCGGCGCGGCGGGCCAGCACGCTTTCCAGCAGCAGCCAGCACAGCACAGCGCCCAGCAGCAGCACGGGGCTGTAGTCCATCAAATAGCGGTACAGCACACCGGCCATCTCGCAATCCACCACCGTGATGATGACCATACCGGCCACCGCCAGCCAGACGAAACCGGCCGCACCGGGGCGGCGGCGCAGACTTTGGCGGGTCTGGGGCAGCGCCAGCAGCCCCAACACCCAGGTGAAGGGTGTAGCCGCCAGCATACCGCCGACGAACGGTTCGCTGATGGTGCGGATGACGGCGTTGGTGGTGACTTCGGTCTCCTGCAAAAACGGAAAGACGCTCTTGAGCCGCGGCAGGTCGAACAGGCTGGTGAACACGGCCGGACCGACGCGCACCACGTTGAAGCCGCGCTTGGTCATATCGTTGCCGGTCAGGTTGTAGTTGGCGCCAAAGTCAAAGGGCGAACCGAACCGGGCGTAGTTGTACCACATCAGACCTGCGGCCACCAGCACCACAGGCAGCAGGAAGGCGGCCGCTTCCCCTGCCCCGGCGCGGCTGCGCAGCCGCTTTTGGGCGATGTATCGCTGCCAGAAGATAGGCAAGGCCAGCACGGCAAACAATTCCATCTGGGGGCGGCAGCCGGCGACCAGCGCCATACAAAGGCTGCCCAGCGCCAGTTTGGCCAGCAGCGCACCGCGGCGCTCCACCGCCGTGTTGGCGGCAGAAAGCCAGAACCAGAGGGCCAGCATTAGCAGCGAGGTGCCGCAGACGATGGCGTATTCATAAATGTAGGGGCGCACAAACAGGTAATAGAGCTGGCTGCCCAGCACGATGGCCGCCACGCTGAGCAGATACGCGGCTGAGGATGCCTGGCTGAACCAGCGGCGCACCACCTGATGCACCGCGCCGAAACTTGCCAGCAGGAACAGCAGCCCCATCACGATCATGCAGGGCGGATAGGCCAGGTTTTGGATGCCGGTGACAGCCTCGAATGGAAGCTGAAACAAAAGACAGGGCACGATGCCGAAATAGACATAATAGCGTCCGTTATAATAGGCATGGTCCCACAGGCTGTTGACCTGGGCCGCTTCGCGGGCGGTGGAATCGTAGGGGTTATCCAGCGCCAACAGCTCTTCCGGCGGGTCCTGCATCAGGTCCAGGCGGCCGTTTAGCAGACTGTGGGCCAGCGCGCCGTACTGCTCGTAGACAAAGCTGATCTTGCTCTCGTGGTCCCAGAAGGCGACATTATAATTTTCCGTGGCAAGGCCGGTGTTGCCCGGCTCCCAGAAAGGCACGACCACCACAAAGGCGGCGAGGATCGCGGCCAGCACCGCACCGGCGGCGCGGTCGCAGACATTGCCTGCCAGCCAGCGGCGGTGCCACAGGCCGCTCTGCAGGCGCAGGGCGTAGATGGCCAGCAGCGCCAGGAAAACAGCGATGCACCGCAGCAGCGAGAACTGCAGCGGGCGCGGCGCGTTGGCGGTGATGCCGGTAAAGGTGACGGCCACCGGGAAGGTTGCAAAGGCCGTGCTGTAACCGGAGGCGGTCAGCTCCATTGTGCCGACGTTGCCCGTCAGGTCCAGGCTGATAACCTGGCTGCGGGTCGACTCGGGCGCGATCTGCCAGGTGCCGAAGTAGTTCAGCCGGGAGTTGGCCTCATCGGTGGCGTTGATGCGGAAGTTGAAGAAGCTGTCCCAATGCAGCGGGTCGGTATCATCGTTGGTCAGGCCGTCCATGCTCAGGTTATAGATAGGCTGGTCGATGTCAAGGAACCGCATGTAGGTGTGGTCCTCGTCCAGCGAGATACTCCCCTGCCCCCGGATGACGTTGACGTTGGGGTCCAGGTAGTCCAGCAGCTGGAACGGCTGGTAGCTGTGGGTGTTGAAGTAGGTCACGTTGCCTACGAACACCTCGCTGCCCAGGGCCGCCGCCAACAGCAGCGGCACCACGAACCGCAGTCCCCTGCCGCCAAAGCTGCGCAGCCCGGCCACGCAGAAGGACACCCAGCCGCACAGTGCCGTGATGGCCGCCAGGCGGAAGGCATCAAACCCGACGGTCAGCCCCGGGCGATGGTAGGCGCACAGGGCAAACACCCAGGTGGCCAGCCACAGGCCCAGGCCCCAGCCCAGGTCCTGCTGCCGTACACGCCGCCGAGCCAGCTTTGCCGGGGCAGCGCCCAACACCAGGGAAATGAGAGCAGTAAGAAGGATCGTTATAGCTATCACCAGCGGCGGTTCCCTCCTTTTTTTGATTTTTAGTATAGCAAATGAGCTTACATTTATAAAGTGCTTTCTTTTCTGCTCAGGTCCACAAATATGCAGGCTGTAGCAAAAATCGTTACTGCCAAATCGCGATGGGTAAAAAAGCCATGGATGCAGGAGTGATTTTCGGTCAGCTTATACCAGACAAACGGCGTAGCCGCTACCAACATGTAGGGCAAGGTGTTCAGCAGGCGCACACGCATAACGGTGCGGCGAAAAAACGCCAACAGCAGGCAAACGGCCACCAGCACCAGCAGAAGCAATTGCCATGTGCGGAAATTAAAGCAGCCCAGGTTGGTTTGCAAAACCGTTTTATAGTCGATCTGCAGCCAGACGATCTTGTCCGAAACACGGTAGGCGATCTGGTCCGCTGCCTCCTGCAAAACATTGCGGCCCAGCACAAGGGAGCCAATCAGCCATTTCATAGCCCAGAAAGCCACATAGCCGAAGCCCCAGGCAGCCCCCAGGCGGATAACGTCTACGATTTTCTGCTTCCATTCAGCTGGCTGCAAAACCAGCCAAAGCACCAGCGGAACGCCCAGCGTGACAAGCGGATAGGTCAGGAAATCAAAGTAAGCCACCAGCATGCCTGTGCTTAAAAACAGCAGCGTGCTGTGTTTTTGCGCGAATTCCGGTTTGTACAAAATCACCGTACTGGTAACACACAAAATCAGGAAGCACGGCACATACTGCAAGCACAGGCCCGTCACCGCTGGGGTAAGCGCTGCAAACATCAATACCAGCGGCAGCAACAATTGCGGTTTGCCGCGGCGCTGCAAAAGCATGGCCAGTAGTAGCATGAAAAATAGCTGCACGATCATATTCAGCCGCAGGATGTCGCGATAATCCAGCAGCAAAAGCAGCGACTTCAGCAAAATCAGATACCCGTGCCAGTAGCGCGCGTACTGCGTGTAAGGGCCGGTGTCCTCTACTGCTGCCTGGATGCGCAGATAGCTTTCGCTGTGTTCCTCGTTTTCCTGTGGGCTGGCATAAAATGCTGCGGCAGCTTTCTGCCATGGGTTCTCTGGTCCATCGTAGACCGCTTCGGCCAGGATGATGGAATCTGTGATATTATCCACCTGCGTGGATGTATCGTTGCGGACCAGCATGTAGTAGCCGTCCGTAAAAGTGGATTCCTCGCTGCGCAGGTGGTCTTTCATACGCCCGACCGGCAGGCTGTACGCCAGCACCAGCAGCAGATAGCCGATGACGCTCCACACCAGAAGCCAGCCAAGCATTTTTGCCAAGCTTTTTGCGCCTTGCTGCACGTTTTTCATGGCTTACCGTCCCGTGCGTACTTTTTGATCTCTTCCAGCCAGAAGGCAGCGGTTTTGTCCCAGCTGTATTTGGCCAGGACTTTGTCCGGCGGGGCGACGGGCCGGGCGGCCAAAGCGTCCAGGTCGACCTCGTAGTCGTAGGGGTCGAAGTAGCGGGCTGTATCGCCGTAAAGTTCCGGCAGGCAACTGGCTTTGGCCAGGGCGATGGGCGCGCCGAGAGCCAGAGCCTCCAGCGGCGGAATGCCGAAGCCCTCGAACACCGCCGGGTGCAGGAAGAGACGGCAGTGCTTCATCAGGGCAGCGTTTTCGGCGTCGGAGACATAGCCGGGGTAGAACACATTGTGGGTGTCCTTGGCCTCGGTGTCATCGCCAAAGGCGCGCAGGTCCTTGCCGCCTGCCACCACGAAGGTCTTATCCGGGTTGCGGCGGGCGACCTCGCGTATCCACTTAAAGTTCTTGTGGCCGGCCAGGCTGCCCAGAGCGTAGAAATACTCACCCTTTTTGACGGCGGGCATCTTCTCAAAGATGCTTTCGTCCGGCTGGACTTTCGCCATATGCTCCCAGCCGTTGTAGGTCACGCCAATCTTATCCAGCGGGATGCCCAGCTTATCGTGGATAAGCTGGCGCTGGTCATAGCTGACGGTGAACACCCGCTGTGCAAACCATTTGGTGGACAGGCAGTGCACCCAGAACTTGAAGCGGAAAAAGCCGCGGTCGGTATCCATGACCAAGGGGCGGATGTCGTGCAGCACAACAACGCTGCGGCGGGTCATGAGCATATCGCTGGCAAGGCCGACAAAGAACGCATGCTCGCGCCGCAGATAGGCAGGCAGCACCGCCATGTTATAAAAATATTTGACCGCCTTGAGCGGTACCAGCTTGATATTTTTCAGTTCCGGCAGATGAATCTCGCGGCCATCGTCGCGGTAGGCGATGCGCACATCCAGGCCGGTGCCCTCGATGAGCTTGTCCAGCCGCACTACTGTCTCGTAGACATAGCGGGGGATGCCGGTGATATTATCGCACAGGACAGTGCCGTTGATGACAATGGGGTTCAAATCTGTTCCTCCTTCTCCCAGTGGGAGCAGTCCAGCAGTTCCTGCTGCCAATCCGCCATGCGGCGGGTACAGTATTCTTTGATCTCCCGCTCAAACCGTTCCTCGCTGAAAGCGCGGCTGTGTTCGCGGATTTCCTCTTTACTATAGGCGACGCCATCTTTTTCAAAGCGCTGGATGCAGGCGGCCAGGCTGTCGGCGGTCTGCTCCTCGAACCAGTAACCAGTCTTACCGGGCAGCACGGTCTCGCAGGCGCCGCCGCGGCCGTAGGCCAGCACCGGCGTACCGGCGCTCTGGGCTTCCACGGGGGTGATGCCGAAGTCCTCCTCGCCGGGGAACAAAAACGCCTTGGCGCGCAGGTAGTAACCGCGCACTTCCTCGTCGGTCAGGCCGCCGCCCTTGAACTCAATGGTGGGGCCAGCCATGGCCTTGAGCTTGTCCATCTCTCCCCCACCGCCGATGACCACCAGCCGCTTGCCCAGTTTGGTGCAGGCCTGCACGGCCAGGTCGACCCGCTTGTACCAGGTCAGGCGGCCGACGGTGAGGTAGAAGTCTTCCTTTTCCACAAAAGGACTTTCGTTGATATGGCAGCAGGGGTAGATGACGTCGCTGTCGCGGCGGTAATATTTTTTGATGCGCTGGGCGATGTAGTGGGAGTTGGCGATGAAGTAATCTACGCGGTCCGCAGCGCACTTATCCCACACGCGAATTTTGTGCATCTGGCGCTGCATGACCTTACGCACCAGCCAGTTGGCGTTGTCGCGGTAGGTGTAGTAAAAGTCCCACACATAGCGGATAGGCGTATGGCAGTAGCAGATGTGCACAGCATCCGGGCGGGTGATAACCCCCTTGGAGCATGAGGAGGAAGATGACAGCACGAGGTCATACTCGGAAAGGTCCAGTTCCTCAAAAGCACGGGGCATCAGGGGCAAGAGCCCTTTGTACAGCTTGGTAGCAAACGGGATCTTCTGCACCCAGGTGGTGCGGATGTCGTAGTCTTTAAACCACGCAGGCATATTATCTTTATCATACACCAGCGTGTAGATGACGGCGTTGGGGAACGCATGGTGCATGCAGTCGACCACGCGGTCCGCCCCTGCATAGGTCACCAGCCAGTCATGTACGATGGCTACTTTGGGTTCCTTTTTGCTCATTTTCCGTCTCCCATCAAGCCCGCCGGGGCAGGCTTACTGCAATTTTTCGTCGTTGACCATCTTGCCGCCGAATACCGTGCGGAAGATGATCTTGATGTCCAGCGCCACGGTCCAGTTTTCGATGTACCAGATGTCGTAGCGGATGCGCTCGGCAATGTCGGTGTCGCCGCGCAGGCCGTGGATCTGCGCCCAGCCCGTGCAGCCGGGGCGGACCTGCTGGCGCACAAGGTAGCGCGGGATCTCCTCTTTAAAATGCTCCACATGGTAGGGCACCTCGGGCCGCGGCCCGACGAGGGACATATCCCCTTTCAGCACGTTGAAGAACTGGGGCAGCTCGTCCAGGCTGAACTTGCGGATAAAGCTGCCGAAGTGGGTCTTGCGGGGGTCGTAGTCCTTGGACCAGCCGGTCTCCTGCTGTACATTGACCCGCATGGAGCGGAACTTGTACATCATGAAGGGCTTTTTGTTGAGGCCGATGCGCTCCTGCTTGAAGATGATCGGCCCGGGGCTGGACAGTTTCACACCAATGGCCGTGACCAGCATGACCGGGCTGGTGAGCACGATCAGCACCAGGCTGCCGATAATATCCAGCCCGCGCTTGATGGCGGCGTTGAGGATGTTGTCAAAGGGCGTCTGACGCACATTGATGAGCTTGCACTCGTCCAGCACATCGATGGTAGGCCGGGCAGGCAGGTAGTCGCTGTAAAACGGCACCATCGTGATGCGGGTGCCGTGCTTATCGCAGATGGCAAAGGTGTGGGGCAGCTGATCGATCTCATTGGCTTCCAGCGCGACCACGACCTCATCCAGGGCGGCGCTTTCCAGGGCTTCGTCCAGCTTATCGTAGCCGCCCAGATAGGGCACGCCCAGACCCGGCTCCTCGGTGGCAGCCAGGTAGCCGTCCACCACAAAACCGTAGTAGGGGTTATGCTCCAGCGCACGCAGGTAGAGGGCCGCCGATTTGCCGCCGCCCACCAGCAGGATGTGCCGCAGGCCCAGGCCTTTGCGGCGGCGGGCACGGTCCACCCAGCGGCGGATCATCCGCTTGGCGACCATGGCCACGGTGGCAAAGCCGTAGAACAGGCCCAGCACTACGCGGGAATAGTCGTCCAGGTGCATCAGGTAGAGGAAGAATACGAACACCATAATGCCTGCGGCGTTGATCATAGCCATGATGGTGCAGCGCTGGGCCAGCCCCCGCAGACGCGAGGAACTGTACACACCGGCTACCCAGTAGGCCAGCACCAGTAAGACAGAGGTGCCTGCCCCGGCAATAAAGTTGCGCGGGTCACCGGCCACCTGCAGCGCAGGGCCGGCGCCGCCGGGCTCAAAAAAGACTACATAATTAAAACGCACATAGTTGGCCAGCAGAAAGCTGACGAACAGCAGCACCGCATCCAGCAGACCGCTGAGCATACTTTTGGTACGTTGATTTTTTTCCAGCAACGAGGGTGTCCTCCCTTGGACAGAAATTCATATCTAGTTAGCATAGCACATTTTCGTGCTTTTTGCAATCAGCGGTAAAGATCCTGCAGGCGGTCCAGCGTCTTTTTCATCTCGGCGCGCACCTCGGGCGGGCCTGCCACCACCACGCCGGTGCCAAAGCCAGCCACCCAGCCAAAGAACTGGGGGCTGACCTGCACCTCGGCCATCATGGTAAAATGCTCACCGTCATCGCAGGGGACTAAAGTCGGCCCGGTGCCGAAACGGTCGATCATGGCCCCGGCAAAGCGGTTCTCACACTGGAGCGTCACCTTTTTCAGCGGGCCGTTGAACATGCCGAACATCTGCTGCATGTAGGCGTTCACGTCAAAGTTGGCGTACTCACCGGCGCCTTCGCGGGTGGTACCGGGCAGCTGGTGCACAGCCTGCATCTTATCCACACGGTAGTGCTTCAGGCGGCCCTCGGTGTAGGCGATAAGGTAATAGTTCGCATTCTCCCACACCAGCACCCAGGGGCTGACTCGGTACAGCTGGCCATCGTGACGGGGGGTCATCTTTTTTTGCAGGTTCCAGTCGCAGTATTTGAACTGCACCTGCTCCCCTGCCGTAATAGCAGCATGCAGGGCATCGACGGTATACAAAATCTTCTCGTCGGTGCTTTTCAGGCGGCCGCTGACTAAGACTTTACGGTTCAGCTCCTCCTGCCGGTAGCAGGAAGTGAACTGGCCCAGCTTATCGATCAGCACCTTGGATTTGCGGGCGGTAATGAACTTACTGGCGTACACAGCGTCCACCAGCAGTTTCAGCTCAGCCAGCTCAAAGGGGGCGTCGGTCATGTAATAGCCGCCGCCCCGGCCCCGTTTTTGCATGATCTCATAGGGGAAGTCCGGCATCTCGTTCAGGGTGTTCAGGTCGTCATAGACGCTCTTGCGTTCGGCTTCGATGCCCTTTTCTTTCAACTTTTCCACGATCTGCGGTACACTTAACGGGTGACGTTCGTCGGTCTCCCGCGCCAAAATCTGCAGCAGTATCAGCAGTTTCCGTTTCTGGCCTTCTTTACGCGGCATAGCACTTGCTCCTTTTACAGAAGGGGACCCGCACGATGCCCGGCCTTATCGGCGCAGACTGCTCAGATCATGCGGTATAGCCCCAGAATATCCAGAACATACAGTCCCATTATACACCCTATAGGCCGTGCAGGCAATAGGAAAGGGCGAGAAAGAGTCGTTTTGCAGTAGTTTATCGCTCCAGCTCCGCAAAGATCGCACCCAGGTCTGCAAAAATATCATGGGGCAGCATGGCGGCCATGCCTAAGCGTTTGGCGCAGCGGTCCCCTGCCGCGCCGTGCAGCCAGACGGCAGCGATGGCAGCGTCCTCCGCGGTGCGGCCCTGTTTCAGCCCGGCGGCCAGCAGACCCGACAGCAAGCCTGCAAGGATGTCCCCGCTGCCGCCCTTGGCCAAGCCCGCGCTGCCGGTGGGATTGTGGTAGACTTCGCCGCCGGAGGTGGCGATGAGGGTGCCTCTGCCTTTCAGCACCGCGATGCAGTGATACATCTCGGCCAGGCGGCGGGCGGCGGCTTCGCGGTCAGCCTGCACCTCCCCCACTGTGCAATCCAGCAGGCGGGCGGCTTCGCCGGGGTGGGGCGTGATGACCGTCTGGTCCGGCAAAGGTCCTTTGATTTTGCCCGCAGCCAGCGCGTTGAGGGCATCGGCGTCCAGCACAGCGGCGGACCAGGGGGCTTTTTTGCCCAGCAGGGCATTGCAGACCGGGGCGGCGCTTTCGCCCAGGCCGGGCCCTGCCAGCAGAACGGTGTTTTTACCGTCGAACCAGCTGCGCAGTGCCCCAGCGTCCTGGGGGTGGATGCCGCCGTTGGCCGCCGTGCGGCAGCCGCAGGCACAGCATTCCGGCGTACGGGTCAGCACCATCTGCACCACCGGCTCCACGCTGGCCAGGTAGACAAGGCCCGCCCCGGCGCGGAGAGCGCCCTCGGTGCAGAGAGCCGCCGCGCCCCGGTAGGCCATACTGCCAGCCGCCGCCAGCACACTGCCAAAGCTGCCTTTGTTGGCATCTGCCTCCCGCCGGGGCAGGCGGTCCTTTGCCATTTCCTGTGTGATCTCGCGCTGCATCTTGCATCCTCCCTGAAAAAAGCTATAATAATAGGTACATTATAAAACACTTCAGCAAAAAGCGAAAGGGGAACTTTGTATGGTACCGGCATTGGAAGAAATTTTGCGGGATACCCGCAGCCTTGTGTTTTTCGGCGGGGCGGGCGTTTCGACCGAGAGCGGCATCCCGGATTTTCGCTCGGTAGATGGGCTGTACCACCAGAAATTCAAGTATCCGCCCGAGACGATGCTCTCCCATACGTTTTACAAGACCCACACGGCCGAATTTTACGATTTTTACCGCCAGAAGCTCATCGTCCACGGGGCCAAGCCTAATGCCGCCCACCTGCGGTTGGCCAAATTAGAGCGCGAGGGCAAGTGCAAGGCCGTGGTGACCCAGAACATCGACGGTCTGCACCAGGCGGCGGGCAGCAAGGTGGTGTACGAGCTGCACGGCTCTACCCTGCGCAATTATTGCACGCGCTGCGGCAAGTTTTACCCCGTCAGCTTTATTGAGGAAGCCGCCGGGCAGGGCGACGGCGTGCCCCGCTGCACCGAGTGCGGCGGCATCGTAAAGCCGGACGTGGTGCTGTACGAGGAAGGGCTGGACGAGGCCACGATGGAGAACGCTATCAAGGCAATTTCCGTGGCAGATACCTTGATCGTGGGCGGCACCAGTTTGGCGGTGTACCCGGCGGCGGGGCTGCTGCGGTACTTCCGTGGGGAAACGCTGGTGGTCATCAACAAGCAGCCCACCCCGGCGGACGGCATGGCCAATTTGATTTTAAACATGCCAATCGGCCAGGCATTGGATGAAAACACCCCGGTATCGTTGTAAAATTTTGGACAAAAGTTGCTTTTTTACTAAAAAAGCATTGCCAAATGCCCTGCTGTTTTGCTATGATAGATAAGTATATTTACGGCTTATGAGTACTGGAAGGGGGACAGGAATCATGGCAAGCGTTTTAACTGATTTTACCAAGAAGCGTGAATTTCTGGTTTGCATGGATTCGGACGGCTGCGTTATGGACACAGTCAGCATCAAGCACACCATTGTAATGTGCCCGGAGCTGATCCGCGTTTTTGCGCTGGACGATCATGCAGACTTTGTCGCCTCGGCGTGGGAGGAAATCAACCTGCGCAACATCACACGGGGCCTTTCCCGCTTTGAGAGCGTGGTGCTGGTGTTTGACCGGCTGAAAAACCGCGGCATCGAGGTGCCGGGCAGCGAGGACATTTCCGCCTGGGTCAACACCTCGGCCGAACTTTCCACCGCCAGCTTACAGCACGAACTGCTGCGCACCGGCAGCCTGGCCCTGCGCAAACTGCAGGAGTGGAACAATGCCTGCAACCGCCGCATCCAGGCCTTGGAGCCGACCTTTGAGCCTTTCCCCGGTGTGGAGGAAAGCCTGCGCCAGCTGCACGCCGTGGCTGACCTGGCTGTGGTGAGCGCCGCCAACGAGAGCGCCATTGCCAGCGAGTGGAAGCACTACGGGCTGGCCCGCCATGCCGATGTCATCTTCGGCCAGGAGGTGGGCAGCAAGGCCAACTCCATCGCCACCATGCTGGCCTGCGGGTACGAGAGCCGCAAGGTGCTGATGGTGGGCGATTCGATGGGCGATGCCCAGGCCGCCGCCGCGAATGGCGTCGCCTTTGTGCCGATCCTGCCCGGCCGCGAGGCCGACAGCTGGCGCCGCTTGCAGGAGGAAGCCCTGCCGAAGCTGCTGCACGGCACTTTCAGCCCGGAATACCAGGCCGAACTGCTGGCCGCCCTGCGCAGTGCCCTGCACGGGTAATTCTTACTTATACTACTTTTTCACGCCGTCACCCTTGTGACGACGTTTTTTTTATGCTATACTAACTGTATATATTTGCATTTCTGTCCTTTTGCGGCAGGATGTCCCGAAAAATTCAGGAAAAGGAGCATCGGGTATGGATCTTTTACAGCAAGCCCGTGCCGAGATCGATGCCGTCGACGCCGAAATGGCCGCTTTGTTTGAGCGGCGCATGCAGGCTGTTGCCGACGTAGTACGTTACAAAGCCGAGACCGGCAAGCCGGTATTTGATGCCGCGCGGGAGGCGGATGTGATCACCCGCAACACGGCCCGGCTGCAAAACGAGGAACTGCGCCCCTATTACAAGGCGTTTTTGCAGGAGGCCATGGCCGTTTCCCGCGCCTACCAGCGGGCCACTCTGGGCCGCGACACCGCCGCTTATCAGGGCGTGGAGGGCGCATGGAGCCACATTGCCCTGCGGCGGATGTTTCCCTTTGCCCGGGCCACTGCCTTTTCCACCTGGCCCGAGGTGTTTGACGCTGTGCAGAACGGCGACGCCCAGTTTGGTGTGCTGCCCTTTGAAAACTCCAACGCGGGGGATGTTTCCGCCGTGCTGGACCTGCTGTACACCCACCCGGACATCATTGTGACCCACATGCAGGACATGCCCATCCAGCAGGACCTGCTGGGCGTGAAGGGTGCGAAACTCAGCAATGTGCGCACCGTCATCAGCCATCCGCAGGCGTTGGCCCAAAGCAGCGTATTTTTGCAGCAGCTTGGCTTTGCCACCCAAAGCTGGATCAACACTGCCGATGCCGCCAAGCACATTGCCGAGCTGAACGACCCCACCGTGGTCGCCATTGCCAGCGCCGAGACTGCCGAACTGTATGGGCTGGATATTCTGGCCGAGGGCGTGAACGCTGACGGCGACAACACCACCCGCTTTATCGTGATTGAGCGCTCAGCCCAGCCGCCGGTGATGACCGGCGAGGGGCAGCGGCTTTCCCTGCTGTTTACCGCCCGCCACAAGCCCGGTCAGCTGGCCGTGGTGCTGGACCAGATCGGTGCCCGCGGCTTTAACATGGAGTGCATCAAAAGCCGCCCCCTGCCCCATGTACCTTTTGAGTATTATTTTTATGTACAGCTTGTCTGTCCCACTGGCTGCGATGCCGCCGCCTGCAACAGCCTGCTGGAAACCCTGACCGGGGCGTGCAGCACCCTGCGCCTGCTGGGTGCCTTTACGCTGGACGGCATCGATCAACAATAATATAGTAAAGTAAGGACGTGCGAAGTATGAAGCTGACCATGCAACTGAAAAGCCGCAGCTATGATATTATCCTGAAAGCCGGCTGCCTTGCCAACCTGCATCAGTTTACCAATGTGGAGAACCGCCGCGTCTTTGTGCTGACGGACTCCGGCGTGCCCAAACAGTATGCCGAGACCGTAGCCGCCCAGTGCCCCAGGGCCACCATTTACACCATCCCCCAAGGCGAGGGCAGCAAGTGCCTGAAAGTCTACGGCCAGGTATTACAGGCCATGCTGGAATTCGGCATGGACCGCAAGGATCTGCTGGTGGCCGTGGGCGGCGGTGTTGTGGGCGATCTGGGCGGGTTCTGCGCCGCCAGCTATATGCGCGGCATTGATTTCGTCAACTGTCCCACTACCACGCTGGCCCAGGTGGATTCTTCCATCGGCGGCAAGACCGCCATTGATCTGGGCGAGACGAAGAACATCGTGGGCGCTTTCTGGCAGCCCAAGGTAGTGCTGGTGGACTTTGACACGCTGGCTACCCTGCCCCGCCGCCAAGTGGTGAACGGCCTGGCCGAGGCGCTGAAGACCGGCTTGATCGGCGACCCGCAGCTGTTTGCACTGTTTGAGACCGAGGACCCGGAAGCCCATATTGAACAGATCGTCTACCGTAGCCTGAAATTCAAGAAAAAGATTGTCGAGCAGGACGAGCGCGAGGGCAGCGTGCGTGCCTGCCTGAACTTCGGCCACACCATCGGCCACGGCATTGAGGCTGTGCGTGGTGTGCGCGGCCGCCGCACCACCGGCCTGTACCACGGCGAATGTGTCGCCCTGGGCATGCTGCCGATGATCGAGGACCCGGCGCTGGTCAAGCGGGTGCGTGCTGTCTACCGCACGCTGGGCCTGCCTACCCGCGCCGGTGCCAACAAGGAAAAGGTGCTGGCTTACATGCAGCACGATAAAAAAGCCAGCGGCAGCAGCATTACTGTCATCAAGTGCCCGGGCCTGGGCTGCTGGCGGGCTGACAAGCTGCCCATGACCGAACTGCCTGCCCTGCTGGGCATCGAGGAGTAACGATGAAAAACACCTTTGGCAATGCTGTTTCGATGACCATTTTCGGAGAGAGCCACGGCCCTGCCATCGGCGCGGTGCTGGACGGTCTGGCCGCAGGCCTGCCCGTGGACGAGGCCGCCATCGCCGCCGCAATGGACCGCCGCCGCGCCCGGGGCGATGGGCTTTCCACCGCCCGCACCGAGGCCGACGTTGTGGAGTTTCTCTCCGGCGTGTACCAGGGCCACACCACCGGTACCGCCGTAACGATGGTCATCCGCAACCAGAACACCCGCAGCGGCGACTATGCCAAAACTGCAGACCTGCTGCGCCCCGGCCACGCCGACTACACGGCCTATGCCAAGTACGAGGGCTATCAGGACGCCCGGGGCGGCGGACATTTCTCCGGCCGCATCACCGCTGCCAGCGTGGCGGCGGGTGCGCTGTGCGAAAGCGTGCTGAACAGCCTGGGCATCCGTGTCTACACCCATATTGCCGAGTGCGCGGGCGTAAAGGACGCACCGCTGTCCAGCTCCGCCGGGCTGTTACTGCCCGAACCGGAGCCCGGCCATTTTGCCCTGCTGGATTCGAGCAAGGAGGCCCCCATGCAGGAGGCCATCCGCGCCGCCGGCAGTGAAGGCGACAGCGTGGGCGGCGTGCTGGAGACCATCGTCACCGGCCTGCCCGCAGGCATCGGCGAGCCGTGGTTTGACAGCGTGGAAAGCGAATTGGCTCACCTGATGTTTGCCGTCCCGGCCTGCAAGGGCCTGGAGTTCGGCGCAGGCTTTGCCTTTGCCTCCATGCGTGGCAGCGAGGCCAACGACCCCTTTGCGATGCGTAACGGCCAGGTTGCCACTGCCACCAACAAAAACGGCGGCATCAACGGCGGCATTACCAACGGCATGCCGCTGGTGTTCCGCACTGTGTTAAAGCCCACGCCCAGCATTTATAAACAGCAGCATACCGTGGATTATATTGCCAGGCAGGACGCCGATCTGCAGATCAAGGGCCGCCACGACCCCTGCATCGTGCCCCGCGCCGCGGTGGTGCAAAACACCTTGGCTGCCTTTGGCCTGCTGGACCTGCTGACCGTGCGCTACGGCACGCTGGCCCAAAAGCACGGCCTGCCCCAGGAGTAAACGCCCGAAACACAAGGAGCATTTTGGTATGGAACAGACAAGATACGGCCTGATCGGCTCGAAGCTTGGGCACAGCTATTCCAAGATCATCCACGAGCAGATCGCTGATTATACCTACGAGCTGATGCCGCTGCCCACCGAGGACGAGGCCCGCGCTTTTATGGAGCGGCGGGACTTTGCGGCCATCAACGTGACGATTCCCTACAAGCAGCTGGTCATCCCCTACTGCGATGTGGTCGACCCCAAAGCGGCGGCCATCGGCGCGGTGAATACCATCGTCAACCGGGATGGCAGGCTGTACGGTTATAACACCGACTATGCCGGGTTTGCCTACCTGGCCCGCGCCCACGGCGTGGACTTTGCGGGCAAGACCGTGCTGATTCTCGGCACCGGCGGCACCCATTCTACCGTGGCAGCCGTTTGCAAAGACGGCGGCGCGGCGGAGATTCTGACCGCCAGCCGCACCGGCAAGGGCGATGCCCTGACCTACGAGGAAGCCATGCGCCGCAAGGATGTGCAGGTCATCGTGAACACGACCCCCTGCGGCATGTACCCCAATGTGGGGCAGTGCCTCATCGACCCGGCGGCTTTCCCGGCACTGGAGGCCGTGCTGGATGTGGTGTACAACCCCTTCCGCACCGAGTTGCTTCTGCGGGCTGAGGAGCACCACATCCCCGCCGCCAGCGGCTTTGAGATGCTGGTGGCCCAGGCCGTGTTTGCGGCCGAACACTTTACCGGCAAAGCGCTGGACGCCGACACGCTGATCCCGGCCGTAAGCCGCCAGCTGCGGCATGAACTGGCCAACATCTCCATCATCGGCATGCCGGGGTGCGGCAAATCCACCATCGGCGCGGCGCTGGCCAAAAAATTAGGCAAGACCTTCATCGACCTGGATGCGGAAATTGAACGCCGCACCGGGCATAATATTCCTGACATCTTTGCCCAGGAGGGCGAAGCTGCTTTCCGCCGGTACGAAGCCGAAACGCTGGCCGATGTGGCCAAGCAGAACCGCCAGATCATCGCCTGCGGCGGCGGGATCATCAAGACCCCGGCCAACGTGCGCGCCCTGCGGCAGAACGGCCCCGTGCTGTGGGTGCGCCGCCCCACTGAAAAGCTGGCCACCGGCGGGCGTCCCCTCTCCAAGGGCGGTGCGGCGCTGAAGCAGCTGGAAGAGGAGCGCACTCCTTTGTACGAGGCCGCCGCCAGCGTGGTGCTGGACAACACCGGCACCCTGCGTGAAGCCGCCGACAAAGCCGCTGCGCTGTTTGAAGCGGACGAAACCCTATAATTTGTTATTTCCTGCCGCATTGTGGCAGAGTGCATAGAGTGTAAAGTATTTAGAAAGAGGTTCCCAAATGATCATTTCCACCAAAAAAGGTGCCCCCCAGGCTGAACTGGACCGCATTATCGATAACTTCGAGCATCAGGGCCTGTCGGTCACGCTGATCCGCGGTACCGACTACAACGTCTTTGGCCTGGTGGGCGATACCACCAAGATCGCCGAGAAGGACGTGCTGGCCAACCCCTGGGTCGAGAATGTGACCCGTGTGTCCGCTCCCTACAAGCGCGCCAACCGCCTGTTCCACCCCGATGATACCGTGGTGGACGTGAACGGCATCAAGATTGGCGGCAAGTCCCCCATCGCCGTGATGGCCGGCCCCTGCAGCGTGGAGGGCGAGGAGCACACCCTCAAAATGGCCAAGCTGGTCAAGGCCGGCGGTGCTAACTTCCTGCGCGGCGGCGCTTACAAGCCCCGCACCAGCCCCTATTCCTTCCAGGGCCTGGGCACCGAGGGCATCCTCGACCTGGTGAAGGCCCGTGAGGCCACCGGCCTGCCCATCGTCAGCGAGCTGATGGATGAGGCCCACATCGACGAGTTTGAAGAATACGTCGACATCGTGCAGATCGGCGCCCGCAACATGCAGAACTTCCAGCTGCTGAAAGCCGTTGGCAAGATGCACAAGCCCATCCTGCTCAAGCGCGGTCTGGCCAACACCATCGAGGAGTGGATCATGTCCGCCGAATACATCATGGCTGGCGGCAATGAGAACGTCATTCTCTGCGAACGCGGCATCCGCACCTTTGAGCGCGCCACCCGTAACACGCTGGACCTGTCCGCCGTGCCGGTCATCAAGGAAAAGACCCACCTGCCCATCATCGTTGACCCCAGCCACGCCACCGGCGACTACAAGTACATCGAGAGCATGGCCCTGGCCGCTGTGGCTGCCGGTGCCGACGGCCTGGAGATCGAGGTGCACGACAACCCGCAGTGCGCCTGGAGCGACGGTGCCCAGTGCCTGAAGCCTGAAAAGTTTGCCGAGACCATCGCCAACTGCCGCAAGGTTGCTGCCGCTATCGGCCGGGAGATGTAATCCATGGATGCTCGCCTGCATGTCAGCCGCTTAAGCGGCCAGGCCACCGTGCCGCCCAGCAAAAGTGCGGCGCACCGCGCTGTTTTGTGCGCGGCGCTGGCCGATGGGGTCAGCCACATTACCAATATTGAGTACAGCCAGGACATCCGCGCCACCTTGGGCGCTGTGACCCAGCTGGGCGCCAAGGTGGCGGAGGAGCCTGCCGCCGTGACCATCACCGGCCGGGGCAGTTCCGGCGGATTCGTGACCGTAACGCGGCCGGTTTTTTGCAACGAGAGCGGCTCGACCCTGCGTTTTATGATCCCGCTGTTCAGCCTGACTGCGCAGAAGGTACGCTTCACCGGTGCGGGGCGGTTGTTTGACCGCCCCCAGGCCGTGTACCAGATGTTGTTTGATCGCCAGGGCCTGCGCTTTGAGCAGACCCCCGAGGGCATTACTGTGTTTGGGCGGCTGCGTCCGGGCGGGTTCACCCTGCCGGGGGATGTGTCCAGCCAGTTCATCAGCGGGCTGCTGTTTGCTGCGCCGTTGATGGAATCAGAAAGTTCCATCGAGGTGCTGCCCCCCTATGAAAGCCGTTCCTATGTGGACCTGACCATCGACGCCATGCAGCAGTTTGGCGTAAAAGTGGCCGCCCGGGCGCGGAAAAACGGCAGCGTGATGTACCGTGTGGCCGCGCCCCAGCGCTACACTGCCAGCGACTTTTCCGTCGAGGGCGACTACAGCCAGGCGGCTTTTCTGGCCGTGCTGGGCTGCGCGGTCGGCGGCATCAACGTGGTGGGGCTGAACCCCGACAGCCAGCAGGGCGACAAGGTCATTCTGGATATTTTAAAGCGCTGCGGCGGAAAGTTTAAGCCCATTGAGGGCGGCTACCGCTTTGAGCGCAGCCTGCTGAAGGCCACTGAAATTGATTTGGCCGATTGCCCCGACCTGGGGCCGATCCTGTTTACGCTGGGCTGTTTCTGCAACGGCAGTACCGTCATCCGCAATGCGGGGCGGCTGCGGCTGAAAGAATCAGACCGCATCAGCGCCATGCAGGAGGAACTGAAAAAAATGGGTGCCCGCATTGAGGTGGACGGCGATACCGTGACCATCACCGGCGTGGCACTGCATGCCCCTGCCGAGCCGCTGTACGGCCACAACGATCACCGCATCGTGATGGCGCTGGCCGTGGCAGTGTACGCCGCCGGGCTGCCCGCCCTGCTGCGCGGGGCCGAGGCCGTGAATAAAAGCTGGCCCGCATTTTGGGATACCCTGCGCGGGCTGGGTGCAAAAATCGATACCGAGTAGGGGTGAGGCTGGATGTTGGATAAATCAAAAACCTATCTGATCGTGGGCCTGGGCCTGCTGGGCGGCAGATACGCCCAGGTGCTCAGCAGCCACGGCTACCATGTAACGGGCATCGCCCGCAGCCGCGAGACCATCGACTACGCCCTGCAGCATGAATATATTGCCGAGGGTGCGACCGAGAATTTTGACGCGCTGGTTACCGGCGCGGATTGCATCATCTTTGGTTTGTACCCTACTGTTTTGCTGGAGTGGGTCAAGCAGTACGGGCATCTGATCCAGCCCGGCACGATGGTGACGGATGTTTCCGGCGTGAAGCGCGGCGTGGTGGAACCGGTGCAGGCCGCTTTGCCCGAGGGGGCGGAGTTTATCGCCAGCCACCCGATGGCGGGCCGCGAAACCAGCGGCATCACCCACAGCGCCGAGGTCAACTTTGCCCCGGCCAATTTCATCATCACCCCCACCGACAAGAACACCCAGGCAGGCATCGACTGGTGCCATGCTTTGGCCGAGGAACTGGGCTTTAAGCGCATCACCATCCTGACGCCTGCCGAGCACGACTACATGATCGGCTACGTCAGCCAGCTGTGCCATGCCATTGCGGTGAGCCTGATGTGCGCATCGGACAACACCGAGCTGGCCAAGTACACCGGCGACTCCTTCCGCGATTTGACGCGAATTGCCCATATCAACGATAAAATGTGGGCAGAACTGTTCTTGTGGAACAAGGACAACCTGATCTCCGAGATTGACATGTTCAGCGATGCGCTGCAATCGATGCGGGAAAAGCTGGTGCAGGACGACCGCGAAGGACTGGAGGAGATGTTCCGCCTATCCACCGAGCGGCGCTCGGCCTTTGACAAAAAGTAACCTTGGGCAACACCGCACAATTCCCGCCTAACGGCTTAAGCACCGCTCCGGCGGCTGCGGCACGGCAACTGCGTTGCCAAAATGCTCGATAATACACAAAGTATTATCTGCGCTTTTGGCTTAGCATCTGCCGCACCTCGCTCGCCGTATCGGCACTTAGAATTATGCGGTATTGCCCTTGTCTTATAAAACGCAAAACCCGTGTGCTGATGAATGGCACACGGGCTTTTTTTGTTTGCAGGCAGCAAAAAGCCCCGCCGAAGCGGGGCCAACGAAATGAGGCTGTGTAATGCTTGCTTAGTCCTTGGGCAGCAGGTGGGCTTTTTCCAGCGCCGGGCGCAGAGCCAGGTACAGGATGACCGCGCAGACGGTGGACAGCAGCGAGTTGATAAGCGTAACGCCGCTGGCGATCTTGGTAAAGACCGAGGCGATCTCGGCAGGCTGGCCGAAGATGAAGCGGTTGCGGAAGTAGCCGATGAACGGGTCAGTAAACACGTTGACCAGCAGGCCGCTGAACGCGCTGGCGGTGACGACCAGCAGATACTTGCCTCTGTTAGCGGTGGGGTAGTCTTTCAGGTGGATGACCTTATGCGCCACAAAGCCGCAGACCAGGCCGATGATGAACTTAAGGATGAAGGTGGTGATGGCATAACCGGGGTCGCCAGCGAGAATATCGGCCAAAGCCAGGCCGATAGCACCGGCCAAGCCGCCGGAGACGCCGTCCAGCAGCATAGCAGTCAGCGCCGTAAAGGTGTTGCCCAGGTGGAAGGACGAGCCGCTGCCGAAGACGTTCGGGATGCGGAAGAACTCATACGCAACCAGGCTGAGGGCGGCCATCACGCCGATGATGCTGATTTTTTGCACAGTAAATTTCGTTTTGGTCAAAGTTGCTACCAGCAGGGCCAGCGCCACTACCACAAACAGCAGCAGCCACATGGTGGATGTAGACATAATTTTCTGCTCCTCTATCTTTTTTACCACAAAACGGTTGACAAATACTTCCTTGCAAGGTATGCTCCTATTATAGCGCTTTCTGGCATCAATAAAATGCCCAGTTTTTGATTTTTTTATAGTGCCAGTTAAGGAGAGATTTGCCATGATCGAACTGGACCCCCGCCTAAAAACACCATTGTATGAGCAGCTGTACGCCGCCCTGGCGGACGAGATACGCCGCGGCGACCGCGCCCCCGGCACGCCTTTGCCAGGGCGGCGCACCATGGCCGCCCAGCAGGGCGTAAGCGTAAACACCGTGGACACGGCCTACCAGATGCTGGCAGCCGAGGGCCTGGCCGAACCGCGCCCCCGCAGCGGTTTTTACGTGCAGAAAACCTACGGCATGCTGCATACCCGCACGCCGCGCCCGGCCCCGCAGGCTGTTGTGCCTGCCGCCCCGGAGCCTGTGGGCGAACCCGCCACGCTGTTTGACCTTTCCACCGGCAGTGTGGATACGGCGCTGTTCCCGGCGCGCAGCTGGGGGCGCATCCAAAAGGAGCTGCTCTACCAGCGGCCGGAGCTTTTGCAGCGCGGCGAGATGCAGGGCGACGCTGACCTGCGGTGCGAGATCGCGCACTACCTCTCGGATTATCGCGGTGTGGAGTGTACGCCGGAGCAGATCGTGGTGGGCGCGGGCATTGAGTATCTGCTGGGCTGCGTGGCGCACCTGTTCGGTAATTGCACAGCGGCCATCGAGAACCCAGGCTATTCCCGCACGCGGGCGGTTTTGGGCAACAGCGGCATGTCCTGCACGTTGGTGGACATTGACCGGGACGGCTTGTCGGTTTCGGCGCTCGAGGCCAGCGGGGCGAGCCTGTGCTATCTGACGCCGAGCCATCATTTTCCCACCGGCGTAACGATGCCCGCCACCCGCCGGGCACAACTGCTGGCCTGGGCGGCCGAAAAACCGGGGCGGTATATTTTGGAGGATGATTACGATTCAGAGTTCCGCTTTGACACGCGTCCCCTCCCCTGTCTGCAGGGCATGGCGGGGGCGGACGGGCCGGTGGTATACCTGACCACCTTCTCCAAAAGCCTTGCCCCCGGCATCCGCATTGCCTGCATGGTGCTGCCGCAAAGTCTGCTGAGGCGGTATCGCCGGGATTTTGCGGCCTACGCCAACACGGTGAGCCGGTTTGAGCAGCAGACACTTTGCGAGTTTATGGCGGGCGGGTATTTTACCCGCCACCTGGCCCGGATGCGCCTTGCCTACAAGCGCCGCATGGAAACTTTTGCCGCGGCGCTGCGGGCGGCCCTGCCGGGCGTGGAACTGGACGGTGTACACAGCGGGCTGCATTTTCTGCTGACGCTGCCCCAAGCCGAGAGTGAAGCCGCCATGGTACAGGCCGCCGCCCAGCACGGTGTGCGGCTGAGGGGCCTGAGTGAATATTACATGGCCCGGCCGGAGTTGTGCCGACCCAACACGGTAGTGGCCGGTTACTCAGCTCTGAAAGAGGACGACATCCCCGCCGTAGCGGCAGCTTTAGCGGGAGCATGGTGTTCCTTTCTTTGAACCTGCTTTCTTTGAAAAGAAAGTAGGCAAAGAAACTTTAAAACATTAAAATCACAAAGAGGGTACACGATTTTTTCGTGTACCCTCTTTGATTAAAAGTTCTTTTGGTTCCTTTTCCTTCAAGAAAAGGGCCAAGCCCCCGTTATTTGTCCGCAGCAGCCTCTTTGATAGCGGCCACGGTGGCGGCGAGGTTCTGCATATCGCTGGGGACGATGAGCTTGGTAGCTTTACCGTCAGCGACCTTCTCCATAGCTTCCATGCTGCGCAGGGCCAGGAAGTTGTGGTTGGGGTTAGCTTCATTGATCATGCGGATGGCGTCGGCCTGGGCTTTCTGCACAGTCAGCAGGGCCTCGGCTTCACCTTCAGCCTCACGGATACGCTGCTGCTTGACAGCCTCGGCACGCAGGATGGCGGATTCCTTTTCGCCCTCGGCGCGGGTAATGGCAGCCTGCTTTTCGCCCTCGGCCAGCAGGATGGAGGCGCGCTTCTCACGGTCGGCCTTCATCTGCTTCTCCATGGCCTGGCGGATCTCCACGGGCGGCTCAATATTCTTCAGCTCCACGCGGTTGACCTTGATGCCCCAGCGGTCGGTGGCTTCGTCCAGGCTGGCGGTGATCTTGGTGTTGATAGCGTCGCGGCTGGTCAGGGTCTCGTCCAGCGTCATGGAGCCGATGATGTCACGCAGGGTCGTAGCAGACAGGTTCTCGATGGCCTGGATGGGACGGTTGACGCCGTAGGCGTACATCTTGGCATCGAACACCTGGAAGAAGACGACGGTGTCGATCATCATGGTAACGTTATCGCGGGTGATAACGGGCTGCGGGGGGAAGTCTGCGGCTTCCTCTTTCAGCGAAACTTTGCGGGAGATGCGCTCGACGAAGGGCGTGCGGATGTGCAGGCCCGCACCCCAGGTGTCTTTGTAGACACCGAGCCACTCGGTTACGTAGGCGTTGGATTGGGGCACGATGACGATGCAGCGCACCAGCACCACCAGAATGATGATAAGAAGAATGGCAAGGATCCAGATCATGGCAGGGTTCCCCTTTCTTTTTGGCTTTTCTTTTGTTTATTCTACGGACGTTGCTTCTGTCACCGGGGTGACCAGCAGAACGGCGCCGTCCACATCGGCTACGCAGATACGCGCGCCCTGCGGGATGGCAACTTCGGCACGGGCCTGCCAATCCAGACCATCGACGCGGACACGGCCCGGCATGCCCGGCTCAATGGCCACCAGCACGATGCCCTGTTTGCCGATGGTCAGCGGCGAGCCGTTGGTGACCGGCGGCTTATGCTCTTTCCGGTGGCGGGTCAGCGTAGGCACCATAATGGCCAGCGCAACCGCCGATACCACCGCGAACACTGCCGCCTGGATGCCCAGCGAAGATGTAAAGAAGCTGGCAAACATAGCCGCCGCAGCACCGATGGCGAACCACACCGACACCAGCGCGGTGGTAGCTGTTTCCACGGCGATAAACGCCACGATGGTCACCAGCCAAAGGATCGTATCAAACCACATACAGGCTGCCTCCTTTCCGGCAGAATCATTTGTGAACACTTTAACATAGTAAAGCGCTGCTGTCAAGTCTTGGGACGAAAAAAGACGAAGCAGAAACAAAAAAGGCTCCCTCTCAGAGGGGGCCTTTTGCACGCACCTCTACAACGGGGCGCGTTATAAATAGCTCATTTCCTCGCGGCGCTTGCCAGCCAGGTCGGGATTGTCGAGGACGGCCCCGGCACCAAGGGCTACGCAGTCCAGCGGGGCTTCGGCGATGTGCACATCGATGCCGGTCTCGTTCTGGATGAGGGTATCCAGCCCGCGCAGCAGCGCGCCACCGCCCGAAAGCATAATGCCGCGGTCGATGATGTCGCTGGAAAGTTCCGGCGGGGTGCACTCCAGCGTATCCTTGATGGCGTCCACGATGCGCAGCAGGCTTTCGCTCATGGCCTCACGCACTTCCTCAGACCGGATGAGGATATCCTTGGGCAGGCCGTCCACCAGGTTGCGGCCCTTGATCTCCATGCTGGTCTCGGGGTCCTGGGGGCAGGCAGAGCCGATCTCGATCTTGATCTGTTCGGCGGTGCGCTCGCCCACCAGCAGGTTGTACTTGCGCTTGATGAAGGCGATGATGCTCTGGTCCAGCGTGTCGCCCGCACAGCGGACGCTGCGGCTGGACACGATGCCCGACAGGCTGATGACAGCCACCTCGGCCGTGCCGCCGCCGATGTCCACGATCATGCTGCCGATGGCATCGGTGGTGGGCAGGCCCGCACCGATGGCGGCAGCCATAGGCTCCTCGATCACCGTGACTTGGCGTGCGCCCGCCTTGGCGGCAGCCTGGCGCACAGCGCGGCGCTCGACCTCGGTAACGCCGGAGGGCACGCAGATGACCACCCGCGGGTGGGCCAGAATACTTTTGCCGCAGGCCTGGCGGATGAAACTTTGCAGCATGGCGGCGGTAATATCAAAGTCCGCGATGACGCCGTCCTTTAACGGGCGGACTGCCACGATGGACCCCGGTGCGCGGCCGATGACGGCCTTTGCCTCGTGCCCGACGCTGCGGACCCGCAGTTCATCACTGCGCGGGTCCACGGCCACCACGCTGGGTTCCCGCATGATGATGCCGCGGCCTTTCATATACACCAGCGTGTTGGCGGTACCCAGATCAATGCCGATATCCTTGGTAAACATAGCCTGTATTCTCCTGAAAAATGCAGTCAGAGTGTCTTTGAATTTGCCCATGCAGCTCCCACTTTCTTTGGCGGGGCTGTTGGCAAATGTTACGCAAATTCGCGCAAAAGCTGTGCCGCGCGGTGGACCGGCAGCCCCATAATGTTGTAATAGCACCCCTCGATGCCCGCGCACCAGAGGGCAGCATGCCCCTGGATGGCATAGGCCCCGGCCTTGTCATACGGCTCCGGCGTGCGGACGTAGGCGCGCAGGTCATCCTCTGCGATGGGCGAGAAATGCACCAGCGTCGTCTCCACGGTAGCGGCCGCGCGGCCGCCCTTGCAGATGCAGACGCCGGTGTGTACCTTGTGGGTGCGGCCGGAGAGTGCCCGCAGCATGCGCAGGGCGTCGGCTTCATCCTGGGGTTTCCCGAACACCTCACCGCCGCAGTCCACCACGGTATCAAAGCCGAGGACGGTATCCGCCGGGTGCAGTTTGGCCACAGCGCGGGCCTTGGCCGAAGCCAGGCTCTGCGCCAGGTGAGCCGGTGTATCGGCGGCGATCTTACCCTCGTCCACATCGCTGGTGATGACGGTATAGTCCGGTGTGATGAGTGCTATCAGTTCGCGGCGGCGCGGGCTGCCGGATGCCAGGATCAATGCCATAGCAGGGTGTCCTTTCGTGTTTGATTATAGCCGGGGCGGGGTGTCGAAGTCTGTTCGTTCCGCTCGAGGCTGGAAAATTTTGGAAATTTCGTTTTGCGGGTGTCTGCGGGTTATGTTCCGCCGGGTTTACTTGCCGGTGGAGCCAAAGCCACCGATGCCGCGGTCAGTATCGGAGAGTTCCTCGGCCGCCGCAAACCCGGCCTGCCAGACGGGGGCGATGCACAGCTGGGCCACGCGCTCGCCGGGCTGGATGGTGTAGGCGGTGTCCGACAGGTTGACCATCGGCACACGGAGTTCGCCGCGGTAGTCACTGTCGATGACGCCGACGCCGTTGGCCATGCACAGGCCGTGCTTGATGGACAGGCCGCTGCGGGCGTACACCAGTGCCACGCAGGAGGCATCGGGCAGCTCAATAGCAAGGCCCGTGGGCACCAGCGTGCGCTGCATGGGGGCCAGGGTCAGCGGCTCATCCAGCACAGCGCACAGGTCAGCCGCCGCCGCGCCGGGGGTAGCGTAGGCGGGCACCTGGGCGCGGGGGTCCAGCTTTTTATATTTTACGGTAGGATTCATGGTTGTCTCCTAAACATCAGTTATTGGTATAGTATAGTCCACGGGTGAACTCGCTGTCAAAGGGTTGGGCGGCAAAAAGCTCTGCCAAAATTTGGGCCGTGCGCTGCGGGGTCTCGGTGGTAAAGGCGGCAACGGCCGTATCCACCGGCATCTCCCGCAGGCGGTCGCCCATGTAGAGCGGCACCGGGTTGTATACTGTGCGGATGCCCGCCCCGCCGGGGGCCGAGCAGGTCACGGTAAAGTCACGGCCCTTGCGGTCCCGCAGGGTGCCGCCGCTGCGGCAGGAAGCGCAGTCATGCACATTGCGCAGCGGGCAGGCGCGGGTCAGCATCAGCGGGAGGTGGCCGTAGCAGAGGGCCGCAGTAGGTACACCGGGGGCCACCGCCTGCATGGCGGTCAGGGCCGTTTCCGGCTGCAGCAGCATGCCCTGCAGGCCCAGGGACGTATAGCGGGCGGCGCTCATCGGGTTGGTGATGTTCAGGCCCAGGCCGCCATAAAGGGTCCAGCCGTCGGTATAGCGCAGCTGGGCGGGGTTGTTGACCACCGCCCCGGCGAAACCGGCGTCTTTCAACGCGGCCAGACGGGCGGCGGTCTTTGCCTCCAGCTTGCCAAACATGACACGGGGCAGTTCCAGCAGGGTCTTGCCGCGCCATTCGGCAGGGATGCTGTCGGCTTCAGTGATGGGGAATACCAGCCACTGCAGCTTTTCTACAGAGTCCGCCGGGCACTGGGCCGTGCGGGCAAAGCGGGCCGCCAACTCCGGGATGTGACCTACGCTGTGGGCTGGATAGACGGGCATCTCAAAGGGATGGATGGCGTGGGGCTGTACAACACTGCGCTTTTCCAGCAGCTTGTCCAGCGCCTCGCGGCGCATCTCGTTCCAGGCGGAACCGGGCAGAAAGCCCAGGTTTCCCTCCCCTGCGTCCACCGTGATACCGGCGACCGCAAAGGGGGTGCCGCCGGTCTTGTTCAGCGCACGCTCAATGCCGGGCAGCGGGTCCTTCTGGGCGGGCTGCGGCTCGTCAGCGCTGTAAACGTTGACCCTGTTGCCCGCATCATCGGCGGCGGTCAGCTTGATGCCGCCATCCTCGACGCCTCCGCTGACGGTGTACTGTATCGGCACCCGCTGCAGCTCACGGCGGAACAGCTCGCGGGCTTTGGGCGTGGCGGCGCGGGTGGCCGCAGCGTCAGCCTCGGTGCGGACGCCGAACATCCTGCCGTCGTTATGGTTGGTCAGGTAGCCGTCGGTGAAGCCGGACCGGGAGAAGATGTCCCGCACCAGCTTTTCATCATAGGGCTGGCCCTCCCGCACGGCACGGCAGGCGGCCACCGCGGCGGCGGCGTATTCGGGCGTGCGCAGACGGCCCTCGATCTTGGCGCTGACCACACCGGCGTCCATCAGTTCCCGGATGTGGGGAATATAATCCATATCTTTCAGGCTCAGGTGGCAGGCTTTGCCGGGCTGGCCGGGGCGCAGGCCCGTGCTGGCATCAAAGGGCAGGCGGCAGGGGCCTGCGCAGGCGCCGCGGTTGCCGCTGCGTCCGCCTAAAAAGGCACTCATCATGCACTGGCCGGATACGCTCATGCAAAGGGCGCCGTGGACAAACACCTCTACCTCAATAGGGCTGGCGGCGCAGACAGCGCGGATCTCTTCCAGCGAGAGTTCGCGGGCCAAGATCACGCGGTCGTAGCCCAAGGCGGCCAGTTCCCGCGCACCCTCGGGCGTGTGGATGCTCATCTGGGTAGAGCCATGCAGGTGCAGCGTGGGGGCGATGGTCTTTACCATCTGGGCCGCAGCCAGGTCATCCGAAATGACGGCATCGGCCCCGGCTTCGGCCACGGCGCGCACGGCATCGGCCAGACCGGGCAATTCGCGGTCATAGACCAGCGTATTCAGGGTAACGTGTACCTTTACGCCGCGGGCGTGGCAGAAACTGACAGCCTCTTTCAGCTCGTCCGGGGTAAAGTTGCCCGCGGTGCGGCGGGCGTTGAATCCCGTAAGGCCCAGATAAACAGCATCAGCGCCGCTGAAAACAGCGGCGCCAAGCATTTCACGGTTACCTGCCGGGGCTAAGATCTCCAGCTTGTTGCTCATGCGTCCTCCAGGGGGGTCTGGGCGCGGCGCAGGCGGCGCTCCAGTTCATCAATGCGGCGCTTCAGCGAGGCATTCTCGCGGCGGGTCTCCTCGGCTGCCATCTTGGCGCTGGCGGCATCCTCGAGGTAATCCTTGATCTGACGGCGCATGTTGTCAGCGCTGCCGCTGGCCTTTTCCAACTCATCGCGGTAGTTCAGCGCCGTCATCACAGCGGCGGTAGTAATCGAAACCGAGTTCGAGGAAGCCATCAGTTCATTCATATCCAGGTTCAGGCGGTCGGCAAGGTTCTGCATGTAGTCCTCGCTCTCGCTTGTATTGACAACGTAGCTGGACCCGCAGATGTTCAGCCGCACTTTTGAAGTGGCCATGCCCATGATTTGTACTCCTTCCCAAATTGTGTCTAAATTCAGCCCTGCTCCAACCGCGGCTGAAATTTTATGTTAGCTTTATTATAATACAAAACCGGGCGCAGCAAAAGGGCTTTTTCATAAAAGTCTAAAAAAAGCCGCCAAGCAGGCAATTTTGACTTGCGTAATTTATACTTTTTAGCTATAATCAATAGAGTGGTGTGTTAAAGCAACCACAAAGTACGCCGTGTCCCTGAAACATACGGCGGAAAATGATGGAAAGAACGACTGAAGAAAGTTAGGAGAGAACGATTTGAAATACACAAAGCGTGAGTTTGAGAAGCTCCTGAAAGATAAGTTGACCAGCGAGTGCAATGTCACCCTGGATACTGCTTCCGCCGACCAGATCTATCGCTGCCTGGCTTCTGTCACCCGCCAGATCATGTCTGACCGCCAGAAGCAGTTCCAGTCCAAAGTGCTGGGCCAGGGCAAAAAGCAGGTCTACTACCTCTGCATGGAATTCCTGATGGGCCGCAGCCTGCGTTCCAGCCTGTTCAACCTGGGGCTGAACGAAGTGGCCGAGAGCGTGCTGGCGGATGCCGACATCAAGATCGATACCATTTACGATCAGGAACCCGATGCCGGCCTGGGCAACGGCGGTCTGGGCCGCCTGGCCGCCTGCTATCTGGACGGCATGGCCACCGACGGCATCCCCGGCACCGGCTACTCCATCCTGTACGAGTACGGCATCTTCAAGCAGAAGATCGTGGACGGCTGGCAGCAGGAGACTGCTGACAACTGGCTGCCCGGCGGTCAGGTCTGGATCAAGAGCCATCCCGACCAGGCCCAGGAGATCCGCTTTGACGGCCAGGCCATCGAGACCTGGGAGGGCGGCTTCCATCACGTCAAGTATGAGAACTACAACTCCGTTATCGCCGTGCCCAACGATATGTATGTCGCCGGTTACGGCTCCAACGGTGTTTCCAAGCTGCGTCTGTGGCAGGCTAAGGCCCCCAGCTTTGATATGAGCAGCTTCAACGCCGGCAACTACAACACGGCTATCAGCCAGTCTGCCTCTGCCGAGCTGATCTCCAAGATCCTCTACCCCAACGACAACCATACCGAGGGCAAGATCCTGCGCCTGCGCCAGCAGTACTTCTTCTCTGCCGCGTCCATCGCAGACATCCTGCAGAACCACCTGAACCAGTACGGCACGCTGGACAACCTGCCCGACAAGGTCGCCATCCAGCTGAACGATACCCACCCCACCGTCGCCATCCCCGAGATGATGCGCATCCTGCTGGATGAGTGCAGCTACGAGTGGGACGCTGCCTTCGACATCTGCCGCAAGGTCTTTGCCTACACCAACCACACCGTCATGAGCGAGGCACTGGAGAAGTGGAACGCGGACATCTTCCGCAACACCCTGCCCCGCATCTGGCAGATCGTCTGCGAGATGGACCGCCGCTGCCGCGCCGACCTGGCCAAGGCCTTCCCCGGCGACCAGGGCAAGATCGACTATATGGCGATCATCGGCGACAACCAGGTCCGCACCGCCAACATCTGCGCCTACACCTGCCACGCCATCAACGGCGTTTCCAAGCTGCACAGTGAGATCATCAAGGACAGCGTTTTCCATGATTACTTCCTGTACAAGCCGCAGGCATTCAAGAACGTCACGAACGGCATCGCCTACCGCCGCTGGCTGCTCTGCTCCAACCCGGGCCTGACCCATCTGCTGGAGGAGACCATCGGTGACGGCTTCAAGACCGATGCCTCCGAGCTGAAGAAGCTGGAGAAGTTCGTGGACGACAAGACCGTGCAGGCTGCCGCCGCCAAGGTCAAGCGTGAGAATAAGGCCAACTTTGCCAACTACCTGCAGAAGGCCACCGGCCAGGTCATTGACCCTGATTCTATCTTTGACTGCCAGGTCAAGCGTATGCACGAGTACAAGCGCCAGCACCTGAACGCCCTGAACATTGCGGCCGAGTACCTGTACCTGAAGAGCAACCCGAACGCCGAGTTCACTCCCAAGACCTACATCTTCGGTGCCAAGGCTGCCCCCGGCTACTACATGGCCAAGCAGATGATTCGCATGATCTGCAAGCTGGGCAAGCTGATCGACGAAGATCCCGCTGTGCGCGGCAAGCTGCGCATCGTCTATCTGGAGGACTACTGCGTCAGCCTGTCCGAGCGCCTGATGCCCGCCTCCGAAGTTTCCGAGCAGATCTCTCTGGCTGGCACCGAGGCTTCCGGTACCGGCAACATGAAGTTCATGCTGAACGGTGCCATCACCCTGGGCACCCTGGACGGCGCCAATGTGGAGATCGCTGATGCCGCTGGCCACGAGAACGAGATCATCTTTGGTATGCTGACCCCCGAGGTCAACGCACTGAAGGGCATGGGCTACCATCCCGGCGCCTTTATCAACGGCGACAACACCGCGATGGCCGTGCTGGACTTCCTGGAGAAGGGCTGGAACGGCGAAAACTTCAGCGAGGTCACCAGCAACCTGCGCAATGCTGACCCGTACATGGTCATGGCGGACTTCAAGGATTACCGCCGTGCCCAGCACGACCTGCAGCAGCTGTACCGCGACAAGCAGAAGTGGAATCACATGAGCCTGAAGAACATCGCCAACGCCGGTATCTTCAGCGCCGACCGTTCCATCATGGATTATGCGCGCGACATCTGGGGTGCTGCTCCCGTCAAATAATCATATCTTTTGATTTTTGCCGTGCCCCGTGAGGGGTACGGTTTTTTATTATCCAAAGCGAGGACAACTATGTCTCACACCTATTACAACAGCCTGGATACCGCCTGCAAAACGCCTTTTGGCGCGGTGCCTGCCGGGCAAGAGGTCACTTTTCGCCTGACGGTCCCGGAATCCCTGGGCTATGTGGACCCCCACCTGGTGCTGACCAAGGACAGCGAGGCTCCCGTGCATTACCGCATGGAGTTCGCGGGCCAGACACCCCAGCAGAACCACTTTACCTTTACCATCGCCCCCACCACGCCGGGTCTGTACTTTTACCACTTTGACCTGTACACCGATTTCCGCCGCATCTACCGCGATGCCGGCGGCGAGGGCGTGCTGAGCTGGACCGATGGCACCGACTGGCAGCTGACCGTTTACGAGCCGGATTTCAAGACACCGGACTGGATCAAGAACGGCACGATGTACCAGATCTTCCCCGACCGCTTTTGCGAGGGCAAGCCCGGCAAGCCGATGCCTTTTGCCGACCGCATCTACCGCGAGGACAAGACCGGCGAGCCCTACTTTTGGCCCACCGAGCAGCAGGAAGGCTACCTGAACATGGACTATTACGGCGGCGACTTTGCGGGCATCCAGCAAAAGCTGCCGTACCTGTGCGATTTAGGTGTCAGCTGCATTTACCTGAACCCCATCTTTGAGGCCCACGCCAACCACCGCTACAACACCGCCAACTACCTGAAAGCCGACCCGCTGCTTGGCACGAACGAGGAGTTTTCCGCCCTGTGCGCTGCCGCTGCCAAAGAAGGCATCCGCATCATTCTGGACGGCGTGTTCAGCCACACGGGGTCGGACTCGGTCTACTTCAACCGGGAGGGCCGCTATGGCCCGGGCGGTGCTTATCGCGATCGCAATTCACCCTATCGCAGCTGGTACGACTTCGACTCCGGCTATCCCAGCGGCTACCGCTGCTGGTGGGGCTTTGAGACGCTGCCCGAGGTGCAGGAGGACTCGCCCTCCTACATCGATTTTGTCTGCGGCAAGGGCGGCGTCATCGATACCTGGCTGGGGCTGGGGGCTTCAGGCTTCCGGCTGGATGTGGCCGACGAACTGCCCGACGCCTTTATTGAGCGCATCCGCCAGGCCGTCAAGGCTCACGGTGAGGACAAGCTGCTGATTGGTGAAGTGTGGGAGGATGCCACCACCAAGGAGGCATTCGGCCGGCGGCGCACCTACCTGCGCGGCAAGGGGCTGGACGCCGTGATGAACTACCCCTTCCGCAATGCGGCGCTAAGCTATGTCACCGGCGGCGACGTGCACGCGGTGGCCGAGCAGATTTTGAGCATCTGCGAGAACTACCCTGCCCCGGCGCTGAACTGCGCGATGAATTTCCTATCCACCCACGATACCGAGCGCGCCATCACCGCCATTGCGGGTGAACCCGCCAACGGCCGTGACCGCTACTGGCAGAGCGGACGGCGCATCCCTGCCAAGAAAATAGACGATGCCATGCGCAAACTGCTGCTGGGCTACGCCATGATCTTTACACTACCCGGTGTGCCCTGCATCTACTACGGCGACGAGATCGCTATGCAGGGCTACCGCGACCCGTTCAACCGTGCGTTCTTTGATTGGAACAGCACCGAGCAGCGGCTGCGCGGCCCGCTGAAAACGCTGGCCCACCTGCGCAAAGGCTGCGACGCCTTCGACGGCGGGCAGCTGGAGATCGTGCGGGCGGACACCGATGTGCTGCACTATCGCCGCATCGGCAAGACCCAGACCGCCGAGATCATCCTGAACCGCGGCCCTCACCTGATCGCCGAGCTGGCCTTTGGCAAGTACGCCGAGGTGAACCCCGGCGGCTTTACCGTGCTGGTGGAGGAAAACCACCCCGAACATGTGGGGTATTTCTCCATTTACTGATTTTTAACGATTTATAAGCAAAAAGCATCCGCTTACCGCGTGACAAAACACACGATAAGCGGATGCTTTTATTTTTTATGTTCGCGGCCGGGCAGCGGCAAACTGCACACCAGCGCAATGCCCAGGGCCAAAGCCAGGGCGATTTTTAAGGTTTCCACACCTTTGTTCAAAAACAGCGTGCGGTCATCCCGCAGGAAGTAATAGGCGGTGTAATAGATGCCCGCCCCCGGCACCAGCGGGAAGATGCCCGGCAGCAGAAATACCGTGACCGGGGCCTTGTGGTAGACCGAGAAGAACCGTGCGCAGAGCGTCAGCGGCAGCGTGGCGATGAGCACCGCAACGGGCGCGGTAACGCCCAGCAGGTCGTAGCAGAGGATGTAGACCATCCAGCCCACCGCACCGGTCAAGCCGCCCGCCAGATAGTGCCGCTTGGGCACGTGGAAGGTGATGCCAAAGCTGATGGTGGCCACCACCGCCACCACAAACTGTGTAAGGTAGTTGGTCCAGAGGGGCGTACTCATACGGCCACCCCCAATCCGTGCATGACCAGCCAGCCCAGCACCACGCCGCAGGCAATACTGCCCGCAATCAGCACCGCATCCAGTAGGCGAATGGAACCAGAGAGGTAGTCGCCGTTCAGGATGTCGCGCACGCCCATGGTCAGAGCGACGCCGGGGGTCAGCACCATCAGCGCACCAATGATCGCCGCATTGGCGCTGACGGCGGGCAGTGCCGCCTGCACCCCGACCGACCACACCGTACAGGCAAAGGCCGCCACAATATCGGTAAAGATGCGGTTGATCTTATGCTGGCCGAACCACTGGCAGATCAAAATTTCCAGCAGGCCCGCCACGGTAGCCACAGCGGCGTCCAACGGTGTACCGCCAAAAAGGTAGGCGAACCCAGCCGAGCCGACGATGCAGGCCAGCCGCTCGCCCGCCGGCGAAGTGCGGGGCACAGACCGTGCCTGCTGCAGGCGGGCTTCGGCTTCCTCGACCCCCAGCCGACCGGCGGCCAACTCACGGGAAATCTCGTTGATGGCTTCGACCCGGCCCAGGTGGATGGACACAGACGGCACATGGCGGATGAGACTGACGTTGTGGGCGCTGCCCATGGATGCCGACGCGAAGATGCCGTTTGTCAGCACGTAGACATGAAAGTCCCGCACACCCAAGCTGCGGGCCATGATCTCCATCGTCTGCTGGACGCGAAAGACCTCGCCGCCGTTTTCCAGCAGGGTCTGCCCGGCGTCCATCACCAGGTCAGCCGCCCGTTCCAGCAGGTCATTCTCCACGGATATTCTCCCGTACAGCGTTAAATTCCGGGTAATGGGCGTACAGGTGCTTGGCGATGGCTTCCATCAGCAGATAGTCATGCTCCGAGTCAATATCAATGATGCCGGTGTCCATCATAACGCTGACGCCGAACTTGGAGTGCCACAGGATGGGGTCCGGGTTGTCCACCAGGAAGGCGCGGCGGATAACGTAGATGGAGGCGTTGACATCGTAGACCTCAGGGGCCTGCTGGCGGCCGGTGAACTGGCTCTCGATGACCATCTCGGCGTGGTCGCCCACAATTTTGAACATGTTGAACCAGGGGTTACGGCGAGCTTCGCAGACGCTGAAGATGATCTGCAGATCCTCACGCTCCTGCGCTTTGGCAAAGGCGTTCTCGATATCCTGCTCAGTGCGCAGGGGGCTGGTGATGTCCAGGTCGATCATAGCGTCGTAGGGCTTGCCGGTGCGGGCCTCCATACGGGCAAAGCTGTCCTTGTAGACCTCCACCTTGGGCACACGGTCGCCGCCCAGCTCAGCCCCGCGGGGCAGGTAGATGACCTCGGGGTATTCGGCAGCCACCAGCTTGGCCAGGTCCTCGCTGTCGGTGTTCAGGGCAATGTCCACTTCCAGTTCGGGGTGGTTTTTGATAAACAGTTCGGCGGCGCTCAAGGAGTAATAAACCAGCGGTTTACCGCAGAAATTTTTGAGATTTTTGTTTTTAAAGCCTTTGCTGCCTGCACGGCCGCAGATGGTGATAAGCAGACGTTTCATATCAGTGTTCCCCCAAAGTCAGTTTCAGGACATCCAGCGCCAGCGCGGGCGGGTTGCAGCTTTGCTGTTCGTCGCCCAGGGCGTAGTCAGTAAAATATTCGATCTCCCGCTCGTAGCGGCGGTTGACGTCCTCTTCATAATGCTGCACGGTGCCGTCGGGCAGGGTCAGCGTACCGGCGCCAAAGTCGGCCAGATAGCTGCCGTCGCGGCAGAAAAGTTCGATGCTGCGCCGATAGCCGCGGCCGAAATAGTCAAGATGCACCTCGGCCAGCAAGGTGGGATACTTGGCGATATAGACCGACAGATCGTCGGAGTCGATCTCCAGATCCGAGTAGGTGCCCTTAAAATTGTACAGCTGCTGCGGCACGCCGAACATATCCACAAGGTAATCCCACTCGTGGATGAGGTCGATGGTGACGCCGCCGCCCAGCGCCTTGTGGGCGCTGTAGACCGTGCGGTAGTCGACACCCGGCCGCCAATCCGGCAGGTAGCTGGAGCAGATGACCCGGGCACAATAGGGGTGCAGCGTGGGCAGCAGATCTTTGAGGGCCAGCATCACACCGCACCAGCGCATGGGCGCGGCCACGTAGGCTTTCTGGTTTTCCGGCAGGCAGTCGGCCAGGTTCAGGCCGGTCTGCTCGGCAGAAAAGATCGGTTTTTCGATAAAAAGTGCTTCACCGCGGCCCTTCACCTGCTGCAATGCCTCGACATGCAAACTGGTGGGGTTGGTGATAAACACCATATCATACCGGGCAGGCGCGGCGGCCAAATCGGTGTACTGGGCGTGCAGCAGCTCAGCCACGCCGTCCCGCAGGGGGCGGTGCAGGTCACTGCGCAGGGCGTCGGCCTGCAAGGTCCAGCCGCGGTCGGTGCAAAGGTTGTGCAGGTTTTTTAAGTGGCGGGTGCCGATGGAACCCAACCCCACAAACAGCGCGGTGATGGTGCGCATGGATCAGGCCTCCTCGATTTTGTCCATCAGCTGGATGGCCGCCAAATCCTTGGTAAAGCTCCAGCGTGGCGTCTCAGTACCCTTCAGTACGCCAAAAAAGTTCGTCAGTTCGTCCACATAGGCGTTCTCGACAATGTTGTCGCTGTAGCGGCTGTCATGCTCAAAGCTGGCGTAGGTGTTCACGGGCTGCTTGTCGCCGTCCTTGAACTCGTACAGGGCCTTGGGGTTACCCTCCCAGAAGAGGTGGATGCCGTCGCCGAAGCACTCAAAGCTGCGCACAGCCTTGCGGCTGACCACATCCGCCGCCAGCACACCCTGCACACCGCCCTTGTGGCGCAGCAGCAGGGTCACGCAGTCTGGGTACGGCAGGCCCAGGTCGCTGATGGTATCCTTCTGCACAGTGACAGACTCGACATCCCCGAAGGCATCCAGCAGCCAGGGCAGGTCGATGCCGAATATCTCTCGCACACCGCCGGTACGGGCGTTGCCCACAAAGAAGTTTTTGTAGTTTTCCCAGGGGTGCCAATCCGGCAGATACTGACCGATGTGGTAGATATAATGCACCGGCTTGCCGAAAGCCTGCACCTGCTGTTTGATGTACTGCGTTTCGCGGCGGTACAGCATGGTGGAAGAGAGGAACAGCGGCAGTTTTTTGGCGGCCGCCTTGGCCATATTCTCGGCGTAGCCGTCCCCTACCAGGTTCAGCTCGGTAAAAACGGGCAGATCGTTATCCAGCAGTTCGCCGATGACCGCAGCGTGGGAGAGCGGCGCGGTGCAAACCAGAGCGGCGTCCGGGTGCTCGGCGGCCACGGCCTCGGCAATGGTGGGATAGGCGGCGTCCGCCAGGCCCAGGGTGCAGGCCTCGGCACGGCGGGCCTCGGCGGTATCCACGCCCACAATGTGGAGGGCGGCGTCAATGCCTTTGGACAGGCGCGCGCGGCGCTTGCCCATACTGCCCAGACCAACGATGAGAAGTTTCATACCAAAACGCTCCTTTGGGGGTCAAATTCCGGCACAGGGCCGTCATAAAATATTTTAGGCTTTGAGAAATCAAAGTTTTGCAGCACGGTGCAGATCTTGCCGCTGGTGTCCCCGCCGCCGTAGGGGCTTTGGGCCGTGGCGGCGGTGGCGGCAAACTCCGGACTTAACGCGCGGCGCAGGGCGGCTTCAATGACCGGTTCCTCGGCATCACAGCACAAAACGTTGGCGCAGATAGCGCGCCCCGCCTGGCGCTGGCCGATATTGACGGTGGGCACCTTAAAGGTCGGCGTTTCCACCACGCCGGAGGAGGAATTGCCCGCCACCAGCGCGGCGTACTGCATGGCCGAAAGGTACCGCCGCAATCCCAGGCTTTGGATGAACCCGGCGCGATCGGGGTGTTCGGCGGCAAAGCGCTGCATGCGGGCCGTGCAGATCTGCCCGCCTGCGTCGGCGTTAGAGCCGGTGATGAGCCAGTAGACGCCGGGCACGGCTTCCATAGCGGCGCAAAGGGCTTCACTCTGGGCGGCGGGCGAGCCGGCATCGGCAGAAGTCTCGGGGTGGTAAGTCACCAGCGCAAAGGGCTGCTGCAGCGGGAAGCCTGTGGAATTGCACAATTCTTCCCGGCTCATTTTGGGCAGAGTGCGGATGTTCTCATCGCCCAGGCCGCCCACGCAAAACACCGTTTCGGGAGCTTCGCCCATACGAACCAACCGGGCGGCGCTATCAGCGCAGGACGGGAAATGCACCGCTGCCATTTTGGTGATGCAGTGGCGGTAGTATTCATCCGCCGCGCCAAGGGTCACGTCCCCGCCCGAAATGTGGGCGATGGGGATATGCCGGGCCGCCGTAGCGGTGGCTGCCGCGAAAATTTCAAACCGGTCGCCCAGCAGCAGCACGGCGTCGGGACGGTGGGCGGAAAAGTATGCGTCAAACACGGTAATGGTGCGGGCAATGGTCACGGCCACCGGCTCGTTCTCATCGCCCACAAAAATCGGCAGACGGGCCGCGATGGGTACGCCGTCGGCCTCGATCTCCCGCACTGTCTCGCCCAAACGCGGGCAGAGGTGCGCGCCGGTGGCCACCAGCTGCAATTGCAGCGTGCTGGACACCGCCAGCTTTTGCACCACCGGGCGCAGCAGACCGTATTCCGCCCGCGTGGCGGTCACTACACAAATCGTGCGCATAAAACCTCGTTACAGCTCGATTTTTTCATCCTCGGCAAAGTCGCGCTTAGCGGCTTGGCCCAGCACTTCGTACCAGCGCATGGGGGAAATGCCGTCCCCGGGGCGCTTGGTGGTCAGGTTCTCGGTGGTAAAGATCTCCCCTGCCTTGATGGCGCGGGCAGCCACGATGCTTTTGCGGGCCACCGTTTTGTTTGGTGCTTCGCTCTCGGTCAGGTGCTTGTGACCGTCGCCCAGGGCGGCTTCCACATGGCGCACCGCGTCCACCATAGCCTTGAACTCGGCAGGGTCGAGGCTGGCTTTCTGGTCGGGGCCGGGCAGGGATTTATCCAGCGTGAAGTGCTTTTCGATCACCTGCGCGCCCAGCACGGCAGCAGCGACGTCACACTCCCAGCCGGGGGTGTGGTCAGACAGGCCCACCGGCAGGCCGAACTGGTCGAACAATTCCAGCATGGCGGTGAGGTTGGCGTCCTCGTAGGGGGTGGGGTACTGGGTGTTGCAGTGCAGCACCGTGACCTCGGGGCAGCCGCCATCGTCCAGGATGCCCAGGGCGTCGGTAATCTCATTCAAGTTGCTCATGCCGGTGGAAAGCAGCACAGGGGTGTGCAGCTTGGCCACTTCCTCGAGATACGGCAGGTTGGTGATCTCTCCGGAGGGCACTTTAATAAGCGGCAGGCCCAGAGTGCCCAGAAACTGCACACTGGGGATATCAAACGGCGCAGAAAGGTACTGGATGCCGATGGAATCGCAGTATTCTTTCAGCTCCTTATGCCCCTCGAAGGAGAAGTGCAGCTTGCGGATCATCTCCAGCTGGCTTTCGGCCGCATCGGTGGTCTGCTTCTGGTACTCAGCCTTCTCGGCGAATTTGCTCACGACCAGTTCAGGCACAGCGGTCTGGTACTTTACAATGTCCGCGCCGCACTCTTTGGCGGTCAAGGCCATTTTTTTGGCCATTTCCAGGTCGCCGTTGTGGTTGACTCCGGCCTCGGCAATGATGGTAACGGGCATCAGGGTGCCTCCTTTACTGCTGGTTTTCCAGCTTGCGTCTCATTTTTTCCAGTTCTTCCAGCTGGCCCATATCCATCCAGCTGCTCTCACTGATGGGATACACGCCCACCTTCTCGCCAGCGGCGCGGTAACGCTCGATGACATCGGGGAAGCCGATCTTCTCGCCATCGCGCATCTCCTCCACCACGCGGGGCTCCACCACGTAGACGCCGGTGTTGGTCAGGAAGTCCAGCTCCGGCTTCTCGCGCATGGCGGCAATGCCGCCGTCCTCGCCCAGTTCCACCACGCCGTAGGGCACGGTGTAGTGCTTGAAGGCACAGACCATCGTGACCAGGTTGCCGTGGGCCTTGTGATACTCGTAAATATCGCCGAAGTCCACATCCAGCAGCGTGTCGCAGTTGGTGAAGAAGAAGGGCGACTTCATCTTGCCTTTCAGCAGGCAAAGGCCGCCGCCGGTGCCCATAAAGACATCCTCGTCGGCGAAATTGACGGTGTAATCCTTTTCCAGTTCGCCAAAATAGCTTTTGATCATGCCGCGCTTATAGTTGACGATCATGGTGAAATCGTGGCAGCCAAAATCGCGGAAGCGGTCCATAATCAACTCAGCGATGGGCTGCTCCCCTACCGGGATCAGCGGTTTGGGCAAAATTTTGGTGTAGGGGTACAACCGGGTGCCCAGACCTCCTGCCATCATAACGACGGGGATGTCGGCGCGTTTGCGGTTGTCCACATCCTCGCCCCGGGCAAAGACGATGTCGGTGATGACACCGCGCTTGTTGAGGATGGGCAGCGCGTCGATGCAGTGCTTTTGCAGCATTTTGCGGGCTTTACCGCGCTCCGACACCGGCAGGCTGAGGGGATGGTAGTTGGCGGCGTTATCCACTGTCTGGTCCGGCGTGCCGCCGCGCAGGAAGAATTTGCGGATGTCGCCATCGGTGATGACGGCTTTCAGCTGACCTTCCGGCGCGATGAACAGGATACGCTGGCCGGTCTCGTCCAGCTTGCGCAGGGTCTCCAGTACCGTGGCGGTAGGCTCGATAAACAGCTCTTCTACTTTGATCAAGGGTCAGCCCCCTTTCGGGCGGTTATTTTTACAGTGCCAGCACGGCCTGGCAGACGCGCTCGCAGTCCTCCATGCTCAGGTTGGTGGAGCAGGGCAGGTTGACGATGTACTTGCGGTAATCCTTGGCCTTGTCCAGGGCGTAGGCCTCGTTACGGGGGTAGTCAGCCTGCTCATGGATGAGCGCCCAAACCGGGCGGGTCTGGATATGCTGGGCCTGCAGCTTTTCAATGACGGTGTCACGATCCAGGCCGGAATCCTTCAGGTACAGGCTGAAGAACCAGTGGTTGGAGCGGCACTCTTCTTCGCGGAAGGGCAGGATGTGCAGACCCTTGACGCCGTCCAGGGCGGCGACATAGTGGTCGTACAGTTCCTTTTTGTGGGCGATAAAGCCCTCCAGCCGTTCCAGCTGGGCCAGGCCCAGGCAGGCCTGTACGTTGGTCATGCGGTAGTTGTAGCCCACTTCGTCATGCAAAAATTGCAGCATATCGGCCTTGGCCTGGGTGGAAAGGTGCTTGGCGTGCTCGGCCCAATCGGGATGATTGGAGACGACCGCGCCGCCTGCGCCGGTGGTGATGATCTTGTTGCCATTGAAGCTGTAGCAGCCGATATCACCGATGGTACCGGCAAACTTGCCCTTGAAGGGGCCGTCGATGCACTGGGTACCCAGGGCCTCGGTAGCGTCCTCGATCAAAATCAGGCCGTAGCGGCGGGCGATGGCCATCAGGCGGGGCATATCGGCCATGTTGCCGAAGACATGCACAGCTTCCAGCGCCTTGACATGGGCACCTGTGGTCTTGTTGTACAGTTTGCCGTCGCGCAGTTCGCAGTGGTTGGCGCAGAAGTCCTCAACAGCGTCGGGGTCGATGCAAAGGCTGTCGTCGCAGCCGATGAAGATGGGTTCAGCGCCGACGTAGCGGGTCAGCGGGTTGACAGCGGCGATGAAGGTCAGGGTCGGGACGATGACTTCATCCCCGCGGGTAATGCCGGCAGCCATAGCGGCCAGGTGCAGGGCGCTGGAACCGGCGTTGCAGGCCACGGCGCGGGGCATGCCCACGTAGTTGGCCAGCGCTTCCTCAAACTCGGTGACTTTGCCGCCGCTGGTGGAGACCCAGCCGGAGGTGATAGCCTCGCTGGCAAGCTCTGCTTCGCGGGGGCCGAAATTCGGGACAGAAAGCGGAATAAATTCAGACATGATACTGCCTCCCAAACACGCGGGGCGGTGGAGCCTGCCGCGTGGCATAGTTATAAAAATATTCTATTTTATTATACCGCATTTGGCTGTGTACGACAAGTAGCAAACGAAAAACAGGCGGCTTGCCTCGCACAAACCGCCTGTAAAATGTTTGATTTTAAAAGCCGATATGGTAAGTCATAATCGGCACGTTGTAAGAGACTCCCTGCATCAGCCGCACCAGATAGCACACGCCGCTGATGATGTGCCAGCCCAGCGCCACGCCGCACAGGACGGTGCTGGCGCTTTTGGGCTTGGCGAGTGCCTGCTTGAGGAAGATGCCCACCGATTCCAGCCAGAGCACCCAGAAGCAGATGAACGGCCCCCACCAGAGGTTGGCATGGTACAGCCGGTCGCCGCCCTCCACCAGCAGCAGGGCTTCGGCCATGGCAACGGCAAACAGAAACAGACTGAATTTATAACGGAAGCTGCCAAAAGCTGGCCAGCGCAGCAGCAGCGCCACCGCCGCCACAAAGGGCAGGGAGCGGAGCAGGCCCAGCAGCGCGGCCTCGTTAAAGACACCCCACAGCAAAGCGTGGCGGTCGAACTCGGTGGTGAAGATCAGCCGCAGGCCGCTGCCTTCCTCGGTAAACAGGACGTTGGCCTCGAGGATGCAAAGCCCCACACCGGGGAAAACGCTGCAGCCCATCAGCACCTCATTGCCAATATTTTTTGTGCGGGTGCGTATGAAATCAGCAATCAGCAGCACCAGCAGCGCCGGGGCGAAAGCGAAGATCAGGTTTGCCTTAAAGGCGGTGGCTGCCGTTAAAAATGCCGTGTAAATCAGCCAGGTGTGCAGATCGATCCTGCCGTCGATCCCCTGCCAGGCGCGGTAGAACCACAGCACCGCCGCCAGCGCGAAGGGAGCCAGCATAATGTACGTTGTGTTGTGGTAAATTGTGCCGGTGATGGTACCCTGATACCAGTAGCCGCCGCGGGGGATGTAGACCGCCTGGGCCAGGTTGACCACAAAGCTGGCCAGCAGCCGGGCGGGCAGGCTCCATTCGGGCAGGGCGGCCTTTAACCCCCAGGCAAACACAGCCACAGCGGCCAGATGAAACACGGCCAGCAGCAGCGCAATGCCCAGCTTGCCGCCCACGGCATAGGCCGGGCCGATAAGCAGCGAGGTTGCCGAGTAGATCAGCCCGCTTTGGGCAAAGTGCAGATGCTGCCCCAGGTCGGAGGTATAGGGGTCCTCGCCCCGGCCGGTGGCGCAAAGCTGCTGGTAATGCAGCCACACCATGGCCGCAGCAAACAGGGCCAGCGCTGCAAGGCAAAGGGCCCACAGCAGCCGCTTTTTACGGGTTTGCGTCATGTAAGTTTGTACTCCTTGATTCAGCTTTGCAGCCGCAGCGTATCGCCCACGATGGGGGTGGTCTCCGGCAGGGTGACCAGCGTGCCGCCGTTTTCGGCCTTGGTTTGCGCCAGTTCTGCCAGGGGCTGGGTGTGCTCGGTCTCGGTACCGTCGGCGGCGCGAGTGGTGTAGGCAAGGGTGCCCGCCGGGTCTGCCTGTTTTGGCAGGTAGACGGTCACGCCGGTGACGGTGTCGAGGTTATCATCCGCTGCCGTGCCCAGCCAGGAAATATCGGTGCGCTTATCGCTGCCCAGGGCAAAGCCTAAGCGGCAGACGGTGGCCTCATCATGGCTTTCGGTGCGCCAGACAGGCAGGCTGTGGGCGTTGGTGTCGGTATCGGCATAGCGCAGAAAGAAGGCGTTTTCCGCCTCCAGGTCGCCGCCCCAGACGGGGTAATCGGTCACGACAGGCGTTTCGGTGCCGGCAGCCTCGGCCAGACCGGCCTCTACGCCCTCGGCAAATACCGTGTAAGCGCGGCCGCCTTTCTCATAGGAGCGGGCCGCCGAGCGCTGCCATACCACCGAGAAGGCCATGCCCGCCGCCAGCAGCACACTGCACACGGGGCGCAGCTTCGGCCACCAGCTTCTTCCGCGCACAAAGCGCAGCAGCACCACGAACACAGCGACAGCCATCAGGCCCACGCCGAAGGACTCGACGGTCTGGGGGATGTAACCGTGGCGCCAATCTACATTGATGCCGTCCTGATATTTGGGCGAAATGCCAATGAGCAGCGCCGGGGCCGACAGCAGCGCCAGACCGGTCAAAAACAGCAGCAGGTTTTCCTTGCGGGTGGGCAGGCGGTCCAGCAGGGCCAGGACAGCCATTACGCAGGCCGCCAGCGCAATGCCGCAGATCACGTCCGAAATCTGCACATTGCTGGGTTTGATTTTGCCAAAGATCATGGCGTTGAGCGGAAAGCCCGCCGACATCTGCATGACCCAGGTGCGCAGCACCGCAGGCAGATCAAAGTTTGGCGATACGCCGCCGATGTCGATGCCCTGCCCCTCCAGAATACCCGCGCGGCGCAGATTGTTGACAAGGCGCGAGCCCATGTTGAAGCCGAAGCTGACGACCTCGCCTGCCAGCGGGGCCACGCAAAGGCGCAGCGCGGGCAGCACCTTGCCGGAGCCGGTGTACAGCCAGGCCACGCCAAACAGCGCGGCGATATACGTAAAGCCGATTTCAAAGGTGCCGCAGGCCATGAACATGAAGAAAGCCGACAGCACCGCCCACCGCATATGGTGGGTATCCTGCCAGCGCAGCATGCACAGGCCCGCCAGCAGCACCGGCAGCAGCGTACTTTGGGCCAGTGCGCCGTAGGAGTACATGCTGTTGCCCGTGGCGTCCTGCCAGAGGGAGAACATCATGGGCAGCAGGCAGAACGCCAGCGCACCCAGCTTTTTGCTGCGGGTGGCCTTGGCGGTCAGCCAGGCCGTCAGGGCGATGTCCGCATAGGTCCAGGCCAGGATGTACAGCCGGTAGACCACCAGATCGCCCAGGAACCAGCTGTTGAGAGATCGGACCGGCGGCGAGGAAAACGGCCGGAAGCGGGGGCTTTGCAGGGCCAGCTGGTTCAAAATTTCCTTGGCATGAGTCAGCAACACCTGCCACCAGGGAGTGTGGGTGATGTAGTAGTAATTTTGCAGGTTAATGATCTCGTCATCGCCGCCCAAGGGTGCGCAGGTGGTGATGCTGAGATACCACCACCCGAACACAAAGGACACCGCGCAGACCACGGGCAAAAACCAGCGGCTCCCGGTAATTTTTTTGAGGTTGTTACGCTCCATCGGTCATCCTTTCCCCAGCGGGATGTAGCACAGGGTGCCGCCCTCGCTGATGATGACATCGCTTTCGTCACAGCCCGCGGCGTCGATCAGCGCCTGCAGGGTGGGCTGCTGTTCTTCCTCGGTGTAGCCGTCCAGGTCCAGGTAGATGCCCGCCATGCCCTGGGCGCGCAGTTCGGCCACCATGGCCTCCGGCTCCAGCTCGCTGGTCGCCTTGTACCAGTTGTCGTTCTCGGTGCCGTAGCCTGCGCCGTAGCTGAATTTCAGCGTTTTGCTGTGCAGCGGGCCGCGCAGCAGCGTGTAGTCCCACATTTTATTCTGGGGGCCGTTCTCGAAGTTCTTCATGTAGGGCAGCTGGAAGATCATAGCGCCCTCCCCTGCCGCTGACTCGACCTCGGCCATAAAGTTCTCGTCCTGCTGCCAGGTCTCCTGTACGGATTCGTACTTAGGATTGTAAAGGCCCTGCTGCTCCCAGAAGCCGAAGACCAGCAGCACCGCCAGCACCGCGGCAAAGGCCGCCCTGGATTTGCCGGTGCGCTGGGTCAGCCGCTTTTCTGCTGTAAGGCCCATGGTGAGCAGCGCGAAGAAGATAATGTACGGGCTGATGCGGTTGTACCCGCGGATGAAGCGGATAAAAATGCCGATGATGCTGCCAAAGCCGGCCAGGGTGGCCAGCAGCAGCGCCATAACGTTCAGCCGGCTGAGCAGCCAGACACGGTCGCCCAGTTCGGGGCGCTCGGTGCGGCCGGCCTTCCAATCCCAGTTACGCAGCAGCATCAGGATCAGAAACAAAAAACCGATGATGCCCATGATGCCGAGATAGCCGTAGCTGTTCTCGTTGTACATGGGGCCTTCGTCGGTGGAGAGGATCTGGAAGTAGCGCTGGATCCACCGCGCCAGCTTGCCGATGCCAAAGCCGTTGGGCGAAAGCAGCAAACTGCTGATGCGCAGGCTGTAGATGTCCGCACCCACCGGGCTGCGGTAGACGCCGTTGGTGATGGTGCTGCCAACCCCCACCAGCTTGCCCAGCACCATGGGGAAGAAATCCGGCACCATCCAAGCGACGATCTCGCCGATGGTGACCAAGCAGGGCACGGCGGGCTTCCAGGCGTGGTCACGCAGCATCAGGCAGAGGGCCGTAACGCAGAGGAAGAAGCAGGTAAAGTACGGGTAGTAGGCCGCGCCGTTGTTGGCGATGCCCCAGGCCATAGCCAGAGCCAGCCAGTTGCGTTTGTTTTTGAAGAAGCCTTTGCCGGGCTTGTTAAAATTGGGGTCCTCTGCGCACCAGAGGCAGAGCAGGACCGAGAACGGCACAAACTCCACGGCGGCCAGCATCATGTGGCCGCCCAGGCGCTGCTGCACATAGGCGCACAGGCCGAAGGTCATGCCGAAGCCGTAGGACAGCCACCGGCGCATGCCCACCATGCGGAATACCGTATACCCGGCCAGCGCATTGGCAAAGGGGATGGCCAGGATGTACAGGTTGAACACCGTGCCGGTATCCTTGGTAAACAGGCCCACAAAGGCCACAAAAATGTCGTAGACAAGGTCATAATTCGGCTCGTAGGGGCTGGGGGCCTGGTAGAACGGCCATCCCAGGGAGCCGGTCAGTTCGCCAAAGCTGCGCTGGATCTGGCCCACCCAGTAGATGCCGTCGCCGCCGTAGAGCATAGGCACCTTCCAATCCAGCCGCCAGAGCTGGAAAAACCAGTATTCCGCCAGCGCAACGCTTGCCAGCAGCAGCACCACTGTCAAAGCTTCGCGCAGAATATTCTGTTTTTTATTCAGCATAGCGTTCCTTTCATTCCCCGCGCTGCATGGCGGCCACGTAAGCATCGCACACTTCAGCCGAGGGGCCGTCCCCCCGCAGGTGGCCATGGTCGATCCAGATAGCGCGCTTGCAGAGCTGCTTGACCTGGTTGATGTCGTGGCTGACGAAAAGCAGCGTCGTACCGCCGGAAAGCATCTGTTCCATGCGGTCGTGGCATTTCTGCTGGAACATGAAGTCGCCCACCGACAAAATTTCGTCGCAGGCCAGGATGTCGGCCCGCACCTCGGTGGCGATGGAGAAGCCCAAGCGGGCGATCATGCCGGAAGAGTAGTTTTTCACCGGCACATCGACAAAATCCCACAGTTCGGCAAAGTCGATGATGTTCTTGAAGTGCTCGTCCATATAGGCACGGTCGTGCCCCAGGACGGCACCGTTGAGGTAAACGTTCTCGCGGGCGGTCAGCTCCATATCGAAACCGGCGCCCAGCTCGATCAGCGGAGCGATCTCACCATTGACCCGCACCGAACCTTTGGACGGATACATGACACCGGCGATAAGTTTGAGCATCGTGCTTTTGCCGCTGCCGTTGCGGCCAATGAGCGCGACAGATTCGCCGGGCTCGATGGAGAAGGACACGTCCTGCAAAGCGTAGAACTCGTTAAAGAAAAGCTGATGTTTCAGCAGTTTTACGGTGTATTCTTTCAGCGTCTCGGTCTTTTCCTGCGCCAGGTTGAACCGCATCGAGACGTTATCCACCTGAATGATGGGCATAGGGGGAACTCCTTACAGATACAGAATAAAGTTGCGCTGCAGTTTGCGGAAAGCCGCCAGGCCCACCACCATCATGCCCACAGCACAGACGATGCAGGCAAACCAGGTGTTGGGGCCGGGCACCGTGCCGTACATGACCAGGCACCGCATGCAGTTGATATAGTGGTACAGCGGATTCAGCTTAACGATCGCTACCATAAAAGGCGGCAAAGCCGAGATGGGGTAAAACAACGGTGTGGCGTACATCCAGGCCATGGTAACGATGCCGTACAGGTATTGCAGGTCGCGGAAGTAGACCGCCAGCGCCGACAGCAGCAGCGCCATGCCGCAGGTGAACAGAAACAGCAGCACCAGCGGCGCCCATACCAGCAGAATGGTCAGGTGGAAGGGCGAGCGGGTGATGAGCATGACCAGAATGATAGCCGCCAGGCTGAACAGCAGGTTAACAAAGCTGGACACCACACGGCTGATGGGGAAAATAAACTTGGGCACGTACACCTTCTTGATAAGGGACGAGTTGCCCAGCACGCTGCCCATGCCCATATTGGTGCTCTCGTTAAAGAAGTTGAACAGCGTGTTGCCGCAGATGAGGTAGAGCGGGAAGTTCTCGATCTGGAAGCGGAACATATAGGAAAATACCAGCGTTTGCAGCAGCATCATCAGCAGGGGGTTCAGGATGCTCCACACATAGCCGAGGAAGCTGCGGCGGTATTTTACCTTGAGGTCGCGGGTGACCAGCTCGCGGATCAGCGGCCGGTACTTGGAAAAGTTGTGCCAGCTGCCGCGCAGCTGGTCGGTGGTTTTACCTTGCATGGGAAAACGGCTCCTAGTAAAGTTTTGATTTTTTGGGGGCAGGCCGCACCGCTTTGCGCCCATAGGGCGGCGGGCGCAGGGCTGCCGTTACTGTTTAAAGGGGGTATCCCCGGTCAGGCCGTCTGCACGCAGCATGTTCTGCATCACGTCGATGTCGGCGCTGATGTCCATGGCATCGGCGGCAAACAGCTGGTCAAGCTGGGTCTCGAAGGCATGCACAAGCGTGTCCATCGTCTGCTCAATGCGGCGTTTGGACTCGGTGATGTTCTCGCCCTCGACACCCTGGGAATCCAGCTCAGCGTAGGTTTGCAGCAGCTTCAGCGAGGTGGGCAGGTAGTAGTCCATGAACTTGCGCATGCGGGGCAGCTTGTCGGGGTCGGTCTTGGCCTGCTCAAAAATTTTGGCCGAGACAGCCTCCAGACGGCTGATCTTGTCGCTCATCTCCTCGTCGGGGATGGCATCGTTGACGCGGCGCAGTTCGTCCAGGATCTTCTGGTACCGGTCCTTGGTCTGCGCGGCCTCTTTGGCCGTTTGGGCCTGGGTCTCCTGCGTTTTGGCGGGGGCCTTGGGGGCAGTCGTTTCGGGGGCTTTGCCCTTGACCACCAGGCAGCGGCGCTTCATATCCAGGTAGGCGTCCGGGCCAAAGACACCGGCATCGATGCAGTTTTCCAGGTGCTTGCGGCACTTGTCATAGCCGCAGGGGATGGCAGCGGCAATGTCCTCGATGTACATATACTGCGAATCACCGACGATATTGGCGATCTTTTTGCGCAGGCGGTTGCCGGTGCGCAGCTTGTGCGCACCAAACAGGCAGCCCAGGCCGCCCGCCGCCGCAATCAGCATCGGCATGCTGTCCTCGATGAGCCAGCGCCAGTAGTAGCCGCCCTCGGCCAGCGCATCAGGCAGCCAGAAGATGCCATCCGGCAGGGCGATCAGCGCGCAGATCAGCAGCGCAACGCCCGCCACAGTCAGCGCCGTAGCGGCGCCGGCCTTTTTGCCCTGCTTTTCGGTGGCCTCCACCGTCGATTGCGGCGGGACGCTGCGGCCATAAATGGGGGTGTTTGCGTCCGCGTTCCGGCTGGTGGACGTTCCGCTCTCGTCCACGCGGCGGAACTGGGCCTCGTAAACGGTTCGGCCGTCCGATCCGGTCGTGGTGCGGGAGGTATGGGTAAACTGGGATGTCCGCTGTCGGGCACGCTCCTCAAAGTCGGCCATCTTGCCCTCTTTCATCAGCTTGTTCATGATGATAAAGGCGATGCCGACAGGCCACATCCCGATGCAAAACGGGATGACGATGGCCCACCAGGGGAACTGGAACGGCTTGTCTGCCGGGCGGGACCGGTTGGAATATTGGTTTTGGTAGCGGCCGTCACTGCCGCTGTAGGGGTGGCCGGGGTCTGTGTAGCGCGGCCCCTCATCCTGATTCTGCATACGATGCTCCTTCTGCAATACTTTCCTTTTAGGCAATACCGCGCCGATATGGCATGCCGCAGCCGCCGGAGCGGTGCTTAGGCCGTCAGGCTGGAATTGTGTGGCATTACCTTTTACGGCAGGTCGGCCAGCTGGCTCTGCATCTCCTCGCTGAAGTAGTAGGTGCTGCCGGGCTGATAGGGATTGTTTTTGCTGTAAGGCGTGTGGGTACACAGGTAGCTGACCCACTTGTTGTAGCCCGAAACCGTCAGATGGATGCCGTCCGGCTGTGCGTAATCGGTGAGCAGGTAGCCGTTTTCGTCGCTGAACTCTGCGTTCAGGTCCAGGTAGTACAGGCCGCGCTCCTCGCACAGGGCCTTGATCTGCTGGTTGATGGGGCCGATGTGGTCCGGCGAAAGGCCGGGGGCGTCGTCCTCGACGGTCTCCTGCGTGGCGCACAGAATGGATTGCACGTAAAAGGTGGTGTTGGGCAGCGCGGCGCGCAGGTCGTCCAGCATGCGGGCGTAGTAATTGATGAAGCTGTCCTCGTTGCCGGTCTGCACCAGGGCGTTGGTGCCCAGCAGGATGTAGAGCTTGGCGGGCTGGTTAGCGGCCAGCACGTCGAGGGCTACTTCCTCGCCGCGGTCAGGGTTGGTGACAGTGGTGCGGTTGACGATGGTGTTGGGGCTGATGCTGCGGTAGCCGCAGATGAGCGCGCCGCCCACATCGATGTTGTACTCGTTGGCGCAGAAACCTGCGGTGAGGGAGTCACCCAGGAAAGCGGCATCGGCAAACCAGCTGGTGCTCACGCGGCCAAACTCGCCCAACTGCACAGATTTTTGCGGTGTGGCGGTGTAGGTGTAGCCGGTATCGGCGCTTTGCTGCTGCGGGCCGACTGTGCCCCAGTTGAGAGTCTGCACGGTGCCGCTGGTATCGCTGCTGTTGGTGCCCGCGTAGGGCAGCGGGGCCACCAGCTGGGTGGTGCCCGTTACCGCCGGGGCTTCGGGTTCGGTCTCGCCTTTCACACTTTTGGGCAGGATCAGCGTGATGATGCCGGACAGCACCAGGATACCTGCTGCCGTGCCCAAAAAGGCGGCACGGCGGCGGCGACGGCGCATTTCCCGGCGGTGGCGAGCAGCTTGCCTCCGCTGGCGGTCGGTCGGGGCCGGGCGGGGAGGCTGCTCAGGCGGCGGAGTGGGGCGTGCCCAATCTCCCTGCCAGGTATATTCAGTTTCGGGGCGCGGGCTGCGCGGTTCCTGCGGCGCTGGCATAGGCGTGCCTCCTTTGTTTACAGATAGCTATGCAGTATTGATTATAGCACAACCCCTGTAAGAAAAACAGTAGGAAGAGGAAAGTTTTTTGTGTGGCCTTGGGATGCAACAAAAAAGACTCCCCCAGGGGAGCCTTTTGTTACCGATACAACTTTTTCTGCTGCTGATGGGCTGCGATTTTGATATAGGCGGAACGCGGCAGATAGCGGCCCAGGGTCATGCCAGCGGCCACCAGCGGGCCGGGCACGATGATGGTCTTGCGGCGGTGGATGCCGTGCAGTGCGCATCGCACGCAGAATTCCGGCGTGATGCCCTTTAAGGCAAACTGCACGTTGGCCACGGTGTTGAACTCCGTGTTCACCGGCCCGGGGCAGAGGCAGCCTACATAGACCGGGCTGTGCATCTCCCGAAGTTCCTCGGCCACGGCGCTGGTCAGGCTGACAACATAGGCCTTGGTGGCGTAGTAGGCAGCCATGTACGGCCCGGCAGGCATCAACCCCGCGCAGGAGCCGACGTTGAGCAGCGCGCCGCCCCCCTGCTCTTCCATCTGCTGGACGATACGTTTGGTCAGGATGTGCAGCGCCCGGACGTTGGTCTCGATCATCTGCAGTTCTTTTTCCAAATCGGTCTGCAGAAACGGCCCGCAATCACCAAAACCGGCGTTGTTGATGAACAGATCGATGCGGCGGTCGGCCAAAGCATCCGCCAGACGCAGGCACTCGCTTTTGCGGGCCAGGTCGGCGGTGAAAATTTCACACTCGGTGGTCAAGCTGTTGGAAAGCGCCTGCAAACGGTCGGCCCGGCGGGCCACCAGTATCAGGTTATAACCGCGGGCAGAAAGCTGACGCGCGAACTCAGCCCCGATGCCGGAGCTGGCACCAGTGACAACGGCAAATTTAGGCATAGGGATGTTGCCTCCTTTTCTAAAAATGCCCCGGCGCGAAGCCGAGGCACTGTAAAACTGCTTAATGGTGACGGCCTACACCGCCGCCACGGCTGGAACCGCCGCCGGTGTGGTAGCCGCCGGATGGACGGAAACCGCCAGAGGGGCGCGATGGACGAGAGCCGCCCGAACGGCCTGCGCCGCCAAAGCCGCCCATGCCACCGCCGGTGCGATAACCGCCGGTGCGATAACCACCGGGTCGCGGCCCACCGCCGGGGCGGGGACCACCGCCAAAACCAGGGCCGCCCGGCGGCGGGGGCGG
>ERZ1034915.56-NODE-56-length-75226-cov-621.988812_pt1 | contig 75226 bp, 68 predicted proteins | sample MGYA00520592_ERZ1034915 | MGnify/ENA primary metagenome ERZ1034915 (study PRJEB33766, sample SAMN09781787) | gut metagenome | biome: gut microbiome | host: Homo sapiens | place: Madagascar | study: EMG produced TPA metagenomics assembly of the PRJNA485056 data set... | reverse complement strand
TGGTTTTTTACTTCTTTTTTTTCCCTTGTTCGGAAAACCCCGCCGTTGTCACGTTTTATTACCGATATTTTTTTGAATTTTATTCTCGTTTTTGGCATTTTATGGTATTATTAGCACATGGAAGAAAAAATTTATCTGCTAAACATAGAAGATATTAGTAAAAATCCTTATCAACCACGTAGACATTTCGATCACGATAAATTGAAAGAGTTATCTCAATCTATAGAAGTTAATGGGGTACTCCAGCCCATCATTGTTCGTAAGAGTAATCTGTTTGGGTACGAGCTTCTAGCAGGAGAACGACGTTTGCGTGCATCAAAATTGGCAAATATTGATAAAATACCAGCGATTATTCGTTCTTATTCTGATAATGAGATGATGGTGCTCTCTATTTTGGAAAATTTACAGCGTGATGACATGAGTCCATTAGACGAAGCCGAAAGCATCAAAAAAATTATAGAAAAAAGTACGATGACTCATGAGGAAGTTGCTCAGCATCTCGGAAAATCTCGCTCCTATATTTCAAATCTCTTGAGAATTTTAAAACTACCTCAAGAAATACTCCATCTATTAGAAGATAAAAAAATCAGTTTAGCTCACGCCCGGACACTTCTTGCTGAAGAGAATAAGGAAAAACAAGTTTCCTTAGCTCATAAAATCATTGAAGAGAAACTAAATGTGCGCCAACTTGAAGATATTATTTATCAAAAAGTCCCCACTAAAAAAAAGAGTAATAAAAAAAACATTTATATAGAAGAAAAGGAAAAAGAACTTGCAAGATGTTTAGGTGTAAGTAATAAAATTTCATATAATGATAAGCATCAAAACGGGAAATTAGAATTGCATTTTGAAAGCCTGGAACAACTCGAAGAACTCTTGAATAAACTCACAAAAAATCCACAGTAAATTTACTGTGGATTTTTTATCCCAAGATTTACTCACAAAAATATTGTTTTCCTTTCTTGTGGAAAAGTTTAGAATCGCTTGTTATAGCTGTTGCTTCCTGTGGAAAACTTTTCTTTTCTCCACATTATCCACAATTTTGGGGATAGTTATCCACTTCTGTGGAAAATTAGTATTTTTTTTCAACAGTGGTGGATAAATAGTTATCAACATGATATAATAGGTTCTACTTAATTTTAATATATTAGAGGAAAAATATGGCTCTCCAAAAAGAAAAAAAAGAATTTTGGACGAGAGTAAAAGAATTAGCGAAAAAAAATATCAAGCCGCAGTCGTATGATTTCTTCATTGAGCCTGCCCAACTGTTAGAAATTGAAAATGATGTAGCAACCATTATCGTGGGGGCGAAGTTTCATAAAGATTTTTGGCGGAGTCAGGAAGGATTAATCAGTACAGCTGGATTTGAAATTTTTGATCGACCGATTCGTTTCAATTTACTTTCAGAAGAAGAAGTTTCAGAAAAAATTGAACAAGAAAGCAATGAACAAGATGGATTTGATGAAGCACCTGCTCTAGCAACTCCGGACTTCACGCGCTTAAACCCAAAGTACATTTTTGATAATTATATTCAAGGTGAAGGTAATAAATGGGCAAAAGCTGCCGCTTTTGCTGTTGCCGATAAACCAGGTGATGTCTATAATCCCCTCTTCATTTATGGTGGATCTGGACTTGGCAAGACGCATTTGATGCATGCGATTGGCAACGAAATCTTGAAGGATAATCCGCATTCTAAAGTTAAATATGTATCTGCAGAAACTTTTGTCAATGACTATGTCAATGCAACACGTAAAGGACAGATGGCAAAATTTGAAGAAACATATCGGAATTTAGACATACTTCTGCTTGATGACGTCCAATTCTTTAGTGATAAAGAAGGTACTCAAAATGAGTTTTTCAATACTTTTAATACTCTTCATGATCGTGGTGCTCAAATCGTCCTCACTTCAGACCGTATACCGCAAGAACTCAATAAACTTGAAGAGCGTTTAGTGACGCGTTTTTCATGGGGATTGACGACAGATATCACAGCACCTGACTATGAAACACGTATGGCCATTCTCCAGACAAAATCTGAGAGCAGTAATTTAGAGTTCCCGCAAGAAACTCTTAGTTATATCGCTGGCCAAATTGACTCAAATGTCCGTGAGCTTGAAGGTGCCCTTAATCGTGTAGAGTTTGTCGCGAAAACAAATAACCAAACGGTAGTAAATATTGATACCGCCAGTGAAGCATTGCGTTCTCTTAAAAGTAATACGCAGCAACCTTTGTCGAATTTGACAGTCAAAAAAATCCAAGATGAGGTTGCAAAATACTATCATGTGTCAACAGCTGATCTTATTGGGCCTAAACGACCAAAAGAAATTGCATTTCCAAGACAAATTGCAATGTATTTAATTCGTGAATTGTTGGCACTGAGTCTTCCAGCTATTGGCAATGAGTTTGGTGGACGCGATCACACAACCGTCATGTATGCACATAAGCAAATAACAGAAAAAATGAAGAATGATATCGATGTACAAAAAGACATTGATGCCATCAAGCGACTGTTCCAATAAAAAGTGACCTGTGGAAAACTTCAAAAGATTTCCTTAAGTTATCCTCTACTTATACACAGTGGAAAACTTAGTAAAGTTCATGTTTTAGCGCTTATCCCCATACTCACAAGACCTACTACTATTACTAATATATTTATATAAATAAATAAAGAAAAGGACTATCATGATAAAATTTTCAATTAACAAAGTAGCTTTTCAAAATGCACTCAAAATTACCAAACAAGCGATTGGTTCAAAAGTTACTATTCCTGCTTTAACGAAATTAAAAATTACAGTCACTGCTGAAGGAATTACACTAACTGGATCTAATGGTCAGATTTCGATTGAGAACTTTTTACCTGCCAGTGATAAAGATGCTGGAATGAATATCTCAGGTACGGGCAGTATTTTATTAGAGGCTTCTTTCTTTGAAAGTGTAGTTAGCCAAATGCCAGAACTTACTTTAGAATTTGAAGAATTAGAACAAAAGCAAGTACTACTCACTTCTGGTAAGTCAGAAATCACTTTAAAAGGTCAGGATGCAGAAATTTATCCACGTATTCAAGAAATTTCGCAAGAAAATCCTCTTAAAATTAATGTTGGTTTCCTGAAAGAAATATTTACAGAAACAGTATTTGCTGTAAGTACGCAAGAAAGTCGTCCTATTTTTACTGGGGTACATTTGGTTTTATCAGATAAGAAAAATCTCAAAGCTGTAGCAACTGACTCACACCGCATGAGCCAACGCTTGCTTGCTCTTGAAAATGACGGCTCTGACTTCGATGTTGTTCTTCCGAGTAAGTCTATCCAAAGTTTCAAAAATGTCTTTACCAATGATGAGGAAGATTTGGACATTTCCTTGGCGAATAATCAGATTCTCTTCCGTAATGAACGTATCAGCTACTACAGCCGTCTAATTGAAGGTACTTATCCTGATACGAACCGCTTAATTCCTAATGAAGCTGATTATAGCTTAAACCTCGTCTTTGATGTTGCTGCTTTGCGTCGTACAATGGAACGTGCACGTCTCTTATCAAATGCAACAGCAAATGGTACCGTGAAGCTTACTGTTTCAGGAGATTCAGTAATTACAACAGCAAATTCTCCTGAAGTAGGGAGTGTGCATGAAGAGTTAACAGCAATTGAAAAAACAGGTGAGGATATTGCAATCAGCTTTAACCCCCAATATCTGATCGATGCTCTACGTGTCATAAAAGAACCAGAAGTTCGTATCCGTTTTATTTCAAACGTTCGTCCTTTTACTCTTCTTCCTAAAAATGATACAGACAGTTTCGTACAGCTTATTACACCTGTCAGAACAAACTAAAAAATGTTAGAATAGACTTAACGAAAGTGAGGTCTATTTTTTTATGGAAATCATTTATACTGAAATTACACAAGATTTAACTCAATTTCTTTTGGAGCGTGCGCAGCAGGCATTGAAAGAAGAAAAAAAAGTTTATTATATTGTTCCGTCTTCAATGTCTTTTGAAAAAGAAAAGGAAATTTTAGAGCGCATTTCATCAGGTGCAGATACCGCCGTTTTTGACCTCTTAGTCACACGTTTTAAACAGCTTCCTTATTATTTTGATCGTAAAGAAAAAAATGCAGATGAAAAAGTCGAACTCAGTCAGTCAGGATTGAGTATGCTTTTTCGTAAAGTCTTGAAGTCGTTTTCTAAAGAAGAATTGCCACTTTATTATAGTTTGCAAAGTTCACCAGCTTTTCTTGAAATGTTGGTAAATTTGCGTGCAGAATTGGTTACCGCAAATTTAACATGTGAAGACTTACCTGAAAGTCCCAAAAATGCGGAGTTATCAGCAATTTTGGGGCGTTTTGAAGAGGAATTAAATCTCTCTTATGCTAATTTTTCAGAATTTCAATATTTTATTCAAAGTATAAATGAGGGTAAATTTAATCAAGTGTTACATGAGGCGGTAATCATCATTGATGGGTATACCCGGTTTACTGCTGAAGAAGAAAGTTTTATTTCTGCCCTTCATTCCGCAGGTTCAGAGATTGTCATTGGGACCTATGCCCGCTCATCAGACTATAAGTTGACAGATTTTTCTTTATCGGTTTACACCAATGCTTTAGAGATGATGCAACGTTTTCGCAACAAGTTTTCTGCTCAAATCTCTCCTGTTTCGAATAGAACCCCAGATACAGTGTATGATAAGTTGACACGTTTGATTGAACTGGAAACTAATTTTCTTCAAGAAAGAGAAAACATTGAACTGGAGAGCAACGATAAAGAACATTTCGAAATCTGGGAAGCAGAAAACCAGATGGCAGAAATCGAAGCTGTTGCGAAAGACATCCGCCAAAAGATAGTCCAAGGCGCTTTATTTAAAGACTTTACGGTATTGGTTGGTGATGTAGAAGCTTATGCAATACCGGTTCAAGAAATCTTTGACTTGTATGAGATCCCTTTTTTCTATGCTCAAGAAGAAGCCATGAGTCAGCATCCATTGATTATTTTCTTAGAAAGTCTTTATGCAATAAAGAAGAACAATTATCGTACCAATGATGTGGTTAATCTCCTTAAAAGTAAGGTTTACAGTGGTGTAAACTTTAACCAAGATGCCTTAGATTACTTTGAATACTATGTGAACAAGTATAAAATTCGAGGCAGAAAGAGGTTTGCTACTGCGTTTGAAGAAAGTGAATTTTTGGAGCTGGAGCAGGTTGAAACTTTAAGAGAAGAGATGCTTGGTGAAGCCTCAGCACTCCAAAATTTTTTGACAGGTGCTTCAGAAAAAACGGGAGCCAAATGGCTTGAACAATTTCAACATTTTCTCCAAGAAGGAAATATTCTTGAGAATATGAATCTTCTTTATCATCAAGCTGAAGCTGAAGAAAATCATGTCTTGGCAGATAAGTACGAACAGGTTTGGAAATTACTGCTCTCTAATTTGAAGGAGTTTCAGGCTGTTTTTGCTGAGCAAAAGATGAAAGTAATTGAATTTCTTGAGTTGATTTTAGCTGGGTTGAAAGGTGCGAAATATCGCCAAATTCCTGCAAATGTTGATGTTGTCAATGTGAAGGACTATGAATTGGTGGAAGCCAGGACCAATAAGTATATCTATGCTATCGGTTTAACAATGGCTAACTTTCCTAAAATAAAGAAAAATTCTAGCTTACTTTCGGATGAAGAACGTGCGATTATTAATCAAAATGTATCCCATGATGATTTTCGTTTTATTGAGCAATTAAATGTGACAAACTCTAGTAAAAATACCTTTACAAGTGTCTCTTTAGTCAATGCCGCAACAGAAAAACTCGTACTTTCCACACCTCAAATTTATGCCAATGCGCAAGATGATAGTTCGGCATTATTGCAGTTATTTATTGAACATACAAAAGAAGGAGAAAGTGTTAAACGTGAAGTTTCTTCAGTCAATCTCCTGGAAACAGTAACACATATAGGAAATACACGTTCTCTCATTACAAATATTGGAAAAATTGAGCATCTACTTGCTCAAGAGGAGACTGATGGAGCAGAGGATAAACGTAGTTTTTGGTCCAGTTTATTCCGTATTCTTCTTAAAGAAAATTCCGACTTCCAACGTTTGATTTATAATCTTGATCAAGACATAGCTCCTGTATCCTTGGCTCCTGAGACTGTAAAAGAAATTTACAACGATAAAATCCATGCCTCTGTGAGTAGTTTTGAACGCTTTTACAATTGCGAATACCAATACTTTTTAGAACAGACCTTGGGATTAGAAAGTTTTGAAAATATTGATTTGAATTCAAAAGTCGTTGGTAATTTCTTTCATGAAGTTTTTGAAAAACTGCTAGACAAACCTAACTTGACCAGCGAAAATTTTGATCAGCATTTGGAAAGTGTTTTACATGAGGTTGACACTTCTTATGCCCGTTATTTCACACAAGATGCAACAGCACAATTTACGTGGGCGAATCTTGGAGAAATTGTCAAGCAAACTGCAGTTGTGTTGAAAAAAGGCTTGGGAAATGATCAGATGAAGACTTTAGCCACCGAGAGTGCTTTTGGTTTGCCTCAAAGTGAACTGGGTAATTTTTCTATAGACAAGATTAATTTACGTGGAAGGATTGACAGAATAGATCAATTTTTTGATGAGAGTATCGGTGCTATTGATTATAAATCCAGTCAACATAAATTTGATCTTGCCTCGGCCTATGACGGAACAAGTTTACAGTTTCTCACTTATTTAGATGTTCTCAAGCAAATGAATGCTGATCAAAAGCTTTGGGGAGCTCTTTACCTACAGTTAAAAAACGAAAGTATTAATCTTTCTGATGTAGACTATTTAGGGGAAATAGCCGCCTTATTAGCGAAAAAAATGCGCTATGAAGGCCTTATTCTGGAAGAGTATAAGGATAAGGTAAATCAGGAAATTGACGTTGTTAACATTAATCGAAATAACGTTTATAGTCAAGAGGAGTTTGAAGGCCTTATCAAGCTCAATGAAAGTCATTATGCTCGTGCGGGAGAACGTCTGCGTGAGGGAGAAATAGCGATTAATCCGGTCATGACTAAAGAAGGTATCGATAAATCTGGGAACGTACACGGTTGCCGCTATTGTCCTTTAAAATCAATTTGTCGCTTTGAAGCAAGCAGGCATATGAATGATTATGCTCGTGAAGTTGGTCAAAAAAGTCGCAAAGAGATTCTTGAAGAATTGAAAGGAGGTCCAGTAAATGACTGAAGTAAAATTGACACCCGAACAGGAAGAAGCAATATATAGTCAAGGACATAATATACTCGTTTCAGCAAGTGCTGGATCAGGGAAGACCTTTGTCATGGCTAACCGTATTGTTGAAAAAATAAAAAGTGGCATTGATATTGAGAGCTTGTTCATTTCAACCTTTACTAAAAAAGCGGCAGCAGAATTACGCATGCGTTTAGAAAAAGATCTAAAGAAAGCAAGTTATAAATCACAAGATAGTGTTGAAAAACAACGGATTAAACTGGCGCTACAAAAGCTTCCTCATGCAGATATTGGTACAATGGATAGCTTTACACAAAAACTGTTACGAGAAAATTTTAATCGTGTAGATATTGATCCGAACTTTAGAATTCTAGCAGATCAGACAGAAAGTGATCTCTTGAAACAAGAAGTCTTTGATGATCTTGTCGAGCAGTATCTTTCAGAGCAAACAGAAATCAAAGAAACAGCAAAAATAGATAAAAAGACCTTTGAAAAACTGGTAAAAAACTTCTCCAAAGATCGGAATATCAAAGGTTTCCAGAGCGTGGTTTACACGGTTTACAACTTTGCTTCAGCAACAGAAAACCCTGAAAATTGGTTGAAAAATGAATTTCTTAAAGGTTTTGCTTTTTATCAAAAATTCTCTGATTTGCCTGAATCATTTTCACAAGATGTAGCCTTACAACTCGAAGCCTTTATTTTAGATTTACAGAAAGCACTGGCGGAAAAAAATCTTACGGGTAAAACTTTAGAAAAAGCACAAATTGTAGTGGATAATCAAGAACATCTTCTTGGCAGTTTAGCTCGGAGAGATTATCTTCAATTTACGGAAATTTTTAGATCTCTTGACTTTTCGCGCTGGTCATTAAAGAAAGATGAAATTTTAGCTGAAAGTTTTAAATCTGTGATAGGAACCAAGACCGATCCAGGCCTCGTAAGAGATTTTTTAGAAAAAATAAAACACTTGTCAACGATTGAAAAATATCAGCCTGAAGCAAAAGTTTTGGCTGAAAATCTTCAAAAATTCGTTCTATATTTTTATGATGTCTATCTGGAGCGAAAACGTTCGGAAAATGCATTTGAATATTCGGATATTGCTCATTTTGCAATTAAAATATTAGAAGAAAATCCAGATGTCGCAATGGCTTATCGCAATAAATACAGTGAGATAATGATTGACGAGTATCAAGATACCAGTCATGTCCAAGAGGCGATGTTACGGTTGCTGAGTAAAAATGGTGACGGTTCTGATAATCTTTTTATGGTTGGTGATATTAAGCAATCGATATATGGTTTTCGTTTGGCGGATCCTCGTCTTTTTCTCAAAAAATACACGGCCTATGCTGATGAAACAAATCCTAATCAACTGATTCGTCTTAAAGAAAATTTTCGTTCACGCGGAGAAGTCCTTTCCTTCACAAATGAGGTATTTAAACATTTGATGGATGAAGAAGTGGGAGAAATGATCTACGGTAAAGAAGAAGAATTGGTCCAAGGAAATCTTGTGGATTATCCGGAGCAGTTAGAAGAAAACTTTTACCCTGAGCTCCTTCTTTATGAAGAAGATACTTCAGAGGATGAGTCAGAACAAATGAGTGATGGTGAAATAAAAGTTGTCGCTCAACAAATTAAGGAGCTCATCGCGTCTGATGAGAACTTAGAATATAAAGATATTGCTCTTTTGGTACGTTCCAAATCTCAAAATAATAAAATTGAAGATATCTTGAAAGCTTATGATATTCCAGTTGTTTTGGATGAGGGACGTGTTGACTTTTTGAAATCTCTCGAAGTCACCTTAATTTTGGATGTCTTGCGTGCCATAGATAATCCGCTCTATGATATTCCTTTGGTAGCCACCTTACGCTCACCAATGTTTAACTTTACAGAGGATGAACTTACAAGGATCAGTTTGAATGCTGGTTCTGATACGCGTTTTTGGCAGAAGTTGCAGCTCAACGATAGTGAGCTGATAAATAAAGCACTTAAAACAAAGATTGCTTCCTTTTTAGAGAAGTTTACAGAATGGCGTAAACTTGTAAACGAAGTCCCTATCCATGAACTTCTTTGGAAAATTTATACAGAAACTTATTATATGGACTATGTCGGGGCACTACCAAATGGCGAGATGCGTCAAGCGAATCTTCATGCTCTTTCAGTAAGAGCGGAATCCTATGAAAGTTCGGGCTATAAAGGTCTTTTCCGATTCATCAAAATGATTGATAAATTTATGGAACAAAACAATGACCTTGCTTCTGTGAATATTAAATTGCCGCAAAATGCGGTAAGAGTAATGACTTTTCATAAGTCCAAAGGGTTAGAATTTGATGTTGTTTTTCTCATGAATCTCCAAACCAAGTTCAACCAAAAAGATCTAAGAGATTCGGTGATACTTACACGGGAAAATGGCTTAGGAATGAAATATACTGCTGATTTAAAAAATGAGTCAGCTGTAGAGACAGATTTTCCTTATGCTTTAGTTAAAATGGAAACCTTACCGTATCTCGTCAATAAGGACTTGAAGCGAAATGCAATGCTTTCAGAAGAAATGCGTGTTCTTTATGTTGCCTTTACAAGAGCGAAGAAAAAACTCTATATGGTCGGTAAAATCAAACAAAAAGAGTTAGAAAAATATGGGGAAGCGAAGCTAGAAAAAGGAATTTTACCTCTTAAATATCGTCAAGCTGCAAATGGCTATCAACATTGGTTGCTGGCGCTTCAAAAAGCACATAAGTTACCGATGAAATTTAAAGTAATCAAGGCGGCTGATTTACAAGGGGTTGATAAGAAGTTTACAGTTTATCCTGACTTTAAAAAACTGGCAGAAGATGCGAAAAAATTTGATAAAGTAATGGATAGCTTATCGGATGTAAAACAAGCGCGTGCCATATTAGATTATCAATATCCAAAGGCAGCAGCAACGAAACTTTCAAGCATTCAAACTCCCAGTCAAGTGAAAAAAAGAAGTTACGAAAAGCAATTAGAGTTAGGAAATGTTTTGCCATCAAGTGAGTATGAACGTGTGAAACAGTTGGATATGTTGGATCTTGGACAACATAAAATTACCGCTGCCGAAATAGGTTCCGCTACCCATAGTTTTATGCAGTATGCAGATTTTTCACGACCAAACTTATTCGACTTCCAACAAACCTTAGATCAGATGGACCTTCTGGATGAAGTAAAAAATAAAATTGATTTACCCAAAATCCTGACTTTATTTGACACAGATTTTGGTAAAGTGCTGGTTGATAACGTGGAGCGTACAACTAAGGAAGCACCTTTTTCTATGTTGAAAACAGATGAAGTTGCACAAGAACAATATATTGTTCGAGGAATATGTGATGGCTTTATAAAATTTGAAGATAAAATTATTTTGTTTGACTATAAGACAGATTATTTCCGCAATAAAGCTCAGATTGCGGAAATCAAGAAAAATTATGAAGTTCAGATGGAGCTCTACGCAGAAGCTTTAAGAAAGGCCTATCATGTCAACCAAGTTGACAAGTATTTGATTTTATTAGGTGGACCTCAAAAAGTCGTTGTAGAAAGGATGTAAAATGTTAGATTATCAATTAGGATCAATTGTTGAAATGAAGAAACCACATGCTTGTACAATCAAATCAACGGGGAAAAAAGCAAACAGTTGGGAAATAATTCGCATGGGTGCAGATATTAAAATCCGATGTACCAATTGTGATCATGTCGTGATGATGAACCGTAATGATTTCAATAAAAAAATAAAAAAAGTTGTGACAAAGTAGTCACAACTTTTTGTTAGGGTTAAAAAAACGTGATAGAAGATGCTTTTTTGTCTTTTTTCAGGATTTACGGTATAATTGGATGACTATAAAATTTGACGGAGAAATGAATAAATATGGCTTTAACAGCAGGTATTGTCGGCCTTCCTAATGTCGGAAAATCTACTCTTTTTAATGCAATTACAAAAGCGGGTGCTGAAGCAGCAAACTATCCTTTTGCAACCATCGAGCCTAATGTAGGTATGGTTGAAGTACCCGATGAACGCTTGACTAAAATCACAGAATTAATCAAACCTAAAAAGACTGTTCCTACAACTTTTGAATTTACAGATATTGCAGGTATTGTAAAAGGTGCTTCTAAAGGTGAAGGTTTGGGCAATAAGTTCCTTGCTAATATTCGCGAGGTCGATGCAATCGTGCACGTGGTTCGTGCTTTTGATGATGAAAACGTGATGCGGGAAAATAACCGTGAAGATTCTTTCGTCGATCCATTGGCAGATATTGAAACAATTAATTTAGAATTGATTTTGGCCGATTTGGAATCCGTAAACAAGCGCTATGCACGTGTTGAAAAAGTCGCGCGTACAGTTAAGGATAAAGATGCAGTAGCAGAATTCAATGTTTTGTCTAAAATCAAGCCTGTTTTGGAAGATGGAAAATCTGCGCGAACAGTAGAATTTGATGAAGAAGAGCAAAAAGTTGTCAAACAGCTTTTCTTGCTTACAACAAAACCTGTCCTTTATGTCGCTAATGTAGGTGAAGATGAAGTAAGTGCTCCAGATGACATCGAATATGTGAAACAAATTCGTGAATTTGCAGCGACTGAAAATGCAGAGGTTGTTGTTATTTCAGCGCGTGCTGAAGAAGAAATTGCTGAACTTGATGATGAGGACAAAGCAGAGTTTCTTGAAGCACTTGGTTTAGAAGAATCTGGTGTTGACAAATTAACAAAAGCAGCTTATCATTTACTTGGACTTGCAACATATTTTACAGCTGGCGAAAAAGAAGTGCGTGCTTGGACTTTCAAACGTGGCATGAAAGCTCCTCAATTGGCAGGAGTCATTCATAGTGATTTTGAAAAAGGATTTATTCGTGCTGTAACTATGTCTTATGATGATTTGATGAAATATGGTAGTGAAAAGGCTGTTAAAGAAGCAGGACGCTTACGTGAAGAGGGTAAAGAATATGTGGGACAAGATGGCGATATCATGGAATTCCGCTTTAACGTGTAAACTACTTCCGCAAGCGTTTAGATCTATAAGCCAAAAAGTTTTACAATAACTAAAAAGAGCTGATTTGTATGAATCAGCCTTTTGCTATTTTTTGGAAAGAGGAGAAAAAATGACAAAAATGATTGTAGGGCTAGGAAATCCTGGCGACAAGTATGAGAAAACCAAACATAATATGGGCTTTATGGCTATTGATTTACTTGCAAAAGACTATGGAGTAAACTTTAGTTTGGAAAAAACCTTTATGGCCGAAGTTGCTTCTACTTTCGTTAATGGTGAAAAAATTTTTCTAGTAAAACCGCAAACCTTCATGAATGAATCAGGACGGGCCATTCAACCTTTATTGACTTACTATAATCTGGATCCAGCAGATTTGACGGTCATTGTGGATGATATGGACTCGGCTGTTGGACGCGTGAGACTGCGCCAAAAAGGTTCTTCAGGTGGTCAACGCGGCATTAAATCAATACTTACTCATCTAGGAACAGAGCAGTTCAATCGAGTAAAAATTGGGATTGGACGTCCAGAACATGGAAAAACAGTAGTTGCACATGTCTTATCTAAATTTGATAAAGAAAATGTAGAAATTGCACAGGACGGCATAAATAAGGCTGTAGATGCAGTTAAATTCTATATTGAATCAAATGATTTTTCTCAAGCAATGAATAAATTTAACGGACAATGAAAATAAACGAATTTTTTGATCAAAACCACGATTTACAATCGTGGCAGAGAAGTTTCGCAAAAGCGGAGCGTACGCTTTTAACCGGTCTTTCTGGAACGGCGCAGGCGATGGTTGTGGCTAATGCTTATGAGAACAATCCGGATAAGTACGTGATTGTCACTGATAATCAATATCATGCCAATGAACTGTATGATGAACTGTCTCATCTTGTTGAGGACGAGAAGGTTTACCAATTTTTCTCAGATGATAATGTTTATGCTGAATTTGCCATAGCAAGTAAAGATCGAACAGCCTATCGTCTTGAAGCTCTGAATTTCCTGCTTGATGCACAGCAAACAGGTTTTTTGGTTGTTCCTTTTATGGCTTTACGTTCGCTCTTACCCCACCCTGATAATTTTCAAGAAAACTATCTTCTCCTGACTCAAGGCGATGAATTTGAGATGGAAAATCTTCTCGGAATTTTGGCTAGTGCTGGTTATGAGAAAACACAGCGTGTGATGGTACCCGGAGAGTTTTCACAACGTGGCGATATCGTGGATATTTATCCATTGGACGCAGTTCAACCTTTAAGGTTGGAATTTTTTGGCGACGAAGTAGATACGATTCGTAGTTTCGATAGTGAAACACAACGCTCACTCGAAAATATGGATCAAGTAGAAATATATCCGGCGAGCGATTTTATTTTAATGCCTTGGGAATTTGATCAAGGGGTAAAAAAATTATGTGCTCAGTTACAAAATGTAACCGATCCTACAGCGCGATCTTATTTTGAAGAAGTGATTGCAGCAGCGGAAAATCATTATTATCACAAAGATTTGCGTAAGTTTGCAGAATATTTTTACGAAAAACCGGCTTCTCTTTTGGATTATTTTCCGAAAAATATTCAAATTTTCATTGATGATTTTCAGAAAATTAACGAAGCCAATAATAAAACAGAACAAGAACTTGCAGAATTTATTGTTTCGGAAAAAAATATGGGGCGCTCTTTTGAGGGGCAAAGTTATCTTTTAGATGTTATTTCTAAGTTACGTTCTCACAAACCGGCAAGTTTTTTCTCGAATTTTCAAAAAGGCTTAGGTAATATAAAGTTTGATGCTTTATATAATTTTAATCAACATTCGATGCAACAGTTCTTTGGGCAAATGGAACTCTTTTACACCGAAGTTGACAGGTTTGTAAAACAAGGGTTTACAGTTATTTTGGCTGTATCTTCTGAGAAACTACGTTCGGAGCTCCAAAAACTAGATTTAGAGCTTCAAATGGTATCTTCTGATGAAATTCAAAAAGGAAAAATAAACCTTTTGAATTTAAATCTTAACAACGGTTTTAATTTTATTGATGAGAAACTTGTGGTTATTACCGAGTCAGAAATTTTTGGTAAAGCACGAAAGAAAAAAACACGGCGCTTAAATATCACAAATGCGGAACGTCTTAAAGATTATAATGAACTCGAAGTTGGCGATTACGTTGTACATAAAAATCACGGGATTGGGAAATACTTAGGTATTCAAACCATCGAAGTCTCAGGAATGCACCGTGATTACTTGACGATTCAATATCAAAATGGTGATACGATATCGGTTCCAGTTGATCATTTGAATCTATTAAGTAAATACTCTGCAGCCGAGGGGAAAACTCCCAAGATAAATAAGCTTAATGATGGCCGTTGGCGTAAAACGATATCGTCTGTCAGTAAACAAGTTGAAGATATTTCTGAGGACCTGATTAAGCTCTATTCGGCAAGACAAGCTTTAAAAGGCCATGCTTTTTCTTTGGACGATGTTAACCAGGAAGAATTTGACAATGGTTTTGCTTACCCAGAAACTGCAGACCAGCTGCGCTCAATCAGTGAAATTAAAAAGGATATGGAACTTGAACGCCCGATGGATCGATTACTCGTGGGGGATGTTGGCTTTGGTAAAACAGAGGTCGCAATGCGTGCAGCCTTTAAAGCAATCAATGACAATAAACAGGTGGCCGTTTTAGTACCAACTACAGTTTTAGCGGAACAACACTATAATAATTTTATGGAGCGATTTGTAAACTTTGGTGTAAACATTGCTGTTTTGAGCCGTTTCCAAACCAAGGCGCAACAAATAGAGATTTTGGATAAGTTAAAGAAAGGGCGTGTGGACTTAATCATTGGTACCCATCGTCTTCTATCCAAGGATGTTGAATTTCTTGACTTGGGCTTAATGATTATTGACGAAGAACAGCGTTTTGGTGTCAAACACAAGGAACGTTTGAAAGAATTAAAGACACAGGTGGATGTTTTGACACTCACCGCAACACCTATACCCAGAACCTTGCATATGTCAATGTTAGGTATTCGTGATTTATCGGTTATTGAAACGCCACCAACAAACCGTTACCCTGTCCAAACATATGTAATGGAAACAAATTATGGTGTGGTACGTGATGCTGTGCTCCGAGAGATTTCTCGTGGTGGGCAGGTTTACTACATTCATAACCGAGTAGACAGTATTGAGCAAAAAGTTTCACAGCTAGAAGAACTGATACCTGAGGCAAGGATTGGTTATATTCATGGACAGATGACAGAAATTCAATTAGAAAATACCTTGATGGATTTTATAAATAATGAATATGATGTCTTAGTGGCAACAACGATTATTGAAACAGGGGTTGATATTCCAAATGCCAATACGCTCTTTATTGAAAATGCAGATATGATGGGATTATCGCAGCTGTATCAATTAAGGGGACGTGTGGGGCGAAGCAATCGAGTCGCTTATGCTTACTTTATGTATAAACCAGAAAAAATATTATCTGAAGTTTCAGAAAAACGCTTAGAAGCAATCAAGGGCTTTACTGAACTTGGCTCAGGTTTCAAGATTGCAATGCGCGATCTTTCAATTCGAGGCGCAGGAAATTTACTGGGAGCAGAACAATCTGGCTTCATTGATTCGGTTGGTTTTGAACTTTACTCGCAATTGCTTGAAGAAGCAGTCCATAAACGCATGGGTGGCGAGAAAGTTAAGACGAAGACCAATGCGGAAATTATGCTTGGTTTAGATGCTTTTATTCCAAGTTATTATATTGGTGATGAAAGACAAAAAATTGAGATTTATAAACGCATTCGCCAAGTGGATACTCGAAAAAACTATGAAGAATTACAAGATGAGATGATGGACCGTTTTGGAGAATATCCAGACGAGGTTGCTTACTTGTTAGAAATTGGTTTATTGAAAACATTTGCGGATAATGCTCTCGTTGAAAAAATCGAAAAAAATAAATTTGAAGTCGTACTTACAATGGCGAAGTCAGCCAATACCATGTACGATCCCCAAGAGTATTTTGAAGCCTTGTCTGAAACCACCTTAAAAGCAAGTGTTGGTGAAAAGCTAGGAAAAATGACTTTTCGTTTTAAAATTGAAAATAGAAAAGATGTTGTCCTCCTACGTGAAATCATGAATTTTACTGAAAAACTTTCAGAATTAAGAGATAAACACGAAAAAGAATAATGTTTCATATGAAACATTATTCTTTTTTTAGAAGAACTCTTTATTTAAAGGCCTTTAACGACTCTCAAAATAATTTCAAGTGATTTTTCAAAAGGCTTGAAGTGTGTTATAATAACCACTATGAGATTAGATAAATTTTTAAAGGTTTCTCGTCTGATAAAACGTCGCCCTGTAGCTAAAGAAGTTGCAGATAAGGGACGAATTAAGATCAATGGGAAAATAGCGAAATCTTCAAGTGATGTCAAATTTGATGATGTTATTGAAATTCGCTTTGGGAACAAGATTGTAGAAGTAAGTGTTCTAGAACTTAAAGAATTCACGCGTAAAGAAGATGCAGAAAAAATGTATAAAATTTTGAGTGAAACACGGATCACTGCAGATACTGAACAATAATTCAGCTATAAATTTTTCGGAGGAAAAATGGACAAACAAATTATTCATTTGAAAAATGACTATACGAATGCTAAACAAATAGAAAGAACATCTCATCCTCTACCTCGACGGAAACATCTAGGTATTATTTTGATTGGAGCCATGTTGCTATTTAGTTTAGCAACAATCAGTGTGGTTCAGTCTTATCAAAATTTGCAAAAACAAATTGCAATGGAGGCTCAAGCTGCACAGAAAAATGCAGCATTGGACCACGATTTGGCTCTTAAAAGTTCAGATATCAGTAAACTCAAAGATCCAACCTTCTTAGCAAAATATGCGCGTGCTAAATTAGATGATTCCCAAGCAAATGAGAAAGTTTTTAGCATTCCAGAACTTGTCAATGGTGGGATAGAGCCGTGATTGGAAAAATAAAATCAATCAGTAAATTTGGACTTTTTGTCCTTTTTTCTGATTCAAAAACAGGTCTTTTACGATGGTCAAATATACCTAAAAGACAGGTGAAATTTAAAACAGGCGATCTTATTAATGTGGAAGTTTTGAAGGAACGGGAAGATGGAAAGGTAGAACTTTCTTTTATCGAAAAAGATTTTAAAGAAACTTTTGGGAGTTTTTTGGAAGAAACTGGAGATCGGCTGAGAGATTTAAACACAAAAAACGGGAACCTTAGAAGATTATGACGACAAAAGATGGAAACTTGAATGACGGACGTGCTGTATACTATCAAGGAAAACGCATCGAAGATTTTACAGCAGAGCCAGTTTTTGCACGGACTTTAAAATACATTCAACGCTATTACGAGTTGCAAAACGAAAAAGCAGATCATATGTATGAGGATAAGGGTGTTCAATGTCCTGCAATGTTTCTTCCACCCAAAAGCATTGAAGATTTGGCCAAAAAACGTAAGATTTATGAGGATGTGGCGCGTGAAAGCTTTGGCATGTTAGGACGTACGCCTGATTTTATTGATACTGGCATTGCTGTCCTTGATTATTATGCCGATATTCTTGGATCAGATCAACGGACGAATTATGCACTCAATGCTAAAAAATGGGGAGAAGATGTTAAGAATAAAGACTTATTCGTTTCCCATGCAATTCAGAATCCTCAAGTAGATCGTTCGAAAAATTTGAATACTTTGCTTGAAGAAGGGCAAGAATTTGCAGCAGTTTGGATCAAAGAAGAGCGTCCAGATGGAGTTCTTGTTCGTGGTGCAAAACAGGTCAATACTTTGGCGCCTTTAGCTGATGAATTAATGTTCTTTAACTTACCGGGGCTCTCAGCGGAAGATAAAAAGTTTGCCCTGGCTTTTTCTGTTCCTTTAGCTACTGAAGGTGTGAAAATTGTCTGTCGTAAATCCACAATGCGCGAGGGATTTTCCCTCAAAGACTATCCCCTTTCGGGAGCTTTTGACGAGATGGATGCATTTATCATTTTTGATGATGTCTTTATCCCAAACGAACGTCTTTTTGTTTGTGGTGATGTTGCTTTGTCGAATGCCTTCTTTGAAGGTTCAGGATTTTTTGTGCATACGGCACATCAAGATGAAGTTCGCGGCTATGTGAAGTTAGAATTTGTAACAAGCTTAGCTGTACGCTTAGCAGAAAAATTAGGCTTGACTGAGTTTTTGCGCGTGCAAGAGATTTTAGGAACTTTAACAGTAAATTTGGAAATGATCAAATCCAGTATTCTGGCGAGCGAATATACTGCGCATATAGAAAATGAAGTTTTAAGACCAAATATGCAAGTTTTACTTGCCGTTCGGGCCAGTTTAACAAAGTATTATGATGAAGCCCTTCGGGCCATTGCTGAATTTGCGAGTGGCTCAATCGTTGGCGTGCCAGATTTTCGTGAATTTGAAAATTCCGACATTGCTGACCTTTTGAAAGCAAGTATGAGTAGTCCATTGATTCAGGCAGAGGAGCGTGCCCTTTTGCTTAATTTAGCCTGGGATATTACTGGCGAATCATTTGGGCAACGTCAAAGAACTTATGAATTTCTGCACGGTGGCAATCCCATGTGGATCAAAAATATGCACTGGAAGACTGCAGACTTAAGTAAAGCATACGACATGATTGATAAGGTTTTAGAAAATGCAAAAGCTGAAAAATGAAATGAATATAGCGGTTTGGTTGGTGATGATTATAATGCTCATGCCAGCCTTTTTTATCTTGCCGCAAAAGAGTCAAAATGTGAACCTTGATGCTACAGTAAAAAGCTTAACACAAAGCAAGGAAAATTATTATACAGACATACCTTCTCGTGCTGTGACGCTTACTCAAGTCATAGCCTATAAAGATGCAGCTATGACACAAAAAGTTGGGGAAATTCCGAAGCAAAAACAGCTTGAAATTATAAATTTAAAAGAAAATATGTTTGAATTGTCCAATCATACTTTTGTCAAGGCAGATCCCAAAACGATAGGTTCAGATGTTTTACTGAGCAAAGAGGAGCAAAAGATAAGCGTTTATACAGCAAAGACAGCTGAAGTTTATTATAGTCCATTTACGACTTATGACAAGGAAGTTTACACAAAGCTTCCAGAAGGTCAAAAACTGCTTACCAATCAAGTTGCCACCACGCATTGGGGCACTTATTATGAGGTTAACTTTAATGGGGGGCAAACGGGATGGATTAGCAAGGAGAACTTGAGTTTCGAAGACCCTAAGATGGTTCGAGCTCAAGAGATGTTGAAGCAAAAATATGACGATTCAAAGTATTCTATTTATGTTAAACAACTGGACAACTCGTTTACAATAGGTGTAAACCAAAAGCAAAAGATGTATGCAGCCAGTTTATCGAAACTTCCGATTTTGTATTGGACGCAAAAGCGATTAAATGAAGGACAAGCAACCTTAAGCGATAAATTGCTATATAATACTGCAATTAATACCTTTAAAGGTTCATTTGAAGCTGGTGGAACAGGTACACTACCAGTTATAGCTGACAATAAAAGCTACGCCTTATCAGAAGTTATCGATCGGACAGCAAAAAATTCGGATAATGTGGGAAGCAATCTTTTAGCCTACTATGAAACGGGACAATTTTCTCCGGCTTTTCGAAGTGGGGTTACAAAAATCGCCGGGGAAGCCTGGGACCCGGTTGAGCGAGAAGCCTCAGCTGAAATGACTGGAAGAGTTCTTGAAGCTCTTTATAATGAAGGAGACTACTCTTTCAATGCTTTATTTGATACCCAATTTGACGATATAAAAATACAGGCAGGCTTACCTAAAAATGTTCGTGTTGCTCATAAAATTGGTGCCGCCGATGCTTACAATCATGATGCAGCTATTGTCTTTGCAAATGAACCTTATATCTTGGTGGTGGAAACAAAAGGTGGCAGTGACAAGCTCATTTCACAAATTTCCAAGGATGTTTATGAGGTGCTCAAATGAATAGATTTCTAAAACTGGTTCAGCAAAAAGGATTTTTTAAAGAGCACAGACGCGTTTTAGTTGCCTTATCAGGTGGGAAAGATTCAATGACTCTTTTCAACTGGCTTTATGCTTACCGAAAAGAGCTTGAAATTGAGTTGTTTACAGCACATGTAAACTATGGTTTACGCGATGTTGCAGACTGGGAAGAAGAACAACTGAAGAAAAAAATGGCGGAACTCCAGGTGGAGTTGGAAGTTGCTCATTACGATTCTGGTGAGAAATTCAGCGAAGAAGCCGGCAGAATGATGCGTTATGAGTTTTTTCGCCAAGTTATGGAAGATAAAAAGTGTACCGCTTTGGTCACAGCGCACCACAAAGGAGATCAAGTTGAAACAGTCCTCATGCGTGAAATCACAGGACGCCGTTTACGCCATTTGACTGGAATCCCTGAGCGTCAAGTTTTTGGTTCCGGTGAATTAATTCGTCCTTTGCTTACTTTTAATAAAGCAGATTTTGATGCGGAGGAATATTTTGAGGATGTCACCAATGCAGGAACAGACTACTTGCGCAATCGTATACGTAATCAATATATACCAGCTCTTACACAGGAAAACCCACAGTTTTCTGAGGCGATTATAGATATGTCGCAAGAAATAAGCTTGGCTTTTTCAGTCATCAAAGATAAGATAGCAGAGTTAAACATTATCAAGAACGAAATCAATCTCAAAATCTTCCTCCGACAATCAAAGGCTTTGCAACATTTTATTCTTCAAGAATACTTAGAAAAATTTCCTGACCTGCAAGTTTCTAAAGCAAAATTTTCAGAACTTTTATGGATTATTGAGCGACCGCAGCAATACCGTTCGGAATTGTCAAGCGCCTATTTTTTTGTGAAAAATGCCCAGCATTTCATGATTGTTCCGAACCAACCTTCCCCTAAAAAAGAACTCGACATAAGGGAGGAGGACCCCAAAGACCCAAGTTTCATGCGTGTTGATCTTCCGATGGAAGGTGATATTGAAATAAGGCAGCGTCAACCAGGGGATTATATTTTAATGAATGGGCATCATAAAAAATTGCGGAAATTTTTTATTGAACAACATGTTCCACTAGAAAAACGCGAAAATCTTTTAATTTTAGTTGAAAAAGATATCTATGCTGTCACTGATTTGACTGTTTCAGATTTGAGTAAAGCCCTTAAAAATGATAAAATGAAAAGGACGCTGTGGGTTAAACCCACTATAAGAGAGGATATTGATAATGCTTGAAAAAGACATAAAAAAAGTACTCATTTCAGAAGAAGAAATCCAGAGTAAAACGATTGAACTTGGAAAAATTCTTGCTGATGAATATAAAGACAAAAATCCATTGCTTCTAGGTATTTTGCGTGGCTCAGTTCCCTTCCTTGCGGAATTAGTTAAACGCATGGATATCCAACTGGAAATGGATTTCATGACCGTTTCAAGCTATCATGGCGGAACAGAGTCTTCAGGTGAAGTAAAGTTGCTTCTTGATGTGGCTACTCCTGTAACTGGACGAGAAATTATTATTGTTGAAGATATCATCGATACTGGCCGTACGTTGAAATATCTGAAAGAGCTTCTTGAACACCGTGGGGCGACAGTTAAAATCGTCACACTTTTGGATAAACCAGAAGGACGCGTTGTGGAAATTGATGCAGATTACACTGGTTTCACAATTCCAAATGAATTCGTTGTCGGTTTCGGTCTTGATTTCGATAACCACTACCGTAACCTCCCTTATGTCGGTGTATTAAAAGAAGAAGTTTATAACAAATAAAAAAACTCATACCAAAGTATGAAAAATGCTCATGATAGGGCTTACTAATAGCAAAAGATACGTAAGTATGCTATAACTAAGAGATAAAAAAATAAAAGGCAAAGAAGAAAATATGAACAATCCAAATCCTAACAACAATAAAAACGGAGGCTTTATTAAAAGCACTCTAGGTTGGGTCTTGCTTGTAATCGTCATTGTTTTCGGTATTAATGCTTTCTTTAGTGGCAATCAATCTAACGTTGATAAGATCAGCTACTCTACATTGATGAGTGACATTAAAGATGGTAATATTAAATCACTGAAAATGCAGCCTAGTGATAGTCTGTTTACAGTTTCTGGCGAATACAAGGATCCTAAACCTGTAGAAGGTAACAATAACCTTCCATTTTTACCAGGCAACAATTCTAAAGTAACGAATTTCCAATCGCTTATTATCCCTACAGACAGCGTGATTAAAGGTGTCCAAACAGCAGCAGAGGAAAAAGGTATCCAAGTGAGTGTCGTTCCAGCTTCAACAAGCGGCATGTGGATTCAAATCCTTTCATACATCTTACCAATGCTTCTCATGGTCGGCTTCTTCTGGCTGATGATGGGCGGAATGGGCTCACGTGGTGGCGGTGGTGCCGGCAATCCAATGAGCTTTGGTAAATCAAGAGCTAAGCAACAAGACGCTAAAACTTCAAAAGTTCGCTTTGCAGACGTTGCAGGTTCAGAAGAAGAAAAACAAGAACTTGTCGAAGTTGTTGATTTCCTCAAAAATCCTAAAAAGTACCATGATCTTGGTGCACGTATCCCTGCTGGTGTTCTTTTAGAAGGCCCTCCAGGGACAGGTAAAACTTTGCTTGCAAAAGCTGTTGCTGGTGAAGCAGGCGTACCTTTCTATTCTATTTCTGGTTCCGACTTTGTCGAAATGTTTGTCGGTGTCGGTGCCAGCCGTGTCCGTGACCTTTTTGAAAACGCGAAGAAGACAGCACCATCAATCATATTTATTGATGAAATTGATGCTGTAGGTCGTCAACGTGGCGCTGGTCTTGGCGGTGGTAATGATGAACGTGAACAAACACTTAACCAACTCTTGGTTGAGATGGATGGTTTCCAAGACAATGATAACTCTGTTATTGTTATCGCAGCGACAAACCGTTCAGACGTTCTCGACCCAGCCTTATTACGTCCAGGTCGTTTTGACCGTAAAGTACTTGTTGGCGCTCCTGATGTTAAAGGACGTGAAGCTGTACTTCGTGTGCATGCAAAAAACAAACCACTTGATTCAAGTGTTGACCTTAAAGTCGTGGCACAACAAACCCCTGGTTTTGTTGGAGCCGATCTTGAAAATGTCCTCAATGAAGCTGCTCTCGTGGCCGCACGTCGTGATAAAAAAGTTATCGATGCCTCAGATATTGATGAAGCACAAGACCGTGTTATTGCAGGACCAGCTAAGAAAGATAAGAAAATCTCTGAACGTGAACGTGAAATGGTGGCTTACCATGAAGCAGGGCATACAATCGTTGGTTTGGTTCTTTCAAACGCTAATACTGTCCATAAAGTTACTATCGTTCCACGTGGCCGCGCCGGTGGATATATGATCGCTCTTCCTAAGGAAGATCAATTCCTCCTTTCAAAAGAAGATATGCAAGAAAACCTTGCAGGTCTTATGGGTGGTCGTGCAGCTGAGCAAATTATCTTTAATGCTATTACGACAGGCGCTTCAAATGACTTTGAACAAGCTACACGTATCGCTCGTGGTATGGTGACGCAATACGGTATGTCAGAAAGACTGGGTACAATCAGTTACGAAGGCAGTCAAGCTGTATTTATTGGACGTGATTACGGACAAACAAAAACTTATTCAGAAGCTACAGCACAAGCTATTGATGAAGAAATCCGTGCAATTACGAAAGAAGCTTACGATAAAGCTGTTGAGATTATCGAAGCTCACCGTGAACAACATAAAGCTATTGCGCTTGCCCTTCTTAAATACGAAACATTGGATGCTAAACAAATCATGTCTCTTTATAAGACAGGTAAAATGCCAGATGATGTTATCGAACACGAAAATGAGCCTGTAGAAGCAAAATCATTCGAGGAAGTCCTTGAAGATGCCAATAAAGCTCAAGAAGAAGCAGCAAATGAAAACAAAGAAGATAAAACAGTCGAATAAGACTGTTTTTTTCTAAACTCGAATATTTAGGCTCTAAATATTCGAGTTTTTCTTTGACAAAAAAGAAAAATATGGTATACTAATATAGTTGTCACTTAACAAGTTCTATCTAAACACGAATGTAAAAGAAATTATTTAGGAAAAACCACAGTTTATTCTTGACTTATTTCTAAATTAGTGTATAATAGAAAAGTACTGTTCGAGAGGGCAGCGCAATAATAAGATGGTCCGTTGGTCAAGGGGTTAAGACACCGCCTTTTCACGGCGGTAACACGGGTTCGAATCCCGTACGGACTATTTTTGGAGGATTACCCAAGTCCGGCTGAAGGGAACGGTCTTGAAAACCGTCAGGCGGGTAAAACCGTGCGTGGGTTCGAATCCCACATCCTCCTTTTTATTATCGCGGGATGGAGCAGCTAGGTAGCTCGTCGGGCTCATAACCCGAAGGTCGTAGGTTCAAATCCTGCTCCCGCAATTAATTATTAAATTACATTTTTGGCTCGGTAGCTCAGTTGGTAGAGCAATGGATTGAAGCTCCATGTGTCGGCGGTTCGATTCCGTCTCGCGCCATTTGCGGGTGTAGTTTAGTGGTAAAACCTCAGCCTTCCAAGCTGATGTTGTGAGTTCGATTCTCATCACCCGCTTTATTTTTTATGAAAGCATAAAAAATACTTTTCAAATATGAGGGAGCATAGCTCAGTTGGTTAGAGCACTGTGTTGATAACGCAGGGGTCCGAGGTTCAAATCCTCGTGTTCCCATATTTGGTATTCATTGCATAGGAGATACACCTGTTCCCATGTCGAACACAGAAGTTAAGTCCTATAACGCCGGAAGTAGTTGGGGGTTGCCCCCTGTGAGATAAGGTAGATGCCAAGTATTGCGGATTAGCTCAGTTGGTAGTAGCGCATGACTGTTAATCATGATGTCGTCAGTTCGAGTCTGACATCCGCAGTCCCAAGACAATCTAAGGGTTGTCTTTTTTTTATTTTATATGCAAATATGAAACCGCTAACTCTTTTACTTGAAAAAGACCTCGGAACATGTTAGTATATGTATATAGAAAAGCACTGGAATGTGCGAGTTTACTCAAATTTTTGACCGACTATATTTGTATTGCATAGGGGTTCAAGAGACATTCGATAGCGTTAAGACTCTGAATAAAGTAAGAGCAGCTGATCTGAAGCGAGAACACCCACCTGGCTTCTTGGCGGGTTCAATACTGGAGTAAGCATACGGCATTCAATCAGTGTTTTTTTTGTGCATTTATAAATATTTTTTTATACTCCTGGTTCTTCTCTTAGTATCTGTCGTTATCGGTTTAAGAGGCTATAAAACGCCTTTATAAGCTTTCTTAACTTGGTTCATATATCATTTTACTATAGTCCCTAAAAGACGCAGAATGAGCTTATATGGAGCTGTGAAGAAGGGGTGAAATAAATACAAAAATTCTTGCATTTTTTACTGAAAGTGCTATACTAATAAAGTAAGTTATTACATGTGAATAGCCTCCTTAGCTCAGTTGGTAGAGCAGTAGACTCTTAATCTATGGGTCGCAGGTTCGAGCCCTGCAGGGGGCACTATAAAGTAAACAGTCTCGTCTTTTTGACGAGGCTGTTTTTTATTATATCGAATGAAGATGAGCAAGTCATTTTACTAATGGTATGTTATCTTACTTATCTGAGCAATAAACAGTCTTTGGTGTAGAAGCCATAGGATAAGTCTCTTGACAAAGATAGACCTCTGCCTTTACAATATAAGAATGAAGAGTGTTGAAACCCGTGGGCTTGTCCTGTATACTAAAAATTATCGTGAAAAGGATAAGTTGGTTAAAATTTTTACCGAGTCTTTTGGTAAGCGCATGTTTTTTGTTAAAAATTTTGCGCGTTCTAAATATGCCAGCAGCCTACAAAACTTTACGGCTGCAAGTTTAATGGGAACAATCAATGATGAAGGTTTTTCCTTCCTTGATGATGTGAGTGAAGCTGTAACTTACAAGCATATCAGTGAGGATATTTTCCTCAATGCTCATGCGTCTTATATTATTAGTCTAGCCGATGCAGCAATTCCGGATAACCAATATGATTCCTCTCTTTATGCTTTCGTGATTAAGTGTATGGACTTGTTGGATCAAGGTTTTGATAAAGAAATTATTACCAATATTTTCGAAATCCAAGTTTTAAGTCGTTTTGGAGTGGCTCTAAATTGTACGGAATGTGCTTTTTGTCATAGTAAGCAAGGTCCCTTTGACTACTCCTATAAATTCAACGCCTGCCTTTGCAAAAATCACTTTGATGAGGACATGCGTCGTTTACATCTGGATCCTAACGTCCTTTATTTGGTTCATCTTTTTCAGGAAATATCTTTAGATCAACTCGAAAAAATATCTGTTAAAAAAGAGATGAAGGAGAAGATACGTTTATTTATTGATGGTATCTACGACGAGTATGTCGGTATTCATTTGAAATCTAAAAAGTTTTTAGATGGCATGAAAGATTGGGCCGACATAATGAAAGAATAAAAAAAAGCATTCCTACGAATGCTTTTTTATTTCTTTTAAACGTGGATAGGTAATCCATCAGCAATTTCAGCTGTATCCATGATTGCTTCACCAAGTGTTGGGTGAGGTTGGATAGTCAATGAAATGTCTTTTGAAGTCAAACCATTTTCGATAGCTAGGGCAAGACCTGAAATCAAGTCAGAAGCTCCAGGACCAACGATTTGAGCACCGATAACGGCACCTTCTTTGTTCTCTGTAATCAAACGGATGAAACCAGTTGTATCGTCCATTGAGATAGCACGTCCGTTAGCCGCAAATGGGAATTTGCTGATTTTAACTTGATCCATGCGGTCTTTTACAGATTCAGGTGTTTCACCTACAGTAGCCAACTCTGTTGTTGTATAAGCAACAGCAGGAAGGGCGATATGCAAGTCAACAGCGTCTTCTCCGCCTGCAATGGCAGCAGCAGCAATCTTAGCTTGGAAAGATGCTTTGTGTGCGAGCATTGGGCCAGGAACAACGTCACCGATAGCATAGATGTGTGGTACAGAAGTTTGGAATGAGTCGTCGACTTCGATAAGGCCACGATCTGTAAGTTTAACGTCAGTGTTGTTAAGACCTAACATGTCAGTGTTTGGACGACGACCTACAGATACGAGTAAGTAGTCACCAGTAACAGTTTGTTCTTTACCATCTACTTCGAAAGTCAAGGTAACGTCTGTGTCTGTTTGAGTAGCTGATTTTGCCATAGCAGAAGTATAGATTTCTGAACCGGCAGTTTTTACACGGTTAGCAATGATGTCAGACATTTCTTTGTCAAAGCCATTCAAGATGTGATCTAAGCCTTCAACAATAGTAATTTTAGAACCTAACATACGGTAGGCACCACCAAGTTCAGAACCGATAACACCACCACCAACGATGATCAAATGTTTAGGAATTTCCTTAAGGTTAAGCGCACCTGTTGAATCAATAATGCGTCCGCCGTAAGGGAAACTTGGGATTTCAATTGGACGTGAACCTGTAGCAATAATTGCATTTTGGAAGTTCAACAATTGGAAGCCGTCTTCTTGTTCCACGTTAATTGTTTCATTATCAATGAATTCAGCTGTTCCTTTAATCAACTCAATTTTATGCTTTTTCAAAAGCATGGCGATACCGCCAGTGAGTTGTTTCACAACTTTTTCATCTTTCCATGATTGAGCAGCTGCCCAATCCAGATTTACTTCACCGTTAGAAAGACCAAACGGGCTTTTGCCTGCTTCTTGTTTAAGCGCGTCTTGATAGTGGTGTCCCACGTTAATCAAGGCTTTTGAAGGGATACAACCAATATTAAGGCAGACCCCACCTACGTTATCTTTTTCGATAACAACAACTTTTTTACCAAGTTCAGCCGCACGAATCGCCGCAACGTAACCGCCAGGGCCTGATCCGATGACAACTGTATCTACTTCAGTGGCTTGTGCACCAACAACCATAATTATTCTTTCCTCTTTTCTTCTTAAACTTCCATGAGCATGTAAGCTGGATCAGCCAAAAGACTCTTAAGATAGTTCAATGAACCTTGTCCGAGCATACCATCGATAAGACGGTGGTCATAGCTTACAGAAAGCTTCATGTTTTGACCAACAGCTAATTCACCTTCAGCATTAACGATTGGTTCTTTAACGATTGAACCAAGGCCGAGGATCATAACGTCAGAGCCATTGATGATTGGTGTGAACCAAGTACCACGGGCAGAACCAATATTTGAGATTGTGATTGTTGAACCACGCATTTGGTCTGGTTTGATAGAACCAGTACGTACAGCTTCAGCGAGTTCAGAAATTTCTTTAGCAATTGTAAAGATTGATTTCTTATCTGCATTTTTAATCACAGGTACGTAAAGTCCGCTTGGCGCATTTACGGCGATACCGATGTTTACATCATTGTGGTAAACAATATCTGTACCGTCGATAGAAGCGTTAATTTCTGGGAATTTCTTAGCTGTCGCAGCCAAGGCTTTAGTTACGTAAGCAAGGTAAGTAAGTTTAACGTCTTGTTTAGCCGCAATTTCTTTGTATTCTTTACGGTGAGCAACAAGTTTAGAAACTTCCACTTGGTCAAAGTTAGTAACCGCTGGAATATTTGTATTTTGTGTGCTCATCGCGTTAGAGATAGCTTTACGTGTTGGCGTCATTGGTTCACGACGATCGCCTTCAGCTGCTTGTACAGGAGCTGGAGCTGGTTTAGGAGCGGCAGGTTTAGCTGCATCAGCTTTAGGAGCTGGCTTAGCCTCAGTTGGAGCAGCGGCTTTAGGAGCAGCTGCGCCAGAAGCAAAGGCTTTAACATCTGCCAATGTTGTGTGGCCGTGACGACCTGTAGATTGAACTTGAGTTAAATCAATACCGTGTTCACGCGCATAGTGACGTACAGATGGCATCGCAAGTACACGTCCATCGGCAGTCGTACGTGTTGTAGCACCGCCTTCAGCTTTAGGAGCAGCTGCCGGAGCAGTATCAGCAGTTGGAGCGGCTTTCGGAGCTGGTGTAGCGGCAGCTGTAGAACCATTACCATTGTATTCGATAAGTGGAGCGCCAACTTCAACAGTTGTTCCGGCTTCAACAAAGAGTTTTGTAACTTTACCAGAGTAAGGAGACAAGATTTCTTGCATCAATTTGTCGTTTTGTACTTCAGCAACAGGGTCGTCTTCTTTGACGTCGTCTCCAACTTTTACAAGCCAGTTGGCGATATCGCCTTCGTGCATCCCTTCACCGATATCAGGCATGGTGAAGATTTGAGCATCCCCTGAAGGAGCTTCAGAAGCAGTAGCGGGTGCCGCATCTGCACTATCAGCTTCGCTTGAGCCATCTCCATCATATTCGATAAGTGGAGCGCCAACTTCAACAGTTGTTCCAGCTTCAACGAAAAGTTTTGTTACAGTACCAGAGTAAGGAGACAAAATTTCTTGCATCAATTTGTCGTTTTGTACTTCGGCTACGGGATCGTCTTCTTTAACGACATCTCCGACTTTTACAAGCCAGTTGGCGATATCGCCTTCGTGCATGCCTTCGCCGATATCAGGCATTTTAAAAATTTCAGTCATAATCTACTACCTCTTTCACTTTTTTCACAATATCGTCTGCTTTAATTGCCCAGTCATTTTCGGCTTGAGCAAATGGGAAGATAGAATCTGGCCCAGCTACACGGCCGATAGGTGCTTTAAGTGACAGAACGAAACGTTCTGAAATTTCCGCCATAACGTTAGCAGCAATACCAGCTGTACGTTGTGCTTCTTGAACGACAACAACACGCCCAGTTTTTTCAACTGTTTCACCGATTGATTTGATGTCAAGTGGTGAAACGGTACGTAAATCAAGAACTTCAGCGCTAACACCTTCTTTTTCGAGTTGTTCAGCAGCCTTGATAGCCAAAGGCACTGTACCACCATAAGCGATAATTGAAACGTCTGAACCTTCTTTAGCTACAACGGCTTGGTCCAAAGGTGTTGTATAGTAACCTTCTGGAACTTCACCCTTCACAGAACGGTAAAGATGTAAGTTTTCAAGGTACATTACAGGGTCATTATTTTCAATGGCTGCCAAAAGGAGACCTTTCGCATCAGCCGGATTTGAAGGCATAACCACACGGAGTCCAGGAATTTGAGCAAAGAGACCTTCAATAGAGTCTGCGTGCATTTCAGGTGTTTTTGTACCGATACCATAAGGTGTACGGATAACAATTGGGTTATGACGTGTGTTGTTAAAACGGTAACGTGTACGAGACATTTGCCCAGCAATTGAGTCAAAAACTTCATAAACAAATGTACCAAATTGGATTTCCATAACAGGGCGGAAGCCTTGAGTGGAAAGACCAATTGCTAAACCACCAATACCAGATTCAGCCAAAGGTGTGTTAAAGACGCGATCTTCTCCGTGTTTAGCTTGGAGTCCGTCAGTTGCACGGAATACCCCACCATTTTGTCCAACGTCTTCACCGAAGATCAATGTGTTTTCGTCACGCTCAAGCGCCAAGTCAAGCGCTTCTGTGATTGCTGCAATATAAGTTTTTACTGCCATGTTTACTTGCCCTCACTTTCAAATTTTGCAATTTGTTCTGCCATTACTTGGCTAGGTACTTCAAGTGTGTTTTTCAAGAAGCTTGAGATTTTTTGTTTTTCAACATTATTTGCTTTCTTGATGTCTGCATCGATACGCGCATCAAGTTCTGCGATATAAGCTTCTTCTTGAGCATCATCCCAGATACCTTTTTCAGTCAAGTAAGTACGCATACGGAGCAATGGTTCTTTTGCCCACCAAGCATCAAGTCCTTCTTGGCTACGGTAACGAAGTGGATCATCACCTGCTGTTGAGTGTGGCTCCAAACGGTTAGTAAGAGCTTCAATAACTACAGGTCCATTACCAGCAACAGCCCAAGCACGCGCTTCTTTAGCTGCCAAGTACATAGCGATTGCATCGTTACCATCTACAACGATAGATGGGGCACCCGCTGCCCAACCTTTAGCAGCCAAGTGAGGTGCTGCTGTTTGGAGTTCACGTGGTGTTGAGATTGCATAACCGTTATTTTGAATAAAAGCAACAAGCGGTGCTTTGTAAGCAGAAGCAAAGTTGATACCTTCATAAGTATCACCTTGAGATGAACCACCATCACCTGTGTAAACAAAGGCAACTGCATCTTTTTTGCGTTTTTTAAGGCCCAAAGCAACACCCGCTGCTTCAACATATTGAGCACCAATGATGATTTGAGGGAACCAAGATTTTACTTCCGCACCTTCATCTGTTGTATATTCGTTACCGAGTTGGTGACCACGAGACCAGAGGAGACCTTTCCAAATTGGCCAACCTTTAGCATAAATTTGTGGCAAGTCACGGTAACCTGGGAAAAGCCAGTCTTCGTCAGTGAAGGCAAAAGCAGAAGCCATTTGAGAAGCTTCTTGACCTGCAGTTGGTCCAAAGAATCCCATACGTCCTTGTTTAGCAAGCTTCATGCAACGGATGTCAATTTGACGGCTGAGAAGCATGTTTTTAAAGAGTTCTACTAAATCTTGATCTGAAAGATCGGCACGTTTAAGGCCTTCTTCGTCAACGATTTTTCCGTTTTCGTCTAAGATTTGGAGCGTTGGAAATGCGCTATCTTGTAATTCTAATTGTTTTTTGAAATCGAGGATTTTTGTGCTGTTTGACATAAATATCTCCCTTTCTTCTTCATTCTTGTTTTTTTAACCAATTCATCAGCTCTAAAAAGCTGTGAAAGTTCGTTGTTTTCAATTGTCCCAAAATACTGACCTGCTTTGTTTTTCTCTAAAACATCATAGACAGCATCTGGATTAAACGGAAGACCGATAAAATCTTGTTTGATATCACGCCAGTCACGGACACCAAGGAAATCGCCCAAGAAATTAATATCCGTAATCAGACCATTATCAACATCAACTTGGATATCGATTGATCCACCAGTAAATTTGGCATGGTTGTTGAAACTGAATTTAGGGCTTTCGCCATAATTCCAATCCCAAGTTGAAAATTGTTCATCACGTGCAGCCTTTATACCAGCGAGCTGTTCATCGCTCAGAATATATTCACCATCTTTACCTTGGTCCGTCAAATAGTATTTGAGAGCATCAATAAAAGTATCTAAGTTTAAGTCAGGGGCAAAGTCTTTAATGTTCCCGACACGTGCGCGAACAGATTTAGCAGCCTTAGAGACAAACTTTTCGTCAGAGACATTCAGTGAGCGGATCATCGCCTCCACATCAGTATCCCAAAGTAAAGTACCGTGGTGCATAAGGTAACCACCAGCGTAACGTTGAGCGTTCCCCGAAACTTTCTTCCCCGAAATTTCTAAATCATTTCTTCCAGTAATTTCGGCTTCAATACCAAGGGAACGAAGTGCATCATACATGGGTTTCACGAATTGATGAAAGTTGACCTGGGCTGAACTGGCTACGGGAACAAAAAAGGTAAAACAAATATTTCCCTCATCATGATAGACAGCACCACCACCAGATACGCGACGTACAACTTGTACATCATGTTGATCAATATAATCTTGGTTTATCTCAGCAAAAGTATTTTGGTTACGTCCAACGATAACAGCGCGCTTATTTTGCCAAAGGGAAAATACGGGCTCGTCTGCTTTCAAATTGTTTAATAACCAAGAATCCATCGCAATGTTAGTATAGGCATCCTGCCCGAGATAATTGATATATTGCATAGATTCTCCTTCCATTAAAAATATATGTCAAATGTCTTTGACATTGAACACATATAGTTTCATTATATCCCTTGTGAAATAGAAAGTAAAGAAAAATGACTCCGCTATCATAAGTGAATATTATGCTATTTCTTTGAAAAATTTGTGAAGTTAAGGGTGTAAAAAAAACATGCCTTGGCATGTTTTTATGATTTTCAATAATTTTTATAAATGTTGCCTGATGTGTCGTGCTTTTTCAGGGAAATCTGTAAAAATTCCTGCAATATTATGCTGAAAGGCATAACGCATGTCCGTTTCCGAATCAATCCCCCAGAGGCGGATTGGCCGATGATCAGGAGCTAGAAGTTCGGGATACTTTAAAACATACTTTTTTTTCAAATGAAGACTGGACATGAAGTTCTCTACCTTATCTAAGCGGACCTTCTGCAATTTTTTACCTGCAAGATAGGCAATTTCATCTTTTACACCGAGGGCATGAAGCCGTTGAAGTGTAGTGAGGTTAAAAGAAGAGTAGATGATTGTAAAAGGAAGAGTCTCCTGAGCAATCAGTCCCACTACTTTTTCTTCAATGCCAGGATAGTTGATAATATCAGTTTTGAGTTCGATGTTTAAGAAGCCAGTGAAATTCTCATTCTTCAGGAGTTTTAGAACTTCCTCTAATGTAGGAATAGCTTCTCCCTTGAAACGGCGATCAAACCAAGATCCGGCATCTAATTGCTTGAGTTCTGCTAGACTTAAGTCACGGACACGTCCCTTTCCTGAGGTTGTCCGATTGACTTTTTCGTCATGGATGACGACCAGTTGATCATCCTTAGTCAGATGGACATCGAGTTCAATACCATCCGCTTTGACACGAAGCGCTTCTTGGAAGGCGGCTAAAGTATTCTCAGGGCGGTTACATTTGGAGCCACGATGAGCAAAAATAAGACAAGTATTCTGATTTTTCATATAAGAATCATTTTTCTCTAAGGCCATATCTTTTCCTTCTAAATATTGTATTCTTCCTCAATAGCAGTGACAAAATCATGCATAATTTTATCTCTTTTTTCAGCTAATTTTTTAGCATGTGCTGTGTTCAAGAGGTCCTTGAGCAAAAAGAGCTTTTCGTAAAAATGGTTGAGCGTTGTGCCTTGGTTTTGGTGGTAAGTATGTTTATTCTCGAACTTTTCAGGTAATATTTCTGGGTCGTAAAAGGTACGTCCTTTGGCCCAGCCGTACTCTAAAGTCCGTACAATGCCCCAAGCCCCCATCGCATCAATACGGTCGGCATCTTGGACGATTTGACCATTGATGTCGAGTTCTTTTTTCTCCAAAAGATTGGCAGAGTAACTCATATTGTCAATGATGTAAAAGATTTTATCCTGTTTCTCTTTGGAAAAATCTAAGGAGCTTAAGAAGGCTGCAAGATCCTGTTTTTGTTTGGCGACATTGACACAGAGCTTTTCATCATAGGTATCGTGCAAGTAAGCAGCAGCAATAACTAAATCAGAGTCTGCAAGGGGCTCAGTAGCAAGAATTTGTTTTGCCAGCTTGACAACACGGCTGACGTGATCAAAGCCATGTCCGTCATTGTTGTTCTCATGGATTTTCTTGGCATAGGCAGCAATTTTTTCGTGAGTAGTCATAAGTTCTTGTATTCTTTTTATTGAGCATCAAAGTAGTTAATACCCATCGCTGATTTTACTTCGGATAAGGTATTGGCAGCAACAGCGCGTGCTTTTTCAGAGCCCGCTTGAAGCATATCATAAACAGCGCCCATGTCTTTTGCGAATTCGATGCGGCGTTCACGAATTGGAGAGAGTTCACGGTCGAGGATGTCTAATAAATAACGTTTTGTTTTTACGTCTCCTAAGCCTCCAGCTTGATAATGCTCTTTCATCTCAGCGATAGTAGAAGCGTCTTCCTCACGTCCAAAGACATCAAGGTAATGGAAGACCATATTGCCTTCAATTTTACCTGGGTCCTCAACCTTGATGTGATCGGGGTCTGTGTACATGCTCATCACTTTCTTTTTGAGCGTATCCATATCGTCAGCGAGATAGATACCGTTCCCAAGTGATTTAGACATTTTTGCGTTTCCGTCAAGACCAGGCAGACGTCCTGCCGCTTCATTTTCTGGATAAAGTCCTTCAGGTTCAACTAAAACGTCGCAGTGATAGGCATTGTTGAAAGAACGGGCGATTTCGCGACATTGTTCAATCATTGGTTTCTGATCGTTTCCTACAGGGACTAGATTGGCTTTAAAGGCTGTAATGTCTGCAGCTTGAGCAATAGGATAAACTAAGAAACCCGCAGGAATAGATTCGCCAAAGGCTTTTTGAGCAATTTCAGTTTTCACTGTCGGATTACGTTCAAGTCGTGCAAGAGAGACTAAATTCATGTAATACATTGAAAGTTCAGCCAACTCAGGGATTTGAGACTGGATAAAAATGGTGGATTTTTCTGGATCAAGACCAGCAGCCAAATAGTCTAAAGCAACGTCTCCAACAGATTGGATAATTTTTTCTGGTTCTTTAGCGTGGTCGGTGAGTGCTTGCTGATCGGCAAGGAAAACAAACATGTTATATTTTCCTGTATTTTGTAGAAGCACACGATTTTTAAGTGAGCCAACATAATGTCCGATATGGAGTTTGCCCGTAGGACGATCGCCAGTTAAGATTGTAGGTTTATTCATGACAGTAAGTCTCCTTTTTGATGTACGAATTTTTATAACAAAAAACCCGTAAAGCATTGTAAAAATACTTTACGGGCGTTAGCACGCGGTACCACCGTAATTCGAAATTCTTTAAGAATTTCCTCTAGCTCGTCCTGGGAACGAGTGCTTTGTTAACGGGAGCAGCCGTGATTTATATTGCTTAAAATCATTTTGTTATGATCAGTCCATTCACTTTTCTGAAAACATTGGCTTGCACAACCGCCAACTTCCTAAAGAATTCGTTGAAAAGCTACTCTTCTGATAGTTCAAATTCTACATTTATTTTTTAATAATGTCAAATAAGTCTAAGCCCAATCTCTTGAAAAGGCTATAATAAAATCCTATACTGAGAATATAGGCAAACGAACTATTTATAATCTAAAAAGGAGAAAAATATGGCAAATGTATCCACAGCATCAGCACAATGGCAAGGAGATTTAGAAAATGGTTCAGGTACCATCAGTCTAGATTCTTCACAATTATTTACTGATACACCTTATAATTTTGAAGCGCGTGCAGAGCATTCGGCTTCAATAACAACACCTGAAGAACTTTTGGGTGCCGCACATGCTGCTTGTTTCAGCATGGCATTCTCATCGCTTTTAAGCGAAAAAGGTTACAAGGTCAATGACATTTACACTCAAGCAGATGTTACCTTTGCAGTAACAGCTGATGGGCCTGCAATTACAAAAATCCATCTGAAAAACCAATCTAAAATTGCTGGAATTTCTGATGACGAATTCCAAAAATTAGCCAAAGAAATCGAAGCAACATGTCCGGTTTCTAAAGCTTTAGCATCAGTTCCTATTGAACTTGATGCTGAATTAGTGCTTTAAACTACAGTTATTCACATGTGGAAAGCGGCCTCCATAGCTTTCCACATGTTTTTTTTTGTACTAAAAAGAAGTTGTAAACATGTGTATAACCTTTTGCTCAAACTAAGAGGAGTTGTCAAGATGTGTCAACAAGATTTACATGTGGATAATAGAGTTTTTGGTTACAAACATAACACTAAGAAGTTAATTGTGTTCGTGTATGTATAATAAATTACTTTATAATTTCGTTTAAGTATCTTCGTAGGACTTTTTTATAATTTGTAGTAGAATAAAGAGAGGAATTTCGCAAACCACACCATAATAAAAGAAAAGTAGACCTGCTAAAGGTTTACGCCCTAGAAACGAGGGAGGTGCAAGTATGCAAAAAATGAAAACAAACAAAAACGATGTGCTTAAAGAGTTGGCACAGTTGAATCGTGACGAGCTTTTTGAACGTTTAAACACGAGTTTTACGGGTTTGAACGCTGAACAGGCTGAGGAACGCTTAGACGAATACGGACCGAATGTGGTTGCAAGTCAGCAACCCATTCCCTGGTATATTATACTGCTCCATGCTTTTAAAAATCCATTTGTTTTTGTTCTTGCTTTTTTGGCGGTTGTTTCCGCATTGACAGGAGATATGGAGGGCGCACTTTACATGTTGCTTATGGTTACCGTATCTGCTGGTGTCAGTTTTGTACAGGAATACAAGTCACAAAAAGCTTCAATCGCTTTACATGAGATGATTGAAAATACCACAAATGTTAAACGTGGGGCGGAAAATTTTGAAATCCCAATGGATGAAGTTGTGCCAGGAGACATCATTCAACTTCAAACGGGAGACATGATTCCAGCAGATGCTATTCTGCTCTCACACCGCGATCTCTTTATCAATCAAGCCTCTTTAACCGGTGAATCTTTCCCAGTTGAGAAGCGTTTACCAGAAGATTTAGATGAAGATGAGCAAATTGATTGGGAAGTTACTTCCGCACTTGATGCTCCAAATGTTCTCTTTATGGGAACCGACGTCTTATCAGGAAATGGTGAGATTTTAATTGTTAAAACTGGTGCTTCTACCATGTTCGGTGATATTGCCAGTAAAGCCACAGCAACAAAGGTTGAATCCGCTTTTGATAAAGGATTGAGCCGTGTAAGTCGTCTTCTGTTGACCTTAGTTGCGATCATGTTTCCTGTTGTTTTAGTTTTGAACTGGGTAACAAAGGGCGATTTTGAAACATCATTCTTCTTTGCCATCGCTGTAGCCGTCGGTCTTACACCCGAAATGCTGCCTATGATTGTCAATGCCAACTTGGCTAAAGGGGCAGTGGCACTCAGTAAAGAAAAAGTCATTGTAAAAAATCTATCCGCTATTCAGAACCTAGGTTCGATGGATATACTTTGTACAGACAAGACAGGCACAATTACAGAAGACCGTGTCGTTATGGTTGAATACGTAAACTCACGGGGCAATAAGGCAGATGAAGTATTAAATTCCGCCTTTATCAACTCTAACTTCCAAACCGGTTGGAAAAATCTGATGGACGTTGCTGTCATTGACTATTTTAAAAAATTGGGCCGTGAATTGCCTGATGAAAATATTACAAAAGTAGATGAGATTCCCTTTGATTTCTCACGTCGTCTTTTGTCTGTCGTTGTAAAGACCGACAATAAAAACTTGATGGTCACAAAAGGGGCCGTTGAGGAGATGCAAGCTATCTGTACACATGTAATGGAAGACGGGAAACGTGTTGAAATTACTGAAGAACGTTTAGCAGAGATGAAAGAAGTCAACCGTGAAATGAATATGCAAGGCATGCGTGTTCTGACTATTGCTGAGCGCATTATTTCAGATGATGAACTGGAAGACTTTGACTCTGACAGCGAGCGTGATATGACACTGGTCGGATTTATTGGTTTCCTTGATCCGGCCAAAGAATCTGCGGCCAAAGCAATTAATAGTTTACAAAATCACGGTGTAACTGTAAAAGTGTTGACAGGTGATAATGCCATTGTTGCGCAAAAAGTTTGTGAAGATGTTGGAATTCCTGTTGACCGCTATTGTATCGGAAGTGAGATTGATCTCATGGATGATGAAGAACTGTTCAATACAGCTATGGAAGTGCACCTTTTTGCAAAATTAAATCCCATGCAAAAGGCACGTATTATTGAACTTATTCGTAAAGTTCACACAGTTGGATTTATGGGAGACGGAATCAATGATGCCCCAAGTTTACGCGCGGCAGATATCGGGATTTCCGTAGACACCGCAGCCGACATCACTAAAGACGCCTCAAACATTATTCTGCTCGAGAAAAGTTTACAGGTCTTGGAAACTGGTGTAACCGAAGGGCGTAAAGTCTTTACAAATATGATGAAGTATATTCGTATCACTTTATCCTCAAACTTTGGGAATGTCTTTTCAGTTTTGGTAGCCAGCGCCTTCTTGCCTTTCTTACCAATGCTCAGTTTACAAATTTTAACTTTGAATCTGATTTATGACATGAGTCAACTTTCAATTCCTTGGGATAATGTTGATGAAGAAGACATTGCGCGTCCAGTGAAATGGCAGACCAAAGGCCTCGCTCGTTTTGCCTTTATTGTTGGACCTGTGTCTTCTGTCTTTGACATCATCACTTTCCTTGTGTTGTGGTATGTATTTGGCTTCAATACAGTTGCCCACGCTAACCTTTTCCAAGCAGGTTGGTTTGCAGTCAGCTTAGGTACACAAGCTTTGGCTTTCCATATCTTGCGTACCAAAAAAGTACCCTTCTTGCAAAGTCGCCCTTCAGTGCCAGTTATCCTTTCCACAATTGGCGCATTCGTCGTTGGCTTTACTTTGATTTTAAGTTCATATGGATCAATTATTGACTTGGCACACTTGCCTGTTCAATTCTTCTTCTACTGGGGTCTAATTATCCTTGCTTACCTCTTGTTGTTACAGTTTGTCAAAAGTGTGTACTACAAGAAATACAACTAATAAAAAAGCTTTACCCTGAGGGTAAAGCTTTTTTATTAGTTTTTGTCTTCGAAATGTTTCACCAGTTGGCCAGTAACATCGGTTTCTAGCATTCGATGGATTTGGCGAATCGTTGAAACAATGGCTTCAGGGCTTGAATTACCGTGCGCCTTAATGACAGGTGCTTTGACACCTACTAAAGCTGCACCACCCGCGCTATCGGTACTCATCGTATCTTTGAGTTTACTCAGTTCTTTTTTCACAAGCGCCCCACCGATTTTAGTGGTGAAGCCTCCGTTCATGATGCCGTTTTTAATTTGACGCATGAGCACACTTGCAGTGCCTTCGATGGCTTTAAGCACAGCGTTTCCCGTGAAACCATCCGCGACAACGACATCAGCTGCTCCAGTCAAGATGTCACGCGATTCAATATTCCCGATAAAATTAATATCTTCAATATTTGAGAGCAAAGCATGCGTTTCTTTGATCATCGTTGAACCTTTTGATTCTTCAGAACCGTTGGAGAGAAGCGCTACACGAGGCTTTTTAACACCACGTACATTGGCCGCATAGTAGCTTCCTAGAATAGCGAAGTCTGCCAGATGCTCAGGTTTATTTTCAGCGTTAGCACCTAAATCTAACATGTCGAAGCCTGTACCATCTGCAGTAGGGAGTGTACTCATAAGAGCAGGACGGTCGATTTGTTTGATGCGGCCGACAATAAACAAGCCCGCAGCAAGCAAAGCTCCAGTGTTTCCCGCAGAAAGAACGGCATCAGCTTCACCATCTTTGACTGCTTTGACCGCACGGACGAGCGAGCTGTCTTTTTTCTTACGGATGGCTTTTACCGGCTCATCGTGGAAGTCGATCAGTTCAGTTGTTGCGATGATTTTTACATTTTTTTCATCTTCTAAATGTGCTTTAATTGCTTCAGGTTCTCCGTAGAGCTGAAACTCAATATTTGGAAATTCTTTTTTTGCTAAGTTAATTCCTTTAACGATTGACTCGGGTGCATAGTCGCCACCCATAGCATCAATTGCGATTCTCATAGTGTATCCTCCGATAATTTCTCTGTTCAATTATAACGAAAATCTTTTGTTTTAGCCAATATGATTGAGGTTGAAAACAGTCAAAAAAGTATGAGGCAAAGCTCATACTCTTTATTAATGTGCCAAAATGGCTTCAAGCTCAGTTAAGACAGCTGCATCACGGTTGTGCCCAATAACCTTATCGGAAATTTTTAAAACCTCCGGTATAGCATTCTCAACGGCTACAGCAGTACCTGCCAATTGTAGCATTTCTAAGTCGTTGCTTTGATCGCCAAAAGCTGTAAGTGCCTCCGGAGTGGATTGGAGGTGTGTGAGCAAGTGGGAGAGACCTGTGGCTTTGCTGATGCCTGCTGACATGATATCAATAGAGCGGAAACCGGTCGTTGTTGCACGAATATCGGTCATTTGTGCATTTATCCAGTCTTCACATTCGCGGATTTGTTCTGGTGGAAACTCCACACAGACTTTCAAGATTTCATCTTCAATATCATGGACGGATTGCACCAATTTTAAATCAGAATAATAGAGGTTGGCAAATTCGACAAATTGTGGATCGGCTGTTTGAAGTGCATAAGCCCCGTTGAGTCCTGAAAAGAGAACGACATCACGATGCATGTGTGGATTTTTGCGGACAAGTTCCACGAGTTTGCTGGCCTTATCTTGGCCTAAGATACTGCTGTAGAGAATCTCACCTTGGTATTTAACCAGTGCGCCGTTTTCCGCACAGAAGGCAACTTGGTCTTGAAACTCGTCAAAGAGTTCTTCTAAAGCCAAAAGTTGACGTCCACTTGCTGCACAAAAAAGATAATTTCTATTTTTGAATTCTTTTAAAATATCACGTAGACGACTTTTATCGTAGGCACGGTTTTCGTCCAGAAAAGTGCCATCCATATCCGTCGCAAATATTTTCAATTGATTACTCATCTTGTCCCCTTATTAAAAATACTCCGCTTCAAGATAGTCTTGGCGGAGCAACAATTTATTCTTTTAAAGTTTATCTTAATCTTCAGACCAAAGTTCTTTCACTTTAGCTTGGACTTCGTCATTAGCCAAGAAGTCATCATAAGTTTCTCCAATACGGTCAATCACACCGTTCTTAGAAATAACAACGATATGATTGGCCAATGTATTGATAAATTCATGGTCATGTGAAGCAAAGATAATGCTGCCTTTGAATTTTTTCAGTCCGTCATTAAGTGCAGAAATTGACTCCAAGTCCAAGTGATTGGTTGGATCATCAAGAACTAAAACATTTGCACGTTGTAACATCATTTTAGAAAGCATAACACGAACTTTTTCTCCCCCTGAAAGGACAGAAACAGACTTAAGAGACTCTTCGCCTTTGAAGAGCATACGTCCCAAGAAACCACGGAGATAAGTATTATCATCCTCTTCTTTAGTCAAGACAAATTGGCGGAGCCAGTCCAAGATAGACTCGTCTGTCGCAAAGTCACGGCTGTTATCTTTTGGAAGATAAGAACGTGATGAAGTAACACCCCATTTAATTTCACCTGTGTATTCGATATCGCCCATCAAGGCACGAATTAAAGCAGTTGTTTGGATGTCATTTTGACCGATAAAGGCAGTTTTGTCACCAGGAGCTAAGATAAAGCTGATGTTGTCAATGACTTTTTCACCATCGATTTCCACGGACAAATTATCTACACGGAGTAAGTCATTCCCAATTTCGCGTTCTTGATCAAAACCGATGAATGGGTATTTACGAGAAGAAGGCACAAAGCTTTCCACTTCGATTTTATCCAACATTTTCTTACGTGAAGTCGCTTGTTTTGACTTAGAGGCATTGGCCGAGAAGCGGGCGATGAAATCTTGCAGCTCTTTGATTTTTTCTTCAGCCTTACGATTGGCATCCCCTTGCAAACGCAGGGCAAGTTCAGAAGATTCTTTCCAGAAATCGTAGTTACCAGGATAAAGTTTGATTTTACCGTAATCCAGGTCAGCCATGTAAGTACAAACGTTATTAAGGAAGTGACGGTCATGGGATACGACGATAACAGTGTTTTCAAAGTTGATGAGGAAGTCTTCAAGCCAGTTGATCGCTTGAATATCCAAACCATTGGTTGGTTCGTCCAAGAGAAGAACATCTGGTTTACCGAAAAGCGCGCGTGCCAGAAGGACCTTAACGTGTTCGCCAGAGGTTAGGTTTGCCATGAGGTCATAATGTTGCTCTGTCTTAATGCCTAAGCTTTGAAGCAGTTGAGCAGCTTCGGCTTCGGCTTCGTAACCACCCATTTCACCAAACTCGGCTTCGAGTTCAGCAGCACGCATACCATCTTCATCAGAAAAGTCTTCTTTCATGTAGATGGCATTTTTTTCTTGAGCGATGGCATAGAGTTTTTCGTTACCCATCATGACAACATCAAGTGGTGTTTGATCTTCATAGTCATAGTGATTTTGACGAAGAACAGACATACGCTCGTTTGGTCCCATTGAAACGTGACCCGTTGTGGGTTGGATTTCACCATCCAAGATTTTTAAAAAAGTTGATTTACCGGCACCATTGGCACCGATTAAACCATAGCAGTTTCCTGCCGTAAACTTGATGTTAACGTCATCAAAAAGCTTGCGGTCAGAAAATTGTAATGAAACATCAGAAACTGTAAGCATGGATATATTTTTCTCCTAGAGTATATTGATTTATAAAAGTTAACTTTTATAAAGGTTATCGCCTTATTCTATCATATTTTCAGTCTTTTTGAAACAGCATAATTTGGGAGAAAGTGTACTTTTAGTTTTGTTTCAGTGTGGCTTTAGCCTAGCTTAAGTCGGGTCCATTATAATATCCTTATTCCAATAAAATTTTTCATAAAACCTACTCCTAAAAGCAGAAAATGTCTGAGTACACTCAGACATTTTTTGTTTTTTCGATTATGATATAATAATGAAGAAATGGATATAGAACATTATAAAGATTTGGCGCTTCAGAAAAAGAAAGAGCACAAGAAATTTTTGGGCAATTTAAAAAAGAAGGCGCCCAAAAACCTAGATTACCTTGTAAAAGAAACCCATGAAGAAGTTTTTGCTGAGATTGATTGTACGGCTTGTGCGAACTGCTGTAAGAGCTTAGGCCCGCTTTTTACAGAAGCGGACATTACCCGTATTTCGAAGTATCTTCGCATGAAAGCAGCCGATTTTGAAGCCCAGTATTTACGTGTAGATGAAGATGGCGACAAGGTTTTTCAAACGATGCCCTGTCCCTTTCTTGGGAGTGATAATCTTTGCAGTATTTACGAGGTTCGTCCCAAGGCCTGCCGTGAATTTCCCCACACAGACCGGAAAAAGATTTATCAAATCAATAATCTGACTTTGAAAAACACAGTAACCTGTCCGGCAGCTTATCTTTTTGTAGAAAAGCTTCGGAAAAAAATAGAGTAAAATGTTCCAACACGAGGAAAGGTGTTGGAACATTTTTGTTTCCCCCCGCAAGACTGCCTCACACAAGTGAAATCTCAATGAAATCATTTTGACATCAAAACTACAAATGTTAGAATTAAATAAGAAATATTCTTAGATATGTATGATAAAAGACTTGACGAGGGAAGACTATGACTTATAATCAGCACAACACAACGGTAGAAGACCGTCTTTTTCAACTTGCACCTCAACGCTCTAAACCTAGGGCGTTTTTTCGCTCTTGAAAATAAATAAATCAAAGGAAAGGAAAGATAGTTATGATAATACCAGAAAAGAAAAAACGCCGGCACTTACGGAATATTGCTCTCTTAGTGCTCCTCTTGCTCGTGGTTGTTGGCACTTATGCCTTTCAAGCCTTCAATCCAAGAGCCATCAATGACCGGGAGAACCGGCAGGACATCGGAACAGGAGGTCGTGTGCACGACTACTACAATAGAGATACCGAAAACAAGGATGTCTTTGTCGAAAACTACGGGGACCGTCCCATCATGGCGCGTATCCGACTCTCAGAGTTTTTAGAGACCAAAAGTGATGGTGAGGCAGCATTCACTCCCTTAGTGCCAGGTACTGTACGTGAGAATGTTGAAAGTTGGACCACATGGATACCCACTGCGGACAATATCAATGTCCGCGCCAATGTCAATGGTTCCAATGCCTTTAACCGCTACTCGACCCTCACTTTGGGTTGGTCACGTTCTGGACAAGTTGCCCCCTGGTATATGCCCAGCTTTAATCATGACAGCGACGACCTGAGAACGGCTGCGGCTGGTCATGCGCGTGACTGGATTGAGGGGGATGGGGCCACAGACGGTGTAACTGATGGCACGACGCATCCGGGAGATGGGACAGATGCTTACTGGTCAAGTGGCGATACTTTTGATAACAGTGCTGGCATTTGGCCCGGCCAAGAGATTGTCCAAGAAGTAGCACAAAACTTACCCCAAGGTCGACCACCCATGACGATCGAACAGTGGGATGAGTTGGAAGACTATCAAAAAATCGGTGACTTCTGGGTGATTGACCACCAGACCGGCTGGGCTTATTGGGCTTCACTCATAGAAGCTGGCAATGCGACCTCTTACTTGCTTGACGCGGCCGAAATGACTTCAGCCATTGATGAAACAGTTTCTAACGGGTATTACTATTATGGTATCCATGTGGACAGCCAGTTGATTAGCCCAAGGCACAGTGATGACTTCCTTGAAGGCGGCGATGAACGCTTGGCTGACTTCCTCACAGGGATTAGAAATAACTCGATGAATGATGCGGGATCAACAAATCCACGTTTCGAGTTTGACTCTCCACCGTCCGCCTTTAATTTTGATACGATGCTTCCGGGGCGTGTCTTCACCATGGCTGGTGAGGAGTACCGCTACCTTGAAGACATGGGATCGGGGAATCATATGATTATCCGTCATGAAGCCATTGTCAATATAAGTTTCAACATGCAACCTCAAGTCCTCAACGACTGGTTCAGTGCACTCGACGCTGAGGTGCAAGCCATGGTTCAACCTGTAGTTATACCAACTCCAGTTCCAGTTGTACCTGGTAATTCAATTACTTGGATAGACGGAATAACTTATTGGTTACCTGCCAACTTAGCCAACTTCCCTGCAGGTGCAGGGGATGTGACCAGTGTGAATCCGAGTGGCACGCCTCAAGCCTTTGCCCTATCATTTGCGGATGTGACACGATTGTCTACACCGGAGGGCCCTTTTCCTGATGTGAGGGCACGTGGAAGTGCACGTAACACAGCGTGGTTCTTACGTACCCCTTCGACTGGCAACAATGTTTGGAGTCTTTCTCTTGCTGAGCCTCGCGGACGGATGGTTGCCGGTCATCTCAATACGGCTATCGTATCCGTTTTGGGTGCCCGCCCAGCCCTCATCATCAACCCCAATTGAACCCTCTCTCAGTAATAAAAACAAATACTCCTGATGGAGTTTTAGGGCTGAAGTTGTTAGGCCAGAGTGGTCTAGAAAAACGCGAAAAGCTGAGATAGCCGTATCAAGAAGATTAAAAAATGTTCTTCTCTGGACAAGGCCATTAAGTTAAGAAAAAAGTTTAAACAAAAAAATCAGATTTCACGTTTAAATCTGATTTTTTTTATCCTTTTTAACTTAAGGCCCTCGGTCTAAAGGGTTTTTATTTGTAGTAATTTTGTATAGCTTCTAGGAAATATTCGGGAAGTTGGGCGTGCTTTTTGTTGTAATTGCTACGGAAGCGGGGGTCCTCCACATACATTTGTCCTAAACCGATATGCGCTTCCGGAGTGATGGTTGCTTCGGGCCAAAAGAGTTCTAAGATTTCTTTATGAAGGGCAATAGCTTGTTGGGCGAGAGGATTGTCTTGCGTTTCATAAGCTTCTTCAAGCATCTGAACCATTTTTTCGTGGCCGTTTTGCCAATGTTGGATTTTGGCTTGATCGGCTTGAGCATATTTTTGATAAGATTTATCTATACGCGCACTGCCCCATTTTTGACGAATTTCTAGGCCATATTTATCTTCATTTTCTTTCAGTTGTGTACGCTTGAGAAGTTCAAATTCTTGTTCATTCATACGATAGTCTCCTTTTTCTAACTTGTGTGACAGATGCTCAATCAATTTTTCCAGGTGCTCAAGTTGGTCATTTAATCGCGTCAAATGTTGCCTTAAAGTTTCCTTTTCCTCTTGATCTTCTGACAGGATATTTTTGATTTGATCAAGGGGCAAGTCCAACTTCCTTAAGCTCATGATATAAAAAATTTGAGCAATATCTTGTTCGGAATATAAACGGTAATCGTTTTGGTCTCGCACGGGGGACAGAAGCCCAACAGCTTCCCAATGACGCAAAGTTTTGGAGGTTAAGCCTGTCATTTTCGTGATCGCTTTAATATTTTGCATAAGACTCCTTTCATTGATGCTTCTATTATATATCTTGACCTTAGGTCAAGGTCAAGGGAAATATAAAAAAACTCATAAAAATATGAGTTTTTTTTGCTTTTATTAGTGGAAGATATGACTTCGTTGGGTCATTTCTGAAATCTTTTTCGAGGTTTTTTCCAGATGTGGGAAGAAGATAAGCCCAGCAACTAAAAAGACAATAGAAACGGCTACGAGGATGATGATGGCAAGCCAAGCATTTGGCCAATAGATACCACCAGCAGATTCCCGTAAAAGGTTGACCGCATGGGTAAACGGCAAGTAAGGGTTAATCGCTTGGAAGAATTTACCAGAGACTTGAATAGGATAGTTACCGCCCCCACCGGAAATAGAGAGAACCAAGATAATAATGGCAATCCCTTTCCCGATATTTCCAAACAAAGCTACTAGAACATAAACCATAATCATAAAGGTTATAGCAATCAGTAAGGCAAATAAGACGCTATAAACAGGATTACGCACGTCTACACCAAGACCGAAATAGTTCCCCAGGGTAACGATAAGTGCTTGCCCCAGTCCCATCACGATGAAAGTAAGCATACGTGCTGAGAATTGTTCACGTTTAGAGTAGAGCAGTTTATCTTTACCTTCTAAGTGGAAGCCAGTTACAGCCACACTAGAGAAGAGCACAGCACCGACCCACAAGCAAAGCGCAGTGTAGAAAGGTGTACTGGCTGAACCGTTATTTGCGATAGGGTAGATCGCATTTTCTTGAACCTCAACAGGTTGGGTCAGGAAGTCACTTTCTTTCGTCGCATCAAGTTTTAGAAGTTTTACAATTTCACCTAAATCGACTTCTTTTTCACCTTTGCGAATCGCATCAGCGGCTTTACGAATGCCTGTTTTGATTCCTGGCCAGTCATTGACGATAAGGTCATTTGCTTGGTTCAAGGCTTTTTCAAGATCAGGCATTTTTTCGTTGACTGTCCCTAAAGTTTCTGTCAAATCTTTACGAATACCCGGGTAATCATTTTTGACAAAATCAGCGGCTTTATCAAGTTTTTGCTCCACAACGGGCAAGTCATTTTGATAAAGTGAAGCCCCTTTATTAATCGCGTTGACAATCGTGTTCATGTTGCCGTTAAGCATAATATTGGCATCGTGAACTTCTTGTTTGATCGCAGGCATTTCTTTTTGATACTTTTCAAGCAAAGTAATCGCATTAGAAACCGTCTTACTTGTTGAGCTGAGCAAGGATTCAAAATCAATAGCTTGGGCTTTGGTTAAGAGACCTTGAGCATTTTTGATGGTTGCGATGAGTTGGGTGAGGACACTTTGAACTTTTGCAGTTATATCTGGGACATTTATTTGACCAACAAGACCAGAAATATTCTTTGCGAGGGCATCGATTTGATCTAAGTATGCCTCGATAGAAGAAATATCTCCAGCTTGAACAAATTCATTTACCTTACCTAATCTAGTACTGATGTCACCTAATAGTGCACTCAAATCCTGTAGGTTTTTAATAGTGGCGTCAAATTCATTGTTACCGGCGCTTTCTTGCTCTTTTTGGAGAAAATCAATGAGATTTCCGATGGCTTCTTGTTGTTGGGGAACACTTGCTTGATAAGCTTTGACTAGACTGTCAATTTTTGCCTTTTCCTCATCAGTGAGTTGCCCATCCGCAATGGCTTGTCTTATAGTAGTAACAATAGAAGAAGTACTGTCAGCCACATTTTGCAAGGCTTTTAAAGTCACTTCTACACTACTTGTAATACTTGGCAAAGCATTTTGAAGTTGTGTTGCACCGTCTAAAGTGGTAGAAGCCAGGTCATTGGCTTGGTTGCCAAGTTTGCGGATATCTGGCAAGGCAGTTTGGACTTGTTGGATGATGGTTAAGCCTTGTTTGGCTTCTTGGATTCCTTCATTCATTGTTTGCTCAACAGAAGCAAAGTCATTGTCAATCATTGCGATCTGTTTACCGGCATTTTGAATTTCAGGTATTTTTTCTTGCAAGGTCATGATAATCGCAAGCTGATTTTTCACAGTTGGCATGCTGTCGTCCAATTGAACGACTTTTTGACCCAGTGCATCAACCTCAGGCAAGTAGTCAATAAACTCATTTGCTTTCGCAAGTTTAGCTTTCAAATCAGGCATCTTGCCGTGCAAATCCACGACTTGTTGAGTATATTGGTCAATGGTATCTAAATTATCGTTGGTAGATAAGATTGTGTTTTTAATTTTCTGGATGCTGACCATATTTTTATCAATGTCATATCCGATATCATTAAAGGTTTTAAGCAATGTGCTGCTTGCCGTTTTAATAAATTCTTCGGAAATTTGACTTTGTAATGAAGACGCACCTTTTGAAGTAATTTTTGGGGCAATAGCATTTATTTTTTCATTGATGGAATAAACGATTTTAGGCTTCTGGATATCCCCGGTGGTGAAGCTAAGCAAATTTTTAGAGAAATCCTCTGGCAGATAGATACCTGCGTAGTATTTACCAGATTTGACACCCTTATCCAACTCTTGTTTAGAGTCAACGAACTTCCAGCCGAGTTGTTTGTTTTCTTTGAGGTTTTTCAGGACTTCGTCACCGATATTAATCGATTTGTCTTGAAATTTCTCTGTTCGGTCATCACTATAAACCGCTATTGGGAGCTGTGAAGTATTCGCATAAGGATCCCAAAGGGCTTTAATATTAAACCAAGCATATAAGGATGGAATAAACATCAAAGCAACCACTAAAAAGATTGCTATTGGATTTTTAAAGATACGCTTCCAATCCAGAATAAATAGTTTACCAGTATTTTTTATATGTTTCACATATTCTCCTCTTTTAGTAAATCTAAGGCAGTTTTAATTTTTGTTATCAGCTAATCAGAGCCATCAACAGTTCCGAAATTTGTTCCGGTGTTTCTTTCCGTTTGCGACGAATCCAAGCTTGAGTTAAACCGAAAATGGCATTGGCATAATAAGTTGTGGTGTAGATACTTTCCAATTTATCCAGTTTTTCACGCTTAGGGTTTTGTGGCAGGATGGAACGTGCCAAAATGTTTTTCAGTTGGGCTTGCATGAACTGATGGATTTCTTTACTGCCATTTTCTGAAAATAAAGCAGCATAAATCTCATTGTTATCAAGGAACTCATAAGTTTCTAACATGGTTTTATGAAGATCGCCATTATTTTTTTCAAAAACATACTCGATCGTATTAAACAAGGTTTTTTGGTATTGGTCAATCATATCATACTTGTCTTGGTAATGCGTATAAAAGCCGCTGCGGCTAATTTTAGCTACCTTCACAAGCTCAGTTGTTGTGATATGGTCAAACGACTTTTCCTGTAAAAGTTGTGTTATTGCGTCGCGAAGTTTTGATTTTGTACGTTCTTTTCTATTTTCCATAAATCCTCCTCTATTACTAAAATATAAAAGAACAACGTGTCTATAATTAGCAAAGATTCTCATTACAACCCTTATTGAGTTTACGATATGCAATTATAGCACAAAATGGACGGAGCGTCTATAATTTTGCGTTCAAATTCTAAATTTTTTTGAGAAAGGGATTTCATATCCCGTCTTTTAAATGGAGAAGTTCATAGATAGAAGAAAAAGAGCAAAAAACCGCTTGGAGCGGTTTTAAACTAATCAGGAAATGGGTAACTTATAATAGAAAGAGAATCATAAGTTTGAAAATACAAGGTACGGCTATTTAAATCCACCGCACTGCGATAAACAGTATAAGTATCTGAACGTCCATCAGACTTGGGCACAGTGACAGCATTTAAAATATGCCAGATTTCGCTGATATTCTGCTGCTCATCAGCAGGCAGAATTGCACGTTCTTTAAGAATTGTGGCACGGATGAAGCGCGAGGTTGGGGTGAAGCCTCCAGGAAAAACAGGCTTTCCGCTAAAATCCCCAGTTGAAATACGGTTAGGTGCTAAGGGCTGAGCAGTGAGGTCCATATAATCTTGTAATTTGACGATTTCACGTTCAAATTTAGGAGCATTTGTGACGACACCGATTGTGTTTTCGATAATCTCAAAGCTGCCATTGCGCGGTTCAATATTAATCATACGACCTGTTGGATCGACAGCAGAAAAGTGCAAATCACTCCGGCCAAATTTATAATGCGAAAAGGTGTCACTCATGAGTTGGACACTTTCAAGTTGGTTTATCAAATCAGCCACAGAACGACAGTTCCCTAAAGCCCAAGTGACAAATTCAAAAGGCGCGAGCTGTAATTTGCCCTCATGGGGATATTCAGCATACTCTGAGTGGTTAGAAAAAGTCAGCTTTTGGACGGAAAGCCCAAAATCATTAACGCCATCTGAGATGTCCGCATGCAAATCGGGAATATTTCGGCCCACTCCTAATATAGTATAAACATTGGAGATATTCCTATTATTATAGACACTTTTCCACTGGTAATTTTGCGGCAGAACGAGAGCTTCGGGGACAAAGCTATGCCAATCCATTGTTCTTGCGAAGACGATGCTTTCATTAGCAGCATGCATTTTTATACTTGTACACATATTTCTATTCTAGCAAAAAAATTTTCCTAGCTTCGGATAAGTGTCTTATTGGCGGGCGGGCAAAGAGGATTCTTTGTGTTTTCTTAGAATAAAGATAAATTATAGCAAAAGCCGAACATTTGGCAATTTAGTTTCGTATAAGGTTGGCTAAGCCTTGAATCACAATTTTTAAAGTGATAAACTGTCTAAAAGCAAATAAAGCCAGGCAGAGATCTGGCATTTGGAGGAATTGAATATGAGAACACACACATCGGCACAACCCAAGGCTGTGAGCACCTATCAAGTCAAAGTAGGAGCCTTGGTTTCTGCGGGATTTGGTTTAGAAAACATGGATATCATGTTTCTTTCGTTTGCCCTCTCGTCAATTATTGGTGAATTTGGCCTCACAACGACAGAAGCAGGTGCCATTTCTACAGTCACTAACTTGGGGATGTTGCTGGGCGGAATTCTTTTTGGGATTCTGGCAGATAAATTTGGACGTGTAAAAATGTTGTCCCTTTCGATCCTCATTTTTGGTCTGGCAACGGGTGCGATTTATTTCTCGCACAGTATTACATCGCTTTATATCTTACGTTTCATCGCCGGAATTGGTGGAGGTGGTGAATACGGGGTCGGAATGACCATTCTCGCTGAGAATTTCAGTAAGAAAAAACTAGGGCGCACTTCTTCGATTGTCGCCGTTGCGGGACAAGTGGGTGCCATGTGTGCAGCAATTTTGTCAATGAGCATCTTACCTACTTATGGTTGGCGTTTCTTGTTCTTGTTCGGATTGGTGCCAGTAGTTTTGACCGTTTTTATTCAAAAGCATCTGAAGGAAAGTGATTCTTTCAAGGCCATAAAAACCGAAAACAAGGGAAAAATTTCCGACTTGTTTAAAACACGTCAATTGACACACCAAACACTTGTTCTGATGTGGATGGCTATCGTTCAAATCGCTGGTTACTTTGGCCTGATGAACTGGCTCCCAACAATTATGCAGAAAAAACTGAACTTAACAGTGGCTGGCTCATCCTCATGGATGATTGCGACCATTATCGGGATGTCTCTAGGTATGCTGACCTTTGGTCAAATTTTGGATAAACTTGGTCCGAAAGTAGCTTTTGGTCTCTTCCTTATCGCTTCATCCTTGGCTGTTTATGTCTTGACCATTCCGACAACACTCGCATCACTGACTTTAGTTGGTGCCGTCGTTGGTTACTTTTCAAATGGGATGTTTACAGGGTATGGCGCCGTAGTTTCTCGCTTATACCCACCAGAAGTCCGAGCCACAGCCAATAACGTGATTATGAATACGGGCCGCTGTATTGGAGGCTTCTCTTCAATAGTTATTGGCTTTATCTTAGCGCATTATTCTATCATGACTGTTATGCTCTTCATCTCTGTACTCTATATTTTAAGCTTCTTGGCGATGCTCACGGTGAAGAACTTACGTGCAGGTGTTTACTGGTCGCTTTAATCTTTAATAATAAAAAATAGGAAAAGCTTGCCCATTTGATGTTGGGAAGTTTTTTTATTTGTGGAGCTCGGCAAAGAAGTAGTAACGGATTGGTTCTAAAAGGGTTATTCTGGGGAAACAAAAAAACCGCCACAGCGGTTTAATATTATTTAACTTCTTTAAACATGAAGTGATTTTTATTTTAGCCTTACGAAGTATTGATATTACTGAGTTTTTGATTTCTTTTTTTCTTAGAATTCAAGAGGTAGAGAAAAAGGTAGAGATTTTATTTAAACAGATAATTCATTGATTTTATTAAGAAAAAGATTTACAGCTTCTTTTTTCTTTTTAGGGGCAAGTTCTGCATAGATATCCATTGTTGTAGCTATAGATTTATGTCCCATTCTAATTTGTAATTCTTTCCAATTTGCTCCAGAATTCAATAATATTGAAGCGTGAGTGTGTCTAAAAAGGTGGAAACCGTAATTAGGTAAACCAATACTTTCTAATCGTTTTTTAAGAGTTGCTCTTTCGTTTCTATCACACATATAATTACCATAGATTGTTGGAAAGATTATATCGGAATTTGGTAAATCATGCTCTTTGAAATAAGCGTTCATCTCTTCGTTAAAAGCTTTGAGATTTTGCAAGATATCAAAGGGGACAGAAACTCTACGATTACCAGTATCTGTTTTAGGAGTATTTTTACAAATAACTTGTCCTTTTATATGAAGTTTTTTGTCTCCATATTTCCATACCAGAGTTTTATTTACAATGATTTCGGAGGTTTCAAAATCTAAATCTTGAATGGTTAGAGCTAAAAGTTCATTAATTCGAAGAGCTGAATAAAGCAAAGTGTCACAAATAAGTTTAAAACGCCTATTTCCTCGAGTGGGAGTGAGTGTATTAAGGAAATGAATCCACTTTTTTAACTCATCATCTTGTAAAACCATGACACGCTTTTTACTTGTTTTAGGTTTTGGAGGAATTTTGATTGTCTTTGCTGGATTAATTTTCAAATCAAAATGGGTTACTCCAAAATCAAAAATATCAGAAAGTTTATGTGCTATTGCTCCAAAGTCTTTTGCTTTTCCCTTGTCCGCACGTTTTTTTTCACTTTTTAGATTTTGGTTAGCATTGATAGCTAATTGATTGACCCATATTTGGATATCGGAAGATTGTATTTTTTCTGGTTTATATGTTCCAAAACGAGGGATAATGTAGTTGTCTAAATAACCTCTAACTCTGTTTAAAGTATTTTCAGAAGTAATCCATGTTTTGAAACTGTCAAACCAAAGTTCAGATAACTCTTCAAATGTTGTAACTTGTGTTTTTTCCTTTTTTGTTGAGCCATTTTTTTCAAAATCTAATTTTGTTTGTAATAATTTTCTATCTAAAGCCTTGAGAGTTGGAGCTGTAATAGTAGTGGTAACTTGTTTACCTGTTTTTTCATCTAAACCAAGGTAGGCACCTTTTAAAGAATAGGTAATCAAACCATTTGATTTTGTCTTTTTTATGACTTTTTTATTATTATGAATAATTGTTTCTAATTTCATATAGTCCTACTTTCGATTGGGTAATCACGAAATAGGCTAAAAAAGGCTTTTTCTCTTTTTGAGATAAGCCTATTTTAACATATTTTAATGCGTTAAAAATGTGAGAACATCATTTAAATGGTAGTATACAGTTCTTGTTCCTTCAATAGGAGGTTCTAACCGTTTTAAACCAAGCTTTTCCCAAGATTTTAAAGTGTTAGGAGAAATATTCAATTGTGCAAGTAATTCTTTTTGCGTAAGTATACCTAAAGAAGGCTTGTTTTCATTTTTTTGCTGAATAAGTATAACTAATGTTTTTAAAAGGTTTTCAATATTGGATGTTACTGTATTTGAAAGTAAATTATTTTCTGTCATATAATTTCTCCTCTCTTAGTCATTAATTGTTGTTATTTTAGATTTGAGAAATTCAAAATCTTTTTCTGTTTTGGGGTATATCCGAGGAAGAATATATTGATGTAAGAGTTTCTCTGTGAAGTCTTTTGGGTTATCTGTTGAAAAGAGAGGTTCTAAATCAAAGTTGATTTCCTCTGTTTCGTATTCACTCACTTGTCGAATTTTAGAAGTTGCGAGACGTTGGGTGTGTGCCAGTTGATAATAAACCCCTCCCTCATAACCTTTACCTCGGTGTTGTTCACGCAGTTGTGCGCAAAAGTTAATCCGCCTGACATACTGATCTAATGCCTCATCTTTAAATACATTGAAGAACTGTTCGGGAAGTTCGGTATTGGTAATGAGAATAAGACGAGGCACCACTTGTTTATTGGTAAAACGTGCAGACATTCTTGAGGTATTGATAGGGTCAAGAAGTTTTAACCAGTCTGCTTTTCTTAAAGAATCTGGACGAATATCATCCAAGAGAAGAATATCTTCGCCATAATAATCGTCAAAAGGGTTGGAGGAGGCAGCCGAATAAATACGGCTTGTCCATCCTTTATCTTGCGCATAATTTCGAACTTGTGTTGCAATTTCTCGAGCAAGATAAGATTTTCCTAAGGCACTTTTGCCTTGGAAGTAGAGAACTGTCAGTTGATAATTTCCCTCTTTTAAATCTTTTAAGTTTTTAAAGGCTAAACGTTCCGCATAAGAATCAAAAGCTTGTTTGAATTGTAATTTATGGTTGCTATAGAGAAGAAAGAGGTTATCATCTGCTAGAATATCTTCAAGAAAAAGTTTGCCTTTAAGAATTTGTTGGTTGACCCAGTCCCAGTTTTTGTCCACGTTTTTTCGCCGGGCAGTGGCGCTTTGCTTTTCAAATTTCTTTTGATTGGTTTTGAAAAATTTAAGATAGTCAAAGGTGTGAAACGTTTCTACGTCCTCGGGTTTATAGTGGTACTTCTCTGGTTGTTGGGCATGGATAAGATAAGCCAATTGATTTTCTTCAAAATACTTGTTTCCATTTTTGGGACATTCAATATATTGTTCTTTTATACCAAGCACTCTTGCGAGTCGTGCTAAGGTACGTTTATCAGAGAATTTAGCATAAGTATGAACATGAGGGAAAATCACTTCTCCTAAGTCATTTTTATCCTTATCATGAACAATGAGGGCAAGAGAAGTTAATGTTACTTTTTCTGTTTGTAAAGATTTTAAGCGTTGATAAATTTCTTGAAAAATCAGGTCTCTATTTTCTTTCCAATGCTCAAACCAAAGCAGTTTCTCTTCTTCCCAGTCCCAATATTCTGCTTGAAGTTGTTGTTCAAAGACAAATTGTTTGATTCGTTTTTCTTCTTTGACCATAGGAGGTCCTCCTTTCTTATAAAATTGTCAAGGTTATAAGATAAAATTGTCCAGCTAGATTTACCTTGCCAGTTACCTAGACAGTAAATGAAAGGCAATGCCATTGTATTTTCTTTCTTTGTGAAAGGGCTCTAAGACGTGATATTCTAAGGTTTAGTCCCATTTTGTTAACAAGCCCTAAAATGGGACGCACGTAGAAATTGTCAAGGTAAATGCCCAAACTTCTTTCCTCTTAAAGATTAAAGAGAAAACACCCCGTGAAGTGTTCATTCGCCAGCGTTCCCCCAAGCTCACGACCTACTCGCTTTTGGAGCGTCGGTCGCTATGCTTGGCTTGGCGCCTTCCACTCTCACGAGGTGTTTTTCTTAACGGTCTTGAGAACTTACTGTTATTTTATCGGTGACTAATTTTACACCGCGCCATGTACCTCTTCCTAAATCCCAAAGTAATCTCACTTTTGGTTGATTTAATTCAATCACTGCTTCTTTGTTATCTTCTTTGAAGTCTCGAATTTCTTCCAAATCTCCATACACTTCAATGGTGATTGTTTTTAATTGTGAGGTATCTACCCCAGCCTTTTCTAAAGCAAGTGCAGTTTGGGCATCTAAAGCAGATAGAACAGCTTTTCCTTTTTCTTTAGGGAAACGGGCAGTTGAGAAATTGACTTTGAATTTCTCAGGGATATGGAATTGAGCATGTTCGAAGTTCAACTCTCCAAGTTTGATGGTATCGTCGTTCAATTGTAATTTCATATTTTTAGTCATCATTTAAAGAATCTCCTTTTTTTCTGTTGTAATGTTTTAAGAACAAGTATTTCTTGTTCTAAATTTTTGATGTCTTGCCTTAAGACATTGTTTTCTTTTTCAAGATATTCCCATTGTTTTCTCACATTTTCTCTAAATTTTGAAAATCCATAGGCAATATTTTTTATTTGTCGGTATAGCCCTTCTTGGCTGGGGATTTTATCTCCCCAAACTTGACGTATGGTCTTGTCTTGTCCTAGTTTATCGATAAGCTGTGCCATTTGTTTAAACTTTTTGACTTCAGAAGAAGTGAAATGGGGCACTTGAATGTTTTGTTTACGTCCAATACGTACCGTATTTTCATTGAATGTGTAATCTGAAATTTCTTCAATCTTTCGTTTCCAACGTTTTAAGGTAGAGACAGATTTACCGACCTCAAGAGCAAGTGCTTTATACTCCATATTTTTCTCTAGACCTTTCCTTGTGTTTAAAAGAATAAGATTTTTTCATATTCTATGGGTGTGAATATGTGTTATAATAAATACATCAGGATTTTATAACTCTTTCTTCTAAGACGTGGAAAGAGTTTTTTTATTTTTAGACAATCAATAGGCAGTTCCTCCTCAATTTATGATATAATAAAGTATCAATACGATACATAAAGTATTGTATCAAAGTGAAACTATCTTGTCAACGGATATGTATCAAAGTGAAACTAAAAGGAGAAAAAATGTCACTGTTTTCTGATAACCTCAAAAAAATGCGTGAAAAAAGAGGATATACACATCAAGAATTAGCAGATTTAGTAGGAGTCAATCGTGTGACTTATACGAATTGGGAGAATGGGAATCGAGAGCCTAAATTTGAAAAGGTTATTGAATTGGCTAAAGTATTAAAAGCAAATACAGATTATTTGCTTGGTTTTTCAGATAAAAATATGTTTGAAATGACAGATGATGAACTTGTCATAGTGAGCTCTCCAGAGGTGTTTGAGGACTGGAAATCAGAAGGAAAAATTCCCGAAATAGCTCAACAAATTCGTAAGAATGCAGAAGAAAAAATGCCTCATGATGTTCTTTGGTTAAAAGATATCATGAAGGCTAAAATTAATGAGGGAGAAACTTTAAAAGATATTGAAAAGTGGTTCAGTATATCTCCAGAAGATGAAGGGTATGATTTTATTTTATATATCTATAATGTGGCAAGAAAAGAAGTGGAAAATGTAGAATAATTTAGAAATTATATCAATAAAAAATAAGGAAAACAGCTATAGAGGTAGATTCAAATAGCTATTTTTTTGTATTAAAATTTTTTACAGTATTTTCTTGAATCAGAATTTACAATATTATAAAATAAAAAACGGAAAAATTAAGACTAATTTAAGGAGGAATTTATTGAAACGAAAATCTAAACCTTTAATTTGGAGTACATTATTTTTATGTCTTGTTTTGTGTGGTGGGATTTTTTATTATTTTTCTCAAACTAGAGAAGGGATAATGTCCCAACAAGTGCCATCAAAAATGACTCAAACGACAGATAAGACAAAAAACACGTCTCAAAAAGAAAAAAAATCAAAAGCAGAAAAGAGCCCTGTTAAGGCTTCTCAACCTTCTGAATCAAAAACTACAGTTGAACAAAAAACACAAGAGGAACAAAAAGCTTTCAACAAGGAAGTGCTTTCCCAAAATTATTATGTTGAACATGTAGATGACAAAGGAAATTTAACTTACGTAAAGGCAACTGAAAAAGAACTTCAAGCGCTTGAATCAAAGAATAATTCATTAAGTACTTATCAAGTCAATTATGATGGCCAATTAATTTCAGTCTTAGCAACACCAGAAAGGAATTAAATAATGAAAAATTGGAAAATGAAGTGCGGGGTAACATTAAGTACTCTCATTCTCCTTGCGACCTCAACTGTCCCAAATGCTTTAGCATTTTCGGTGACCCAAAGTACAACCAACGAAGATGGTATCTCCGTTAATATCAAACAAATCAAAGAACTTGCGAACAACGATTTGCTTGTCTCGGATGCCACCCCATCACAAGCTTTAGCACAAACTTTGGCTTCTTTAGTTTCTCACGATCCTTCAGGAGATAATGGAAATTTTACAGAAGTCTTAGATGCCAATGATGTTCTCCAGTATTTTTATCCAAATTATACGGCAGAACAATTGAAAGGCGCTACCCTTACACCAGCTCAAGGTGTAGAGTGGCTCCATTCTAAAGGATACAATGCCACTATTGTGGACAGACCTTTAACCACTGCGGAAATTAAAACACGTTTAGATAATTCTGAACCCATTGTAACGGTACTTCAAAATCAAAATACTTCAAATTGGTTAGACAGTACTTATGCAGGTGTGCTGTATGCCCATGATGATGTAGAAACAGGAACAGCAGAAGGGAAACTTCATGCTTCTTTTATCAAAACTGTGAATTATGGCGAAGCCCAAATTAACGATGGTACAGAAGCTCAGCCTTTCCAGTTTCCTGAGTTGAAAAATTCTCCAGACCCTCTTCAAGCAGAAAGTTCTTTTAAATGGGTGTCTACGATTACTGGCATTAAACGTGACCCTTCTTGGGAAAATGCCCAAACGATTGCCGGAGATAAAGCCAAAGGGATTTTCCAACATAAATTAACCAAAGTGAGTGGTCAATCTCAAGTGGATTTTACAGATCCTAATGTGACAGCACTTTTGAATAAGTTCCCTATAGGAACAAAAGAACAAACGGCTAAATTAGCAGCTGTCTCCTTGATAAATCTTTATGAAGATGAAGCGCATCAAAAAACAGTAAAAGATTTAGAAGAAGATTTAAAGATTTCGTCTACAAGTTTTGTGACCTCGCAACAAATCATCGATTGGTATAAATATCTAGGTTTTGACTTTGATGTTTATAAGGGACGAGCGCCAATGAATTTAACCATGGCGATTAATAACTCTGGACGTCTTTATCTTACTCTTTTTAAAGCAAAAGATGCTAAAAATAAGATAAAGAATACTGCAGCTTTAGGCACAGGTTATTTAAACAATAGTTTTAATGGTTACCGTCCTTACTGGTCAACGGTAAAAATGGGAGAAAATCTTGTTCCATTTTATGATGTCCCTCTCAATTCATCTGGATTGAAAAAACAACAGGCTTTGGCCAAGCAATTTAAATATACGAGTGTTCAAAACGTGATAAGTTCTCCTTTTTCAAAAACAACTTACGATGAGGAAATGACGATTTATAATATTCGTTTAAAAGGAACACCTAATGATTCAGGAATTACCATAAAGCCGACTCAATCTGTCACAACTCCTTCGGTGACTTCAAAAGTGAAACCAACGATGAATGCTTCCTATAACAAAGCGCCTTCCTTTAATATTCGAGAAATTCAAGGGCAACAACCTTGGTGTTCTTCTTATGTAGCAGCTGGAGCTGTCAATACTATAGGGAATGCGCCTCTCACAGATGGTGAAGACAAAGGGGCGATTACGACAGCGAAAAAAATTATGCAATTGGACCGCCCAGGTGTTCCAGACGAGGAACTTCAAACTTTGCCGGGAACAACCATTAGTCATATGCTTGAAGTAATACAAAATAATTATCAAACAACAGCAACAGTTGAAGCACGTCCCTTGAGTTTTGCGGAAGTGAAACGAGAAATTGATGCAGGAGGAATTATTTCTATGGACGGATATAATAGTGACGACCCAGAAGGTCCAGGAAATGGTGGTAAGGGGCACGAGGTAGCTATTGTTGGATACGTGGAGCCTCACGAAGCTGGGAAATCTCCTTATTATATCGTGTGGAATCCATGGTGGAACACTACTTTCTACTTATCTACACAAGCAAAAACCTTTAATTTAGGTGGGGTGAAATATAAATGGTATCGTACGTGGCATAACTGGCGTAAAACTAAAAGCCGTATGGTTGAAAATCTTGATCCTGACCTTGGTAACCAACAAGTTGAAAGTACGGCTAATCCATACCCAACAAAGAATAACTTTTCTTTAGATTTAGGACTTCAAGGTTCGTTTACGCAAAACTTACGCTACTTCGGTACAAATAAAGATATATTAAAGCAAAATGTGGCTCAATATGGAGCTGAAACAACAGTATTTGATTTCAGAAAAATGGTTGAATGGGGATATAGTTTTACAAAAGACCATAATAGAAGTAAGATGCGTGCCCGTATGGACGGTTCACATGAGTATGCACCTTCTAATACTGTGAATGCAGCAACATTTAAACAAGGGGTAGACACCATGATTTCTAATTACAATATAATTAAGAATGCCATTCCTGCTTCAATTTTTGTTGCATTAATTGGATTAGCTTCTGCTGGCTTAAGCCAAGTAATGACTGAAGTGTTAGGAAGTTTAGGATTAGGGGTAGGACCTGGTGCAATAATTTACGCTACCTACTGCTATGCTAATGCCGAGAAAAAAGTATGGGATGTCTATGGTAGAGGTATTCAGTAAAAATATGGAAAAACTAAAAAAAGTATGGGGAATTTGGTTAAGTTTTTTATTTTTATTAATTATTTTTGCACTTTTCTTTAATCTACCAGCAAGGGTATTTAAAATTTGTTTCGTTGTACACTGTATTCTATTTGTAGGTACAGTAGTTATGTTAGTGATAAATAAAAATAGATTAAAAGACTATTTACCGGAAACACTTGTAGTTTTAGAGGATAAATTAGAAGCGAGATTTCGTGAAGCGGCAGGAATGAGTATATTAATAGTAGTTAGTATTTTATTAAAACTTAATAAAATACTAACTACTATGACATTTATAGCAATCATAAGTTTTATAATTTTATGGTTGTTTTACATTTTTTATAATATTTGGATTATAAATAAAAAAATTTATAAGATGAAAAAAGATGAAAATGTTGAATGATGCTTTCTACCCTCTTTTTCAATTTTAAATACGATTCTGGATTCATAGCCAAGTTTTCAGTTATTTGGGCATTTATATTTTTAGGAGAAAAGATAGATATGTTCCTACAGTTTCCGAAATGATAATTCAAAAATAATGCTTGGAATTAACAGAATTCCTATATATAAAAATAATCGTATAAACAGTAGTGCTGCAGATTTTGTTAATGATGTAAATAAGCTTCCTGGTTTGAGAGAAAAACTTCTTTTAGAGGGGATTGGAGGGCTTTCAGTAGCTCAATTACAAATCCTATTTACAGTTCTTACTTTAGGTTTAGGAAATAAAGTTATGAAAATTTTTAAAAATATATTAAATACAGCTGGGATCGCTGCAAATCCAATAGCTGTTGCAACGGCTTTTTGGAACTACTCAAATGCTGTTGATGCTGTAAGAAAAGATTATGTTCGAGCCTGCAATGAAAGTTAGGAAGTGAAAAAATATCTAATGTTCCAAAAAGAAAAAAATATTTTTTTCCTTTTCAGTTCCCTTGTAATTACAACTATAACCGTGATTATTCTTTCTTTGTTAAATGAAAAAATTTGGCTTATTTCATTTACAATTTGGTCTTTTATAGTAACATTATATAGACTTATTAAAAGATCAATAAACTTAAAAAAGGATAACAATAATAAAGAAAATGAATGGTTTTATCTAACTTTAAACCTTACGCTGAATATAAATGCTCCTTTTATTATATTCATTGATATTTTTCCCTTTTTAATAATCTGGTTATTTTTATATGCAATTGTACTTTGGTATTGGGCAAAAGAAACTGAAAATACCACGCCAATTATTTCTGAAGAAACACGTATAAAAATGGCAGAAGAAAAAGAATTAATAAAGCTCAAAAAGAAGAGGGATAAAAAGTATGGAAAAATAAATAAGTTCTAAAGTCTTAGATTTGAATGAAATACATTAAAAATGAAGGGAAATCTGATTTGGTGGGGAGTTTGGGATTATCAGTAGCAATGCTTGTAGGCCTTTTAACTGCATTATGTTTCCAACTAGCTTTTCCAATAGCATATTCAATATTAGAGGGATTTGGTTTAATTGGTACTAGTGTAGACGGAGTATCTATTATTCAAATAATATATTCATACTTAAATAATAAAGAATATGTGAAGCAAGCATACAATGAAGCTATTCCTATAATGTAATAGAGAGGGGTATGAGTGTTTTTGGTATTGATTTTAATTCTGAGTATCTTAGTCTATATTTTAGTAAATTATATTTGTATACGAAGGTTCTTATTAACTATAAAGAAAGAAAATTTTATAAAAAAATTTTTTTTAGATTCATTGAAAACCAAGCATCTTATTACTATGTTTATTTTAAAAGTTTATTTTATAATTTGCTTTTTCTTTGGGATGTTAATATTTTGGGAGGCAGCAAGAAATATTAGTAAATTATTGGAAGTACATGATATATATTTGTATCTTTCCTGTGTTCTCTTTATTATAAGTTTATATACTTTGTTCTATAATTTTATCATTACTCATCATTTTGTTTTAACTTTAGAGGAGATTGAAAAATAAGTTTATGAGTATTAATAGCGCTAGAGAAAATATGAAAAAATGGGTTACTGGAGCTGTAATAGCAACTATCTTACTTGTAGCCCAAACTGTTCTTGTCGTGAATGCATTAACTGATTTTATTGTTGGGTTACTTGGGCTAGGAGGAGCAGGGGCACTTGTTGCTGCTGCGATACAATACGTAAACTCTTCTAATAATACCTATTATGCTTATACTCATTTATAAGGTGCTTGATAAGATGAACACAAAATTAAAAAACATTATAATTTTATTATCAATTCTAATAGCATCCTTATTGGGCTTAAGTCGAGAAATTATTGATGCAATATATAATGGAACAAATCTTTTTAATTTCTTAGCAATAGTTTTATTTCTAATTATATATGGAGCTATTCGAGCTTTGATAGTGGAGATAAGAAAAAAATAAGTTTATACTTGAATGAGAACAATTGGTTATTGGAAAGTGAGTGAAGAAATTTTATACTCTTCTAACTCCATAATAAAATAGTATATGAATATAATACTAGAATAGTCATTTTAATTATTTCTATGTTTTTGGAAGTTATAAAAACATAAAATATGAACACAATTTAATTGCTGAAGGGTTAATTAGAAGCTTTTTAAGCTACTACAGTCTACTAGCAATGACATTTTACTAATCAGATTTTATGATACTTGTAAAAGATAATGATGATAAAAAAATTTTTTGTTGGAATTCTTTCCCTAATATTAACACTTCTTACTATAGTTTATTTACTGTATAAAGTTTTAGTTTTAAAAGATATCGCCTCTTTATGGGGAGCTCTAATAACTGTAACAATAATAACGTTTGGTCTTTGCATAAAAATTTTCTCAGCAAAAAATCTTTTGAGAAGAGATGACGTTCCTGAAGAAATAAAAAAAGAGTATGATGATGTTTTGGTAAAACTAATTAGGGAAAAAAATATTGATTCCTTCATTGTAGTAAATTTCATATATAATGCTCTATTTTGGCCCTTGATGAGGCAAGCTAAGTTTATTATAATTGTTTGGAGTATTTTATTAATTTATGTATTAATATATTTAGTGACTTTATTTAGAAACGTAGAATAAAATGGTTATTTACATAAAGTTTCATATTTAAATTATCTGAGTATATTAGGAAGATGTTTAGAATATGATGGAGCCACTGCACTTGCCATTTTAATATAAACTAAGCTAACGTATTAGTTTACATTGCTTGAAGCTTCATCTTACTATGAAAAAAATATATGATAAAGGAATCCAATAAATATGGAAGAAAAATTGGAAACGCTTTTTAAAATTTGGATAGCTTTAATATTTCCATTGATTTTTTTCACAATAATTTTTTCTCTACCTGCGATAATCCTCGAAATTTATTATATTTTACTATGTCTCATATCAATAATACTATTAATCATTGCAGTAATACAAAAAAATTATTTACCAGAAACACTTGTAGTTTTAGAAGATAAGTTAACTACTAAATACTGGGAGGCTACACTAGCTATAATAGGTGACTTTTTGGTAATAATTTATTTATTAAAATCTGATGGGGTGCCAATTGGGAAATTTGTAATTACAATTGCTCTCGTAAGTTTATGGTTATTGTACACTCTTTATAAGATTTATAATATAAAGAAAAAGATTCTTGAATTAAAAAAAGATAAAACAGAATAAATTCTCAAGGTAAAGGTATAATGCCTTAATAGACTTTATTTCTGGAGTAATTGGATTAAGCATATAAGCAAGAGCATTTGCACATGCTGCTATTGCTTATGTAAAAGCTTCTAATAAGACATACTCGAGTTATAACAAATTATGAACTTAGAAATAATAACCTTAATATTAATGTTGATTATTCTTTTGCTAGGATTAATTTTAGCTATTATACATTCGTTTTCTTCAAAAAAATTAGAAATAATAGCCTTAATACTAATGTTGATTGCTCTTTTGCTAGAATTAATTTCAGCTACTATTGATTCGTGGAAGTTTGATGCAAATCCTTTAAATTTTTTTACAATCGTTTTAATACTTGGCGTATACGGAACAGTTAGAAGACTGATAGATAAAATTAAAGAAACAAAGAATAAATGAGTGTAGTAGCAGTGCTTTCAGCGGTAATTGCTTTACTACAAGTAGCATTAAGTGTTGTAGATATATATCAATTTTTACAAACTTGCTATGATTACAAAGACGATTACAATAATGCTGTAAAATACTATAATCAACTTGTGTAGAAAAATTTATAAAAAAAAAACAACTAAAAGTCTTTAAGACTTTTAGTTGTTTTTATGTAATAATTTTTTATTTTACTTATTTTTAACTTATTTTTTGTTTGTTTAAACCACCAACATTGCTTATAGAGAGTATAATTTTCTTTATCTCCTCTAGTTCCATTACTTAGGGGCTTAATCCAATAATCTATCAATCGCCAGTATATCTCTAATCTATTTGGATCAAATGTACTGTACGAAATTGCTCGATAAGATAAATCAACTTTAAAACCTTCTCTTGTATATTTAAAATTAGTAATTCCTTCAAGTTGACAATCTTTCAAATATTCTTCGTTATTTCTAATTTTATTTTTTTCATTCTTTTATAATATTTGTTGAAAATGAGCAAAAAGCAGTTATTCAAACTGTGAAAGAAATTATAAAGAAGAAACCAAAATTCACTTGAGCATACACAATTAAAGGTGATGCTATTTATGAAATATATTTTAAGAATGATGCCCATCAATCACTTGTATTACAAGCTTTATTATTGAAGGTTGATAGTGGAAAAATTTATATAACTTTTTCTGATGGCATTGGAAGAATTGGCTATTGGAAAATAGATAAGAAGCTTTTAGAGTTACTTGAGGGGAAGTAGGATATTTTATAGTTAAACAAAAAATCACCTCTATAAGAGGCGATTTTTGATTACCCAAATTAAATTTCTCAAAGGTAGAGAAAAAGGTAGAGATTTAACTGATTTTTATTAAAGTATGTTGAAACTGAAAATTTCAAAAAATGCTTTGTATCAGCTTTTTAGTTACATACTGATATGTAATGATCTCTTACTTAACTTCTTTAAAAATAACGTGTTTACGAAGTTTTGGAGAGTATTTTTTCAATTCCAAACGGTCTGGGTTGTTACGTTTGTTCTTTTGAGTAAGGTAAAGACGTTCACCAGATTCTTTGTGTTCAAGTGTAATATTTACGCGCATAACTGTTCCTTTCTGACTTTTTTACTGTTTTTATTTAGCGTCTTTTACTTGGCGGCCTTTGTAGTAGCCTTTAAGTGAAACACGGTGTGAGTGACGGTAGTCACCAGTAGTTTCGTCAAAAGTAACAGTTGGAGCTGTCATTTTGTAGTGTGTACGACGTTTGTTTTTCTTAGATTTAGAAGTGTGACGTGCAGGTACTGCCATGGTTTGATTCCTCCGTAGATTTTTTCGTTTTGGATAAGCCCAAAAACGTACTTTACTATAATACACTAATCTTTTTCAAAAAGCAAGCATTGTAAAGTATTTTTACTTGACGTTTTTTAAAAATGTCTAAGAGGTGAAGAAGTTCTAAAGGTGGAATGACAAAGACTTTTGACAGTTGTCCGATTAGGAATATTCCTTGTTTTTTGCTAATATATAGTTAAGGATGTTGTAACTTATAAAATAAAAGCTCAGTTCTTCGGAATCAAAGTGCGACAAGGATTATTTTTCTATCACGGGCAAATCAGTGTTCGATGAAAACTATTTTGAGTCAAACAGGGCAAAGTTTCAGGAAATTTATTTTATAAGGAGAAAACATGAAAAACTGGCAAAAACTTGTTTTAGTATTTTTCATAGCAGCTGCGTCTCTTTTGGCTCAGTTTGCTTTTAATGCACCTTTGGTAGCACGATTTATCATCACTGTTGCAGGTGGTATTTTGGCACTTTCAATGTTTATTGAAATGATTAAAACGCTACGTAAAGGAAATTATGGTGTTGACTTACTCGCCATCACTGCCATAATCGCGACGCTATTGGTAGGAGAGTATTGGGCATCATTAATCATTATTTTGATGTTGGTTGGAGGCGAAACGCTTGAGGATTATGCAGCGGGCCGTGCCAATCGTGAATTGTCTGCCTTGTTGCAGAAAACACCAGATATTGCCCATGTCATGCAAGAGGGTAAAGTGGTCGACATGGACTTGGACGATGTTGAGATAGGGGCCCATCTCTTGATTAAGCCCATGGAAGTTATACCTATTGATGGGGTACTGCTTTCAGAGGCAGCTATTCTGGATGAATCCTCTATCACAGGTGAAACTAAACCGAATGAGTTGCAACAGGGGGATGAGATTCTTTCAGGGGCAATTAATGGTAGCTCCAGTATCGAAATCCGTACAAGTGTCGCAGCAAGTGAATCCCAATTTCAAAAAATCGTTGCTCTCGTGCGTCAAGCCGAAGCAACGCCAGCAAATTTTGTACGGTTAGCGGATCGTTACGCTGTGCCGTTTACGATTATGGCTTATATCATTGCAGCTGTGGCTTACTTTATCTCTGGTGACCCTGTCCGAATTGCAGAAGTTTTGGTTGTCGCAAGTCCTTGTCCCTTGATTTTGGCTGCACCCATTGCTTTTGTCTCAGGAATGAGTCGTTCATCAAAAAATGGTTTTTTAATTAAAAATGGAACTATCATTGAGAAACTCGCAACAGCAAAGGCAATTTTCTTTGATAAAACGGGGACAATTACCGATGGTAAAATTGAAGTCGATGCCATTGTTCCAGCAGAAGGGGTATCACAAGAAGAGTTACTCAAGATTGTTTACACCATTGAAAAATCTTCCAACCACATCTTGGCCAAGGCTGTTTCCAGCTATGCGGAATCACATGATGTCCAGGGCCTTGAGTTAGAAAGTCTCAGTGAGGTTGCAGGTTTAGGTGTGACAGGACAAATCAATGGTCAATTGATCAAAATCGGGCGTGCCAACTTTGTCGGAGCGCCAGATGGTTTGGACTTTGAGACAGCTTTTTATGTGTCACGGGATAGCCAATACATCGGCGCAGTAACCTTCTCCGACACTTTGCGTGCCAACGCTCCTGCGGTGATTAAAGATTTACGTGACGCTGGTTTTGAGAGTATTACGATGTTGACGGGTGACAATGCTCGTGTTGCTGATAAAATTGCCGCACAAGTAGGGATTACCGAGGTTTACAGCAGTATGTTACCAGAAGAAAAGCTTGCCAAAATCCAAGCTTCAACAATTCATCCAACGATTATGGTTGGTGACGGTGTCAACGATGCCCCAGCTTTAACGCTTGCGGATGTTGGTATCTCTATTGGGACAGGGAACAACACTGTCGCTAGTGAAGCGGCTGATATCGTGCTCCTGAAAAATGATTTGTCTTCTGTGACGAAAGCCGTTCATATTAGTCGTGACACATTAACCATTGCGAAACAAGCGGTTTTGATTGGGATCATCATTTGTGTTATCTTGATGTTAATTGCTGCTACAGGGCTTATCCCAGCAATTATCGGTGCTCTTTTCCAAGAGGTTATTGATGTTGTTTCGATTCTTTATGCCTTAAGAGCCTTGAAGGGTTTTAAGAATAAGTAATAAAAAAATCGTCAGTTTTGACGATTTTTCTTTTGGTTTTCTATCCATTTCTTACGCTCGTTTAAGGCCCATTCGTATTTGCCCATCTTATCAGGGTGGAAGTAATCGGCTTTTCTTAGTTTATCAGGAAGATAATCTTGTTTCACCCAATGATCTGGGAAGTTATGCGGGTACTTGTAACCTTCACTTCGTCCAAGATCCTTAGCCCCCGCATAATGCCCGTCTTGTAAGTGTGACGGGATAGGAAGATTTCCGTATTTTCCTAAATCTTCTATGGCAGCATCTAGAGCCATAGAAGCGGCATTGGATTTGGGAGAAAGGGCAAGATCGATAACGATATTTGCTAGTGGTATGCGTGCCTCAGGAAAGCCCAACTTTTCTGCGGCTTGTAAACCTAGCATTGTATGAACAGCGGCTTCTGGGTTGGCGAGGCCGATGTCTTCATAAGCCATCACTGTCAACCTTCGGGCAAGACTTTGAAGGTCACCTCCTTCAATTAGACGCGCAGCATAGTGTAAACTTGCGTTTACATCAGATCCACGGATTGATTTTTGTAGGGCGCTAAGCAGGTCATAATGCGCATCGCCATCTTTATCAAAGCTGAGTGCTTTACGTTGAAGCGAGTTTTCCATATCTTCCAGTGTGACATGATGGTTTTCGGAAGATAAGACAGCAAGTTCTAAAGCGTTGTAAACTGCGCGTAAATCCCCGTTGGTTGAGTGGGTGAGAAAGTAAAGCGCATCCTCGTCAAGAGTAACCGCGAAGTCAAAACCCCGTTCTTTATCTTCAAGAGCAAGGTTTACAGCACGCTGTAAATCATCACTTTCTAAAGGTTTTAACTCGAAAATCTGCACACGACTTCGGATGGCAGGCACAACGCTAAAATAAGGGTTTTCCGTAGTCGCACCGATTAAGATAATCTGGCCATTTTCTAACAGAGGCAGCAGAAAATCTTGTTTCGGTTTATCTAAACGGTGAATTTCATCCAAGAGAAGTACAAGTTGCCCAGAAAATTCTGCCTCAGCTGCAATTTCTTGTAATTTTTTCTTGCTGTCTGTTGTCGCATTAAAGCTACGGAAAGCGGCATTCATTGTGCCAGCAATAGCCGATGCAATGGAAGTTTTACCAATTCCCGGAGGGCCGTAAAGAATCATGGAAGTTAAAAGTTTTGTTTCAACCATCCGGCGAATAATTTTTTTCGGGCCAACAAGATGAGATTGACCAATAATCTCGTCAATATTACGCGGTCGCATTCGGCGAGCTAAGTTTTGATGCGTCATATAAAGGTATTCTCCTTACTGCCTAGAGATAATAGGCGTAAATCAAGCTGTCAACATAAAGATCATCAATGAAATATTCTTTTTTTAGCCGGCCTTCAAGTTCAAAGCCGAGACGCTCGTAAAGAGCCACTGCTGTGGGGTTGCTTGACATTACATTGATGGTGATTTTTTCGTATTTTTCGGCGCGCGCTTCGTGGATAAGGTGTTGAATAAGTTGAGTTGCAACACCTTTTCCTCTTGCCTCTTTTACAGTCATTACACCGAAAGTGATCACATGTGAACCAAACTCAGACTTGTTGCGGGGCCCATAATCTAAGACACCCAAAAGAACACCCTCTTCTTCCGCAAGAAGATAACGTGTTCCTTGCAATACTTTTTTCATTATTTTTTCCGCAGAGCTGTTGATGATAAAGGGTGTGGATTTTAACGTCCAGTTTTGATTTTCGATTTTAGCTACATAAGCGAAATCATGGGGTTCGATAGGTCTGATTTTCATATATTTCTCTCTAGAGATAATTTTTATTTCTGTTATAATTATAACAGAAAAGTATTACGACGTTTAAACTCCCAATTGCTATTTTAAGTCGAAGTATTGGAGAGGAAATGGCTTGTAACAGAAAAAGAGGTAGAAAATGGCAAAGTACGGTTTTTTAGATATTTTAGATGAAGAATTGAGCAAGAATTTTAGTTATGATTTCGAGATAAATTGGGACAAAAGAAATTTCGCTGTTGAAGTCAGCTTCCTTTTGGAAGCTGCTAATCCAGAAGGCGTTGTTCTTTCGGATGCAGATGGCGTCGAGTCGGAAGAAAATGTTCTTTATGAAGATGCTGTAATCTTCTATAATCCTAACAAGTCCAAGTTTTCAGAAGAAGAATATTTAGCAGGTGTGGCTTATTCAGACAAAGGATTGTCTCGTGAATATATTGCTTACTTTGTTGCTTTCTTACAAGACACAGCGGATGAAGGCTTAGATGCTTTGATAGATTTCTTAAATTCCGATGAAGAAGAATTTATGCTTGAATTTGATCAAGAAAAATTTGAAAAAGGATTGGAAAATCTTGAAGAAACAACTTTTTTCAAGTACCCCCGTTATTAATGTAAGGAAGAGGATAGACAATAATATGAACAATTGGAACAGTATCACTGTGCGCATCATTCGTGCAGCGGAAGAAGCTATCAGTAATATCTTAGTTGAAGCAGGCTCAGCAGGGGTTGAAATTAACGACAGTGCAGACTATCTTCATCACAAGGACCTTTTCGGAGAAGTGCTTCCTCAGGTAGAACAGTCAGAAATGGTAGAAGTGACTGCTTATTATCCGGAAAATATGCCCATTACTGAGCTTAAGTCAGATATTGAACAAAAGATACATGCTTTAGCAGCAAGTTTTGACGTGACCAACGTTGAAGTACGTACAAATAATCTTGCGGAACAAGATTGGGCAGATGCTTGGAAAAAATATTTTGAACCAGCACGCATTACTCACGATTTGACGATTGTCCCAAGTTGGACAGATTATACTCCTCAATCTTCAGCTGAAAAGCTGATTCGCCTCGATCCAGGGATGGCTTTTGGTACAGGCACGCACCCAACAACAAAAATGAGCCTTTATGCCTTGGAACAAATCATTCGCGGGGGCGAAACGGTCTTGGATGTTGGCACAGGCTCTGGGGTGCTCTCTGTAGCTAGTGCTTATCTTGGTGCAAGTGAAATTCATGCTTATGATATTGATGAAGTTGCTGTGCGTGTAGCACGTGAAAATATTGAGCTTAACCCAAATACGGATAAAATTTCCATCTCAGCCAATAATTTATTGGAAGGTATCGAGCAACAAGCAGAAGTGATCGTTGCAAATATCTTGGCAGATATTCTTGTACTTATGACTGACGATGCTTACCGTCTCGTCAAAGACGAAGGTTATCTGATTATGAGTGGCATTATCGCTGACAAGGCAGACAAAGTCATTGCGTCAGCAGAAAATGCTGGTTTCTTCCTTGAAACGCGTATGACTCAAGGGGAATGGAACTGTGTGATTTTCAAAAAGACAGAAAACCGTGAAGGGGTAATTGGCGGTTAAGTATGGCAAATCAATATTTTGTGTTCAAAAAGCAACCGGAAATTGGTGAAGACTTCACCGTTGACGATAAGGCAGCTGTGCATCACATTTTTACAGTCATGCGGACGAGTGTGGGGCAGAAGCTACAGCTGGTTTTTGAAGAGGGGCAAGTGGGCCTTGCCGAGGTTGTCTCTAGCGAGCAACGCACTGTACGTTTATTAGAGATGCTGGATGTGCAAATGGAGCTTCCCGTTCATATTACTGTAGCACTTGGATTCCCTAAAGGCGATAAATTAGAATTTATCAGTGAGAAGGCAACGGAACTTGGTGCAAGTGCAATCTGGGCCGCACCCTTCAAATGGTCTGTGGCCAAATGGGACAACAAGAAGCTCGCTAAAAAGAAGGAAAAATTAGATAAAATTGTTTTAGGGGCTGCTGAACAATCTCGCCGTCAAATATTGCCAGAAATCCGTTTTTTTGAAAAGCTGTCTGAACTAGTTGCTACATTTTCTCACTTTGATCAAGTGTTAATTGCTTATGAAGAATCTGCTAAAGCAGGAGAGCAAGCGAAACTGGCTCAAAGTATGGCGAGTTTAAAAGCGGGTCAAAAAGTTTTACTGCTTTTTGGACCAGAAGGTGGTATTGCGCCGGAAGAGATTACGCTATTTGAGCAAGCAGGGGCTCAGAGTATCGGGCTCGGACCGCGTATTATGCGTGCTGAGACAGCGCCGCTCTATGCCTTGGCGGCCTTTTCAACTTACTTTGATTTATTGAAATAAACCGAACAAAGAAACGAAAACTCGCGATTTAAGGACTAAAAGCGTAAATTAATAGGCAGAAATGTGTTAGAATAGTAAAAATATATCAAGGAGGAAAGTGGAGCTACTTCACAGGAAATAAAACATGCCCTCAGAACCAAATCTTACCGGAGATCAAGTGGTTAAACTTGCCTCCGCATACATGAATGAAAAAGATATCTTGCTGGTGCGTAAAGCTTTACAGTGTGCCTCAATAGCTCATGCTGAGCAGTATCGTGCAAGCGGAGAACCTTACATTATCCATCCCATCCAAGTGGCGGGAATTTTAGCGAAACTACAGCTTGATGCAGCAACAGTATCGGCAGGTTTTTTGCATGATGTTGTTGAAGATACTAACTTTATACAGTCAGACTTGGTGGAACTTTTTGGTGAAGAGATTGCGAATATTGTTGATGGAGTAACGAAGCTTGGTAAGGTAGAATACAAATCGCATGAAGAGCAGCTTGCGGAAAATCACCGCAAGATGTTGATGGCCATGAGCAAGGATATTCGCGTTATTTTGGTCAAGCTTGCCGACCGTCTCCATAATATGCGCACCCTTAAAAATCTCCGACCAGATAAACAAAAACGGATTTCAAGTGAGACGATGGCGATTTATGCGCCGCTGGCACACCGCTTGGGTATTGGAAGCATTAAATGGGAACTTGAAGATCTCTCTTTCCGCTATCTTAATGAAACAGAGTTCTATCGTATCCGCGGCTTAATGAATGAAAAACGTGCAGCGCGTGAAAATTTAGTGGAAGAAGTGATTGAAAAACTAAATGAGCGTATGAAAGATGCACAAGTCGATGCTGAAATCTATGGCCGACCAAAGCATATCTATTCTATTTATCGTAAAATGCACGATAAGAAAAAGCGCTTTGATGAAATTTATGACCTCATTGCCATTCGTTGTTTGACAAACTCGACAAGCGATGTTTACACCACACTAGGTTATATCCATGATTTGTGGAAACCGATGCCCGGGCGTTTCAAGGATTATATTGCTAATCCTAAAGCCAATGGTTACCAGTCGGTTCACACCACGGTTTACGGTCCTAAAGGGCCTATGGAATTCCAAATCAGAACCCATGAGATGCATCAGATTGCGGAGTACGGGGTTGCAGCACACTGGGCTTACAAGCAAGGACGTAAAGCTAAAGTTGACGTTCATGAAATTTCGGAAACACTGAACTGGATTAACGAATTGGTGGAACTTCAAGAGCAATCAGGTGATTCCGCAGAAGAATTTGTTAAAGCGGTTCAGGAAGATATTCTTGGCGACAAAATTTATGTGTTTACACCAACAGGAGCAGTTCAGGAATTACCAGCTGGCTCTGGGCCGATTGACTTTGCATATGCGATTCATACGCAAGTCGGAGATCATGCAACAGGGGCGAAGATTAACGAGCGGATGCAACCTCTGAATTATGTTCTGAAAACAGGTGATAAAGTGGAAATTATTACTTCCAAAACGTCATTTGGACCAAGTCGTGATTGGATTAAACTCGTTAAGACCAATAAAGCCCGCAATAAGATTAAACAATTTTTCAAGAGCCAAGATAAGGAACTCTCTATCCATAAAGGGCGTGAAATGCTGCAAACTGAACTTGCAGAAAATGGTTTCACACCCAACCAATATTTGGATAAAAAGCATCTGGACGAAGTACTTGAAAAATTAAGTTATCGGGACAGCGAAGCCCTGTTTGCTGCCGTTGGTTTTGGTGAAATATCAGCGACTTCTGTATTCAATCGTTTGACAGAAAGTGAGCGCCGTAAAGTTGAGAAAGAAAAGCTAAAAGCTGAATCTGAACAACTGATGAAGGGCGAAGTAAAACGCGAAAACAAAAATAAAAATGTCATGAAAATCCGCCATGATGGTGGTGTGAGTGTTTCTGGCGTTGACAGCATGTTGGTGCATATCAGCAAATGTTGTAACCCTGTGCCAGGAGACAAGATTGTCGGCTATATCACTAAAGGTCGAGGGGTTTCCATCCACCGTGCAGACTGTAAAAATGTCCGCAGTCAAGAAGATTATGAAAAACGTCTGATTGATGTAGAATGGGATGATTCACAACACCTTACTAAAGAATACGTCGCAAATATCCACGTGTATGCCTTTAATCGTCCAAATCTGCTTAATGATATTGTTCAAGTGTTGTCTAACACAACAAAAAGTTTGATTTCAATCAATGCTCATCCAACAAAGGATAAGAAAATGGCCAATATCCATCTTTCCATTGGAATAAAAAATCTATCTGATTTGACTTTGATTGTTGATAAGATTAAGATGACACCAGATGTCTATAGTGTCAAACGGACGAATGGTTGATATAAAAACATCAAAAAATTATCCTTTTGGATAGTTTTTTTGATAAAATTAAATTATGAAAATAGTAATCCAAAGAGTTAAAGAAGCTTCAGTAAAAATTGAAAATAAAATCA
>ERZ1034915.55-NODE-55-length-75685-cov-9.221050_pt1 | contig 75685 bp, 127 predicted proteins | sample MGYA00520592_ERZ1034915 | MGnify/ENA primary metagenome ERZ1034915 (study PRJEB33766, sample SAMN09781787) | gut metagenome | biome: gut microbiome | host: Homo sapiens | place: Madagascar | study: EMG produced TPA metagenomics assembly of the PRJNA485056 data set... | reverse complement strand
CAATGGTGTTACTTACGCTATTAAGGACACTCCCGAATTGCAGCAGTTCATTCAGGAAGTTGCAAAAGTTGAGAAATCCAAGTTATACACGCAGTTTGAAAACTTGAAAGCGCAGATTGCTAATTTGGGCAAAGTAAGAGTTACTGGTAATAGCTTGGATGTCGATACTATCGTAGAAAAGCTGAAAGGCACTTTCGTAACCAAGGAAGATTTCCAAGAAATGCTTCCCGGAGTTCTCAAAGAAGTTGTTCAACCTGTGCTGACAGCAACCGAACAAAACAGAAAGAATGAGTTGGAGCAGTATCGTGAGAAACTTATTAGCGAAAACATTGCAACGTGCATACCAGAGTTGGTAAAAGGTGAAACCAAGGAGGAACTGGATGCGTCTTTGCAGGAATCAATTAGACTCCGTGCTTCTTATCCGACACCAAGCACGGCTCATATTGACCCGACTAAGCACGTTACAGACCCTCTTATTCAGAAGCAGGCTCAGGAAATGGGAGGTCAGCCTTTAACTCCTACACCGCAGGCTGCACCTGCTCCTACGGCTGCTCCGACATCAGCACCACCGGCTGCACCACGCAGACCCTCTCCGGAGGTAAGTGGGCCTCAGAACGTAAAACAGATGCCGATGAATGAGTTCGAGAAACAGCGTGAATTGCTGAAACAACAGCTCGAAGCAATGTACGGAGGTGGCTCATTGTAAAAGAAAACTAAGTAAAATCGTTAATTAAAAGAAAGACAAGATGACAACTTTTTTATTTATTCTGGGTGCTTTTATGCTCCCGATGATAATGGCTGGATTGTTCTTCGGTGAGACTACTTCCGCAAGTTCTACTGGGGGTGGGTATGTCGCTATTCCGCAGGCAGTCCGAGATTTTTATTCTCGTGAAGTTCTCTTTCAGGCTCAGCCTCGTTTGAGATTTGCGCAGTTCGCTAAGGTTAAGCGTGATTTGCAGGCAGTACGAGGTAAGTCAATTGTGTTTGTAAAGTATGGAAATCTCGCAGGTGGTGGTTCACTTGAAGAAAGTGATGTATTGACACCGGAAGGAATGACCACTTCGGAGATTATCGTACCAGTTAAGGAACAGGCAAATTCTGTGCAGGTAACTGAATATCTGCTTCGCACTTCGTTGCTGGATGTTCTGGGTGATGCGTCTAAACTGCTGGCAAATAATATGGCTATGGTTTTGGACGGTCAGTTCCGAGACACGGTATTGAAGACAACCAATGTAGTTTACGGTGGGGATGCTACAAGTGCCACTACTCTTGCGGCTGGTGATGGATTTACCACTAAGACTGTAAAGGATGCCGTAGAAACTCTGGCTACGCATAACGCTCCCCGTATCAATGGCGATTATTATGTATGTATTGCCCACCCTCATCAGCTTCGTCAGCTTCGTGATGATAGCAACTGGATTAACGCAAATACTTATATGGGTCGTCGTCAGCTTTACATTGGTGAGGTTGGTATGTATGAGGGATGTATCTTTATTGAGACCACTCAGATGCCTAAACTCAATGCGGAGCAGTTGAAAGCCAAGTATGGAAGTGGTGTAACTATCACTGAGGGTTATGAGGCTGTATTCTTCGGAGACAATGCGTATGCTTGGGGTATCGCACTGGATGTGGAGTTGCGTGATGACGGTGTCGTAGAACTCGGTCGTAAGCATACTCTCGGTTGGTATGGTATCTGGGGAACTGGAATCATTGAGGAAGGAAACATCGTTAAGGCTCTCACCGCATAAGGGGGAAACCTTTCCTCATTTTTATAAGTAGTAACATTAAAAGTACAGAAAAATGGCAAAGACGAAATTAAACATTGAAGAAGAGGATACTCAGAAAGAAAATCCTACTGAGGAAATCAAGGAAGAAACTGCCGCTGAGAACAAGGAGCGTGTTGCTGAGGAAGTGACTGTAACTGCCGGAGCAAAAAAGGTAAAGGTACAAGTCGTTGAGGATGTAAATTGCATTGTGGCTTGTGTTCCGTACAATCTGAAAAAGGATAAAGCCTATTTAGTTCCGTCTGATGTAGCCGCTATTCTCTGTAACGCTAAGAAGGCATATAGAATTTAGTATGGCTCAATCTAAGGTAACTTTGAAAGAAATAATGACAGCGGTCAGGGAATTGACCTTTGACCGCTTCATTATTCCTGCATTTGCTATCAAGCAGATGGGGGAAGGCTATTATGTGAATGTAGATAAGACTTATCTTCCAGTATCTGAGGACACCGAAGAAACATCAGTAGAACCTATCGTAGATGAAGACGGCAATATCTCCGTATCAAGTACGGATATTGTTCTTCCCGGAAAACTTACCATATTCAAGAAAAAAGATTCCGCTGACTTGACGGATGAGAATAAGGAAATCATCGCAGAATTTGCGTTCAATGATTATCCTACATTAGAGGATTTAATGAACGCTTTTATCGCAGCAGGAATAGTAGTAGCATATACTCCGTATTTTCGTGGAACAGAGTCCGTATATTCGCTGATACCTATAGGCAACAAAGAACTTACCGAAGATTTTACTGCTTTTAGACGTTACTTCTTTTCTGATGAGGACATCAAAGAAATAATTAGTTGGTATTACTTCGTGGTGCTTGACATCAAAGATGTAGAACTAACTGATGAGATTGTAGGTAAACTCGTAAGACCCTCGGAGAAACATCTCGCTATCTGGGTGTCTTATCATTTGGTGGATAAACGTAGGTTGTATGAAAACGCAGCTAATGCTATTGGTCAGACATTTACTGATGGCTCCGATTATACGGGAAGTTCTGATACAACGGCAGGAACGGTAACTACTGTTCAGATAGGTTCTGTGTTCAATATAACCGAAGACCCGAATACGGGTTACTTCTATGAAGACTTTAATCGTGTCGGCTCTGACAATGTTTGGGGAGACCGATATAGTTTTTGGTATAGGCTGATGTTGTATCTAAGAGATTTGTTGGAAACACATTTCGGAGATTACTCTTTGCGCAAGGACAATGTTATTCCGGGTTATATCTCATTGCAGCGTGAGCTTGACTTCCGTAGCTACTATGATAGCTATCCGTTTACTTTATCTCCGTTATCTCGTGGAATTTTGTCTAAAACACCGTAGATATGTTAGTAACTAAGCTGAAATTCTTACAGTACCAGAATATGTTTTATAAGAAGTTGTTGAGGACTCCTTATAAGATACAGCTTGAAGTGGTTACTATTCAAAAAGTAGAACCCACCGAAGAATTTTCTATGGAGACATTTGTAGGGGATAGTCCGAGAACTTCCAAGTTCTACGAATTTAGGGCACTCTACGAAAAGGAAATTTCTAATCGTACACGGGAGAAGTATGGATTGCCACAGGAAGTCAGTGGAGTAGTGTATCTTTCGCCAAAGCAACTTATTCCTAAGTTTGGGGACTATCATCTTGATTGGAACAGGACAAAAGTCCACTTTGAGGGTAGAACCCAAGTTATTGATAAGATAGTTTATCTTGAGGAATTTAAGGAGTACGGTAGTTGTGTTGGAATCCAGATATTCGTCAAGGATGATTTGAAAGGAGGCTAATATGGCTACTGTAAAAACGCATAGGCGTAAAGGAAAGAACAAAGTTTCTGTTGTCCGGCAGCACAATCGTAAAAATAAGGTGTCTGCCTATCGTGGTGCTAAGGAGTTCAGTTCTAAAAGTCGTGATAAAATGGCTGCAAAGGGAGTTGCTTTACCCGATGGGTCTTATCCCATTGCAAGTAAAAGGGATTTGGCAAATGCCATTTCTTCTTATGGTAGAGCGAAGAACCCCGAAATAGTAAAACGATGGATAAAGAAACGTGCGAAGGCACTTGGTGTTTGCGATATGTTATCTGCTAACTGGAAGTAAATTATGAAAGGAGAAACCAAACATACCAAGATTGTGCGTTCCTCTGAAAAAGAGAGGACGATACAAAGGGCTTCTGTTCCGAAACATTTTAGGGAGGAAAGTGAAGTTCAAGCTGCGTATGAGCAAGTAGGCGACACTCCCAATCGCAATACTAAGAGTTGGTATAGGGACATATATGAGTTTTACCAGAATAATGAAGTTTGATTATGGGCTATTATACTAAGGATAAGAAACCGATTAAGAAATGTCCTATCTCTGGGCAGCCGATTATCAAGTCTTGGGGAATAGGAGAGGGAAGACCTCCTCTTACTACTGACCCGGAAAATCCAATAAAGATGTTCGCGGATTATGAAACGGACGATAACAAGGATAATGACCGAAAATAACTATGACAAGGCTTCCAAAGATGCCGAAGTCCTTACTTAAACTTCCGCTCGGATTTAAGAAACCGAAAGTCAAGGACTTTATCTCTGATATGCAGAGACTTGGTGAGGAAATTGCGGAGGAATTTAAGGAAACAATAGTTGAAAATATAGAAACTAATCGTTATGGTTATGAATTGAAGCAATCTACTATTGATAGAAAAGGCTCTGAGGTGCCGTTAGTGGACTCACATCAACTTGTGGAGGCCATTTATAGGGATGGGACTACTGTTTCGGTTGAAGATTCAGCACGAGACGATAGTCCTTTGTCTAATTTGGAGCTTGCCATTGTTCAAGAGTATGGAACTAAGGATAAACATATACCGGCTCGTCCAGTATGGAGAGAAACTTTCAAGGACTTTAAGGATGTTGCCCGTGAAAGAATCTCGTCATTTTTAGACGACCCTAAATTTAAGAAGTGATGGCAGAAGTAACTATTAGAGCGCATACACGGCGTGGTAAGGGTGGTAAGACCATACAAGTTCGTGGTTATAGCCGTAGAGTCGGGAGAAAGGGTGTTCATTCTTCTAAACGTGATAAGTCCGAACAACCCGGAGAGGAACTTGAAAAGAGGGTTTTTGAAAAGAAGGAAACTCCGAAACTTACTTCCGAAGAGATTGCTCGGCGAAGGGAGGTTATAGAGGGCTTTAAACGTGCTGAGGCTGAAATGAAATCTCTTGGAATGTCAAGGGAACAGTATTCTCGGTATAAGATGAAGCAACAAAGGGAAGGTAAGAAAAGTGTCCGTCCTACCCACGCAGAATCCGTTAAAAATCCTTTAACTCCACAGGGTTCTTTGGGAATACTTGAAAGAGTTGAGGATAAAATCGCTAAATTTGTGGAGAAGTATAGTGGTAAAAAGTATAAAAGGCAATTGTAATGGATGTGCTGTTTACAAAATTATTCGAGATATTCTCTTTGGAGTATATGTTCTCTGTTATAGTGGCGACTTATCTGACTATAAAGTTAGTGGACGTACTTAATGGGGACAAAGTTGTTCCGTCTTGGGCGAAATGTCTTATAACCTGCCTAATGGGAATGGCTATGCTGCTTGTGTTTTACTTCTTTACGGAGGAAACATTTGAGTGCTTGGTGGCTTCATTTTTTGCGGCAGTATTCGCCTATGACAAGGCGATTAAGTTTTTAATTGAGAAGGTTAACGTAGGTTATAGAAAAAGATGCTGACTACTATCCGACAAGTGAACGAGGAATTTTTCCGTAAATTCTATGGGCTTAAAATGCTTATGGGAGGTGCGGAAAAGACCGTTTTATGCAGGTATGCTAAGAAATCCAGCTATGATTATGTAGAGGAGCAATCTAATCAGATTTATCCTTGTATCGCAATACAGGACTATACTCCAACACCTAAAAAGGAGTGGTACATAGATATGCACGCATATTTCGGTGGAAAATCACTTAACGGATTAACCGGCTATCTCTATCAGAGACCTATATGGATGGAGTTCCGCTATGATGTAAGTATAGCATCCAAGAGTTATAATGACTTTATTGCTATGCAGGATTACTTTATGGAGAATTTCGTTTATGGAAAGAGGTTTATATTTAATCAACAATTAAGTGGTGAGAACACTGTTGGGGATATTGTTCCTTATGAAATACGGGAGACTGATATACCAAGAACCGATGGAGTATTTGAGATGAACTATGAGTTTACTTGCTCTGTTTGGTTATACCCTCAGACACCAGAGGAAGTCGAACTTATCCAAGTCATTGTTATTTCCACTCAACCGAGAAGTATTATGAAAGAATTAAAAACTCTTATATCTTCGGATAATAAAGTAGTAATTACCAAGGATGGATATATCTATGGGGCTTCTACTTTTCAGTCTAAGTTTACGGCTGATGAAATAGAAAGTATTCTTACTAAGGCTATTTTGTCCGATAATTACAGGGCTGTCAGAAAAATGACAGTTAAGGATTATGAAAATCTTGGAGTTAAGGACGAGAAAACTCTTTATATACTTACTGAAAATGATTAAGGATGCTAAGAATAATATAGTAGATTTGAAAACTGGCAGTAATAAAGTTGTTTTTGTTATGTCGGGTAACGAGATGGTTTGGGGTGATATATTTATTCCAAGATTAGATGTTATTCCCAAGTATCTTTTTTTGAGTAAAGATAACTTACAAGGGGATGTTCAGGTTTTGAGTAATGTCAAATGGGACGTTTCCTAATTTTTGTTACATTTTTAATTTTTAAATTCTATGGCGAAACCTATTTGGTTAAAAGTGGACCCCTCTACTGGGTCTGGAAATGGCACTATTGCGAATAGTGCGTCTGCTCATACGGGTCGTGTTGCCCGTACGGGTAAGGTTACTGTTACTGGTGTGGGTGTATCTGCACCGGCAACTTATCAAGTTACTCAGGAACCCAAAGCGGAGTTCGCATCGTTTGATAACGGTGCTGAGATGTCGGCAAACAAGGGTGCAGGAAAAGTTACTGTAACAGGTAAATCGAACTCGTCCAAACTGACTTTCTCTTGGGCTTCTGAGAGTGGTCAGGGTGTGGAAATTCCTTTAACTTATATGGCGGGGGGGTCTTCCACAAACAACGGAGAGGCAATCTCAGGAGACCCCGGAGCTTCTGCTCAGTATGCGTTCAGCATCGAGCTTGATTTCCCGGCCAACGACACCGTTGAGGAAGTAACGAGAACTCTCATAGTTACTGCAAACGGAGGTCAGGCTGTTCAGATTGCAATTGTTCAGGCTGCTGGTGATGCCAGATTGTCCGTTGAACCCACAGAAATTACTATTTCGCAGGATGGTTCTTCTGTATCTGTTCAGGTTAAATCTAACACTTCTTGGACCGTATCTTAATGGAACTGAAAGTAAAGTGGGGAATAGGAGGAGGATATATCACTGTTAGGTATGATGGTGATAGGGATGGAGAAATAACCATAAAAAGTGACCCAAATGATTTTTGGCGAGTAAGAACTCAGCAAATAGTGGTAACTTCCTCCTATACCTCTCTTTTGCATAAGATTATTACCATACATCAGTTGGGTAGTACGTATATTGACGGAGGTGTATTTACTAAGGAGCCGGAATATACGAACAGTTTAGATGGGGGGACTGCAACTACTGGTGAGGAATACGAGGACATTATTGATTGTTCAGGAGCAGAAGAATAGTTCAGTTTTATTCTAATAGTAATTATATTTTTATATCTTTGCAAAGGAATCATTAAATAATAAAGTTATGGAAGAAAATAAAGAAACGCAGGTTAATGCTGTTCAAGAACGACCTTCAAAAAAGAAAACTAAGTCAGTTCGTAACAGAAGTGGCCATAGAGTGGAACTTGTCATTGACGGCAAGGTAGTAGTGTTTTTTCCCGGAAAGGTAGTCGAAGTTCCTATGAACTTTGATATTCCTAACGGTTTAGGTCTTTATGTGAGATGATAGTAGGTTTTACCATAACTGATTTCAAGGGACACGAACGAGAGGCTGTTGAGTACATTCAGAAAGTGTGTATTCTGGAAAGTTCCGATATTGCACGGAACATTGTGGATGCCGGACCCGGAGTAAACATTTTCTCTAAGGCTATTGTGCTTTCTGAATTACAATCTCAGCCATTTTCGGCTACTGCTATTGAGACGCAGGATGGTAAATACTTACTCGTTTCTGAGGTAAATTTTAATTTAGAACTCTTATACAATAGTAGAATACTAAGGCTTGTACCTACGGAGTACATCTACATTGAGCCGAATGAAGTTTTGCAGTTTGAGGAATACATAAGTCAAGGTCTTGTGAAACTTATACCCGAAATAAATTTGGGTGGTCAGAAGTGGATTCTCGACGAAGGTTCTTGGGATGATAGCGGTATATGGGTTGATTCAGATTTTTGGAGGGACTCAAAATGAACACTAAAATTTCGGAGGCACTTGAACTTATGTGTGATAGAAACAATCCACAGGACAAGAAAATTCTCTTGCTCGCTGAACTTGTGGAGCATAAATGTGATGCCCTTGCGGGTAACCAAAAGGGTTTGCAAAAGAGTTTAGACAATACCAATGAAAAGTTGGACAGGCTGACACTTTTGCTCGAAAAGTATGAAAGGGACACTTACGGATGCCCAGTTTACAAGGATAGGGATAAGTATGAGAAACTTTCTTTTTATGTACGGAATCCCAAGATTACCCTACTTATAGTATTGGGTACTCTTGCTTTGCTTGGTGGGTTTTTCGGCTCAACTATTACGAACTTGATTAAGCATATTATCGGTTTATGAAAAAGAATATTATAATCATATTAGACCCTGCTCACGGTGCGGATGTAAAGGGGAAACGCTCTCCGGACGGTAGGCATCGTGAATTTGCGTGGAGTCGTGCAAGAGTGAAATCGCTTAGGGCTATTCTTACTGATTTGGGTTACGAGGTATATGTAACTACGGAGTCTGAAAATGAACCAGGTCTTTCCAAGAGAAAGAACTTTGCCACTCAAATACGCAAGGGTGAAAAGAAACTTCTTTTGTCGTTGCATAATAATGCGGCAGGAAGTAGTGGCTGGATGACCACTCGTGGGGTGGAGGTCTATACAACTCCGGGTATCACTAAGGCTGATATTTGTGCGGACTATATTCTTGGTCAGCTTAAAAAGGATTTCCCGGAAATTAAGATGCGCTACAATAGGGATATTAAGCTTGAAAGAGATAAGGAGGCTAAGTTTACCGTCCTTATGGGTGCAGACTATATGGGTGTGTTAGTTGAATGGTTGTTCCAAGACAATAAGGATGATGTTGAACTCTTAATGGATTCTGAAATGAACAGAAAGTTTGAGGGTTCTATTGTAGATGCTATCGAAAGTATAAACGACTATTTCAAGGGGTAAAATATGGAACGCAAGGCAAAAGTGGGTATATTTTTGGCGATATTAGCTGTTTTGGCAATTATTATTGCTATATTTGCGCTTAGTAGGTCTAACTCGGTTTCCCCAATTCCTACGCAGGAATACAAGGAGAATATCCGTGTACTTAATGACACTATCAAGGTGCTTAAAGAGGATATTGCCAAGTATAAGCAGGAAATTGAGCGTATCGACCTTGAACGTGAAAGAATAAAAAAGGAACTGGAACTAATTATTAGAGATAATGAAAAAGTTGATACTGAGCTTGCTAATGGTAGTTGGGACACTAACATCAAGTTTCTCTCAGACTTCTTATCCGAAGAAGATACTTTGGGAAAATGATACCGTTGTCGCAATAACCAGACCGCAACTCATTAAGATAAATAGGTCTCTTAATGACTATATCCATTTGAAGAAAGTGAACAAAAATCTTCAAATGGATTTGGTCGTTTCAGATTCCTTGTGTCTGTATTGGAAGCAGGTTGCCACAAAGTCGGACACTCTGTATATAATGGAGACACAAAAATTTGAACAGCTTACAAGAGTAAATGAATCTTTGCAGGCTGCTATTAAAGAGGAGAAAAAGAAAAGCAGAAAAATAGGCATCGGTGTAGGAGTCGGTGGTACACTCTTGGGTATATTACTTGGGGTGCTGCTTGTAAAATAGAAGTAATAACTTTAATAACAATTAAAAATGGCTGATGTAGGTTTAACTATCGTTGAAGGCGTAGCCGCAGGTGCTTCCGCCTACAAAGAACCCTCGAAAAGAAACATCGGGCTTCTTGGTCAGTTCATTCGTGGAGCAGGTTTCTCCCCAGTGAAGATTACCAATATGGAAGACTTCAATGTCATTTTCGGAGGTCAGAGTTCATCTTTCTTCGGGCCGGCTATTGTCAAAAGTATCTTCGATGAGGCAGGAAATGCCCCAGTTACAATGTACCTCGCCAGAGTTGTTGGTTCGGGGTCTGTTGTGGCGAGTGGTGCAGGAAGTCTGTCGGATGATGCCACAATGAATGTCAATGCTGGCTACAAGGGTAAGGATGACCCCGGAGCGTGGGCTAATGGAATTATGGTATCTCTGTATTCTTATGGCTCTCGCATTAAGGATATGTTTACTCTTATTGTTCAATACGGGGATAATCAGGAGCAGTACAATTATGGAACTCTTGCTGAGATTCAGACCGCTGTGAACAAAGTGAGCAAGTATATCACTATCGAGTTCAGCAAGGAAATCGAAAAGATGGTGTATAAGAGTATTGCCGGAACTATAACTACAACCACTTCAAGCAATGAGGTAACTGGTGTAAGTACCAAATTTACCACAGAACTTGTAGTGGGCAATGTTCTTTATGACAGTAACAAGAAACAGATTGGTACTGTTGCAGCAATTTCTTCTGACACTAAACTCACTCTTACGAGCAAGGCTCTTACCGCAGTTAGTGCGGCTTCGGTAACTAAGAGGGATGACCAAGTTTATACTGCAACTCTTGCAGGTGGTATTGACGGGGAAGTTGTAGAGTCGGATTTTTATCCGATTGAGAGTACCACAGACCCCAAGGGTTTGGCTTGCTTTGACGGGTATGATGTTCAGATTCTCGCTTGTACGGAGTTTCACTCTCTTACTATGGCGAAAGTTCTTAATGAGTACCTCAAAGAAAAGAAAAATCCTATCGGAGTAATCAACTTGCCCCTTAATGCGGATGAGGGAACTGCTGAACTGTATGCACTAGACTTGCAGACCAACCAGACAAGTTTCCTTGCTGGTGCATATATGGGTTGGTGCAAAGTGCCGGATGAAAATGGCAATGGTGTTCTTATTCCGGCTATTGGGCCTATTCTTGGTGCGGCTTATATCCGTACTCCGTACTTGCAGGGCGACTTTATTCACATTCCGCCCGGCGGTATAGACTCTTTGTTCAACAACGTGCTGGAAGTAATACCGGCTCGTTTGTCTCAGAACTCAATCAACAAGCTGGTTCAGCAGTTCTCCTGCAACATTATCCAGTATGTTGAGAACACGGGTTATTATGTGGGAAGTTCGAGAACTTATTCTACGAACAATCTGTATTCGAGCATCCACGTCCGTATGCAGACTTCCTACTATCTGAGAGCTTTGAACTCTAAGATGCGGTTCTTGGAGCAGAAATCTAATACTCCCGAACTGAAACGTGAGGCTCTTGTAGAACTCAATCAGTTCTTTAAGACGGAATATGATAATGGTGCGCTTGAAAGAAGTGTTGATTTCGACCAAGCATATCAGGGTATCTGCGATAGGAGCAACAATCCTACCACTCAGGATAGAAAGATACTGAACATTGATATTCTCTGGATTCCTACTGAGTGTACGGAAAGTGTGCGTATCTCTTTGCAGCGTAATGACGGAATACTAACTTCAATAGAAACGGAGGCATAATATGGCAAGACCACAGAAACCCCAAGACATATATGTAGTCAATGGGTGGTATTTGAATATACCAGTTGCAGGAATTATGGCAAACGGTCTGTTCGAGACTTTGGAGGGTATGTCTAAATCATCTGGAACTGTTGAGGTAGTTGATGCGGGAACTAACAGAAAGTACAAGTTTACCGACCAGCTTACCGATTACGGTGAGATGACACTTACAAGACCCTACAATGGTAGTGCAGCAGACCGTGCTATGGAAACCCTTGTGAACACTATGATTGAGAATGGTCTTAAACTTTCAGTTACGGCGGTTAAGATGCACCAGGGTAAAGAAGTGCTTACAATCATTTTTGAGGGTTTCGCTTTCAGTGCGGCTAACTATCCTACCTTTGATGTGGGCGGTTCGGATAAGTTTACTGTATCTTATACGGCTCACTGTGATGGGTGGACTATTTTACCGGCAGGTTCTTAAACAGATTATAAACTATAAACATCAATCGTACTATGGACGGATTATTTTTTGAGCTCCCAGTTGGACTCCGTATCAACGGAGAAGTTCACAAAGAAGTAGAATTGCTTAAAACAAATGGTGTTGCGGAGAAAATCTTTGTAAAGAAACTCTCTGAAAAACCTTTTACTTGGCAGGGTAACATTGTTTCGGCTGCTGTGAAAAGAATCGGTAATGTGGAAATCGGTTCTGAGGTTCGTAAGAAGTATCTTGAAGACGGGGCAGTAACAATTCCCTTTGCGGTTTTGAAATTGCCTCTTGCGGAAATCAATACCTTACTGGTTGAGATTCATCGCAGAGTATGGGTATCATTCATTCCGAAACAGGAAATCATCTGCAAGTATTGTGGTAGAAAACTTGTTGCGGATATTGACTTGGACAAGATTGACTATTTGCCCGAAATGCAGGAAAAAATGAACGAGATTTTGGACTACGACCACATTGTAGTGGATTTGAAGGACGGTTTCGTTCCGCCAGTAATTCCTAAGATTACGGACAAAGAGGAATATGCCGGACTTACTGATACGGAGTTCAACAGACTTGTACTCCGTGTTCCGTTGCTTGAAGATGCAATTCGCCACGAAAGATATTTTTCTGATAGCATAGGCTTTTGGAGGCGCATCGCAATGGACTGCTTACTCGCTGTTGAAAGAGTTGATGAGAATGGCAATGTCGTAGATACCCTACCTACGGAGTTCCACACTTGGTACGGATTAAAGATTTTCAATGAATATTTGTCTGGAAAAGACCTGCGTTCTATCCGAAATGGGTTGATTGAGCATTTACCGACACTTCCGTTTGCTTATTATGAGCCTTGTGGCTGTGATGAGCAGAGGGAAATTCCAATGGTAATGGAGGCAAGCAATTTTTTCTCGGAATGACGTTCAATCCTACCGAGTATTACCTTTGGTATAAGGAATACCCTATGTTTGCTCTTTGGGCTATTCAGAAAAGTGCTCTCTTTATACCAAAGGAAGTCTCGGAGGACGATGAGTTCAAAAAATGGGATTTAACGTCAAAGGCTTATATCTTTATGAAGCGTCTTGGTCAGGACTACAATAGGGTTATGTTGATGGACGCTGATGAAAGGGATAGACTTTTCGAGATGGAAATGAAACTCATTAAGGAGGAGCAGAAACAAAAAGAAAACTTAAATAAGAATTAGAATGGCAAAAAGCAAGGGAAATAACAATGCGCAATTCACTTACGATTTTGGAATTGCTATTGCGCAAAGTACCGTCAATAAGATAACAAGACTTACTGGCGCAACCCTTACTTTGGCTTCTGCTTTCTACGCATTAAAATCTACGGCTTCTGAATACGTGGACACTCTTAGGGAGAACACTCTCAGATTTGGGGGTGTTCTTTCCACTATGAAGGCTATGGAGCAGGCTCAAAACCGTTTAATTAAAGGTCAGTCCTATTTCAGCGTGGATGACCAGTTGAAGGGTATGAACCAGCTTATGGCTGCGGGTGTAAACGTAGGAAAGAACCTTGATTGGATTAACAAGGCTGCCCACGCTACTGGTAAAAGTTATGCGGAGTTCTCAGGAATGATTGCGTCTGCAATTCAGGGTAATTCGCAGGCTCTTGTTGATGCCGGACTTATGACCCAACGTGCTACAAGGATGTTTGACAAGTATGCGGCTAATACCGTTATGCGACAGCAGGCTATCCTCAATTTCGTCAAGAACCACAAGGGTCTTATGAACGCCATTAAAAATGACTTTGAGACAATCCAAGACCAGATGACCCGACTGAAAGGTATATGGCAGGGTTTCTTGCAGTCTATTATGGGCAAACCTAATGACCCACAAAGTTTCTACGGGCAAATTGTCTCCTCTATGAAAATGGTGGCTACTGCTCTTGCCCGGAATATGGAACAAATAAAACGGTATGGGTTTATTATAGGGCAGACTCTTGGTTGGGTCATTAAGCAGATTGGGCATTTCGTTGTATGGATTGGCAGACAGGCTAAAAAGGCTCTCGAAAGCGTATGGACTGTTACCGATAATTTTCAAAATCAGGCTCGTTCCCTCCTTGTATGGTTGGAGTTCTGGAAATTGAAGATTATTGATTTCTTTAAGATGTATGGCGATGAAATAAAGGGAGTTCTTAAACTTCTTATCGCATACAAGGCGTTGAAGTACGTATTTGTTATTGGAGGCGCAGCAATAAAATCTGTAAAGGCTTATAGGGCTGCGTTGGCAAGTACGTTCTTACTTCAAAAGAAGTATCTTACAATGATGGGTCCGTTGGTGGGAAATAAGTTTACCAGATGGTTGCAGTCATTGGCTGTATTTATGCCGAGATGGTTGCGGAAAGTATGGGTATCTGTCGGTAAGTTCTTTGAAAGGGGAATTTTTGGCGGCGGGTTTGCTAAATTCTTTAAGACTCTTGGAAAAAGTCTGTTCGGACTTAAACCTTTGTTCAATTTCCTGATTAAGGGTGCGAGGTTATTCTTCGGGTTCTTGAAGAATATTCCTGCCGTGTTTATGGCTATCGTCCGTGCAGGAAAGGCTTTGATTGCCGTTCTTTTGGGGTCAAACCCAGTAGGATGGATTATCTTGGCTATTACTCTGCTTGCTACTCTGTATGCAAAGAGCAAGGCGTTTCGTGTATTTATAAACAACCTCTTTAAGATGATTTGGGAGGCTCTGAAACTTATATGGAACTCTCTTATGTATATAGTTACTTGGGCAATGGTGGGCTGCAAGAAAATATGGGGATGGTTCAAGTCGTATATATGGGAACCGGTTGCCAATTTCTTCAAGGCTGCTTGGGGATGGATTGGAGATATGTGGAGTAAGTTTATGAATACAGCCGTTGGTAAATGGATTGATAAGTGGATTGTATCTCCTCTTAAAACTCTTTTCCAATGGATTGTTGATGCTTGGAATTGGGTAGTTGAGGGTATCGCTAAGGCAATAAATTGGTTGTCGGGTGCTAATGACAAAGTGGCTCAGGCAACCAAGGATTTGGCTAAAAAGAACGGAGTTCCCGTTCTTCCCACAACAGGAGGGGGTCAGTATGATACCAATGATGACACCAATTATCTTAATCCGGGTAATTGGGGAACTTATGCCCCGAATAAACCAGAATCAATGCCTACGGGAAACCCAATGCTTGCAGATGCGGGTTCTATGGGTGGTCTAAATGGTGGAGGTGGCGGAAATTCTACCAATATGACTTTCAATAACGGGGCTATCCAGATAGTAGTCCAAAAAGGTGAGGGTATTGATGAACGTGTTCTCGCTCAGAAAGTTAGAGGTGTTCTTAATGATATGAGACGAGAGGGTGATATGAGAGGAGGTACAATATGATAGAAGTATTAGGACAATCCCCCATAAGTAGTGTGGCTACTGCGGGTCGCAGTGTGTTTATGTCTATTCTCCGAAATAAACCGTCAAAGGCTTTCGGAGAAGACCCTAACCGCTATCCGAGACCATACACTTCAACTCGTGGGATTCTCATTAACAAGGAACTTGTGGATGGAGTGAAGACACCCGACTTGAAACAGGGTTATCAGTTTCAGTTCAACCCACAGACGATAACGGACGTAAAAAATACATTGTACGAAACAAGGCAGTATGCCGGACTTCCGTACAATGACTATATTTGGGGAGGAGGTGGAGAGAGAATTATCTCTTTCCAGCTTTTCCTTGATAATACTCCACAGTCTAAACAGCGTTCTTTCCGTCCAACTGCTTATGGGTCTAAACTTGCTAAGGAGTTCAAGACTAAGGGAACGGGTTATACCTTTGATGAGAATACTGGAAAGTATACCCTCAATAGGGGTTACTTTGGAAAAGGCTTTGTTGATGAACTCAAAAGTCAGGCTAAGAGCATAAAGGAAAGTACATTTCCCTCAAAAGGGCCTTCGAGCTTTGAGTACATAACTAATGATGCCTATTCTACTTCGAGAGTTGATGAGCGTGGAATTTTGCCGGAAGTAGAACTGATACAGTCATTCTTATATCCGGCACCTCTTACGGGTGAAACTACTCCGTTGTTTGCGGAAGGTGGAATAGTAAATGTAAACCAGTTCAGACCTCCGGCAACAATTATTCTTGCAATCGGGCCATTGTATCTGGAAGGTGTGTTAAAGAGCGCACCAGTTACCTATACTCTGTTTGACCAAGATTTGACACCTATTCGTGGGACTGTGGATGTTGAATTTGCAGTGTTTGAGTTTGAAAATATAGAACGACAAATTGATTGGAGACCTTATTAGTATGATTAGTCCAGCATTTTATAATAAAAAGAACCTTATTGCCCAATTTTTGAGTGGTAAGGTTTCGCATTACCCAGTTAAAGACCCCTCTGTAACTGTGGAGTGGTATGAGTATGTGGTCAAGGCTAACGAAACTCTATACACTATTGCGGCCCGTATTTTTGGTAAAAATTTGGAGTACCTTTGGACGTATATTGCGGACAATAATCCTCCGAGATTGCCGGATGCTTGGAACGTAGGGGACATTATTCGCTTGCCAAAGATTATAATAAGGGATTCTGACACTATAAAACCTACTTACAGCAATGTTTAGACCTTTACAACCTCAGTTCAAGATACGAGTGTTCAATGGAAAAAGAGTTCATCTTGACACACTCAAAGGCTCTAATGTGGTAACATCTTCGGATGAAAACTACATAGACATAGAACCTTGTGTGGCTTTTCCAGTTACTTATGAGGAACAGGCAAGTCTGCTTAACACTTTGCAATTTACGGTGGATAAAAATGCAGACTTGCTACTTTATTATTTCTACATAGGTCAGTCCATTATATTCTATGGCGGTTACTATGCGGATAATCAGAGTGGAATGAGACACGTTTTCTCTGGAACTGTAACTCGTATCAGAACCCATTTTTCAGATAATGGAACAGTGTCTTTCACGGTTGAATGTATGAACTATGGGTTTACCAAACTTGGAAAGGATTTCAAGAACTTTGTATATCCCGATAAAAATAGCAGTCGAAAGTTTGCACAATCAGAGTCATTGACTTTATCGGAGATAATAATTGGTATCGCTAAGGAGAATAATTTTGAAGTGGGCGAAATAGATTTATCTTCTGAGGCGAGGTCAATTAACTTCGATAAGGTCAATATAAGGTATCAGAAAAATGTTTCTGACTGGAAATTCTTGACTATGCTTGCCCAAGATTTTGGCTGTACTGTATGGTTATCTACTGAGGATGGAGTTGAAAAACTTAATTTTATGTCTAAGGAAAAGGCTTACAGGAAACAACAATCGGACATAACTTTCTTATTCCCCTTGTACGGTGTTACTAATGAAAACTTACACTGGAATCCAAAAATATTAGATACAGAATGGCAAACTTTTGATGATAGTGCTTATAATCGTCCAAGGATACTTAGGGATGTCACTGTTGATGAGGATATTTCTCAGGCGTATGCTGTTACAAGGTCTGCTGTTTATTTTGATAAGGAGACGGGGCAAGAGGTTCAGTCTATGGCAAAAATTGAAACTAAGGATGGGAAGAACTATATAGTATTTTATGAACTTGATGAAAAAAAAGTAGAGTATGTTCATAGGACTATGCCGGAAATTGCGGATAAAATTCGTGATGGAAGTCCCACTTCTATGGAATGGGGAAAACCGGGGGATAATAACCCGGAACACGCAAATTATTACTATACGGCTAAAAGGATTTATGATGAACAGACCGCTGTATTTGACAAGGCGTTTTTAGGTATAACCGTAACTGCCAAATGTAATCAGGATTTAAGTATTCGTTCTCAAAGGTCATATAAGATTAGGGGACTTCTTTTGTACAGAACAGAATCTTCTGAGACAACATTTTTACTTAGAGGACTCAAACATATTTGGGATGCTGATGGAACTTGGACTGAATTAGATTTTATACGATGATTGAGTTTGGAAAAATAACAGGCGAGGTTGATAACAACTTAATACAGGTGAAGATGCGCACGGGTGAAAGTCTGTTCGCACCTTTAACCATTATCGGTACGGATGTTTCTATTCCGTCCGAAGACTGGATTACTGCCAACAAGGATAATTTTCTTGCACTTGTAACTTATGAGAAAGATATGTATATTTCCCCAATGATTATTGGGTTCTATCCAGTTAAGGGTGCGGATTCATCTTCGTACAATACTACGGAAAGATTGCTTGCTATGGTTTCCAAGCTTATCGAGCAACTTTTGAGGGCTAAGGTGAACACTCAAATCGGCCCTCAACCTTTTATGCCGGACACTATTCAGGTGTTCAATGACATAAAGAAAGAACTTGATGAGATTAAGAAATTGATTTTACCAGTTAAAATGTAAGAATAAATATGGCATTAGTAAAGAATACACTCCAACAGGAGATATACAAGGGGCTTTACAAGATTTTCATTGACCAGTCCAATAAGGCTACTTCGGGCGATGAAAACGAAAAGCCCGAAGATGTTATTAAGAAGGTTGCAACAGATATGGCTGTGGTTATTTCTGATGCGGTAGATAAGTATATTAAATCGGGTGATATTTCAGTCGGACCAACGAATATAACGGTTACTTCTCCAACGGGTGCTTGTGTTGTTACTCCGGCTACACCGGCAAAAATTCAATAGCTATGAAAGGATTACCTTGCAGATTTTATATTAAGGACGGAAAATTTGCTCTCACTGAGGGTGTGGAAAAGTCGAGGGACAATATATGGTTTTATTGTGTATTCGATAAATTTAGGATATATACATCGGACTTTGGGGCAAATTTCGTATCTTTGGTGCAGAAACCTATTGCGTACCTTATTATGAATAAGACAATCATATTGGGTTCGCTTAAAAAGGGTATGCAGAAGTATGTTCCTAATGTTACTGTAAAAAACATAGACATCGGGTACACTTCTAAGGACAGGAGGAACTATTCAATGATGATTGAGTATAACTCCGTACAAGAGAATAAAACTGAAATACAGGATGTAACATTTGTATAATGACTACAACGAAGGAACAATTATTGCAGTATTTTAGGACTCTGGATGTTTCTACACTTGAAAAGTTGCAGAAATACTCCAAGTTACTAATCATACCAGATGAGGACTTGCTTGTAAATGCAACTATGTCTCAGATGGTAGAAAAGGCTCATAGTCTTGCGGACTCTTTGTTTCCCGAATGGACTGACAGGAGCAAGTCTGACTTCGGAGAATTTTTGGTGGAACTTTTCGCTTTATTTTCCGAAAAGGACTTTTGGTATATCAATGCTTTTGCCAATGAGGGACTTCTTAGAAAGATGCGTTCTTACAGTAATGCTTTTTCTAAGGCTTCTTCTATGGGTTATCAGCCAGTTACTTGCAAGGGTGCTACTTGCAATTTTAATGTTTCCTTTGCGGCTGGTGAGGCTACTCGTTATGAGCGTGGAGATTTGATAGTGGATGTGAACGGTATAAAGTTCACCAATGACGAGGCTTTCGATGTACCTAAGTCGGCTGCTGAGAGTAATCAATTACTACTACTACACGAGGGTACTCACGTTGCGGAAGATGTTACCTATAACGGGTATAACATACTTATTCGCAAGGCTAATATAGACATAGATAGTATTCTTGTAACTATTGACAATGTTATCTATACTCAGGTAAGGAACTTTGGGTATTCGTCTTCGGACAGTACGCATTTTATGGTTTTGCCGGAAGAAGATGGTTCCTGCTCCATTTATTTTGGTAGTAATGGGTTCGGTGTTCAGCCGTCTATCGGAAAGTCTGTTCGTGTGGAATATAGAACTTGTCAGGGTTCTGATGGAAACACTGAGATTGCCCTTGCGGAAATAAACGACAGTCTTTCTGACAGGGAGGCTACGGCTGCATCAATGGTAACGGCTGCTGAGGGTGGTGTGCATGCGGAAACTCTGACTTCAATCAAAGAAAAGACTCCTTTGTATTTCAACACTAAACGTGCGGCTATCAATGAGACCGTTGCCCAAGACATTATAAACAGCTTTTCTTTCGTTCATAAGTCTAAGGTTGTAGTTATAGGTCGTGAGGTTGTTTACAGAATTATTCCTACTTCGGGGTATCTTGAACCTACTTTTGCGGAACTTGCTACCATTGCGGAGGAATTTCATCCGTATATTATGGCTGGCTATGTGGGAGCTTATACGACAAATACCTACAAAAATCTTATGGTTGCGGCAAATCCCTCTGCCACAAAGATTATTTTGGATGTTATTATATTGTCTGGGTACAATGCAGATACCATTGAAAGTTCTCTGAGGCAAATAATGGAGGACATTACCAATCCACTTGTAAGTGCGGAATACGGAGGTTCTTTCATTAAAACCGATACGGATATTCTTATGCGTTCAAGAGTTTCGGGTGTCCAGAGTGTTACGTTCAAAGTTCAAGTGGGTACTCAGGAGCAAATTATGTCGGATGTAACTCTTGGCGAATCGGAAATCTTCCGAAAGATTAACCAAAATAACTTAATAGTAAGAACAAATGTTGTTTAGTACGAGCATACCCGAAAAGTTACAGGAACACCCAAACGTATCGGCGTTTATGAGTGTTTTGGATGCCTTGCAGGATTTCAAGACTGAAATCATTGCAGGGTCTTTCCGTGTTGATAATGCAGCCGTTCTTATGGATAGAAAGTGGCTGCTGAAGAAACTTGATGAGTTTGGAGTTACGGATATGCCATTGGATTATCCTATTCAGATTATGCGACAGTATTTGCTTAATGTAGATACTGTTTGTCGTACTCGTGGAAGTAAAAAGGGAATTGAACTTTATTGTAGCCTTTTGTCCTTTGGGGAAGTTACCGTAGATGACAGTAATTTTTATAAAGACACGGAGTTATTACTGTTGGATTCTACTATACAGGGTTACATAACTGAGGACAACTCTTATGCTAATTTCTTTATTTGTGAGGACAATTCTATTATAGAACCCTCTGTAAGTCTTACTATTACGATAAAGAGCAGGTACTTTAATGGGCAATACCCCAAGGAGGCTATGACAATCAAGTCATATCTTGAAGGTACAATAGGAAAGCAATTGGGGTTTAGTCCAAATAAAGAAGTTATTTTCGAGTATCAACCGAGGGCGGAATTTTATTTTCATAATTTATTAAATCTTTATTTCGTATGAGTAGAATAATGGCTAAGGCATTTGATGCAAGTAAAAAGATTATCCGGAGTGTCTTTAAGGGGTCTCCTAATTTATTTACGACTTCGGATTTGAACAGGCAGGTTGAGGCAATTAAATACCAACTTGACCAAATTGAAGATAGGGTCGGAGTCAGCTCTGATATGAGGATAATTCCCTCTTTAACTTCTGGAACTCTATCGGTATCTTTTAATTACACCTATTTGGAGGCAAAGGGGTGCTCTTTTTTACCGGGTATAAAAACTTTAGAAATAAATCTTACAAGGAGTGCCCCGTTGGCATATCTTTGTCTTACTGCGGATAAGGATGAAGTAACTTATGATAGTGATAGCTCTCATGAATTTTCGGGTGCTGTTTTTGAGGATGGAACTTCGTTTCCGGCAGCGAATCAAATTGTGTACTCAAATGAGGACATAATATTAACGCATGCGTTTTCGAGTGTAGAAAATTTGGTGGCCATATTGGCTGTTATCGAACTTGTTGATGGAAAAGCAGTAGTTTCTAATAATTTTTTGGAGAAAGGGAACTCAGTTTTATTTAAGGATAAACCTATTACTAAGGATTATACCTATGAGGTGGAGAGTATAGACTTTACTATTAACTCTTTTAGGCTTCCGGGTTATTTTAATGTCGCTGTTGGGGATGTTATTGAGTTCTCTATTGTTTCTGGGCATATTGGAAATGACGTTGATGGGTATGACACGGGTCTTACTGCTCAAATATTTATTCGTTCTCTTGTGGAAAATTCTGCTTCTGCATGGGGAGTACTTACAAGACTTAAAACAGGTGGTCCTTCTTTCACGGGATACCAGGTTGTGTTTAATCCGGATAACTTAAATCTTTTAGTTGTTACTGAGGACGCATCGAGGTTTTCAAAAGTGGGTAAGTCGTTTGTTAGGGTATATAAAAATGGGGATTTCTTGTAATTTGGAAATGTAAAAAATAAATTGTATTATTATATGTAATATATAGTATTATACTATGAAAGTACTAAGTAATATTGTAGCAACAGAATCTGAGCTTTCTCGATTAGGTATCTACCTCGGGGTGTTAAAGAATGATTTAACTTTACCCAATCCGGAGTATGCAAAAATAATGAGGTTCGGCAAGGGTCGTTTCTATAAGAAAGTGGACACGCATATCTGTTATCTTAAAAAAGTTGGAGATACTTATGTTGTTCCGAGGTATTATAAGGGTGAACTTGGTAAATATGGCAATGAGGGAAGGGACTTTTCCATTGATTTCAAATTCAAGCTCCGTGATTACCAGCAAAAATTTTGGGACGAAAATTCTCATTGCCTTGACGAGAGTACGGGAATACTTTTTGAGGCAGGTTGTGGTAGCGGTAAAACTATTATGGCTATCTACATATCTGTTTTGCGTGGAAAGCAATCGCTCGTTTTAGTACCTACATATTACCTCGCAAAGCAATGGAAGCAAAGGATTGAAGAATCAACCGATGCAAGTTGTGTCATACTTACAAGTAAAGATACCGAGATACCTACCGACAGGGATTTTACCATTGTTGTTATGGACTTGTTTACTTGTCGGCATCTTCCGAAAGAACTTATTGACAATGTAGGCACAGTAATTCTTGACGAGGCCCATAGAATTGGTGCTGAGATTTACTTGCCCATTCTTGATGAGATTCCTGCCAAATACCGTATAGCTCTTACGGCGACTTTTCGAAGAACTGACGGGGTTCATAAAATACTTGCTTATCATTTTGGGCTTCATCTTAAAATGGAGAGTAGGTTTCCAAGACCTTTTGTTTACGGTGTCAGAACTGGTGTGGGGGTTAAGGGTGTTGTTTCCAAGAATAGGAAGCACACAAATTTTCTGACGTTTTTGGATTCAGTCGGTTATCCTTATCACGAAACGGAAACCGCTATTGAATTTAATCCTACCAAAGAATTACGAGATAAACTTGAAAAGGCATATAAAGTGGGTTCTATGACAAAGACTGCGTATCACGAGGTCGCTTCTTGTCTTTCAAAGGCTTCTGAGATGTCTTATTCGGTCGTTGAGTCGTATCTGGATTCACACTCAGGTCGTAGAAAGACTGCAATTCGTGTTATTCAGGAATGTCTGGATGCAGGTCGTACCGTGCTTTTCCTCTCAAAGCGCAAGGCTACTCTAAAAGCCCTGCATAAGTATTTTGCAAAGTACAAGCCAATGCTTATCGTTTCAGAAACCAATGAGCGCTCTGATGAAGATGAGGTTTACTTGCAGAATACTTGCCCACTTATTTTTGGTGTTACCCAGCTTGCAAAGGAGGGTCTTGATATTGACCGGCTCGATACTCTTATCATACATTTACCGATGAAAGATACTGAACAAGCTATCGGTAGAATTTCAAGGTTATGCGAGGGTAAGAAATTTCCAGTTTGCTTGTATCTGTTAGATGACAGCCCTATAACTTATGCTACTTATAATAACGCTAAGAAATATTTTCGTATAAATGCTGACTTTAAGGGCGAAAGAACTTTGCAGACACTTAAAACTGTTTTGTAAATGGGTGTTTGGAACTTTTTATTTGTGTCCGTATCTTTGTACCAACAAAAATTTAAATCGTATGATACACATTGTAAGAGAAATAATCAAACTATGTATGTTCACAATCTTGTGGGCGTTTCCAGTTTTACTTGCTCGTTGGACGGGGAATAATAATTTCCTTTGGTTTTTTATCCTTAGCGTGATAGTTACGGTGGGGGTGTTCTCTCACTATGAGGACTTGGAGCAAATTGATAACTCTAATTTCAATAACGATGAGCCGAATGAGTGATGAAAGGCGTGTAAGGAGAATACTTCTTACTCGTGCCAAGAAAGGTCGTTTACGTAAGGGTGAAACTGAAAACTACTATGTAGATAACAAGGGTATTGAATATCCGTATAAGTGGGAGGCTAAATTGTCCTCGTTCTTTAATATCGTAGGCGGCTGCTTTAAGAATGGATTTCCCATTGTCGTTCCTAAATTGTGGTATACGGCTTGGGCATTTTATCCATTCTTTTTTGTGCGTAAGAACTTGAAAGTAAAAGACCCAATTCCAGTTCTCAATCACGAGAGAATACACGTAAGGCAACAAAGGGACATTCATCTTACAATAAGTTTACCGCTGATTACTCTATGTGGATTTGCGGAGTTATTTGGATGGTTCAATCCTATTTACTTACTTTGTAGTGTCCCGTTCATTCCTACAATAGTTTATGGAATTGAAATGTTGAGAACTTGGTATAACCTCTATAAATATAATTTAGACCTCCGAAGAAAGGGTTACGCTTGGCGTAGTTGTAAATTTAATTATGTACGTGAGAATACTTGTTTTGAAAGGGAATCAATAAGCCGTGCGCCAAATGCAGACTACTTGTTACACCGAAAATTTTGGGCGGTGTTGGCATATACTGGTTGGAAACGGTTTCAAAATTATGGCATAAATGGAGACAAGTGAATTGAAACCTAAGTTAGTTTTTACGGAGAACTCTCCGCAGGAACAATATGAGGAGTTATATAAACTCGATATGGGGGATGTGTTCAAGATACATTCTGACTACGAAACGGTAATGCAGCGTATCGAAGATTACAAACCGCAGGGTTTGGTGTTTAAGGTGTTTCCCATAAACCCTGGAACATCCTTATTCACTATGTATGGACCCGACCATTGTGTAGTAACGGACAATCGTATGCTATTGTCAAAATAAAAGATTGATAATGAGCGATTTGGAAGTGAAGTTCCTTTTCCGTATCTTTATACTATCAAATTAAAAAATAACCGCTGACCCTCTTACATATATTTATATGTGTGCGTGGGAAAGCAATTTACTAATCATCAAAAAATAATTTATTATGGTAATCGGAAAGATTAAACCGACCGCTACAATCGTAGCACAGTTCGCAGCAGGTGTTGAAATTGAAGCAATTCAGCACGAAGGTAAAATGTATTTGCCCGTAGTTGGTATGGGCGAGTTCTCAACTAAGGAAGAAGCTCCTGCACGTCCAGCTGCTCCTGCAAAGGACGAGAAACCTGCAACCATTTCTGGAAAGTCCTATACTAAGGATGAACTTATGGATATAGACTCTAAGGAACTCGTGAAAATCTGTAAGGAGGAGTTCGGTATCAACCCGGATGACTTTGACGGCAAGAATACCAACAAGAAACTGAGAGACCTCATTCTTAACGCACAGAAAAACGGTGGTGCTAAGAAAGCTGGTGATGTCGAGGATGAGAAACCTGCAAAGGGTGAAGACCCGGATGACGGTGGCGACAATAATGAACTCGCTGACCAAGTAGCCGAAATCCTTGAAGACTTCGATGCAGGTAAAAAGAACAAGAAGAAGGCAATCTCTGCTATCTGTGGTCTTGTGGACGATGCAGATGAGGATGCCGTAACTGAACTCGTCGAAAAATTCGAGGATGATGCGGATGCTGACCTTGACGAAATGGCTGAGGAAATCGCCAAAGTCCTTAATGGAGAAAAAGAGGAGAAATCTGCTCCTAAGAAATCTCCGAAACGCAGTCCTAAGAAAAAGGATGAAGACCTCGTTGCTCCCGAAGACCTTGAAGTAGGAGACCGTGTTTCCGTATGGTGGGATGATGACAATCAGGAATGGTTTGACGGTGAGGTTAAGTCAATCAAGAAAGGCAAGGTAACTATTGCTTATGATGACAACACTGAGGAGGTAATCGACCCGGAAGTACACACAAAGATAAAGAGACTTGCCGAGTAATCCGATTGCCAAAGTAAGTCTGAGAGTCGGAACAGCAATGTTTCGGCTCTCTTTTTATTTACTTAAATGAATAAAGTTATGTCAGCAGCAAAGAGGATAAAAAAGAAATCCTTTGAGGAACTTTCCAATGAGGAAATCGCATTGCGTGGTATTGAATATGCCAATAAGAAAGATGTCATAAAGGAACTTGAAGCGCAATGTAAGGAGTACCGTAAACCTTTGGAGGCGTATATAGATTCTGAGGGTAGGGTACTTGAAGGTGGCAGTAAACTTGCTGTTCTTACTCACGCAGATGTGGAGGTTCATCTTAAAAAGACATTGCGTGTGGGTAAGCAGTTGTTGCCGGAGGCTATTGATGTTCTTCGTGAGAATGGTCTTGATGAGTGTATAGAGGAAATTCCTATTGTCCGTGAAGATGTTATTGAGAGGCTGTACTCTGAGGGTAAAATCTCGGATGGGCTTCTTAAAACAATCTATCAGGATAAGTCCACTTATGCGTTCAGCGTAGGAATCAAAAACCGAATGGGTGATGCGCCAGAGTAAGCATAGTCAGACTATCTTGCGAATTAAGGGAGTGGGTATTGTCGATGTAGTTACTGTAACGGGTCTTGCTCGTATAATAGGAAAGTCAAGAGATACTGTTTTGAGGTATGAAAGGACGGATGTATTTCCTATGGCTCCTATTATGGTTGGTACAAAAAGATACTATCCACTTTCTCTTGCAAGAAGGCTTGTTCCGCTTGTTGCTCGACTTCCGGGTAATAAGAAGCCGGATGCGGAATTGATTGTAGAAATAAACAGATTGTTTAAGGAAGAAAAAAGTAGATTACTATGCCAGCAAAAGCAGGAAAATCAGTAGATAAAAGCTCTGTTGTTTCGGAACTTCGTGAGGGTAGAAACAACATCTATTATGAGAAATCAGTTACCAAGAACTTGGGAAACTACGAAAGTGCAAAAGTAACTGTGGGTGTAACTTTACCAATTCAGCCGACTGATGAAGAAGTTGCTCTGATAAAGAAAACTTTGGAAATCGGGGATGAAATAGTTACTAAGGAATTGGAAATTCAGTTGAAGGAATTGATAGACGATAAGTAATATGAATGTTCTTCTAAGGTTACGAAAGGATATGCCGATAACGGGCCTTGTTCCGTTTAAGTATCTGCTCTATGCGGCGATGTTGTCGGATGTAGTTCCTTTTACTCCGGATGATGAAGACATTAAATATGGTATCTTTTCTGAGACTGAACAAGAGTTGTATGACTACTATCCAGATTGGGACAGTGCTGATGATAGGAGAAACGAGGTTCTTAAGGCACTGAATGACCTTGCGGATGAGGGTTTGGTTTGGTTTGACGAGGATAGTCGTATTTATTTGGGTGAGTATCGGGGTAAGAAGTTCTTTCCGTTTGAAATCAAGAACTCCTTGTTTGACGAGGCCAACAAACTGTTGGAAACGGAACTCAAAAAGTACGGTAAGTCCAAGTCGGCTAAGGATAAATCTCGTGCAAGGTATATCCGTGAGCAGATTGACCGGCTTCTTGACAAGGGAGTTGAGAATATGTCTCCGGGTGAGTTTACCGAGCTTCACGGTTATCTTTATGAGGTATATACGGGAGGCGAGGTGTATATCATTCGTGGAAAGACGGAGCATTTTCAGACGAACAATATGCTCAAAGCATACGATAAGTTTACGGTGTTCTCTCTTATAGTTGAGGCTACTCTAAGGTATGACAATTATCGTAAAAGGGGAATACCCACACTTACAAATGTGGCGTGTATGAAGGATGATGTGTTCCGTGCATTGACCAAGACGGATAGTGGTTCAAAGGACTATATGCGAGATATGACAAGTTCTATTAGTGAAGACTCTGAATTTTGATTATGGATGCAAAAACAAAAGAATATTATCTTTATTGTGGTATAAAAACTGGGTGGCACGAAAAGTCGCTTGATGATTTTACCAATGATGAAGAAGCATTGTCAGCGGTAAGGAAGTATCTAAAAAATTCCAGAGACGCAGCTAAGAAGGGTCTTGGTCTTTATCTTTGGGGTTCAAACGGTACTGGGAAAAGCCACTTGATGAATTGCTCTTTCAAAGAGTTGATTTCAAAAGGGAATAAAGTCCGTATTTATTCAATGGATGAGATTGTGGATAAGTTCACATCTTCTTGGTATTCTGATGAGGATAAAAAGGAACTTGACAATGTTTTGCGGAACATTGATTTTCTTGGAATTGACGAGTTTGGTAAGAATGTTGATAAGGACGGCAATCCAGTTTATCTTCCGGATTTAGTTAAAAGGGTTATGGAATCGGTAATACGTTTCCGTGTGCAGATGAACAGACCTATTTGGTTTGCGTCTAATACAGACCCTAAGTTTGTAAAGGACGTATTTTCCGAAGATATTGCTTCTTTATTACGAGAAGCGGTAGTTCCACTCTGTGTAAGGGGTGAGGATTTTCGTAGAGAAATACAACGAAGAAATAAACGCAAGTTTCTATGACAGCGGGAGAGGAATTATTTGTAGCTTGTCTGAAAAGGAAAGACCACAAGGTACTTTCCGTTGTTCAGCGTAAGTGGCTTGACGGTGTAGAAGTCCGGCAATATAAGTTCGTTATGGATTACTATCGTGAGCACGGAGAAATGGTCGGGGTAAAGACTTTCTGTGAGAAGTTTAAGTTGGATGCTGATGAAGTGGATTCTCGTCCGGCGTTCTATCTTAATGCCCTCAAAGAAAGGTTTATCTTTGCCACTATGTCGGATAACATTCCTAAGATACTTCGTGGGATAAAGGATGACCCTCGTGAGAAACTTTATGAGTTGCAAAGTCTGATTGCCACTCTTGCAGTAGATGCGGTTGAAAGTAAGGACGTACTTTACTCCGATGATACAGAATCCCGAATTAAGGACTATGAGGAAAGGATGAAATCTCTCGGTGTAACTTATTTAAGTATGGGATGTGAGGATATGGACAAAGTATTCTACGGTTATCGTAAGCAAGACTTAATTACTATTGGTGGTAAGGCTGGTCAAGGTAAATCGTGGTTGCTTGTGTATCTTACATTCTTACTTGAACGGGTTCTTCAAGAGAAGGAATCTTTGACCGGCGAAACTTACGGGGACATTTTGTTCATCACTAATGAAATGGGTGAGGAGGAAATAAAGGAACGACTGGACTGCATAAAGTTCAGGTTGCCTTACGAGAGTTTCTTGAAAGGAACTTTGACCGAGCGTGAAAAAGGACGATACTATCGTGGACTTGAAAGTCTGAAAAAGAGCCGTTCAAAAATAAGGATTGTGTACAGTTGTCAGACCATAGATGAGTTATCCACATATATGGGACTGTATCAGCCGTCCGCAGTCTTTATTGACGGTTCATATCTTATGGAAGGAAAAATGCAAGAGGGTTGGGAGAAAATTGTGTATATCACAAGAAATCTCAAACGCATTGCAAAGAGTTTTAAGACACCAATCATAAATACCACACAGTTGAAACGTGGGTCAAATAAGTCGGGTTCAAAATTCGCTCTTGACGGACAGGATGATTTTGCATATTCAAGTTCTTATGCGCAGGACTCCGATATTGCAATCAGAATGTTTCAGGATGCGGATATGAAATTCCACGATTTGATTGGATGTGAAGTTGTGAAAGGTAGGCGTGTGGTTGGTGGAACAACTCTTATTTTCCAGAATGATTTGAGTAATATGTTACATTCGATAACACTACCTGCTGATGAGACAAGAGAGCCGGAGAGAAAGGACGATTTCTAATTTCATTGAAGTTAATGGAATTGGCACTGTCGCAACCAAACGGGGTTATCGTGATGTATTCGTGTATGGGTATTTCACAAAATGGGGCAAATGGTCTTTCATTGTTCATCAGGATGTGAGAAATCCAAAACTGGTTACTGTTAGCGAAGCTTCTACGGGTTATCGTTTGAGGGATGAGAACTATCATTCAGTTGAAGATGCATTGCATTTTGCCCTTCCTTTCATTGAGGGGAAACATCATTACTTTGCAACTTCTGTGGGTGATGTGTTGGTAAGAACTCAGACTAATCTGTTGAAACGGAACACTACCAATCTTCAAACATTGGCAATAAACACTACATTATGGTTATAGAAAAATTGATTAAAATAGGCGGCAAATATGAGTTTCCACAATTTTGTTACGGTTACAAAGGACATTACCGTTATGCTATGAATCATCTGAGAGTATTTCATTCGGAGTATGAGTATTGGTATGACGGAAGATTGTTTTTGATTGGTGGGTTTTCTGCCAATGACCTTGTTATGGTTGATGTGGAAACAGGTTCGCAGGCAGTAACTCAGCAAGATTTTCAAGGGAAACCTAATGTTAGGATGCTCATTGAAAAATTCAAGGATAAAGTAAAACATTCGGGTAAAACAATTCACGAAGTAGTACGAGATTTTAAGAGTAACAATTTAGATTTAGAGTTATGGTTAATAAATTCATTGAGTATTTGATTTGGGCAATTTTTATTGCCATTGTACTGGGAGTGTTGTGGTTAGTAATTGAGCCTATCATTTGGTGGACTCAATACTCCGAGATACGTTTGTGTGTTCGGTTATTTTTGCTTATGTTTGCAGTAAGTACATTTGCAACACTCAGACTTTATAACAGCATCGTGCAGAATACGAGGTTCTCAATAAAATTGAGGGAGGTATTTAATAAGTTTGCAGGTGTTGTTCCGGGTCTTGAACGTGCTATGAAGAATCTGAACAGTTCTTTGGGCAATGTGAAAGCCTCTACGGACTCTCTTAAAAAAGAGTTGTCCGACAATACGGATAAAGTTGAAAAACTTACGGATAAAATAAACAGATTAAGTAACATTAAAAATTAAAGCTATGTTGAAGTACAAAGTAAACGTGTGTGGATGTGTTTGTGATACAGACACGGATTTCAAGTGTGGTTTCGATATTGCCGTTGAGAACGGCGGTTCGGTAGGAAGTGTTGGCAAGTCCATTCAGGATGCCATTGACGGAATGAAAGGAAAGGGACATCCTATCAAGAAACAAGAAGTCGAAGACCCTGTCAATAAGGAATAACACAAAACCCAGAGACCCTCCGTAGGAGGGTTTCTTTTTTATTATGCCAAGAAAGAAATCTTCTGGAAAAAGTCTATTGGAGATATTCTCGGACTTTTCTCCGCAGTTAATGAGTAATGGTCAGATACGAATGGAGTGTCCGTTCCGTGATAATCACGAGGATGGTAGCGGTAAGATGTCATTCTTTGTGTCACCAGATATAAATGCTTATCATTGCTTTGCAGGTGAAACAAGAGTACCTACAAGTGAAGGAACTTTTCTGATTAAGGATTTGTGTGGAAAATCTGCAAGAGTTCTTTCATTTAATGGGGAGTTTGTTTCTGCGAAGTTTAAGTCTTTTGGAAAACAACAATTATGGGAATTGCGTTTAACCAGAGATGGTGTTGAAAAGATTCTACGAACTACCTCGGGTCATAGGTGGTATATTTATGGAATTAAAGGCACAACTATAACTGAGAATCTTAAAGTCGGTCAGTATTTGCAGACGGTGGATTTTTCACACTGTATGGAGTACAATCAATCTCTAAGGGGAATAAGGCATGGAATCATATTTGGTGATGGAACTCTTGATACTGGGAGAAGAAAAGTAAAATCTCTTGTGCATCTTCATGGGGTTAAAATGGAGTTAGCTTCCTTTTTTTCGGAAAAGGAGATAAGGGGTTTACGATGTCGTAAAACCGGAGAACCTTTTATTAGGGTTTATCACGTTAAGAGGGGTACTAAATTTAAGGAGTTGCCTCCCTTAAATGCTAAACTTTCATATATTAGGGGATTCTTAGCCGGATATGTCGCTACCGATGGATGCTTTACTAAGCAAGGTCTTTTACTTTTGGCATCTTCCAAGTATGAGGACATGGATTTTTGTAAACAGGCGTTTTATCGTTTGGGCATTAGTACAGGAACAATTCACTATCAAATGAGAAAAGGGTATGGTTCAACGGACACACCTTTGTATTTTCTTATGGTAAAGACAACGAATTTGGATTCTTCGTTCTTTATACGAGAAGACCAAAGAAATCGTTTTCTTTCATACCATAAAAAATATGAGCGTAATCGTTGGAGGATTGTGTCTGTTCAAAAAACGGACATTGTGGAGGAGGTGTATTGTGCGGAAGTTCCGAAGTACCACTCTTTCGCCTTAGAGGATAACATTCTTACGGGAAATTGTTTTAGTTGTCATTCTCACGGGAACTTGGTAAGGTTACTCACAACAAAATTCGGGGTAAATTATTTTGAGGCTATGTCTATGGTAAGACTTACCGAGTACAAGCCGGAGAAAAAGGAATTTGACCTTGATGTTATGTGGGATATGAACAGGCCACCAAAGGAATTTCTTGACAGGGGGTACACCAAGGATTGTCTAAAACATTTTCGTGTGGGAATGACCGACAAGGATTCAATTCTTATTCCCTATTATAGGAATTTTAGTTCTCCGATTGATTTGATAGGGTATCAGGAACGGTGGTATAGTCCCGATAGGCGTGTAAAAAACAGCAAGGGATTTGAGAAAAAATCATACCTCTATAATCTGGACCATTCTTATGATTATGTAATTCTTGTAGAAGGGCAGTCTGATGTATGGAGAGTGTGGCAGCATGGATATAATGTATGCGCCTTAATGGGGTCATACATAAGTGATGAGCAAGTTAAGATGCTTTCCAAATTCAAGACCGTATATCTTGCATTGGATAATGATGAGGCTGGTAGGAGAGGAACTGAAATTGCGTATCATTTATTGAAGAATCATTGTACCGTACTCTTAATTCCGTATGAAACGAAAGACCCCGGCGAATGTAAATCTAAGAAAAGTTGGGACGATGCGTTCAAAGGAAGTACGGATTATGTCGTTTACTCTATGGAAATGTATATGGGGTGGGACGGTTATCTTGATATGCGGGATGAAGTAATTGCAGAACTTAAAAGGAGAGTATTATGAGAGCTATATTAGGAAGAACAAATTGCCCGGATTCTTCATATATACTTGTGTTGCGAGGGCTTAACCATTTAGCAATAAAATATTTTCATTATCACGTAAAGAAATACCCTACTTGGGGTTGTCTTGTATTCCCGGATGAAGGAGAGATACTATCATCACCGGAAAGTATTGTGGCCAGTCCTATTCATAGGGTATTTGTGGATGAGGGGTATGTGTTTGTTTCAGATGGTACACTAATTACGTGGGTAAAGAAGGTTTTTCCGCCCTTTTCTGAGGACGAAATGGAATCTTCTTGTGATATGGGTAAGCCGGGTTCAGACCATACGGCAATTTCCATTGTTGGAGAAAGGATTAGAAGAATCAGTTCTGACAGTGTAATACCTGCTATGGAGCTTGCCCGACTTTCATCTGTTTTTAGGGATAAGCGTTTTATAGACGAAGGAGTTCGTAGGTGTAAGGAGGAAATGTTCCGAAAAATTTTGGACTCACCAGAATTTTGGGATGTTGATTTATCTACGGATGAATGTACGGGTGATATGCGAATATCTGTAAGGATTGATGTTGGAATATCCGAAAAGTACCCTAAAAAGGGACTTCTTATGGATGCTATAAAAGGGAGTTCTGATGCTATCAAGGCTTTAGGCAAGGCAATAGGAGATGGTAGAATAAGGTAATTTACTCGTTAAATAGTCTTACGGGTGAAAATAAAGACTTTATATTGTGATTTGGAAAGTATATTCTTTATATGTATATTTATAGTATGAGTGAGGGACAAGTGTTCCCATTTTTTGCCAATGCAATGGCGTTTATTAACAATTTAATTTTAGGTATTTATGCCAAGAACAAGTGATGAGCGTCCAAGAAGACGCAGAAGCGAGGAAGTTGAAGAAACTCGCGGTTCAAGAAGAACCGAGCGTAAAACGCAAGGTTGGGGTGCAGTAGCAAAACGACAAGCTGACATTGCTGAAAAGCGTGAGGCTGCTGAAAATTCGGTAAGGGACTTTTGGTTGAAGCCAGATGAAACGGCGACAATCCAGTTCTTGCAGGATGAGCCGTATTGTTTTGATGCGCACCAAGTGAAGGACAAGAAGGGTAACTGGGCAATCGTTCCGTGCCAGTTGAACACAGGAAGACATTGTGTGCTTTGCTCTGACGGAGTGAAACAGACTTGGAGAGCCGCGTTCAAAATCCTTGATTATCGTGGTTCGTGGGACAAGGACAAAAAGAAGTTCAAGTACGACAAGCCGACAGAAAAAATCTGGAAAGTCGGTTCTACAATCGCACAGCAGTTGAAGCAAATCGTTGATAAGAAAGGCAAGGATTTGACTGAAATGGTGTTCGAGGTAACACGTTCCGGCAGCGGTAAGGATTCATCTTACAACTTTGAGCAGGCGTTTGACGATGATGACCGCAAGATGAAGCCTATGGATTGGGATGAACAAACTCCGTCCGCTGAGGAACTTTGTCAGCCGCCTACTGAGGATGAAATTGACGAAAGAGGTTACACCGATGAGACTGATTAGTTAATAAACGGAGAAGTAGGGTGTTGTAGGAATATGGCACTCTACTTCTCATTTACCGAAAGTATATGCAAGAAATAAAAGTTTATAAGGGTTGTGTTCATCTGTTGGAGAGTGCCGAAGAAGCGTCTGCGTGGTTAAAGGAGCGTGAAGATGGTTCAATGGTAACATTCGACTGGGAAACAACGGGACTTGAATATGATGCAATACCTTTGGGTCTTTCATTACATCAGAGGGGAGTTTCTCCGTGTTTTATTCCAGTGGACTACTTTTTTGACAAAGGTATTCCTATGGAAGTTCTTGCTGATATTTGTAACCGAGAGTTCAAGAGGTTAAGGTTGATAGCTCATAACGCAAAGTACGATAGTATGATAAATGTTATGAATGGAATCAAGGATGAGAACTGCAACATTATTGCGGACACTCTCATTATGATACACCTATATGACCCATCTTTGGATAAGCAACTTGAAAAACGGGTAAAGGCTGATTTCGGTTATGAAAAACCCACTTTTGAAAAGATAAGTGGTAAGAAGTGGAACAAAATAAACTGGGCGAAAGACGGCAATGAGTTGTTACCTTTGCTTGCAGGATATGCGGGTGAAGATACTTATTGGGAAACTCAAATGTACTATAAGTACAAACCTTTGTTGGATGAGGATGCTTGGAGGGTTCTTCATAAGATTGAGATGCCACTTATCAAAATTCTTCGGGATGCGAAAATTCGTGGTGTCAAGATTGATGTCGGTCTGTTGGAGGATATGAGAGTTGAGGCTGAAAGAAAACTTGTAGAGTACAAGGAGAACATCTATGAAGCCGCAGGTTGTGTGTTCAATCTTAATTCCAATCCTCAGAAGCAGAAAGTGTTTTTTGAGAAGTTGAAACTTCCAGTTATTTCGAGAACAAGGTCTGGCGCACCAAGTACGGATGCAAAGTCTGCTCAGGAATGGGCTGAAATGGGCTATCCTATCGGTGAGGCTCTTGTCGCTTATTCTGAATTGCAGAAATTGATGTCCGGGTATCTTATTCCAATTCCAGAGTTGTTGGACGATGATTGTGTACTTCGTGGGGATTTGAATAGTTGTGGAACAAAAACTGGTAGAATGTCAAGTTCAAATCCGAACTTGCAGAATCAGCCGAATAATCACGACTTTCCCATAAGATGCGCATTTGTTCCAAGACCCGGATATGTGTTTGTCAATTATGACTATTCACAGTTGGAATTGCGTGTAATGGCTCACATGAGCAAGGATGCAAAGTTTATGGACATTTTTCTGCACGGTAGAGACCCACACGGAGAAGTTGCGAAAGCGTGTGGTATTACTCGTAAGCAGGCAAAGGTTATGAACTTTGGTGTCTTATATGGAATGGGACCCGATAAGTATGAGAGAACATTCAATGTATCGAGGGAAAGAGCCTTGCAGATGATTGATGACTATCATAATACTTATGAGGGTTTTGCGAAATGGAAAACGGCAACTGAAAATTACGCTAAAAAGCACGGGTATGTGAAGAATCTGTTTGGCAGGGTAAGGAGGTTTACCGAAACCACTAAAAATCCGTTTGAAGGAATCGACAAGAGAAAGTTCTTTGGAGAATTGCGTCAGGCGGTAAATACGATTATTCAGGGTACTGGTGCGGATATTGTGAAACTTGCAACTGTGGCTATGTGTAAGAAGTTTGAGGAATTGAATTTGGATGCACATTTCTTATTGCAGGTTCACGATGAGGTTCTCATTGAAGCTCGTATCGACCAGATGCGTGAGATTGAACGTGTGGTTATTGACTGTATGGAAAACACGGTTAAACTGGATGTTCCTTTGATTGCTGATGGTAAGATACTTGCTAATTGGGGCGAGATGAAAGACGATAGTGTGGTGTCGTTACCAGACAGGTTTGATTATTCATTATACGCTTCATTATGCAGTTAAGGGGAACTGAGGTTAAGGAACTTCCAAACAAGGAGGTTCTTTACCTCAAAAAGTGGCAGTCAAATGGATTTTATCCGTTGGAAAAAGCCGTAAGAGTCGGTGATAAATGGCACGTTTATAATAGCAAAATAAATGGATGGTATCGGAGTTTTCTTACTTATACGGACATTGCATTTTTATATAAGCTACATAATAACTACTATTTAGTTACGGATTTTCCAATGCACAATGAGGGTGAATTTAATTTTGAGTAGATATGGCAAAGAAATCAGAATTGTCAAGCCTCAATGCTGTTTTATCCAAGTTCAATGATACTATGGGTGAGGGTGTTGTTCATACGGCATCCGTACTTCCTAACTGTCGAAAGGTAAAGAGTTCTATACCGGCATACAACTATGTGACGTGTGGAGGATTTCCTATTGGAAGGGTTATTGAACATTATGGTGAGAACGGTTCATTAAAGAGTTATACGGCATACGATGCAATAGCGCAGTTCCAACATTACGATTGGGCAAATCACGAACAGGGTGCTTTCAAGAGTTTTACTTATTCCGGCACTGGTGATTTGCGTGAATTGGAAAGTTATGAATTGCGGAAAGGGTACAAACCTAAGAAAGACCCTATTGCAAGACGTGTTGCTCTTGTGGATATTGAGGCTACATATACTCCCGATTGGGGAGCAAAATTCGGAATTGATAACGAGGGTCTAATTCTTATCAGACCTACTTTTCTTACGCAATGCGTGGATATTGTTCAGGCGTTGTTATCAGATGAGGCGATAAGTCTTATCGTGTTCGATAGTCTTTCGGCAGTCGGTACGGATGATGAGATTGACAAGTCTATGGAAGACCAACAAATGGCATCCGGCGCACGTTTTTGGAACAAGGCGTGCCGTAAATTTCAGGCTGCTATGAATGGGAATCCACATAAGGAGGCAACTCTTTTGGTTATCAATTCTGCGTATCAGAAAACGGGTATCGCTTATGGAGACCCAGAAGTTATCCGAAACGGTGAACAGCTGAAGCGTACAAAATCACTTTCTGTAAAGTTCAAGGCGTTGAAGAAAATCAACGGTAAGACTGACGAGGGTGACATTGTTGTCGGCAGGAACATAGCGATTGAATGTGTGAAGAATAAGTGTGGCGTAAATGGTCGCTCGGCTAATTTCTTTTATGCGTTTGTGAACTATGGTAGTGTTAAGGCATACCATACAGATTCCGCAGGGCAGATAGTTGATTTGGGGATGCGGTTCGGTCTTGTTGAGCGTAAGGGTGCTTGGTACTCTTATGATGATGTGAGAGTGAGTGGTATGGATAATTTCGTTGAGGAACTTGTCGGAAGCGGTAAAATCCAAGAGTTGGAAAACGATGTGTATGACGAAATGGAAAACGAAGTAGAATAATATGGCAACGAGGAAAATTGAAGTAAACGAGGATGACTTGAAGAAAGTCATTCTTATACTTAAATTAAGTAAGCAGTATTTGCAGATTCCGAATGATAATTTGGCTCTGTATAATATGTGGAGAGTGTCAGGAAAACTTGCCGATAAGTTGATGAGAAAGGCTGAATTGGTTATGGTAACTAATAAGGGCCGCACTACTCTTAAACCTATCGGAGAAGTTACTTCTGAGGTGGCTGACAAGAATCCTCCTGCTGAGGAAAACCCTGTGGAAGCGGTAAAATCCGAAGAAACTTCTGAGATACCAGTTGAGAAACCTGCTGATAAAGTTCCGAGATGCCGTAAACGCAAGAAGTGAAAACTGAGACCCCAATGATTTTAAGATTGTTGGGGTTTCATAATTTATATGACTATGGATGTTTCAATATTGGTTACTCTTATCGAGACAACTATTCCTTTCGGAGTTACATTTAATCAATGGGGAGTTGCTCAAAGAGGGTATAGGCACGAATTTAAGTTTCATAGGCTATCCGTTACGTTTGATGTTTGTGCCTTAAATGGACTTTGGGGAGGTGATGTTGATATTATCACTAATACTTGGGGAAGCTGCGGACCGATAACAAGGGAGGATTTCAAGTTCTGTTCCTTTGAGGAGTGTGTCACTTATTTATGGGAAAGTGCTTACGAAAGGATTTCTCGTAATAAGGAAGGAATCACTATGGAGTTTCTGCATTTCAAAGTGGCTATGAACAAATGGCTTGTTTCTTCTTCGGAGGAGAAGCTCAATGTATTTAAGGAGGTTGATTTTTATGGCTCGTAGAAAATTTGGGTATATGAACGCTATGTTCCGTGAGAAAACTACACGGGAACGTTCAGGAAAACAAGAAAGTCGCATTGCAAAGCAACTCAATGGGCATACCACTATAAATTCCGGCGCAACATTCGGTCAGAATGATGTGGTTACTGACTTTTGTGAAGTAGAGGCTAAAACAACAGGAAAAGAATCTTTCTCTTTGAAGTTATCTGATTGGAGATTACTTCGTAAAAAATGTGCGGGTAATAAGATTCCTATATTCATAGTGGACTTTGAACAAAGTAAAGACACCCTTGCCGTACTTACTTATGAGGACTTACAATTCCTTATAAGTCAGGCAAATAGCGAAAAATAGTGATTTTGGACTTTCATTATTTATCCGTATATTTGTTATATGAAAAATCAAAAAACATCATATAAACCGACACGAATAACTGATGGCTATCAAATGAAGAAACATCTTCACGGAGGTTTTAAGATAGTTGAGTATTCTCATTTCAGTGATGAGAACTTTATTCGGAAAAGGGTGCTGTTTAAGCATCTTACATTGTCGGATGCCGAAGATAAGTTATATCGTTTAGAAAGCAAATTAAATAAGTAACAATCAAAAAATCCCACAAAATGGCAGAATTTTATTTTTTCAAAACAATGGCTGATAAAGGTCGTAACCGATTGAGACCATTAGCCGGACAAACGTTGGACGGTTCAAAAGTGGACCAGACATTGAATGTTCAGTCTGATAAAACTATCAGAACTATGTACCCGATAGGAACTACTTTCGGTTCATACGAGCTTATGCTGTGTTCGGGTTATTATCAATCGGGTAGTATATTCCCTCTTGGTTTGAGGGATGATGAATATAAGAGTCCTACGCATAGACCGTCTGAGGCTATGCAACGTGCTTATGAAAGGTACATTGGTGCTACGGGTTCTGATGCAGGGGAGTTCCGTGATGAGGAAGACGAGGGCTTTGCTGATAAGGAATCTTTGCTCGCCAAAATGAAAAAGAATACGGGGTTCAAAGTTCCCGATATAAAGAAAGACGGTTTCTATGTGGACCCAGATAATTGGTATCTGCTATTGCGCAATATCAATAATCAGATAAACACAATGCTTATTGGGCCTACTGGTGGTGGAAAAACTGAATTGGTTATGCTGGCTTGTGAGAAGTTGGGACTTCCTTGCCACGTTTACGATATGGGTTCAATGTATGACCCAGTTGCAGGGTTGCTTGGGGTACATCGCTTGCAGGAGGGTGGAGTTTCCACTTTTGACTATGCAAAGTTTACACAGGATATTTCAGAGCCGGGTGTAGTGCTGTTGGACGAGTTGAGCCGTGCGCCAGTTACCACTAATAATATATTGTTTCCTTGCTTGGATAGTCGGCGTACACTTCCAGTGGAAATTGCAGGAGGGGATGATTTGCGTTCCATTAAAGTACACGAGGATTGTTGTTTTATTGCTACGGCGAATGTCGGTGCTGAATATACTGGCACAATGAGTATGGATAGGGCATTGGTAGGTCGTTTTTTCCCATTGGAACTTGATTATATGCCGAGAGATAAGGAGGAACAAGTTCTTATGAAACGGTGTAGGGTATCTGCATCGGCTGCAAAACATATTGTGTCTGTGGCGAACAATGTTCGTTCTCTGTATAGAAAACAGGAGTTGTCGTGTTCACTTTCAACACGAGAAACACTTATGGCTGCGGCTCTTGTCGCTGACGGTTGGACTCCATTGAGGGCTATGGAACTTGTGTTCTTGCCTTTGTTTGAAGGAACTAAGGCTGAGGGTGAACGAGGAATAATCGCCAAATCTTTAATGGTAAGATAATATGAGTTATAGTAAGCAGTTTCCTATTCAGGAAAAGAAAAATCAACCGAAACCAACTACGGGTAGGTTGTGGTACAATGGAAATATCATACTTGCAGATAAGTCATTTGCAATTCTTCAACACGAGAAAAAGAAACTAATTGCTATGGGTTATCGTAAGGAAATGTTTAAGATTACATATTGATATGGCAAAAGTTGATAAATCAGTAGAACTTACAGATACAGTCATTGATGAACTTTTGGATGACTGGTTTGAAAGGGACGGTGAGACCTTTTTGAAAATTCGTAAAAAGGGTAGAATCGGTTGGGAGAAAACTCTTGAAGATGGAGAAGCATATTCCGCTTATCTGTTGGAAGCACCTACACAAGAGGACTTGATTAAGCGTGCATACACATTGGCTAAGGAAATGATTGTAGTTATGGACCCACCTTTCAAGGTCAATGTAAAAATAACTACGGGAACTGGAAGCAGTTTCACGGATAGTAGGACTGTATGTGTGAATACGGCTATGTTTGATGACCCGGAATTGTCCGTTGGGGAAAAGTTGGACACCTTTTTGGGAACTGCCATACACGAAGGTTGCCATTTGCTTTACACTGATTTTAAGGAGATGACCAAGATTACTAAAAGGGTAATTCATCACATATTTAATATTCTTGAAGATGAGAGAATTGAGGAATTGTGCGGTGAGAATAAACCGGGTCTTGCCAATTTCTTGGAGAAAAGCAAATACTATTATTTCGACCAATACTATTTGGACTATGTAGTTCCAAAGGAAAAAGACGGAAAATTAACTCCGTTTGATAGAATAATGAACTGCTTTCTTCACATTATTAGATACCCTAAATACCTTAAAGAGGAAGAAGTCGTTGAGTTTGGACATTATCTTATTGAGGTAAAGAAAGTGGTTGTTCCTTATCCGATAACTACCGCAGATACGGTAAAGACCGCTTATAGGGTGTATGATATTATCAAGGAGTTTTATGAGGATGTGGAACGTGAACGTGCTGAAAGTGAGGGTACGGGTGAAACTGAAAGTGGGATTCTTGAAAAGGCATTGAAGAAACTTCTCGAAGATGCTGAAAGTGCTGAGGGTGCTTTGGATAAAGTTGCAGGAAAACCTGTGTCCGTTCCGGCATCAGAAGGTGGAAGCGGTGGATTAAAGGGGACTGACCTCGCAGGAGAAGTCGCCAAAGACGGAGAGTTGCTTGGTGAGGTTTGTGAGGGTAAGGTTGAGCTTGGTTCTTCTGAGGATTCTTTCTTCTCTAAGATGCCAGATGACCAAAGAGTATATATGGAGTCGTTGGGCAGAGTAAGGCAATATATTCCTGCAATCTCTAAAATTATGAAAGGGCATTGCAAGGAGTATAAACTTATCCACCGTTCAATGAGAAGTGGAGTTCTTGATACAAACAAATTGGCTGAGGCTTTTCAGGGAGTTCCCACAGTTTATCTTCGTGAGGGCGAAGTGAAAACGGACAAGGTTGCCGTGTGCGTACTTATTGACGAAAGTGGTTCGATGGGTGGAGATAGGATAAGGGCTGCAAGAGATACTGCAATTCTGATAAACGAGGCTATCGGGCAAGTTCCTAATGTGGAGTTATTCATATATGGACATTCGGGTGATATGAAAAGGAGCTGTTCTACGGAAATGTATGTTTACCGTGAGAAAGGTTATGTTCCAAAATTCTCATTGGGTTCTGTTTGTGCGAGGTCTCAAAATAGAGACGGTATTGCAATTCTTGAAACTGCAAAGCGGGTAAGAAAACAAACCAAGAATCCAGTATTGTTCTTCATACTTTCAGATGGTGCGCCTTGTGCGGGTGCATACGGCGGAGAAAGTGCGATGCGGCACGTTAAGGATTGCGTAACTAAGGCTGAACATCTTGGGTTCTATGTTATTCAGGTATGTATAAATCATAGTTACGACCCCGGAAAGATGTTCAGGAATTATGTGGTGATGGAAAATATGAGTACGCTTGCGGTTGAATTGGGTAAGGCTATAAAGAAGGCGACAATGACTGCGGCAAAAGTAAGTATAGTGTGATTTGGTGGATTAAAAACATTGTCTTATATTTGAACTGCTGATGAATTAAAACGTAACCACAAAGGCGGTTCGGGGAGGGGTTGTGGGATTCCCCTCCTAATTTGGGCGTATGGGTGAGTGGTTTAGCCAACGGTCTGCAAAACCGTGTACGGCGGTTCAATTCCGCTTGCGCCCTCAATAGGTTCCGTAGCTCAACTGGATAGAGCAACAGCCTTCTAAGCTGTAGGTTTTGGGTTCGATTCCCAACGGAATCACAAATTGATAATAGTAGTTATTCTTAAAACGATAAGAAAATGGAATTAAGTCAAACTAAAATTTGCACAAAGTGTGGTAAGGAACTTCCCCTTGAAATGTTTGGAAAGGGAAACGGTAAAGACGGTAGGCGTTCTTGGTGTAAAAGCTGTATGAACGAAGCCACACGAGAGTACATTAAAAGAAAAAAAATCAGTAAGGGTGGTATTCCAAATCCGGCTTTGGCTGAGTTTACTCCCCAAGAGCTTATATCTGAGTTACGAGCGAGAGGATATGAGGGAAATCTAACTTTTACTGAGGTTAAAGTACATAAGATTAAAGTATGAGTGAAAGACGTAAATCTAATTTAGGAAGAATACTTCGTGGAATTTCTGAAAAGGAAACTACCGACAAAGTTTCAGTAGTGGATGCAATAAACAAGGCTTGTGCAGGAGGTGTTACTTCCGCAGGAGCTTTTTCTGTTATTGGTATAAAGAGACAGCTGAAAAATCTTCTTCATTTGTTGGAGGCGGATGATTTTGACAGGGACACTTTCTTTTCGGAGTTCAATACATTGTATTCTCTTGTGATGGCTCCCGACAAACGGGCAAAGGGAGTATTTCATCCCTCGCAGTTACTTGACGGGTGTATGAGACAAATGACTTATGACCTTATGAAAATTGCTCCGACTGATAGGGTAACAAGACCAATCGGTGCGGAACTTCAAAGGACATTCGATGTAGGAACTTGGTATCATATTTATATGCAGTGTATATTGTATAGGATAGGGTTGCTTGAACAAGCCGAAGTTCCAGTTATCAATAAGGAGAAATTTCTTAATGGAAAGGCTGATGGAGTTTTCAAAAAGGAGGTTTTCGGTGAGAAAGTAGTTCTTGAAATAAAGACTATGAATAACTGGAACTTTACTAAGGCAGTATTCAAACCATTTAAGAAACACGAGTTTCAAGCCTCTCTTTATGCTCGTGAATTGGGTGCAAAGAAAGTTCTCTATCTTTATATCAATAAGGACACTTCTGAGATACGGGAGTTTCTTATGCCTATCAATGAGGAGCAGCTTGCTATTGCCGATAAGAAAATGGAAACTATAATCGGACACGTTAAGGACGGGACTATACCAACAAAAACTTGCTCGGATAAGTTCTGCGATAATGCTTTGGCGTGTCCTTTCGCTTCACTTTGTTTTAAACTATAGTATATGGAATCATCATCATTGGATATTCAGATAGGAGGAAATCACTATAAGGGTTTGGCTTATCAGCCAGTGCAATTCTCCGTAGATATGCGTTTGAATTTTATTCAAGGTAACATAGTAAAATACGTTTCTCGTTACAAGAATAAGAATGGTAATGAGGACTTGAAAAAGGTTATGCACTATGCCCTACTTGGCGTAGAGTTAAATCCAGAGAACTTTTGTCCCTATGATAGAGTAAATGGCAAAGTTGAGGAGTTTGTTCAAAAGAACATTCTTGATAATTCTGTGGGAGAAATAGTAATGGCTGCTTGCTATCAGGATTGGGCAAAAATTGCTGCCGGAGTTAAAAAGATATACAAGCATGATTAAGATTGAGCTTCTTGAATTTGCCGGATTAGCATCCGTGATGCAGGCACTTCGTTTACCTTTTGGAAAAGATGCCCGAAGTTATGTGGAATCTGAGGCTACATATAGTTTGGCTCGTAATGAATTTATTACGAGGACTAAGATAGTTCCCCACGATAATGATGTGCAACTTTTGGAAACCCTTGTCAAGAATGGAGATGAACACGCTAAGGTATTGCGTGGAATGGTTGTTTATTTGGCGATAACTGCTCCCATTTGGTTTTATAGAGAGTTGGAAACATACCGTGTGGGTAGAGAGAGACTTAGTAGCGAAAGCACTATGCACATTGAGTGTAAGGGTCTTTCGGGAGAGGAACTTGAAATCGCAAAGGATAAAATTGAAATGGGGCATATCCAAAGAACGGTTGATATGTACTCTTATCAGACTTTGCGGAGGATTTATTTCCAACGTAGAAATCATCGGCTACCTATGTGGCACGACTTCTGTTCTTTCATTGAGACATTACCTTTTGCAAAAGAATTTATACTATGCCAACGAAAAAAGAAATAGTGAAAAATCCTCTTGAAAGGTTCAGAGCGATTTTTACGGAATTGTCCGCTCCGAAAGGAGGTCTGCCAACAATGCCTACTAAGGTTGCTGACTTGGCTTCCGATGAATTGGGCAATATGATTGCAAGATATACTGCGTGGCGTGAGTTTACCGAAGATAGACACGCTGAGGCGTGTGCGGTATTGGCGCAGTGTAAGTCCGAATATGATTTGGCGGTAGATAAGGAAATGCTTTCTTCTTCCGCCAATACTGTAACCGAGAGAAAGGCAAGCGCAAAGGCAAATCCGAAAGTAGAGAGACTCTATAAGGATTTGACTGAGGCAGAAATGTATCGGGATTTGCTCGCCAATAAGTTAGAATCATTTAGTAATGTTCTCGCTATGCTTAGTAGGGAATTGACCAGACGAGGTGTAGCTAATATGTAAGTCTATGCTATATTTTGGAATAATTTGCGGAATAATTCTTGTGTTAGTTATGTCCGCAATAATCGCAGGTGGAAATGGAAAAGACGATGACGAGGGAGGATGTCCTTTCTGATGTTTCTCAGCTTGAATGGGAACAGGTGCTTGAAGTCATGGAATCTAAGAAACAAGACTCTGCTTATTTAGTTAAAGGATATGATGGAAAGTGGGAGTTATTTATAATTCCGTATTATGGAGAAACTACTGTTAAGATAACGAAAGATGAAGTTAAACAACATATTCGGAATTTCAGAAGCAAAGAATCCTATTGAGTTCAATGAGGGTTCTGTTATTCAATCTGTTTATACAGGAGAACTCTATCGTGTAGAGAAATTCTATGGAAATGGTATGGTTCTCCTATATAATATAAGGTGTAGAGCAACGGAAAATTGGAACGCCTACAATAATGGGCATTTTATTCTGTTCTCTAATATGGATTTAATGCTTGTGTGCTTATGCTTATAGATAATATCGTGGTTATGGATTCCTTGGAGTTCTTGAAATCCTTGGAAGACAACTCTGTGGACTTGATAGTTACTTCGCCCCCCTATAACAAGGGATGGTGGAGTAAAAATCGTAATGTGAACAATGGCCCATATACAAAGAGCCGACATATAGACTATGGTGTGTTTGATGATAGAATGACACCAGAGCAGTATGAAAATTGGCAAAGGTCTATTCTCACTGAGTGCATTAGAGTTATAAAACCAACAGGTAGTATCTTTTATAATCACATAGACATATTGCACGAACATCTTACTTTGTTTCCTAAGTATGTGTTGGATTATCCATTGAAACAGATAATTGTATGGAATAAAAGAAATACTCCTCGAATAGATAAGAGTTATTTCTTTCCAATTACGGAATACATATTTTGGATTAAGAAGTCTGATGATGCTCGAACTAAATTTCACAGGAAAGATTGCAAGTATCTGAAAAGTGTATGGGAGTTTGGAGCTGCCACGGATAATAATCACCCAGCGCCATTTCCAATAGAACTTGCAGAGAACTGTATTCTTGCTTGTACGGATAAGGAGGATGTAGTGTGCGACCCATTTATGGGAAGTGGTACAACTGCATTGGCTGCTAAGCTTAACAACAGACATTACATAGGCTCTGACCTTAATCAGACATTCGTGTCATTGGCGAAAATTCGCATAAGACAACCTATGGATGTTTCAATATTGAGTTTATTATGAAGAAAATATTGGGTTAATACTTGGAGGAGACCTAATCGTAAAAATGAAAAAGGCTACTCAAAAAGTTGATAGGAGAAAATGGAAACGTGTTTGTTTATACAAGTAAATGATAATCGGGGAAGTTATGTCGCCAATTAAAAGAAAAGCAAAAGTAACTAAGAAGAAACGTGTTCCAAAGACGCTTGTTAGAAAAAACAATGTAGTTGTTAAGCATCCAACATCGAAGTCAGCATGGAAGTCTTTCGAGCGTTTGGTTGCAAGTTTCTTCGGAACAAAGAGAGTTCCTTTGTCTGGAAGTAATAGTGGGCATGGAACCAATAGTGACAGTCTGCACCCGAAGATTTACATAGAATGCAAGGTTCGTGGCAAGATTTCTTTGTGGTCATTGTTTACTGATACAGAGAATAAAGCCAAAGTTGAGGGAAAAGTTCCAGTAGTAGCCATCAAACAAAAGGGAGAACGTGGTTACTTATTGATAATTAGACCCGATGATTTAGAAAAGTTGGTGGAAATACGTAAGGAAAGTTTGGAAGAACAAAAGTAATTGTCTATATTTGTGGTGTTCAAAGTTATCGGCATTGAGTAATTTTACATTAGACGTAACAATTATGGAAGTAATTAAGGAAACCAATCAAAAGGTACTCAGATGTAAATCATCTACCGATGCTAACAAACTGGCAGGAAGTATTCACTCCACTTATCAGGAAGACCCGACTGCACAGATTGTTATTAGAGTTATTGGAGCGGGGTCATTGAATCAGGCAGTGAAAGCGGCTATTATCAGCAACAAGTTTTTCGCAAAGAAGGGTATAGTTGTTGATTTGAGACCATCCTTTCAGGATGCTTCTGAGAATATGACGGCGATTGAACTTAAAGTTCTTTTCAGCAAAAACTAAGAAAAGTTTTGGTCGAATAAGATTCTTTTTGTACATTTGCACTCGTAGCGGTTATTACAGCTAATCGCTCTACAAAAGAATACTGCTGGAAATTAAAGACAACTTCAAGTTATGGCACGTACTCGTAGAGCAGCCGCTCCTGCAAGAGGTGCAGGTCGTGGCCGTGCAGCAGCCGGAGGTCGTACTCGTACCGCTCGTGGCGGTGGTAGAGCAGCCGGTGGCGCACGTAGAGGCGGTGGTTCAAGCGGAGCAAACTAATCCGTTGGAAACCCCAAAAAGGAAAGGTTCTCCCAATTTTAAGGAGAGCCTTTCTTCGTTTAGGAACTATTAAATTAAAGAATAATGGCAGAAATTTTATTGTATTCAACCGGGTTAGATTCTGAACTCTACCGATTGTTGGAAAAACCGAAGAAGTTGCTGTTCTTTAAGTCAGGCGCAAGATATGAGGGTCTTGAAGTCAAGCAACTTGAAAAGTTCAAGAATATGGGCCTTCTTAAAGACCACGAAATCATTGTGGATGATACTCTCAATTTCAAGTCTTTGGAGCAGGCAAACTCCATTGTGCCGATGAGAAACATCTTTTATATTCTCCGTGCGTTGGAATATGCGCAGGATGTTTATATAGGAGTAACTTATTACGACTTGCACTATGACAAGCAGCCGGATGTTCTTGGTTCTCTGATTTCATTTGTGCAGAACTACTATTATTATCGGGATGTTCCTAAGTTTTGGGACGGTGTAAGACCTCATATCTTAACTCCGTATCGGGATTTGACTAAGGGAGAACTTCTCCGTGAGGCAATCAATCAAGGATGCGATGTTTCCCACATTCCTACTCTCAGAACTTGCTATGACGGGCATAGTGAAAAGGGTTGCGGCAAATGTAAGTCTTGTGTGGCTAAGGCTATCGCACTTGCAGTAAACGGATTGTTCAAGCCCGAATACTTCGATGAAGACCCAAGAAAAGTAGGAAAATCTTGGATTGACTTTTATGAACACGAGGCTGACGGAAACATTGATGTGGATGTTTTCCGGAAGGAGGTTGAAACACTTTTAGGTACTACCGTGTGAAAAAAGAGGATTTCAAATATGACAAGACCAAGAATAAGGCAGTCTTGTTCTTCTCGGCATCTTCCGTAGGCGATTTCAAGCAACTCTATGATTTCGGTATACGGGAGATGCTTGTGTCTTACTTCTACATAAAGAAAAGCCTTTCTTACTATGACGGAATACTTCCCAAACTGAAATCTGAGGGCGGTATATTTATGACAGACTCAGGTGCTTTCTCTTTTATGGGGAAATTCCACGAGGGTACTCCCGAATACGAGAAGGCACATCACGAGGACTTTTGGATTCCGTATCTTGAAGAATATGTTGCTTGGATTCGTGCGCACAAGGACTACATATTTTCTGCGGCAAATTTGGATATTGACCTTATTGTTGGTAGGGATGTGGTACGAAAATGGAACAAGAAATACTTTGAACCTCTCGAAAAGGAGGGAGTGAACATTGTATATGTTGCACACGAGGATGAGGGAGACCCACACGCAATACAGCACTTCAAGGAATACTGTTCCAAATACAAGTATGTGGGGGTAAACCAAAGGCACAAGGATTTCGCAACAAGGTTCTACCAGATTGCCAAAATGTATAATGTGAAAGTACACGGGTTTGCGTGGACCGAAATTGGAATCTTGAAGCACTATCCGTTTTTTAGTGCGGATTCTGTTACTTGGCTGGGTGGTGTACGTTTTGGTACTACCTACGATTATGACGGAAAGAATTTCCGCACTCTTGATTATACGAAAAAACATCTTAGAAAAGCCCGTAGAATTAAATACGAACAGGCAGGTGTTATCTATGATGAAGTAACTAAACGTGAGGAACGTAAGAACATTAATAAGATGAATTTGCTTGGGTGGTTGGGTTTCAGAAAGGAGTTTTTGAAAATGGCTAATTTGAAACTGCATAACAAAAACGTAGTTGAGTATGAAAGAAAGTATTGAAAAAAGAATAGCATCAATCAAAGCTGCCGAAACTCCCGAAGATTTGAAGAAATGCCTTTGTCCTTTCTTCGATAAGGGAGGTTATCCAGAGTGTCTTACTTGTAGAAGGACTGAGGCTGATTTGGATGAGTGCCGTGATTATTACCTTGAACGAATTAAACTTGTTCCACAGGATTTGTGGAGTGAGGAATTTGACAAGTTTATCGTAAGGGAACGTGAACAGGTATCTATTGAGGAAGTTGTCGGAATAGGAATAAATTGCGATAGTTGCTATATGTATGACAAATGTCCTCTCTACAAGAAAGGGTATGCCTGCGGTATCAAGTGGGACACCAATAAACCTAATACCCCAGCCGAATTTATGGACTTTCTTATCAATACGCAGTATGAGCGTGTGAGACGTTCCGCTGTATTCGAGAAGATTGACGGTGGTGTGCCGGATGTGGGTCTGTCAAGTGAGATTGACCGTCTGCACGATTTGGTGGCATCCAAGACTGAAATGGGGCGTGAAAGGTTCTCTCTTAGTGTTGAGGCTACTGGTGCAGCACCACAATCTAATAGTGGCGGTGGTATTCTTGCTAAATTGTTTGGAGGCGGTGGAAATTCTGCATTACCGGAAGAAAAACCTATCGAGATACCTGCTACGGCAGTATCTATGAAGAGTGGTTTTGATATTCAGGATGTTGAGGAAGTAAAGGCAGAACCAGTTAAAATTCCGAGACAACGCAAAAAGTAGGTATTTCAGATTGTCAAACTTATTTTGTATATTCATTTATGAAAACAAAGAAATACGTGAGAAAACCGAAACGTGAAATACCACGAGGAAGAAAGTATCACAAGAAACCAAGAAAATTAGAACTGATATGAACAAAGGAATCAAGAACTTGTACCCCTCACTTGTGGGAAGTTCAATCGAATTTAGTTTCAAGAAAAAGATTGCAAACGCAACTCCAATCGAACAGAACATTCAGTCTGCGAGAAAACGCATTGAACGTGATGTTGGGGATGCGTTGGCTGTTGGTGGGGAATTGTGCGTGATGTTGCTTGCGGAACTCACCAACTATTATCATAAGGAGATATACTATATGGCGGTTAGGAGTGCTATTGAAATGCGCAGATACCGACCGGCAGTATTGGACTATCTTCAACTTAAAGTTTCGGAACGTGCTGAAAGATTGCAGTCTGTATTGTCCGAGAAATTGCGAGGCGATAAAAATCGGGATTTGAAAATTTCAATCGCCAAGTATTTCTTAGGTACTTATCCAAGTAGATTGCCAGACTTCAAGAGGTTGCTTACTCGTGAAGAATATATGATTGTTGCGTGATATGGGACGGAAACGAGTTTATGTAAAAGACTGCAAGTGTTGTCTGTGTGGAAAACCTGCGGTAGCATTTTGGCCTTGTATTGACCCGGATATTCCGTCAGAGCCATATTGTTGCAAATGTTTAGACAAAATGAAAAGAGAAACTATACTAAAATTGTTTTTAGATGGAAAAGGGTAAAACATTAAAGGTGAATACTATTTATCCTGCTTTTATGGGGGAGGTAAATACGCACGGGATAGGAGTTCCGTGTACTTTTTTGCGCCTTGCAGGATGTAATCTTAGGTGCTATTACAAAACAAAGGGAACTTTGTGTGATACACCAGAGGCTCTTGAAATGAAAGGTGGAAAGGATATGTCCGTGTCTGAGATTGTTTACCAAGTAAAATGCTTAGGCAGGAAAGTCGTGTGCCTTACTGGTGGAGAACCTCTAATGCAGGATGTCAAGGAACTCCTTACAGAACTAATCAATAACGGGTACTATGTGGTAATAGAAACAAATGGCTCAAAGAGTATTGCTCCTTACCGGCATATCCGAAATGTTAGCTTTGTTGTTGATGTAAAATCTGCAAGTTCGGGTGAAAGTGAACGGATGCTTGAAGAAAACTATGCACTTCTCAACGAGAAAGACTTTCTTAAATTCGTAGCTGATACGAAAGTGGATGTGATAGAATTTGAGAGGTGGGTATTTTCTCACAATTATCTTAATTGCAATGTAGCAATAGGAACATTTTGGGGTTCTGAAATTTCTTACGGAGAACTCATAAAGGAATTGAATAGGGCTGCGTGGAATATACCAGTGTATCTTAATATGCAGACGCATAAAATGGCTTGCCTTTATGACCGTTATAAAGATGAAAATGAATTTGGAGAGTTATTTATCCCAAGAGATTTATAACTCTCAGAAATTTTGTGTATCTTTGGGGCGAACAACTTCGAGAAGTAAAATGTTGAACTTTAATTAAAGTAAAAATGGCAAAAGTAACTAATTTGGTTATACTGAACCCGGCTGATAAGACCCGGATGTATTCAGTGGCGATTGGTAAGGGTGTTCCCACAGATGCGGATGACCCGATTAATACCAACGTAAAGGACTTCCCTATCGGCTCCCAGTACACCGATTTGACGGGTAAGAAATTCTATGTTCGTACCGACAACAAGGGTGTAGTTGCCGACTGGACTGTGGTAGGTGCAGAATCCTAATAGTAGTAATCAATGGTAGAAGGGCAGCTTGCAATTACTTGTAAGTTTGCCCTTTTATTGTTTAATTCGGAAAACGTATGATAGATTACAGGAACATAAATGCGAATGAAGGCGGTCTATCAGTCCGGGCGAAGATAAACAATATGTTCGCGGCCCTTATATCTGGCGATGAGGGTGTGAATAATGTATGGAAGAGGCTCATAGAAGTAACCAACGGGTTCAGTTCTCTTGAACTTAGTGTGGGAGATGTGTATGATGAGCTTAAAGAGCAAGTCTTAAATAGCTTTGATTACACAGATTTTACTGCCGAAGACCTAAGAACGTACATAAACGGTATGAACGGAGGTATTTCGGGTTTTGCAGTAGATACCTCTTTCAGTCCCGATTTCCCGGAAGATAAGGCTGCAACGGTTCTTGCCGTAGGTGCGGGAACTTATGTGAATATGCTCGATGTCAATGGAGACCCAATCACGATTGAAGATGCAGACGCATTGACGGTTTTCTACAAGGGCGCAAATTCGACTTACTGGCAATATAAGTCTATTTACGCACGGGTAGTGGTTGATGAGAACATTGACGGAGGAAATGCTTTTACCAAATGGGGCGGTAGCAAAAATATCGACGGAGGTACTGCAACAGGAGGTGTAACATTAAAAAACGGATAAACAAAACATTGCCTACTGACAACCGAGAAATCGGAGGCACTTAAAAACTTGGTAACAAAATATATTTATGGCAACAAAAATTCAATTAAGAAGGGACACTTTGTCCAATTGGACAAAGGCTGACCCAGTGATAATGGAGGGTGAAATAGTTTTGGTTTCAGAAAATGCGGACAATCCAGTTTATGACCGTTTCAAGATAGGAAACGGAGTAAACAAATTTTCTGAACTTCCTTTCTATCAGGAGAAGGAAGAAAAACGGTATCTGTTCAAATTGGATTTAATAGACAGACTTACCACGGCTACGGATTCCGAGACTGCGCACCAGTCGTTCATCCCTGTGGGGGAAACTGTCTATAAGCTGCCTACGACCGGCGACCTGCTTGGCAACGAGGAGAGCAACATCTACGCTGACATACTGTATGCGCACTACACGGAGGCTATGGATGAGGGCGGCATCACGCTCTCCTACTGCAAGGACGGTGTAGTGAAGACCATAAGGATTACGGGCGACGACTACGAATTTGGCACGTGGAAAGTGGCGGAGGTGACGACCGTGAAGTTGAAATATAAATACAGTCTGCAAAAGATGTTCGCTCTCTCTCCCTTCAGCGGCACGAAGGACATAGAGGAGGCATTGACACCGACATATGCCCCTGACGGCAACACCGCTATGCGTCTGCCGCAATCGGGGGATTTGCTGCAAACCGGCGGCGCAACGTCGGTGGTGCTGAAGGGCATGTCAAGGTCTTTCTCTTTCTTCTACGGCGCTAACCGCAGGGACATTACACTGTCGGGGTCGGCTGGCAATTACAAGGTGGCGGTCGTGGTAACCCCTCTGAATGTCCGTGTATTCGACCTTGACAAGCTCAATGCGCTGACCGATAAAAGTTCCTCGGGAGACATTGAGGATGCGCTTGTGAATGGAGATACCCCAGTGCCGGGCGACCTGCTTCAGGGGGCTGACAGCTATGCTACCGTATTGTGCAGTAATGACAATTTATCTAGGATGACATCGTCATTCTCCTACATCACCGGCGGCAAGCGGCGCACGATTACCGTTGACGAAAGCGGCGGTCAAGGCAATATGACAATAAAAAAAGTGAAGGAAGATGTATTAGTTCCTGCTCCAAAGACATCTTACAACAAAATCGCTCATTTGGTTTTTGACCTTCAACTATTCGACAATAATGATGTTCAACTTACATTGGACAAGTTGAATAGCTATTGGCTTGAAAGTATAGGAAATTTATATGCTTTGAACCTGAGGTATGAGGGCGGTGGAACTCACGGTATGCCTATACTGGATATTGTTTACAGTAAAATAAACACGGATGTGAACAATGACAAGGCATTATGGCAAAAAGCGTTTACGGATAACAACATAGTGTTTACAAATTGCGCTATTCCGTATGACCAAAAGATAATCACCAAAGTAGATTTATCGGCTGGTAAAGTAGCGGAATTGACGATTGATTTCAGCAATATAGAGGCTATGACGCCTTTTAAGGAGGATAATGCTAAGATATTTGTTGAGATATATGAGCCTGTAAAGTAGGTTTGTAATGGAAAAATTTGGCAGTGAAACTAATGAGCCAAGACTCAAAAAGTGATGAGACACTTAATCAGATTTATTCGCATTTATACTCCGTTCATTTGTACCATTATGGCACTCTTGAACGGAGTGTTATTTATGAAGGGTGCAACTGAGATTTCGTTGATAAATTTATTAGCAGCCATATCTGGAAATTCTATTATCGTAGTCCTTTATATGTTTGTCACTTCTATGAGAATGTGTATTTGGTACAAACTAAATTTACTCTGTTTGTTACTAACACAGATTTCTACGGCTGCGTAAGTGTTCAAAAGGTCTAAGGAGGTTCGGAAACGGGCTTCCTTAGACTTAATAATATTAACAAAAAGACTCATAGGTTATGTTATTCAAAGACTTAAAAAGCGGTTATCCCATTTACATTTTTGACCGGGATAAAGTTACGTTTACTCAGGCAAAGGTTCTGAGCGTAAACCCTCCCCATTTTGACAATCATTACGGCAATCCTACGGAAATGGTGGTAGATGTTACTATCGAAGGTATGCCTAAACCTTATACGTTCAAGGAAAATACGGACGCTGGCTATATGAATAGCCTTGTAATTACAACTGACAGGGACAAAGCCTTGCTTGAAGTTGAGAATTTACAGGCACAGTCCGAACAGGCTTGGAACAAAAGGGACACCTATAAGGATATTGCCGATAAATGTGCGAAAATACGGGCAGAGTTCAGTCCTGCGTTCAAAGAGAAAAAGGAGAACGAGGAGCGTTTTTCTAAATTGGAAGGCTCGGTAAGTGAATTGAAGGATATGATTAGGGGTCTCGTAAAAGAACTGAAAGGTTAGTCGCTATGGATAAAAAGGAACTTCTTGACAAATTCTGTTCCTTACTGACGGAGGCTAAAAATTCGGGAGAACAAGAGGACATTGAGGTTTGTCTTTGTATGTTCAAGAAAGCCGTTCATTTCTTGGCGGAGGTAAATCTTCGCAGTATGAAGGAGCTTGTAGAATGTTACGAGGGAAATCTTAAATACTATAACTTCCTAACGGAATCCGAAGCGGAAGAAATAGTAGATAAGTTCTCTAATCAGGATGGTACGAAAGGACCGAAATGGAGAGACCCCGAAGAAGTGTTCCGTAGAATTGAGGAACTTGGTGGCAGAGTTGAGTGTGAACCCCACTATAACAAGTGGGCACTTTACGTTGCTATGAACAAATTTTCCTCTGACCAGAATAGCGTTATTGTGAAATGGGTAGGGGATGATAAGGAAAAATACTTTGAGGCTTGCTACGAGTTAGCATTGACCCAGTTGAAAGACAAAGACCGTCCGTGTTGGATTCGTCCTTACTATGGTATAGGTGAATAAAAGTACTTTCTACATTGAATGGAGTGGTAAGACAGTTCTGCCACTCCATTTTTATTTCTATTCGGGTAATTGGGTCTTTCATTTTATTTATGTATATTCATATAAATCAAATTGAAAGTTATGCTTATAGAAATACCTATTTTGATAATGTTTCAAGAACCGAAAGTCTTGGAACAAAACGAGCCTAAAATACATCTGTTACCAAGAATGTATGCTTTATCCAAAACGGGTTCTATTCGTGTGTATGATATTACGGTTGAAGATAAGGGAGACCACGCAGTAATGACCACACGGAAAAAAGTTACCATTAATGGTAAATGGACTGAGGATAAGTATGAGTATTGGGAGGGTGTAAATATAGGAAAGTCAAATGAAACGACATATCTTGAACAGGCGTTGTCCGAAGCACAATCTGCGTGGAATAGATTACAGGATGCAGGGTTCACGGTTACAATGCCGGATAAGGATGCAAAATTTAATACAGACGCAAATGGCAAAATCAAACCTATGCTGGCAATCGCTTTTAATGAAAAGAAGATTAAATTCCCTTGCTTGTGCCAACCTAAGTATGATGGAGTTAGATGCACAATTTCACAAGATGAAGACGGTATTCATATAATCTCTCGAAAGGGTAAACCATATAAGATACCACACTTGGAGAAATGGGCCAATGAAAACGGGCATCTGTTACCTCTTGACGGAGAATTATACAATCATAAAGAACTTACTTTTCAAGAAATCATATCGGCGGTAAAAAGGTTGTCTGACATTACACCTAAAATAAGATACGTGGTGTACGATAGACCTATTGACGGAGTTTCCAATAGGGAGCGTTGGCACAAACTCGTGCAGGACTTTGAAAAAGTCAGCAAAGACGCTCCTGCTTATCGTAGTGATTGGGTTTACTGTGATAATATGGAACAAGTGTGGAAGTACCACGAGAAATGTGTTGCCGACGGGTATGAGGGAGTAATAATAAGAAACCTTGATGGTTTTTATGAGTTCGGATTCCGTTCCAATGACCTAATAAAATTGAAGACATTTGATGATGCGGAATTTGAAATCATAGATGTGGTTGAGGCGACAGGACGTGATGCCGGAACGAGTGTTATGGTGCTGAGAACTTCTGATGGAAATGAGTTCAACGCAAAACCGCAAGGGAGTAGAGAACTTAGAGCCGAGTATCTTAAAAACAGAAAGAATATTATTGGTAAATGGGCTACTGTTCAGTATCAGGGCTTATCCGATGATGGAGTTCCAAGATTCCCTTCTCTTATTACAATTCGTGATTATGAATGATGAAATTTGGAGAAAAGTTCCGGGTTACATTGATTTGTATGCGTCTAATAGATACCGAAACGCTTGGAGTGTAAGACTTGAAAACGTAAAAATATTATGAATTTTGAGACAAAAGACCGATACTTTAAGGAAACGGTCGAACAACTGAAAGAATGGGGATTTACGGTGTATGTCCCTAACAACATTCTTGAAGATGATTTCAGATATGGTTGGATTACTGATGGAACGCATATTCTCTATTTTCAAATGGATGATTTATTTGGCCTACAGTTTAGTACAGAGGGTATTTCGTCTAAAGGAAATGGATGTGGGTGTAGAATTAAAATTCCTTTCACAAAGGAAGGAATCATCAAGGGATTTGGAGTGTCTTTCGGCAAACCTTATCCTAATTTTGAGTTTTTCAAAAAGAAGTACTGGAATACTTTAACGCAACTGTAATGGGAAGGGTTCACAATGGGATGGTTATTCGTACAAGTTATGGTACAGGACCATATAGGGTAGTAGATTTTACGGAGAATTGTACTTGTCCGAGTTTTATGGATGCAGTAAATCTTGGGCAAGATGCTCCTCCGTCAAGACCACACTATCACTTTCTTTGTAGGAAAATAGGAGAACATAAAGGGTTCTACTATGTGAACGGTTACGATGGGAACCTAAATTCTGTATGGGGTGAGGACAGAGTAATTGTGTGCGCTGAGGAAACCTTGTTCTTAACAATGTGTTGCGGCTTATGAGACTTCGTATAAGAGTTGATAGGAACTATCCATTTACGATTATTCCTGTCGGGGTTAAAAGACACGACCACTTCAAGAAAGAGTGGCTAATCTATTGGTTTAGTATAAGAATTTCGATAGCATGGAGAAAGTAAGGTTTATTGTTGCGGAGGTAACTCGTGAGGATTTGAAAAGTAAGGGTTATGAGTTTGATTTAAGTGATGAGGTTATGGAAAATGTAGCTAATGAAATGATGGAAGCCATAACCTCTTGCGATTACTGGACGGCACTTGATTGTGCGTGTTTTACGTGCGGAATAAAGAAAATATCTAATAAATAACTATCTTTGCGTTATGGATATTAGAGTAAAAGAACCCCTTTACATACTTTCTGGAAATAAAGAGTATGTGGTAAGACCCGGAACAGTCGGTGTAGAGAAAAACAGAGTCGTTTTCTTCTACGATAATACGAGGACTTCCGCTGTTGGATTTTCTCGTGACTATTGTTTAGAGAACCCACAGACTTTCCAAGTAGCGAAAACATTATCCGACAAAGAGATTTCCCAAAGGGACGTATTCAAGATACTTGATGAGTATAACCGAAAGGAATGTGATTTGACGGAGGTATATGAACGTATTAAATCATTATAATTATGGCGTTAGACAAAACAAAAACAAATCCATATCTCGGTTGTGCAGTACACGAGAATTTGGTTAAGATGGGTGTTGAGACTCCTGTGGTAGAGGATAAACTTCCGAGACACGAGGAGAGGATTGTTACCATTACTCGGAACGTAACTGAGATTATGAAGGCTCTTGGTCTTGACTTGAAGGATGACAGTCTTTGTGAAACTCCGAGAAGAATTGCCAGAATGTACCTCAATGAGATTTTTTGGGGGCTGGACTATAATAATTTTCCTAAGATTACTACCATTGAGAATAAGATGCAATACGAGAATATGCTTCTTGAAAGGCATATCAAAGTAAGTTCTACTTGTGAGCATCATTTTATTCCAATGATGGGTGAGGCTTTCATTGCCTATCTGCCAGACAAGAAAGTAATCGGTCTTTCCAAGATTAACCGAATTGTGGAGTTTTTCTCTCGCAGACCGCAAGTGCAGGAGCGATTAACTGAACAGATATTCCACACTTTATGCCTTATCTTGGAAACCGAAGATGTTGCCGTTCTTATCAAGGCGGAGCATACTTGTGTGAAACTTCGTGGAGTTGAGGATGTAAATTCCGATACTGTTACTTCACGATTGGGAGGAAAGTTTTTGGAGGGTGCGGCTCTCCGCAATGAGTTTTACCAATCTATTAAGCTATGACATACGTTGAAATTGACGGAATACAAGTAGATTCTAAGATATTTACGGTAAAATTCTGCTGTGACTACGAGAAGTGTAAGGGTGCTTGTTGTAACCAACCACTTCCGGGTGTTGAACTTAACGGAGGTGCTTTGTCGGATTATGATGCGGCTGAGATTCTATACCACAGAAGGGCACTTTCCTTTTTGTGCGATGAGAATGACCGGCAAGTTGCAGTAGAACAACCAGTGTATAAGGATGACGGTACGTTCTACACTACTCTGAAAAAGGATAAATGCGTGTTTTGCAGTATGCAGAAAGGAACTTGCGCACTTAAAATTGCAAAGGACAAGAAAATCGCTGATGTGGATATTCCGTTGAGTTGCCAGCTTTATCCGATACTTTGGGAGGTATATCCCACATACGAAAGGTTAAGGGTAGGGGATATATTCGATGAGAAGTATTGCGTTCATGGCTATGAGAAAGGAAAACGTGAAAACATTTACTTGTTGGACTTCCTTAAAATTCCTCTTATTCGTGGTTTAGGCGAGGAGTTTTTCTCTAAGCTGAAAGAAGTGCAGAAAGACTTTCTATGATACCTCTATGGATTATATCACTCCTCGGCACAACAGATGTTGAGGAGTTTTCTTATAATAACGGGTACAGAATATCCATTAGAGGAAAATTGGTGGGAGGCGAATGGATGGTGGATGTTTATGTCAACGCAATTCCTTATTTTGCTTGGGGATGCAATAAATTCTACACGGGAATGAGAGGTTCTTTTAATTCGGTGGTGAGGTATTATTTGACACTTGTGATTAACCGGCTATCCGAGTATAATGTTGAGGGTAGAAAGGAACTTCTTTCTATAATGAAAGGCTACTTGGAGTAACCGTTTATTTTCCGTATATTAAAGTATAAATTTTGAAAGTATGATGTATTTTGACGATACAATTACAAATAAGCAATGGGTTTCGGGATTGTCGGATGTAACTAAATTCGGAGAGAGACTCAAATCCGATATAATGCGTAAAGGAGCAGAAGTTATTTCTGCTGGAACTGTTATGGTATTTGCTTGGTCGGGTAAACCGTATATGATGTTCCAGATGTTACAAGATTTGGTTCTTAGTTCTGCAAGAAATTCAACTCTCTTATACTATGAAAAAGGTTCTATCGTGTTTTTTCGTAGAGAATGGGAGTTCATTCCTACTCTAAGATTCCGTGATTGTAGATTTCCGACTGAAAATGAACTCAGATGTTATGAAAGGAGGGCAACAATATGATAATGCCAGACGATGATATGATGTGTAAGGATGCGTTCAAAGACCATTTAGGCTACCACGCACTTTATGACACTTGTGAGGATAGTGAACTTTCGGAGGGAGTTATTTTGTGTGCGGTTATCAAAGGAATAACCTATATGTTTCAACTTGAAGATACCACTAATATACTATCCGAAGAAAGTATTATGCTAATGGAGGGTACTTTGTTTGAGTACCTTGAAGAAACACCCTGCGAGGAGGAGATTGATTATTTTCCTATTTCTAATTGCAGGTTTCCCACTAAGGAAGAACTTGATTGGTACAGTAAAATGGACACAGTATGAACAATGAGAATATCAATCCCAATTATAAGGGTGCGGAAAGGTATTGTTATGACAAGATTTGTAAGAGTTCCAAACATTGAAGAATTAGATTTTTATGAACGGTATTCAAAGCTATAAGAAACTTTCGGTAGAGGAAATGAACAAGATTATATTGGAGAAAATTCCTCTCGAAGAACGGTTGCGAGCAGTATATCTTCCCATAATCACTATGGATTGTGCTTGTTATTTGTCTGAGGACTTGCTTACTATTCTAAGAACTTTGCGGTTGAATGATACCAAGAAGACAAGTAGGGTAATAAGGGAATGCGTTGAAGGGTACAGGAGGGATAACTATCAGGTAATGCGCTCCGACTTATATCAGGATTTATCCAACTCCACTGAGGAGTTTTATAACTCTCTTTCACGAGATATATTGATTTACCAGTTGCAATATAGACAGGCTTTGCTTAATTGTAAATTAAATTTGGATTTAGAAGTGGAGAAGTTGGTTGCTGTGGCGTATATTGTCCGTGAACTTGTGCGTTTTGTACTGGAACTTGATAGGAAGTTTTCCAAAAGAATGTCCGATTTGTTAGGAAAGGGCATAAACTATACTACGGAGGACAATTATTATTATTGCCTTGAACTGATTAAGGCATTGAATGGGCTTTTCTCCACACTTAAAGTTCCAGACTATTTAAGAACTGACCAAACCGATATGGCGTTCAGAGTATTCAAGAACAAATTAAATTTAGTAAAGATATGATATACATAATAAGTATGGCCCTTGACCTTATCTCTTTTGTGGCGGTTTTAGTATTATGCTACAAATATATAAGATTGAAGAACCAAAAGGAGAATGAGTATTACACAGACTATGTGCATAACAACCTAATTCTCCGTATTTATAAACCGGAGTTTGAATACGAAGCGGTGGGAAAAGTACCCATTGAAAAGATATTGGATAGGGGCACTTTCTCAAAGTTTTATGATTGGTGTTTGATTGAGAAATGATTAAGAAATATCGTATCGGAATTATGACCTACCTATTTGAAGTGGGTTCTGAAAGTTATGGAAAGTCTTGCTCCGCTTTTAATCTTATCGATATGGAGCAGAAACAGTATATTCCAGTTGCAGGAAGCATTGCAGTGTACACAATAGGTAAGGCTACTTCTCTTAGGGTATGCTCTCTTGACCTTTATTTTCCTGCGGAGGATTGCGTATTTCCAGATAAATATGAACTTGTGGCGTATGAGAAACTGGCTCTTGTATGACTTGGAACTTTCAAGTAAAAATCTTATATTTGAGTATCATAAATAAAGTAACAATGAAGAATAAACAAATTACCGCAGTTGAGGACGGAGAAAAGTATTGGGTTTCTCAACGTGCAGTCGGTTGTGGCATTTTCCTTTTCCGTAAAAGTGATACGGGAATTGAAGTGTGCATTATAAAACGAAAGGACAGTGTTGAAGAACTTGGAGGAAGATGGTGTTGTCCGTGCGGTTATCTTGACGCAGATGAAACGGGTGAGGAATGTGCATCAAGGGAGTTGCGTGAGGAGACAGGAATTTACATAGCTCCCGAAGCAATGTCCCTTGTGAATGTTTCCACCTCTCCAAAGGAATATGGTCAGCACGTTTGTTTGGAGTATGCCCACTTAATGACAGAAGCGGATTTTATTTTCAACCCCGAATTTGCTCCGACAGACAAGGATGAAATTGACACGGTTATGTGGGTGAACATTCGAGAACTTGGAAAATACAAGTTGTGTTTTAATCACACGGAAAAGTGTATGAGGATAATCCAGAAACTTTTGTTTCACGGAATACAATCAGGTTTAATTAAACGCAATTATATACTATTATAACCTAAACAAATTAGGCATATAAAAGTTATTCTGATAAAGATAACTGAGGTTCAAGAAAATCTGCGTATTTTTGCAATAAAATTGTGAGTATATGGCAGAGAACGATAAACAGGAAGTGGATTCAAAAAGCAGTTCAGACCCGAAAGAAAATACCAGAAGCCGGATTGCAATGATATATGTATGTGCCTTCTTTGGTGTTATTGTTGTGGTATTTGGAATTGGTCTTTTTAGCTGTTTCAAAGTAGATGAGTACAAGGATATGCTTGTAACTGTTTCAGGCATATTGTCTGGGCCTCTTGGATTTATTGTTGGTTACTATTTTAAGGCTTCAAAAGAATGAACACGTTTATAGTCACATATACTTTGGATGACTCTACGGAGTCATACTCCAAGATAAGTTCTCGCTTGAAGGACTTTCCTAAGTGGGCAAAACTATTCGCCCGTGTATGGATAATCAGGACATCACGTTCTTCCAAAAGAGTTCGTGATGAGTTGTCCGATGTAATCGAAGGCAATGGGAAAATTGTCGTAATCAACATCACAGACTCTGCGTGGGCCACATACGGCATCAATGATAGGATGATTGACTGGATGAAAGAAAATATTTGAGGGCTTACTTTTATAGTAGGCTCTTTTTATATGGCCAAAGTATGTATTTAGGTCTGTGAGTGGATGTTCCTACGCCCAAATCATATTTGCAGACATTCGCAAGACCTTTATATAGCTTTGGTTTTCCTCTTATCTGATAGTTATCTAAATAAAAGTAACCTAAGATATTGATTGTTGGACATTTGGACAATTCACCGTTTTTTCGTAACTTCAAATAAAAATCGGTGAAAAAATGAGTGAAAACTACAACCTTTTCTACTTCTTCAAACAGTTTCCCGATGAGGACGCTTGTAGGAAGTATCTTGAAAAACGCAGATGGGGCAATGCTCCTGTCTGTCCGCATTGTGGCAACGCACAAAAGATTTACCGCTATAAAAACGGAAAGACTTTCAAGTGCGCACACTGCGGTAAACAGTTCAAGGTCACTACCGGCACAATTTACGAGAACTCTAACATTCCTTTACAGAAATGGTTTCTGACTTTCTATCTGATTTCGCTATCAAAGAAAGGCATCAGTTCCATTGAGTTGTCAAAGGCTATCGGCGTGACGCAAAAGTCGGCTTGGTACTTACTGCACAAGATACGATATATGTTGGAACATCGTAATTCCGATAACCAATTACGGGGAACGGTCGAAGTGGATGAAACGTATGTCGGTGGTAAGAAAAAGGGTAAACGTGGTAGAGGTTCAGAAAACAAAACACCAGTATTCGGGGCGGTACAGCGCAAAGGTCGCTTGTCAATTACGCCAGTGGAGAACACCAAACGCATAACATTAGAGCCGATAATCCATAAACGGATAAAAGGCGGTTCCCATATTATGAGTGATGAATGGTGGGCTTACACTAAATTGGATAAGGACTATAAACATAGCGTAGTGAAACACAAACGCAAGGAATATGTGCGTGGGGATGTTTACACAAACACTATCGAGGGCGCTTGGTCGCATCTGAAAAGGTCGATGATGGGTACTTACCACAGACCGAGTAAGGAACACCTCTCCAAATACTGTGCGGAGTTTGAATTTACCTACAATACCCGAAAGAAAACGCCACTGGAAAAATTCAATCAAATCATAGACAAAAATTTAATCCGTGTCGGTTATACGGATATAGTCGGCACATAAAATCAATTCAACATTATGGAGAAAGTTTCTGTAAAACTCGTGATGTTCAAACAAAAGACCATGCACGAGGAGGGGGAGTATTGTGGTTACTGTCCGGCATTAGGTGCGTTCCACGTTATGACTTCTTTTGAAAAACTACTTGCTTATATGCAAGACCGACTTGAAAGAGACCTTGCAGGACGTATTCATTACCGTAATCTTAAAAATAGAGGTTGGGAAGTGAGTGAAAATTCAGCAAAACCACCTACCTTTGCAGATGAGGAATTGGTGAAACGTACCGAAGAATCATTTGAAGTCAAAATTAAAGAACCCATTATCGTAGAATTATATGCCGAACTCACACCACCAAGAGACCCATACTCCCACTTGTTTCCACACGAGAATAGTTGAGGACTTTTTAGGAGTACACGATTTTATACCGACAATTCTCACAGAGTGTACGTTGTTCAAAAAAGAAGAACTCCGTGTAGAAGTTCCCCATTTGAAAATGTTATCCAAAAGTAAAGTTATGGATTTACTCATTGATGCGGAAATGCCATTTAGTGAGTTTGAAGCCTACTACAAGCATTTGCAGACAATGCAAAACTTTGACACACTTGTGGATTTATCGGGCGAAACCTTGAAAAAGTAACTACTTTGCCCGATAAATGGCTATCTCGTATTCGTTGGCGTACTTCTTGCTGTTCGCCACTTCCATATAGACATTTCCGTTCTTTGTAGCTTTGCGGTACTGCTTTACATTCGTGTCGTAAACATCGGGAAGTAGTTTTCCAGTATTTGAGCGCACGTTTACATTCTCACCTTTGGCTACATACTCATAACCGTAATCAACGGCTTTCTGTATGAAGTCGGTGGCTTTTTCCGCAAAAAGTCTTAGGGTCATTTGCACCACGACACCTTTTTCGTTGGACTCCATACCCACGAAGCAATCACCGAAATCATAGAAGAAAGTCAAGTCCAAAATTTGGGCGGGGGTAACATCAAACTCTTTCTCCACTGTCGGAATTGTGAAAAACGAAGCCCCCAACCAGTTGGTATAGTATTCGGGGGTAAGGAACGCTGCACGTTTTTCTTCGGGTGTGCTTGGCACTTTGCTTTGTGCAAAACTGAATTGACCGATGATGGCGAATAGTACCACCAAAAGGATTTTTCTTGAAGCTCTTGTTTCCATTCTACATTTTATTTGAGTTAGACAATAATCTGTAAAACGGCAACGGTATGAACGATAACGGGTAAACGAAAACGTAGAACCACTGCCCAACGTCGTCGTGGACTACCACAGCCAACTTACCCATAGGAGCGGTTCTACGTCTATGACGCAGGACACACTTCACCCTTTGGGTAAGTTGATTATCAGCCTCTCTTATGGTCTGTTGTGGTAGTTCGACGACGATTAGGCTGTATGTCCGAAAAGAGCGCAAGCACTCTTGTTCGGATGCAAAGTTAGTTATTTTTAATGAGATAAATGCTAAATATCGCTACTTAGTTATTTTTATAACAATAAAAAATGCTTTATTTTATGATTTTGAGTATCTTTGCAGAAACAAAAATAAATAATATGCACTTTGTACTATCTTATGATTTAAGCGCTACGGGAGAGCGTAGAAGTTCTATCGAAGAGCGCATTGATAATATTTTGTCTCCTTACCGTCATGTTAGAAGATTGACTACGTTTTTCATTATTCATATACAGAATGAAGCTCAATGGGAAGCTATACGTTCTTCTTTAACTGCATTAGCACAAGAAATTCCAGAAACCTTATATTTTATAATGAGTCCTGCTATGTCAGGAGGGCAATATAATGGAATATTACAAAAAGGAGAATGGGATGAGATAAATAATATAACGTCACTATGAGTAACGAAGGAAATAACAAAGCAGAGATTGAATCAAATCCAATAGGAAATGAACTTCAATTTGAATTATCAATCCCAGAAAAAATTGAAATAAAGATGGTTGATGCGTCATCTTTAAATGACTATGAGTTATGGGTATTTATTGCATCTTTATTATGTAATTTTCTTGTGGGGTTTATTGTTGCGTATATTTCTAATACCATACCAGAACGCGAATTTTTATATATTACAATAAGTGTAATTTTTGGCTTGTTATTTGCTTTTTCTATTTTTGAGGTATATCAAAAACGCAAGAAAATGTCTATTGAAAAGAAAGTTATCAAAATGGGAGCATCCAAAAGAAATACGGTTTGATTTGGAATTTTCAACCTAAAATCTTACATTTGGTGTAAATAGTATATAATTACGTAATTAAATAAGATGAACTTAAACAAATTCGGCAAACGTGCTTACAAATGTGCGTTGAAACGTGGTAAAATCCACGAGGGACTTGAACAGAGTGAACTTCATCAGGAAACCATTGAGGGACTTAATGAAGAGGTGAATGAAGTTATTGAGGCAAGTGAAACAGAGGCATCCGAACACTTGGATAATTATCCTGCCGTTGTGGAAGAACTTGCAGACGTTGCAATAGTAGCCATAACGGAACTTTACCGAAGAGGTGTTGATATTGATGCGGTGCTTCACGAAAAGATGAAATATAATGAACGAAGATAGAGTTATTCTTGAAATCCCACACTTCGAGAAAGACAAACAATTAAAAGATTATGGTATGAAGATTACTAACGACATTCTTAAAAGACAAGTGAACCTCGTAGAGACTTACTTATTGGAGTTCTGCGAAGTTAATGGGATTCAGGAAAGTGAACTCAAAAATCATTTGGTTGTAGCAAGTTGTGTGCCGGACAACTCCATTATGGCTATCAATGCAGATGACCAAAGGGATGTGAAATTCGGTGTGAAGTTGAATGTGAACTCTTTTGAAATCTTCGGGGAGTTCCTTGACTGCAAGGACAGATTTCCGAAGACCTTAAAATTGATTGAAGAAAATGGATAACAAACAAGGTACGCCGATAATCGGCACACACAATTCAATGACTTATCTCCGACCGCAGAAGTGGTACGGATGGTTTATGATTCCGTTCGCTCGGTGTCAGAACAAGACAATCGAGGAACAGTGGTACGATGGCGCACGATGCTTCGACTTGCGCATACGCTTCACCAAGCAGGGCGAAGCTTACTTTGCCCACGGGCTTTATGAATGCACGCACGAGGTCAAGCCTTTTGAGGTCTTGAAGCAGTTGTACAGACTGTCGTTCCGCAACAATCAACGCGCTTTCGTGCGTCTGATTCTTGAAGACCCAGACAAGCAGAACCACAACGTTGTTTACTTCAAGAAATTCTGCGAAGTGTTGGGGATTAAATACAAGGCGATACACTTCTTCGGTGGCAACCGCAAGGGCGACTGGGCGCAGATTGTGGAGTTCGACTACAAGCCGAACCTTACCCAGTATGTAGGCTCAATGATGGAGGACGCACGGTGGTATGAGAAGATAATGCCATTTGCCTATGCGTGGAGGCGCAACAAGCGCAACAAAGCGAACCCAAAAGGCGACATCGCCATTTACGATTTCATTTAACATTATTAACCTCCCTCTGTTAACCCCAGAGGACAACAGGGAGGAAGCATCGGTTTCCTCCCTTTCTTTTTCCCAATGATACTATTGTTGCTGAATAGAGGCGCAGAGCGACAACGCTTATATATTCAGATAGGAGAAGACATAGAGATGGTTATAATGCAGACGAGACCGTCGGTTGCTCGGCAAGAGGAATTACTTTTTGAATTTAAAATTGATTGAAGAAAATGGAGGAAACACAGGAGATACTGCAACTACTTCGGGAGAATAACGAAATGCTCAAAGAGATAGTCGCTATTCTTAGGAAAACCCAAGACCCAGATTATATAATGCAGGAGAATACAACCGACTTCATTATGAACATCGTGGCAAATCTCATTGCAGATGATATTGAAGGAATAAATGGTCAAACCATAAATAAGAGAAAATGAAAAAATTTATTGGAACAAAACAGATTGAAGCTGAACCTATGCTGATGGGTGATGCTTATGAAAAAGGCTTGCTTCAAACAGGCAGAGTACCTAACGAAAGTGAGAAGGCCTTACCTGGCTATCACGTCAAATACACTGACGGGTATGAGAGTTGGTCTCCGGCTGAACCGTTTGAAAAGGCGTATAGATGCGCAGAGACTTTCCTTGACCGCTTGAAAATTGAACACAAAGAACTTTTTGACAGATTTGAGAAGTGCGCTGTGTTTGTGGATTCGGAGAGATTCCGTGAAGTTCTCAAAGATGATTATTCGGCGTTCCTGCTCTATGTTCAAAGAATACTTATGGGTTATTACACCGAGATTCTTGAACTTCGTATGGATTCTGCCGAAGGTAAGGAAATTCCGTCTGTACCGAGAATGTCTTTCGGTATTGCAATCGAGGCTCTGAAATTTGGTCTTGCAATCCGTAGAAAAGGTTGGAATGGTAAGGGTCTGTTCGTGGTAAAACAAGTACCGGCGCACATTGAGAGTGATATTATCCCCAAGATGCAATCACTTCCGCAGTCTGCCAAAGACCTTATCTTGAAAGGAAAGGGATTTGTGGACTACACTTCCCAGTGTCTTATCTACAACGAGAATACAGGACGTGCGGATAGTTGGGTTCCGTCAGTAAGTGATATGTTCGCTGAGGATTGGGAAATTGTACTATGACACCGTTACAACAGGAATTAAAGGAGTTTCCTCAAGAAAAAGGAGTAACTCCTTTATTTTATCCCCATACTCGTGGCTCAAAAGTTATTGAGTTTGCAGTTAGAAAGGAACAGGAATCTGCTATGGCAAACCTTATTGGGCATACGTTCTCAAATAAATACCATAGATTAATATTCAGTCCAATACGATATGGAGGGTATGCTTGTAACTTTCAACCGCTATTAAGATGAAAAGAGTGTATAAATATGAAGTTCTTGGCGTAACTTACTATGAGGGTATTCCCGAAGGAACTTCTGACACGTTTGATACTCTAAAAGATGCCAAACATTTTGTGGAAAATGCTAAGGACAGTCGTTTCCATAAAACACATACGACAATCTTTAAGTACGAAGAAAGAAACGGAGAATGTTACCATTATGTAAAGAGAATTTGGATTAACAAGAATGGTAAATGGATTTCGACAAGAAAAGTTCATAAAGTTCTTTTGTATATGGAAGTATGAGAGCAATAATTGTCTATTCAGGAAAAGGTGGTGTTGGCAAGACTACTACCACCGCAACTATAGCAAGGTTACTTGCTGAACAAGGTCATAAAGTATTCATCATTGATGCGGATATAAATACTCCGTCAATGAATACAGAGTTTGAAGGTGAACACCCACAAGAAAACATTTGGGTTCATTCGTCAGGCAATATGTTTGACAAGTTTATCTACTTGGAGAAGTCAATGATAAGGCAATACCTTGAAATGGCTAAGAGAAAACTCCGAGTGATTAACCCGGATTTCGTTCTTATTGATACTCCACCAAGTGTAACCAATGTGCATATAGAACTTCTTAGTCGGGTTAAAGTAAGCTATGTGTTGTTTGTTACCCAGCCTACGAAACTTAGTAGTCAAGATGTTCTGCGTACAATGGATTTCTTTCACGAAAGATGTGGCAGAGTAAATTGCGGTGTGGTAGAGAATATGTGTTATGATAATGAGAAAAGGGAATATCCAGTCAAACTTGTGGCGCAGATTCCTATGCAAGATAGGATGAATACTGAAAACTTGTTGTCCAATGCCAAATCAGAGTTTCAAAAGATTGTGGATGAAGTGGTGGCAAGTGAAAGTGTTGTCCTTGAAGAATACTCCACCCAAAATGGTTATGATGAGAGTTTCGATATTATGGGTATGACCCTTATACAAAGTCGTAGAAATTATGTTCAGCACGAACTTAAATACGATGATGGGACTGAGAAAACCCTCAATCTTCCTGCTCCGAAATTCTTGTCCATAAGAACTTGGGATAGGGTAAGGAAGTATATTCAACGTCACGATGTTCATTTTGATATGAGGATGCAAAAATGTGATGCCGAAATCGTAGGTAGGGCGGTAAAACATTTCAAGAATGATGAGAACGCATACTTTATGGTGGTCAATGCTCCCAATACGGAAATTCATCTTGTTACCGGCGAAATAGGTATGTGTTCATTGCTTGTTGGTCAGCGAGGTTATTATGAGTTACCAAGAGTAAGTTATCAGACAAGTAAGGGTAGTGTAGTTTTGTTTCCGGACGAGATTATGCCAGTTGGTATGGAACTTCTCCAACAGCAAATTAACGAGGGTTATGTAATGTTGAGCGATGGACGTTACTTGCCACCAAAAGAAACCGTTGAGCAATGTTACAATGCTTTCGGTATTAGGGTGGGTTTATTTGATGATTGGGAAAAACTATATGACGAATGGCTAAACCAATAAACACAGATGCACATTGTAGCGAATGTATATGATATGATATGATATGAGTGTATTCTTTACCAGAGGTATTGTAGGTATTTGAAGAAAACGGATAACTTCTCACAAGATTCCGAAGTATTACAGAGGGTATAAAAGTATGTTTGACTATGGAAAGAAATCAAATTAAGGAGGTAATAAAAACCAGACTTCGCAATTATAGTAAGGAGGAATTGGTTGAGATGCTTTCAGAAATATGTATAAATAATACAATTCTTGGAAGAATAAATGCAATGTCCTCACAACAATGTGTGAGGAATAACATTGACACATCTTTTGCGGAATGCCGACAGACTTTTAACGAAATTCTAAAAGGAATATAACAAATGAAAGGAGGATATATGAAAGTAAATAGAAGATTGAACAGATTTATCCGCAAAAATATGTGGGTGTATGAACATAACGGAAAGAGGTGTCTTTTGATTAATAGGCATATATTTGTATGGAATCTATTTTACGCTATGTGGTTAAGTAATGAGCATTTGCGTAGATATTCAAAATAAATCGGGTATTTTGTGGATTGTAGTAAAAGTATTATCTTTGGGTAAACTTATAAGTTATGGCAAAAATAAATTCAGAAACATTAAACAAATTGAGGAGGCTGCTTTCTTCTTGGGCGGTCTTCTATCAGAAAGCCCACACTTTCCACTGGGATGTTATGGGCGAAAACTTTTTAGGCTTCCACAAACACCTCAAAGAACTGTATGAGGAGAGTGTGGAGCATTGTGATGAAATCGCAGAGAGGCTGAGGCAAATCGGTGAGAGGACTGAACTCACGCTTAACGGTGCATCTTCGGATTCAGTAGTTCAGGACAATAACAGCTTATCAACTGTGAATGAGATTTCGCAGGATTTGATTACTGGAATCGCACAACTCACTTCCCTGCAAACGGAAATCTACAACGAAGCCGACGAACAAGGCGACTATGTTACCGCAGACCTTATGACGCAACTTAGCAAGTGGTGCGAGTTCAACAGTTGGTTCTTGGCATCGGTAGCAGGAGAGGAAAACGAAACGAACGTCTAATAACTTAGACACAGTAAGAGGGAGGGTTGTTTACAGCGACTCTCCCTATTTTTGTGGGAAAAATTTGCGGGGTAAATAATTAGAGTGTATATTTGTACTGAATTATAGGGGAGGGCAACCCACAACAGGTAAAAAGATAGTGTTTTAGGTTGCACTCGAAGGGAGAAACAGTCTGTGAAGGTAGTTTCTCTCTTTTTCTTTTGGGCTAATTTAGGGTAAAAACCCTATGCAAGCAGGATTTTGTATTTTTGGAGGACCAAAAATTAAGGTTTCTGTGGTGGGTAAAGTAATGGATGACTGAAATATGAGAAAAGTCTTTATAATAAAAGGAGAATAATACTAATGGGATGAAATCACTTACCCATAGCAAGCAGTAGAAACAGCCCTAAAAATGCGGTTTTATAAATAAGTAGCCAATAATGCGTAGAACTACACTCCTAAGAACACACAAAACGGAACAAATATGCGGAAATACTTTGCGGAGTAAATATGTATTGTGCTTAATATAGTATATATGAAACATAGTAATAGCTATCTTATGTAGTAGATGCTTTATCTATGTGCAACCTGCGTAATGGCTATTGAAAAATAAAATGGGTGCGGGTGAAAAGTATGTTTGTTTATGCTAATAATATCTATAATACATATATAGGAGTATATCAATAGCAGTGAAAGTATATGTGACCTTGTGTGTGGCTAAGGGTAGGTAGCGTAAAGAAATAGCGGCTATGAGAGGGTTAGCCATACATAGCGTAATAACTGGCGGCTATAATAGTAGCTACTTATATTACTACGGCGATTTATTACAGCGGAATAATTAGACGGGTAAAAATAACTTCACCGCAATTATTTCTTATTATGGGTATAGCTATTATATACTATATAGACTATCTATATCTTACTTAGCTAATTTTCTACGGGGCGTTTCAGCAATTCTAATTTGCGGGTAAAGGTTATTTTAATGGCGATTCTTATTTCCGGGCAGGGTATATACTATATAGATAGCGTAGGTATATTATACGGGAATTACTTTGTGGGCGTTTTGGAATTATGGAAAGGTTTTATGACGATTTTTAATTTTATGGGTGTGGGGTTACGCTATACGGAGCTGAAATAAAGAAGGCCCCCCCTTAAATGACATCGGCGTATGGGAACAGGAGGGGTACATAGTATAAGCAAGGATGGTGTAGATAGACCCTGTATTTTTATCGTTATTAAAGTAACTGCTGGAATAGACAGCCCACCCCTTAAATCAGTATTAGATATAGACGGACATAGGGTGGTGTGGTTTTATTCGGACGTTATTTTATGGGACAGTGTATTTTATCTTAATAACAATAACTAAACTCTATATAGGGATGCCTATGGGTGCTGAAATCCCTCTTAATTTACTTTGAAATCGGGTATTTGGAAGTTCCGTTTGTTTTACTTCGTGCGTGAGTGTGGGTATTTGGGTATGTGAATAATTTTTGTTATCTTTATTATGGAAACTAAAAGTAAATGGTATGGCCGAGATGCTTGAACTGAATAAACGGCTTGATAAAATGCCGAGCTATATGATTATATAATATAGTTTATATTATTTTTGGATGATATAAAGTCTTATTGTGTCGGAGCAGGATTGACATTCGCTGGATTTTGTGAAACGAAAGGACATTCTTTCCCTTGATTTTGTGTAACGGTGGACTCATCCTTAAAAACAACATTAACGATAGTTATTTCAATAAAAGTAAAATTTTTCGGAAAAAGTCCTTAAAAAATTTGGTTATCTCAAATAAAATAACTATCTTTGTATCATAATTCAAAAACGATACTGAAATGATAAAGTTAGACAACTTCCAAGAATTAGGTGATGTGCTGGAGCCATTTGACCCTGCATACCTTAGCAACAAATCGTATGAGATTCCCGAAATCAGTTCTTACGAAAGACGGTTTCTCCACAAGGTTTCCATTATTGAAAAGAAACTCCGTCGCAATCGGATTCCGTTTGAGTGGTTGGAGAATTGGGAATGTTTCCGTGTCCGCAAGTTTATCGGCGGTTCAGAATATCCCACCTACCGTTATGTGAGAGTGAATATGGAGGAGAACGACTATTCATTCGGTACTGAAAAGGAGGACTTGGTATTTGACGGCAAGGCATCTGTCATTATAGATGCGGTCGTTATTTGGGTAAACAGTAAAGTCATAAAGAAATGATAACACGGGTAAACATATTTGGTACAGAGTACGGTTTCTGCCGTAGTCCAAAGGCTAATTATGAGGACAAGCACAACCGTATGGTAAAACTTGCTACACGGTTTGAGGAACTCAGCGAAAAATTTGACCGTATGATTGAGAAGGGTGATTATGTTACCGATACGGCACGGTGTGCGCTTGCTTGCAAGATGATGATGTACACAGGTATCAGGATTGGTAACGAGGGTTCTGCCGAAGGGTATGTTACCAAACCGCATCCCAATTCCAAGAAAGAACCGGAGTTCGTACAAACGTATGGTCTTACTACGCTACTACCGGAACACGTATTGGTAAAGGGCCGCAGGGTGCATCTTAACTTCATTGGTAAGAAACAGGTCGAAAACAGTTTCACTCTGTCAGGTGAACTTGCCAAACAGGTGAAAGAGGTTTTGAAAACGGTGGAGCAAGGAGAAACACTTTTCGAGATTACCGAATATGAGCTTACCAAGTTTATCAAGAGGTATGTCGGTCGCAGGTTCACTCCAAAGGATTTCCGAACTTTGAGGGCTAATATGTATGCGTGGGAAAAGTTCACGGAGATATGTGAAAGGGAACTCCCCAGTACAAAGACCGAGTTCAACAAGGAGGTAAAGGAAATTGCCACTTATGTCAGCGAACATTTGAATAATACACCGGGCGTATGCAAGGCATCCTACATAGACTCTATGCTGTGGGATGAGGTTGCTGAACAGCGTCCAGTAACAAAGAGAAAGAAATAACATTTTAATTCATCAGCAATATGAAAAATTTAATTCGAGAATTAGTTTCGGCTCTGAACGGAGACGAGTATGAAGTAGCAAAGTCTATCACCGAGCAAATAAATGCTACGGGAGATGAGGAGTTAATTAAACAGGCGGAGTATTTGAACTCTGTATTATAACTATGGGAATGAAAGCAGGAAAATTGATAATCTCTACGGAGAAATTTGATAAGGCTATTTTTAATGATGCCTCTGGGTTTACTTTAGAGCAGTATAACGAATGGCTTAAAATGGCATCTGTGTCTCTTCAAAATATTTATGATGCTGCGGATGGAGGGGCCAATGTAGATTGCGCCGACTTAAATGTACTTGGCGATGTCATCAATCTATTAGATAATATAGAAATCTTTATTGCAAGAAAAAATGAAATCAATAAGGTTTGAGAATGAAAAAGAAACAGCCGATATGACTATACGGTTGGAAATGGCTTGTTCCAAATTTATGGTTACGGGTCATACTGAGATAACGGTCGAGGATAATGAACCAGCACTTGTATTACCACCTACATTTGTGGCGAATCTTAGAAGGGAGATTGCCGAAGAGGGACTCCAACTTATAGGGGTTGCAAAACATAAGGACAACTTCAACTTCTTCATCAGTGGAAGAACTGTTACGATGAAGGGTTCATTCAGTTTAAGTGATGTAATGCACAAGGTAAGGATATTATGAGTGAAATGGTTATCAGTGTACATTCCAGCTTTATAAAGTCTGCGGTGTATAACGAGGCTAAACAAAGCCTCCGTATCGAGATTGGCAATTCTTGGTATTACTATTATGGTGTAACCAAGCAGAAAATAAACCGTTTCAAAAAGGCGGCATCCAAAGGGCAGTATTTCTGTAACTATATAAAAGGACGATATAAAACAATCAAAAGAACAATAAGATGAGGACAATTAAAACAGATTTTAAAAGGTCGGGCAAGTATTTCGTGGTATCTATGGAGTATTTGTTCGGGGCAGTTTTTATGTCAGCTATCTATGGTCTGGCATATTTGTATCACGGTATGAACGGGCATTTCGGTAAACACAAATTTAACAAGCCGTATGTGTATGTGTGGCGTTTCCTAACTTGGGGAACTTTCGTATGGGTAGTGTTTACTTATGTATTTGTTCCGTTCTTTAATTGGTGGGATAGGGTGGTGTCGTTTCTTAATTATGTGTTTTGGGGATGAAGACGATGACTTTATATAGTGTTTTAGTCCGTTATTTCAATAAAAGTAAAATTTTTCGGAAAAAGTCCTTAAAAAATTTGGTTAT
>ERZ1034915.54-NODE-54-length-75719-cov-636.531944_pt1 | contig 75719 bp, 70 predicted proteins | sample MGYA00520592_ERZ1034915 | MGnify/ENA primary metagenome ERZ1034915 (study PRJEB33766, sample SAMN09781787) | gut metagenome | biome: gut microbiome | host: Homo sapiens | place: Madagascar | study: EMG produced TPA metagenomics assembly of the PRJNA485056 data set... | reverse complement strand
CAGGAATAGTGACACCTGTTCTTCTTTTCTTTGGATTAATTATTTTTTTACTTTCTATGTTAACAAGTATTGGAGGTAGTGTTGCCAACCAAGAACCTGAGATTACAGGAAATGGCACCCCTCCTGTGACAGGAGAGGCCTTAAAAGTTGCGACACAAACCTACCAGCATTTGGTGAAAACACATCATTTTACTTCTGAAGGAGCTTCAGGTGCGCTTGCGGTAGCGCAACGTGAAAGTGGATTTAACCCACAAGCTGTGAATCCTGCAGGAGGGGTCGCAGGCCTTTTCCAATGGTCAGGTTGGGGAAGTTTTATTAATGGGAATCGGATCCATTCTGAAGGTTCAATTAAGGGAATGGATTTGTCTACGTTAACCCTTGACAATCAGTTTAAACTGATTGATCATGAGTTAAATGGTTCCTACTCTAAAGTAAAAACTTTACTTACAAAATCAAAAGACCCAGTGCAAGCCGCAAAAGATTGGTCACTTTATTATGAAGGTGTGAGTTTGTCTGATGGTCAAAGTAAGCTAGAGATGATTGCACAATTATCCAAGCAATGGTATGCCTATTTTAATGGCGGAGGTGCATCAGGCGGGAATATAAAACTCCTGAACGATGTTCTAGGTAAAAAAGTGGGCACAGGCCAGTGCTATGCTTTGTCGGATTACTATGTAAACAGTATCAGTGGTTTCCACCTTCAGGGGCTGTGTGCCTCTAATATTGGCTCTGACAACTTCAGCAGCTTTACCTCTCATGGTTGGAAAGTCATCATGAACCCTAAAGCAAGTGATCTTGTAGCGGGCGCAGTAATCAATTGGGGCGCAGGCTCGGTTGCAGGCTCATCCAGTGTCAACCCTTATGGCCATACGGGAGTTATTGGCAGTGTAAAAGGCAATAGCTTTACCACTTACGAACAAAATGTAGGCGGGGTACAAATTGTCCAACAAATGCATCGTTCGTGGGATGACAGTATCACAAGTATTTGTATTCCTCCAAAGAAAGGATAAAAGAAAATGTTTGTTGAAAATGCTATACTCAATACGATAATAATTATTTTATTGGGAGGCTTAGGCTTGAGTATTTTAGGATTTTTTTTGAAAGTGTTTAAAGTTGAAATTGGAAAAATTTTAAAAAGTAAATTTAATCGGGTGTTTCTTTTTATGGTGTTTATGGAAGCAATTGGAGTTGCTTTGGTTTTATTGATGGATTACGGCGCTTCATTTATACGTCATGGAAATTTTTTAATTCCGAGTTTACTTGATGGCTTTCTTTCACTTTTCGGCTGTTCTTTTCAAGCAACACCTACAATGAATGTTATGCTTACTGTCTTACCGTTTATTGCGGGAATGATTTTGATGTATCTTTTCTTTCCTTATATTCTTGCATCAATCGCAAGACAAGTCAGAGAAGAGATGGTTTTGCGGTATAACAAAGAGGATAAAGAATTGATTTGTGGTGTAAAGGGAGGACAAAGTATAAGAATAAACACTCAGTATTTCAAAATAGGTGTCTTATTGGGAGTGTTTTTAGCCACAACGCTCCAATTATGGCTTTTTGTTCTTTATATTTACCCTCAACTTCTACCTCAGAGCGTTCAAATTTTTGCACTAGGAAGTACTCTGGTAACTTTGCTTTTGAGTATAATTTTTATTAGAGAATTACGAAAGCAAGCAGTTTTTTCATTGATTCAAAATTTGTTTGAAGATGAGAATTATAGAGAGTTACTGAAAATTTTTGAGGCTGTTATTACTGGAGGAGCATTGAAATTAAAAGGAGAAGATTTTTTTGAGGAGTTAAGAGATTATATAGAAATGGATGTGATCAAAGTTTTTCCTCAAACTTCTGTGAATCGCTTAGAGTTAGAAAAAAGCTATAAGTTGGAAATTCCTCGACAGATAAAAGAAGTCTTTGAAAGAGAAAGAGCATTTCGTCATAATATCGGTTGAAAAGAAAGCAAGAGCTTTCTTTTTTTATTAGAAAGAGAAGGATAATGAGAAGATGATGTGGAGTATTTTTTGGAAATGTGTTGTAGCAGTAAGTTTTATGTATAATACCAAATTTCTTTTTGAGTATATAGATGAGACTGCTTCTGTAAAGGCACGTTATTGGAAGGGGATTTGTGGGGTGGTGTTGTTTTCTTTATTTATTTTTCTCATGTTTAAGTTATAGATAAACGGAAAAGATATGATTTGTAAAATGGAGCATTAACCTATAAGGGGATAAAAAATGAAAAAAAGCAGTTTAATCATAGTTGGAATTTGTTCTTTGTTTTTGTTAACGGCTTGTGGTAATCACCATATTAATGAGCCTCAAAAGCTTGAGACAAGTGTTTCAAAAGAAGAAAAGAGTGTGCCAAAGCAGAAGAAAAAACAAGAAAGTCCTTTATCTTCGACAACAGAAGAAAAAGCGACACCATTTGATCCAGAGAAAGCAGAACAAGCTGCAGAGGATTTTGTTTATAGCTATTATGATTATAACTCAGAAAATGAGCGTAATAAAAATGCAAAAACTTATTGTACAGAAGCTCTTCAAAAGAAGTTAAACTTAGTTCAAAGTGAACAAAGTATAGCAATGAAGTCTTCAATCACTTCATTCCACCTGTATGAGGAAATCAAAGGAAGTGAAGAAACTCAAGATGAAGAGGTACAAAACAAAGCTTATTTAGTTTTGGTGGCATATGATTTAAATGGGAATTCTGTCACACCTCAAGTGTTAAAGCTTTCTGTTCAACAAGTTGAAGGCAAGTATTTGGTCAATCAAATGGAGTTACCGTTAATGAATTAGGAGGTTATTTTGAATACAAATAGAATAAGAGATGAAACATAGTATTGTTAGCAGAAAATAAAAGAGTAAAGTAAAAAAAAGACTTGTCCTAAGACAGGTCTTTTTTAGTTTGGAGGAAAACAAATGGAAAATGATGAATACAATAAAGAATTTATGAATCACAAAAGAAAAGAAGTGCATTCGGCTATTGAACTTTTAGAAAAGCGCATAAGGAGTGCACGTGATGCTTCAACGGGCGCTATAATTCGTACAAACTTTGGAGCAGAAGCATCTGAAAATGTCCATTATGCGCATCGGAAATTTGAAGAAGTGGATACTCTCTTATGTGAAGCGTTACAAAAATTATTGGATATTAGACAAAACTTTTGAGGGAGGATAAAAATATGGAAGTAAAAGAAATGCGTCGATTGGCATTGATTGATTTAAAAAATAAACGATATATTCCAGATAGTATGTGGGAAGGTGGACGGAATTGGGTAGGAATTTATGCTCGACCTATTGGAACACCCAAGTATGGGATTGACCCAGTTAATGAAGCAGAAGCGCAAGCTATGGACGGTATCGATTATGCAGAATGGTTTGAGTGGTATCCAGAAGATTTATTAGAGTTGCAAAAGCAATATCCACAATAGAATTAGGGAGCGTTTTATGGATTTAACACAACTCCGTAACCAAATAAAAGATTCGGAAAGTCGTTGGAATATGAAATATCTTGCTTTTGAAAGGCGTTTAAGAGAAATAGAACAGGAATTGCTCTTACCGCCCTATGCCAGATTGTCTGATGTTATTAGATGGTGTCAAAAGCTCATGCATTACGAACAAAAATTGGAGTTGATGCGCCAATCGACAGTAACTCTGTCTCAAGAAGGCTGGGAAAGATTAGAAGAAAAAGTTCTAGAATATTACAAAGAAGACCAAAGAGCAGTATCTATTTTGTCAGAGTATGTTTGTTTCTTAGTAAATTTAGAGAAAAAATATGATCAACGCTTTTATGTTTTTCGCAATTTTTTAGATAATTGTATGCGTTATGTCAGAAGTTATTCCGAGGATTTGGAAAGAAATGGTCTATCTATCACTGGAACTTTAAGTAAAGTTAAGCAACTGGGTGCGATGCATTGGATTAATGGAAAATCGTACCAAATAAAATTGGAAGTCTAAGTCGTTATTTGTGAATAGAGGATAAGAGAAATCTTGTTTTTTTTATTTTTGGGAAAGGGGTGGGAATTTGTGAGATTTAGAGTAAAAAAATATGATAAAATAAAGGGGATAAAAAATGCTAGGAGATTATTCAATTATGGATTGGGTGACTTTAGGAGGAGTTCTTACAACAATTGGTGCAATTATTGGAACAATTGTTAAACTTACGAAAGATAACAGAGCTTTAATGCGAGAAATTGAATTTTTAGCAAAAGAGAACGAGAGATTGTCTCAAGGATTATCCCAAAAAGTTTCTAGTGAACGGGAAATTATCTCTAAAGAAAATGTTTCTATAAAAGAAGATACAGACTATGTTGCTAAAGAATTTTTAAAAGAGAAAATGGCTCGTGAGAACTTGTATAAAAATACTGATCGAGCAAAGGAAATACTAGAAACAATGGATATGATGAGAGAAGTTGTTATGCAAAATGCTCAGTTGAATGCGACAGTGACACAATTGAAAGTAGAAAACCAAGAGTTACGCCATCAAAAAACTAATGATGTACAAAAATTGTTGGGAGTCGTCACTCAGGTTAGAAAGCAATTGATAAATTTTGAGGAGCATAAAGGTTTCGAAGAAACGGATAGAATTTTTAGAGAGATACAACAAAAATTTTCAGGATTATTATAAAAAAATGTATTGTACAAGTCTTTAGTGAAAATAAAAATGAAAATAAATTGAGGGAGGTTCATCATGTCAATGAAATTGAAGGATTATCCTATTGTGAAATCATCTAAGGAAGACATTGATAAGATAATTGAAGATATTGTTAAAGATATATATACCAGATAATCATCAATCAGAGAATTAAAAGGGACAAGAGAAATCTTGTCCTTATTTTTTTGTATAAGGGAGGAGAAATGTTAACAGATTTAAAGACAAAATACCAACTTGCAGCTATTTTTCAATGGTCTGTGAAGACAGTAGAAAAACACTTAACTGAAATGTCTAGAACGGAATATTCAAAATATATTTTAGAACCAAGTAGAGATTTAAGGCGTATTAGTTTGTCTGGATATTATCAATTTATGAAATACAAAGAAGAACAAAACAAGAAAATGTTATAATTGATATACACACATTTTCTTGCTTGGGAGCAAGGAGAAAAAATGTTTTATAAAAAATTAGATAATGGGAAATACCGTTTTTTTGAAAAATATTTTGATGAAAATCAAGGAAAATGGCGACAAGTCACAGTTACTATGAATTCTAAAAGTAGAGTATCGCAGTCAGAAGCTAAAAAAAGACTTTCGAAGAAGATTGAGAAAAGGATAAAAGAAAGTTCAGCTAGCGGAAGTGAAATTTTACCCACGGTTCAAGAAGTATTTGATGAATGGCGTATTATACGAGATCAAGAATTAAAACCATCTTCTCAATTTGTAGAAATGAGTGCTTTTAGTGTTTTTTTAAGAGAATTTGGTAATTTAAAAATCAGAGAAGTGACCACTGTTAAAGTCCAGAAGTTTTTTATGGAATTACGTTTAGCCCCTACAACTTTGAGTATAAGAAAAACTTATTATAGATTGCTTTTTTCTTATGCAAAGAGAATTGGTTATGTTGAAAGTAATCCAATAGAAAATATCGTTTTACCTAAAGTCAAGATGACTCACGAACAGATTCAACGAAAAAAAGAGAAGTTTTTAGACAAGAGAGAGATGAGAAAGCTTCTTGATTATTTGTATCAAGATAAATGGCATTTCAGAAAAGCATTAATGTTTGAGTTCTTATTTTTGACAGGATTAAGAATAGGTGAGCTTTTAGCGTTAAAATGGGAAGATATTGACTTTGATAATCAAAAGTTATATGTTAGGCATACCTTAAATGTGCATGGTGTCCCTGCTCGAAATAGAGAGTTATTATCTCCAAAAACGAGTCATTCTTATAGAAGTTTAATGCTGGACAATAGGTCTATGGAAATAATAGATTTTTTTGCCAGTGGACACAAGGATGAAAATTTTGTATTTGTTGGAATGAAGAAACAAACTTATGGGCATACTACTTTGTCTAAAGTTTTCAAAAAAGCATGTACAGAGGTTTTAGGAGAAGGGCAATATAATTTACATATGCTTAGACATTCGCATATTTCTTTATTAGTTGAAATGAATATCCCTATCAAGGCGATAATGGAACGAGTAGGGCATTCAGATGAAAAGATGATCTTACAGATTTATAGTCATGTGACAGAAAATATTCAAAGGAATTTATTGGCGAAAATGAATGATTTAACGTTTTAAAAACTAACCAAAAAACTAACCAAAAATTAAAGGAGATGGGAGGAACACGTAGGAAGTTATTAATTTTTGAAATTTGAAAATACAGTCTGGATGTAGAAATATAGGAGCTTAGAGGTGGAGAAAGGAGAATAATAGCTTGAGATGTGCTAAAATATAACTATGATTAAAAACTATGAATTGTCAGCTGAACATCGGCTAGTCTCTACGGCAGAGATGAGGAATTTTACATACGTACTTAATCCGACACGTGAAGAAATTGGTAGTGTCTCGGAGTACTTTCAACTGCCCTTTGACTACCTTAGCGGCATTCTCGATGATTATGAAAACGCCCGTTTTGAAACGGATGATATCGATAATAATCTTATACTTTTACAATATCCAGCCTCATCAAGTTATGGCGAGGTAGGCACATTTCCTTACTCTTTGATTTGGACAAAAAATGAAGCTGTCATTTTAGCTTTAAATCATGACATTAAGGGAGAACATATATTCGGTAGAGAATACAGCTCTACACGCTATAAGCATGAAATTATTTATCAGGTTATGTATCAAATGACACATGACTTCCATGATTATCTACGAGAATTTCGTCTCCGTCGTCGTCGTCTTGAGGTAGGAATCAAGAACTCAACCAAAAATGATCAAATTGTTGATATGATTGGTATTCAAGCCAGCCTTATTTATTTTGAAGATGCCTTGAATAATAATCTCGAAGTGTTGAAGAAATTTATTGATTATCTGCGTGAAGAAGATGAAGATGGTTTTGCTGATAAGATTTACGATATTTATATTGAAACAGATCAGGCCTACACGGAAACACGTATTCAACTGAAATTGCTCCAAAACCTGCGCGACTTGTTCTCAAATATTGTGTCTAACAATTTGAATATTGTCATGAAAATCATGACATCCGCAACCTTTGTCTTGGGTATTCCAGGTGTTGTTGTCGGTTTTTATGGGATGAATGTCCCCATACCTGGTCAGGAAATCAGTTGGGTCATGTGGGCCATATTAGGGTTAACGCTTATATTTTGTGGCATTGTCGTTTGGGCGTTACGCAAAAAAGACATGCTGTGATCGTTTAACCATGGCAAGTTATCATAAAGGAACAGTTATTCATGTATAGATTACGTATTTTTGCACAAAATTTAGCAATCTTCTTGTCCGTAGTGATTGATATTGGAGCAATTTTGGCTTTCTATTTGCATCGATCACCTGTTTTGAGAGAGTATTTTCCTTCCTATAGCTTCATGCCGCATTATATTTTAGGTTTTGCTTTAGGACTTTTGGGGCTTTTGGTCTCTCTCAATCTCTACCGACGGGTAAGGTCAGCTTGGATTATTACTATTGTCGTTCAATTTGTCATTTTACGATTGAACTTTATTTCTACTCAGAGGTTTTTCAGTATTGGCTCACTTCTTTCACTCATCATTCTGGTTATTCTTGGATTGACTTATCGTGATTTTAGTCGAACAATGGACCGTAATTATGCAAAAAAGGCAGTGTTTCTCGGTTTCATCCCACTGGTCTTGGCTTTTTTTAATACCTTATTGAGTTTAAGTTTTTTGAAGCGCGATTATTTAGGAAATCCAGATGTCTATTCTATCTTTAAGCAATCCTTGCATTTTCTTTTTACAATGGATATCCGGCAAGCGCATTTCAATTCTCATGTACATGGCTTTTATATGGTTGGGCTAATTATCATTACTTGGATTTGTGTAATGTTAGCACTCTATTATATCTTGAAGCCATTGGTTTATTACCCGATCTTAAGTGGTCGTGAAAAAGAGAAAGCCATCGCACTTGTTGAAAAATATGGTCAAAATCCGATGGCTTATATGACCATTGATGGTCAAAAATCTTATTTTTTCAGTGTTACTGTTGAAGGGATGCTTGCCTATACCGTTGTAAACAACGTTCTCGTAGGTTGTGGGGATATCGTTTGTGACCCTAAAGATGCCGCTCGTTTTATGGGAGAACTGGTTCATTTTTCACGTCGTAATGGATGGAAAATCTTGTTTATGGACATTACAGAAACGATGCGCCCTGCCTATGAATCTTATGGATTTTCGATGATTAAGATTGGTGAAGATGCCTGCTTACGCTTAGAGGACTTTAGCCTTAAGGGCAAGAAAACAGCAAAGGTTCGTGCCAATATCAATCATGCGCGCCGCTTAGGTATTACTGTTGAAGAATACAAGCCAAATGAAAAACGAGATATAAAAATTGAAAATGAACTTCAAGAAATATCAGACGAATGGTTTGGCTCTAAAGGCCCTGAGCTTGGCTTTATGTTGGGAGGCTTGGCTTTAGAAAATCCTCTTGGGCGCCGTTATTTTTACAGTCGTGATGCATCCGGAAAAATGTTGGCTTTTGTAATTTTTGTTCCGTATGCTGAAGGCGAGGAAAGTGGTTATATGGCTGATGTGACGCGCCGCCGCGTGCAAGTGCCTAATGGCTCTATGGAAGTGTGTCTTCTCCAAGCCTTTGAAACAATGCGCGAGGAGGGAGTGACTTGGGGTAATCTCGGTCTCTGCCCTTTGGCAAATATCAAAGATGACGAGGATAGCAGCAAAGTGACAACACAGCTCTTCCAGTTTATTTATGAAAATATGAATGGTGTATATGGCTTCAAGGGGCTTTATCAAGCCAAGAAAAAATGGAACCCAAGTGATTGGCAAGCGCGTTATATCTCTTATGCGCCCAAACCTTTTAGTTTCAGCTATGCCTACGCTATGCTGAAGGCTCAAAATCCTAAAGGGATAAACAAGTTGATCCTTGAAAAACTTCGTACAAAGATTGAAAAATAAAAGCACCGCAGTTTTTGCGGTGCTTTTTCTTAATAAAAAACCTCTCAACGAGAGGGCGAAATATAACAATTATTTACGGACGACAAGAGTATCACATGGCGCATTTTTAATGATATAGTCTGCAACAGAACCAATAAAGATACGTTCAATGTAGCTCAAACCAGTTGCACCAAGCACGATAAGGTCAATGTTTTCTTCTTTTGGAAGTGTTTGTCCCAACATAACTTTTGGTGAGCCGAATTCGACACGAGTAGTTACTGTTTTTACACCAGCGTTTTTCGCTTCAGTTGCAAAGTCATTAATGAGGTTTTCGGCACCTTTATGTGTATCATCAGCTACGACAGAATCATAAGCAGAGATAGACTGAAATGCACGCAAGTCAATGACGTTAGCGATGACCAATTCGGCATCGTTACGAAGAGCAGTGGCAACAGCTTTATCAAAGGCCTTTGTTGATTCTACAGAACCGTCAAGACCAACGAGGATTTTTTTGTAATTATCGAGCATAGTGGGACTCCTTTTCTTTTTTTTACTATACTCTAATTTTACTCTAATTTGCAGCATTTGTAAAAGAAAAACTATTTTTGGGGTCTGGCTTTAGCGCAGGAGGGGCTTAACCGAACAGAAGAGGACAAGGCAAAGGCATATGTAAGTGTATTTTTTGAGATTTTTACGGCCTTCTTACTGTAAAATCACCTTTTTGGTGAATCAAAGTGGCGGGTAAAGGTTGATGTATGTTGAGAAGAACACCTGTGTGCTGTCTCATTGCGTCTAATTTGATATAATTATAAAGATCTATTTTTAAATGGCCGAGCAAAGCAAAGCTTTATAAAAATAAATAGAAGTTGAAAGGTAAAAAAATGACTCGATATGCTGTGGTGGATTTAGAAGCCACCGATGCGCACAGCTCGCAGAATAAAATTATCCAAATTGGTATTGCGCTAGTCGAGGGTGGAGAAGTGGTAGACACTTATACGACAGATGTCAATCCACATGAGTCACTTTTGCCGAGAATTGCGAGCCTTACAGGTTTGTCTGATCGTCGCTTGTCAAAAGCGCCAGACTTTTCGGAAGTTGCAGAAGAAGTGCGCCAAAAATTGGAAGGCACCATTTTTGTGGCACACAATGCGCGCTTTGATTACTCCTTATTAATGAAAAGTCTTTTTCCTTTAGGCTTGGATTTGGAATTACCGCGTGTAGATACAGTTGAGCTGGCGCGAGTTGTTTTTCCTACCTTTGAAAAATATGGGATGGAAGCTCTGAGTGAGCGACTGGACTTACGACACGATCAGCCTCATGCGGCCTTATCCGATGCTTTGGCTACAGCGGAGTTGTTGCTTAAAATGCAAGACAAGATTCGGGAACTTCCACGTGCTGTGTTAGAGGAGATTATTCGCCATTCGGACAGCTTACTCTATGAGACGAAAGAATTCTTAAAGGAGCAACTGCCTTATACGTCACTCAAAGTTGAGCAGCTTTATGTGGTACACAATATTGCTACACGTAGAGAAAAAGTGAAAGAAAACAGACAACCCCTTGCCAATTCTTTTGCTAAAAATATCTCTCGTTTAGGTCTTAAAGTCCGAAAAAATCAAGAAAAGATCGCTGAAAAAATAAAAGAAGAACTTACACAAAGTCGTCCTTCTTTCATTGAAGCACCTACTGGCATTGGTAAGACATATGCTTACCTCTTACCTTTGCTTGCAGAAGGACGTGAAATTGTTGTATCAACGCCGACAAAAGTTCTACAAAATCAGATGATTCATGGTGTAGCACCAATCCTGAAAGAAAAATTTGGTGTGAATTTCTCTAAGCTTTTAGGGACGAAGAATTATATTTCCTTGGAAAAATTTTCACGGCTTTTGCTGGCAAATACAGAAGGGAAAAATTTCGAAATTTTCAAGATGAAAATTTTAGTCTGGTTGACGGAAACACTTACAGGGGAGCTAGACGAACTTTCCAAAGTCATGACCAATGAGGAGTATTTCGCTCAGATTGCGCATGATGGCTATGTCAACAACAAACAGCTGCATTATGAACAGGACTTCTGGCTGAAAGCGCAGCGCAGAGCTGAAATTTCGCAGGTTAAAGTCGTCAATCATGCTTACCTGATTGAACGTCTTGCAGATTACCCTGAGACTTTCTTGCAAGAACGCGTTTTGGTTGTGGATGAAGCACAGCAACTCTTTACGACACTGGAGAGGGCCAATCAGAAATCAGTTAAAATATCGGAACAATTGGAAACCGTAGATACGGAAAATTCACATTTAAACAAACGTCTTGTAGAAAGTTTGACATTCCAGCTCAAAAATAAAAAACTGGACAGTGAGAAAATCGCCTTGGACGCGAGAGAGCTTGGTTTAAAAGAACTGGCTGAAATTTTTGAACATCCTGAGCAGAACTTTATTTGGCGCGATGGAGATATGGTCCACGCTTCAAGTACGGATTTTTATAATTTTGAAAAACTGGTGCCTTCAGGCACTAAAATATATATGTTGGGAGCGACCTTATCTCTGACGGAAGACAAGCCCATCTTCCCAGAACTTTTGGGATTTAAGGACTATCGTTTCTTCAAATTTGAGAGTCACCCCGCCGATAATCAAGAAATATTTATCCTGTCTGATGGCCCCCATATCAAAAATACGGGTGTTATGGCTTACGCACATTATGTTGCGGATAAAGTTTCCGAGGTTGCTGAGCTAGGCTGCCAAGTTGTTGTTCTCTTTACGGCAAAAGTGTCCTTAACTTTTGTAGCAGAACAACTGTCCGCTGAAGGTTGGGATGTATTGGCTCAAGATATTAATGGGACCGCCGCCCAAATCAAGAAAAAATTTGATAAAGGGGAAGGACAGATTCTACTGGGCTTAGCTTCCTTCTGGGAGGGTGTGGATTTTGAGAAGCAAGATCACCTTGTGCTGATGATTCCTCGTTTGCCCTTTGCTACGCCAGATGATGTTTTAACGAAAAAGTATGCAAAACGCTTTAATAATCCTTTTTACGATTTCAATGTGCCTATGGCAACGTTGAAGTTGCAACAAGCTCTGGGACGTGTCAATCGACGGCATAATCAGTATTCCAAAGTGGTGATTCTTGACAATCGTTTAGCAGGCAAATCTTATGCGAAAAGAATGCGCAAAAATCTTGCACAAACTGCGCCCCTTAAAACACTTGAAAGTCGCGAAGTAGTGGAAAAAATTCTTGAATTCCTGATGTGAAATGGTACGCGAGACAGATGAATCAAAGAAGAAGTTAAGGAAATACACCAAAATTTTTCAGTGACGAGACTGGGGAAAATTATAGATTTGACTTTTTCCGGCAGAAGCCCTTTGTAGAGAAGCAATTTCGTTGCTTTTTTGCTATAATTAAATAGATTATCTAAAGGACAGAAAGGCAGGCTATGAGAAGAAGACGAATGACTCTGCACACACAGATTATTATCGGTGTTTTAACGGTAATTCTGGCAGGTTTTATTGCGATAAGCCTCTTTATCTGGAGAGCAGTCAGCCCTTACAATACAGCAAGAAGCGCTGCAATTGCTATAGCAAAGGATAAAACTGAGCTGAAAACTCCAACAGCTTTTGACATTGCAACTACAGATAGCACAGATTATTCTTTACTTGGCAAAACTGAAAAAGACAAGGAGATAGGTGTTTTAATTCCGGAAAAAGGGGGAAATTTAACAGTTATTGACATGGCAACAGGTGTTAAGCCCGAAACGCTTCAAGCAGATAATACGACATCTATCGTCTTGGCCCTGTATAAAAATCAGCCCGTATGGCAGGTAAATAGTCGTGAAGGTTTTAAACTTTATGATTTCAAGACGGGTAAGGAGCTGATGTAATTTATGAAAAAATTATCTGATTTTGTTTCAAACATCGACGAGTCTGTGACTCTCGCTGCTGCAAAGCGTGCCAAAGATCTCGCAAGCCAAGGAAAAAACATTATTGATTTAACTTTGGGACAGCCAGACTTTTCTACCCCAGAACTCATCGGGGAAGCAGCCATTGATTCTATCCATTCAGGCAAAGCCAGTTTCTATACACAGGCTTCTGGTTTGCCTGAGTTGAAAAGTGCTGTGCGCAATTATTGGGAAAAATATTATGGTTATGCCATTGAAGATAAGGAAATTTTGGTTACCACAGGTGCTAAATTTGCGCTTTATGCCTTCTTTCAAAGTGTTTTAGATAAAGGAGATGAGGTCATCATTCCAGCCCCTTATTGGGTGAGTTATGTGGACCAAGTTAAAATGTCGGGAGGTCATCCTGTTGTCGTTTCGACTTTGCAAGAAAATGACTTTAAAATCACAGTCGAACAACTCGAGGCAGTGAAAACTGAAAAGACAAAAGTACTTTTGCTGAACAGCCCATCCAATCCCACAGGAATGATTTATTCAAAAGAAGAATTATTGGCTTTGGGAAATTGGGCTGTAGCTAATGATCTGTTAATCTTAGCAGACGATATTTACCACCGACTGGTTTATAATAAGAGTGTGTTTACAGCTCTTTCATCTTTATCCGAAGCGATTCGTCAACATACGATTGTTATTAATGGTGTATCGAAGACCTTTGCGATGACCGGTTGGCGCATTGGGCTTGCAGTGGGTGACAGCGAAATTATTGCAGCAATGACCAAGATTGCAGGTCAAACAACCTCAAATCCAAGTACAGTTGCTCAATATGCAGCCATTGAAGCTTTTAATTCTGATGAGACGGCAGTCGAAAAAATGCGTACAGCTTTTGAAGCCCGTCTAAATTTGATTCATCCGATGATAAATCAAATTCCTGGCTTTGAGGCCATCAAACCTAATGGTGCATTCTATCTCTTCCCTAAAGTTGAGAAAGCCATGGCGCTCAAAGGATATGACAATGTTACGGATTTTGCGACAGCGATTCTTGAAGAAACCGGAGTGGCGCTTGTAACGGGAGAAGGATTTGGTTCACCTGTACATGTAAGATTGAGTTATGCCACTGACCTTGAGAGTTTAACAGAAGCTGTAAAACGTCTTAAGAACTGGATGGAAGTGGCGCATGATAGATAAAAAAGAAGCAAAATCAGCTTACAAGCTCCAAGAAAAGCTAGGCGCTGTTGTTGCTTATAAAAATATTTCAAAAAACAAGTTTTATCTTGATATAGCACCAGATTTACCTGGTTTGAAAAATCGCTTTGAATTTTCACGAAAAACAGGAATTGGTGTTCCACTAGCCATTGACAAAGATTGGAAATCGGATGACTTTGAACTTCTGGTCTTGGAAGAGCTTAAGAAAGACGAATTACAGACACCAAAAGCTTTTAAAGAAGATTTGAAAACTTTGAAGGACATCTGGTTAGAGAAATTTGCAGACAAAGATTTATATTAATAAAAAGAGAAGGAATTATTTATGAAAGACTTAGTATCAATCATCGATGTGAAAGACCACGTCGGAGAAGAAATCAAAATCGGCGCTTGGGTTGCAGACAAATCAGGAAAAGGAAAATTGCAATTTCTCCAACTCCGTGATGGTACAGCTTATTTCCAAGCTGTCGTTTTCAAACCGAACATGATTGAAAAATTTGGTGAAGAAGCTGGCTTAGAAAAATTCACCGAAATCAAACACTTGGCGCAAGAAACATCAGTAATCGTAACAGGTGTTGTGAAAGAAGATTCACGTTCAAAATTTGGTTACGAGCTTGATGTTACAGACCTTGAAGTTGTTGGGGGATCTGTGGATTATCCTATCACACCAAAAGAACATGGTACAGACTTCTTGATGGATAACCGTCACTTATGGTTACGTAGCCGCAAGCAACACGCTATTATGCTTGTGCGTAACGAAATTATCCGTGCAACTTATGAGTTTTATAATGCCAACGGCTTTGTTAAAATAGATAGTCCAATCTTGACAGGTTCAGCTCCTGAAGGAACAACAGAACTTTTTGAGACAGATTACTTTGGACAACCTGCTTACTTGTCACAAACTGGTCAGCTCTATGCGGAAGCGGGTGCGATGGCATTTGGTAAAGTCTTTACCTTTGGTCCAACTTTCCGTGCTGAAAAATCAAAAACACGCCGTCATTTGACTGAATTCTGGATGATTGAACCAGAAATGGCTTTCACAACACACGAAGAATCTTTGGATATTCAAGAAGCATATGTCAAACATTTGATTAAATCAGTCTTGGAAAACCAACGTTATGCTTTAGAAAGTTTAGAACGAGACATTGATTTATTGGAAAAATATGTCAATGAACCATTCAAACGTGTCACTTACGATGATGCGATTGAACTTCTTCAAAAAGAAGAAGCAAATAACGATTACGATCATATCGAGTGGGGTGATGACTTTGGTTCACCTCATGAAACATTTGTTTCTAACTACTATGGTGTGCCAACATTTATCATCAACTACCCTAAGGCAATCAAAGCTTTCTACATGAAACCACATCCAACACGTGAAGATGTTGTGATTTGTGCCGATCTTATCGCGCCAGAAGGTTATGGCGAAATCATTGGGGGTTCAGAACGTGCGACAGATTACGATTACTTGGTTGAAAAAGTAAAAGAATTTGGTCTCTCAGAAGAAGAATACAGCTGGTACCTCGACTTACGTAAATTCGGTTCTGTGCCACATTCTGGTTTTGGACTTGGTTTGGAACGTGCAGTAACCTTTATTACAGGTAACCAACACATCCGTGAAGCTATTCCTTTCCCACGTATGCTTGGACGTATCCGCCCTTAAAGCTTAAAGAAAAGTTCTCAGTTACTCGAGGGCTTTTTTTTGCATAAAACTAAGGGATGAAACATCCTTTTTCAGAGGAGTTTTTGATATAATAAGAGAGAGATTTAAAGGAGGAACCTTATCTATGGAACTTAAGGATTATCAAAAGGAAATAATAAAATTTGATGTCAATGGTCCTTTAGCGGACATTGAGCAGGTAAATTTTGCTTTTTTAGATAAGGTACTCGGTTTAGCGGGTGAATCAGGAGAAGTTGCGGATAAGATAAAAAAAATCATCCGTGATCAGGATGGCATCATTAACGAGGAAGATAAAAATGCTTTGGGAAAAGAATTAGGCGATGTCTTATGGCATGTGGCAACCTGTGCGCGGTATCTGGGACTTGATTTGGAACAAGTCGCTCAAGCCAACTTAAATAAACTAGAAAGTCGTCAGCTCAGAGGTAAAATAGCAGGCAGCGGGGATGAGCGATGAGAGTACTTATCCACGCAGGACGGCCAGCCAGTCTACCTGAAGAAAGCTATGATTATTATGTCGGCATTGACCGTGGCGCTTTATTTTTACTTGAGGAACATCAAGACTTGGACTTAGCGGTTGGTGATTTTGACTCTGTAAGTAAGGAAGAATTCGATAAACTATCAGAAGCTGCTCATGAACTTGTTAAACTTCCGGCAGAGAAGGATCAGACGGATTTAGAAGCTGGTTTAGATCAGGTACTTTCTCGTTTTCCAGATGCAGAAATTATGATTATTGGAGCCCTTGGTGGAAGGCTTGACCATCATTTGACCAATGTGTATCTGCCCCTGTATTTTGCCTGTCCGGAAAGGATTTCTTTGAAGGACGATCAAAATTTTGTAACATATTTGACTCAAGGGCAGCATACAATTCGCAAGATTGAAGGCTATCCGTATTTGGGAATTGTTCAGGTTGGCACAAACAGAAGTTTAGAGATTAAAAACGCAAAATATCCACTGAAAGCTGAGGATAACTTTGCGGACATCTATGCAAGTAATGCTTTTATCAGTGAGACGATGGAGTTAAAAATTGCTCAAGGCAAGCTCATCGTAATTTATTCAAAAGACAGTTAGAGAGATTATATGATTATTGGAATAATTGGTGCAACATCAAATATCGCAGGTAAGGCCTATCTGCCCGTTTATGCGAAAATGCAGGCCGAACATCGCTTCATTTTGCATTCGAGAACCTGGGAAAAAGCTGAAGAGATTCGAAAAAAATACAAGTTTGAATATGCGACAACGGATTTGAGCGCGTTGGAAACTTGCGATATGGTTGTCATTCATGCAACAACGGCCCAACATTTTGAACTTGCAAAACGTTATTTGAGTGCAGGGACACATGTCATGATGGATAAGCCGATTTCCGAAAACTTTGAGGAGGTCCAAGAACTTCATCGCTTGGCTGAGGAAAATAATGTCCTCTTTGTTATCGGTTTTAATCGCCGTTTTGCCCCACTGACAGACAAACTAAAAGAGGTCCATCAAAAAAATTTTATCAAAGTAAGTAAAAACTTAGCGAACAATGCCGACGAAGTGCAGTTTAGTTTGTATGATATTTTCATTCATCCTTTGGATACGTTGATTTACTTGTTGGATGATGAGATTGAACGTTACAGTTATCAATTAGCGATGACGCCGGACAAAAAACTTTCACGTGTCATGGTCACACTGAGAACACAATCTTGTATGGGTGTTGCCAGCATGAACTTGGTCTCAGGCGCTTTTTCTGAGGAATTTACGGTTGAAGCAAGCAGTGGAACCTATCGTTTATCAGAACTGACGGAGTTAGAAATTCTTACGGGACTAGACAAGCAAAAAATCGGAATTAACGGCTGGCAAACTGCCACATATAATCGTGGTTTTGAAAGTTTGGTTTTTGGTATGGTTGAAGCAGTAGCTAATTTTGATGGCCATAACAGAGAGGAACTCATGAAACAAATGAAGCAAACAAATGTTCTGGATTCGCATGAAATTATCCATGAAATCTTGGACAAAATGTAACTTATAAAGGAGCAAAGAAATGAAAGATATCTTAATTTTAACTACAAATGATGCACCAGGCTATCGTGTGGTTGAAGTCTACGGCGAAGTTTTTGGTTTAACTACCCGTTCGCGTAACGTATTCTCAAGTACCGGACAACAATTAAAAACGATTGTTGGTGGTGAAATTGCCGGTTATACGAAACTCCAGCATGAAACACGTGAGAGTGCTATTGAACGTCTTGCAGAAGAGGCACGAGATAAAGGTGCCAATGCCATTCTCGCGATGCGTTTTGACTCTTCAACATTTGGCAATGTGGACTCAGTAGCTGCCTATGGTACAGCTGTTAAACTAGAAAAATTATAAAAAAGCAAACTTAAGTTTGCTTTTTATAATTAAACTGAGAAGAGAGGGCTTTTAGCCCTTTTCTTTAGCTAGAAGTTCTTGCTCAAAGGTTTCTTTAATGGTTTTTTCTTTAATTAATTTTAATTTTTGTGAGCGGTTAAGTTTATGTTTAAACCACCATTCGCATTTTAAGGCGCGTTTCTTATCTGAAAATTCAACGGAAGTCAGAAGTTGAAGAGGACGTCGTGCTTTAGTATATTTGGCACCTTTACCAGAATTATGGGTTTCCAGTCGTTTCGTAACATCGTCTGTATAGCCACAATAAAGCGTATCGTCAGCACAACGTAAAACATAGACAAAATAAGATTTCATGATAAGGCTATTGTACCTTAAAATGTAGTATAATTGAAGTATCTTTATCGAAAATAAGAAATTCAGTCTCAGTAAACCTGGGATAGAAGTGAGAAGGGAAGAATAAATGCCCCAAGATAAAATTGTTATACATGGTGCTCGAGAGCACAATTTAAAAAATATAGATGTTACTATTCCGCGTGATAAGTTGGTTGTTGTTACAGGTGTATCAGGTTCAGGGAAGTCTTCTCTGGCTTTTGAGACTTTATATGCTGAAGGACAGCGTCGCTATGTCGAATCATTATCTGCTTATGCCCGTCAATTTTTAGGCAATATGGATAAACCAGATGTGGACAGCATTGACGGATTGTCACCAGCCATCTCCATTGACCAGAAAACAACCAGTAAAAATCCCCGCTCTACTGTCGGAACAGTGACGGAGATTAATGATTATCTCCGTTTGCTTTTTGCGCGTGTCGGAAAACCTTTCTGTATCAATGGACACGGTCAAATTTCAGCACAATCGGTTGAAGAAATTGTGGATCAAATCCTCGAACTGCCTGAAAAAACACGCCTGCAGATTTTGGCACCCATTGTGCGTGGTAAAAAAGGACAACACGTTAAAGTTTTTGAGCGTGTGCAAAAAGAAGGCTATGTACGTGTCCGCGCAGATGGTGAAGTTTACGATGTGACAGAAGCACCAGAGCTTGATAAAAATAAAAAGCACAATATCGAAGTCGTTATTGACCGTATTGTTGTAAAAGAAGGTATTCGTTCACGTTTGTTTGACTCTGTTGAAGCAGCACTACGTATTGCTGAAGGCTATGTTATTGTGGACAAGATGGATGGGGAGGAACTTCTTTTCAGTGAGTTCTATGCCTGTCCTGTCTGTGGTTTTACTGTTCCTGAGCTAGAGCCACGTCTCTTTTCATTTAATGCACCTTTTGGTTCTTGTCCAGACTGTGATGGTCTAGGGATGAAAAATGAAGTCGATCCTGACTTGGTTATTCCTGACGACAGTAAGACCTTACGCGAGGGTGCTATTGCGGCATGGAATCCTATCTCTTCAAATTACTACCCTACCATGTTGGAATGTGCCAGCCGTGATTTTGGAATTGATATGGATACACCGTGGGCTGATTTACCGGAAGAACATAAAGATATTATTCTTCACGGCTCTGGTGAGCGTAAATTCCATTTTTACTATGTCGGTGATTTTGGGAACGTTTCTGATAAAGACATGGTTTTCCCTGGGATAATCAACAATATCAACCGTCGTTTCCGCGAAACCTCAAGTGATTATACACGTGAATACCTTCGTGGTTACATGACGGAGTTAACATGTACGACTTGTCACGGCTATCGTTTGAACGATCAAGCCCTTTCGGTTAAGGTGGATGGAAAACATATCGGGGAACTTTCTAATTTAGCTATTGGTGACGAGTTAGAGTTTTTAGCTGCTCTTACTTTATCTGAAAACGATGAAATGATTGCCCAACCTATTGTAAAGGAAATCAAAGATCGCTTATCTTTCTTAAAAAATGTGGGTCTTGACTATCTGACACTTTCACGGGCTTCAGGGACCTTATCAGGTGGAGAATCGCAACGTATTCGTTTAGCGACACAGATTGGTTCGAACCTTTCAGGCGTCCTTTATATCCTTGATGAGCCATCAATTGGTCTGCATCAAAGAGACAATGACCGCTTGATTGAATCCCTCCAAAAAATGCGTGACTTAGGCAACACACTTATCGTGGTTGAGCACGATGAAGATACGATGAAAGCAGCAGATTGGCTGATTGATGTCGGACCAGGCGCTGGAGATTTAGGGGGAGAAATTATTGCTGCTGGTACGCCAAAACAAGTAGCGAAAAATAAAAAATCCTTGACAGGACAATATTTATCAGGGAAACGTTCTATCCCTGTCCCGGAAAAACGCCGTAAAATCGATAAAAAACGCATGGTGAAGGTCACTGGGGCTTCCGAAAACAACTTACAAAATATCGATGCCCAATTTCCTCTAGGAATCATGACGGCTGTAACCGGTGTTTCAGGGTCAGGTAAATCAACCTTGGTTAATTCAATTTTGAAGAAAACCTTGGCGCAAAAGCTCAATCATAATTCAGAAAAACCAGGGAAGCATAAAAAAGTTACCGGTTATGAAGAAATTGAACGTCTGATTGATATTGACCAATCGCCGATTGGACGTACACCACGTTCAAATCCAGCAACTTATACCTCTGTTTTTGATGATATCCGTGGACTTTTTGCAGAAACGAATGAAGCAAAAATACGTGGCTATAAAAAAGGACGTTTTTCATTTAACGTCAAAGGCGGACGTTGTGAAGCTTGTTCGGGTGACGGTATTATCAAAATTGAAATGCATTTTCTCCCAGATGTGTATGTCCCTTGTGAAATCTGTCATGGCAAACGCTATAACTCAGAGACCTTGGAAGTTCATTATAAAGGGAAGAATATTTCAGAAATTCTCGACATGCGCGTGTCAGATGCTTTGGAATTCTTCCGTCATATTCCAAAAATTGAGAGAAAATTGCAAACCATTGTTGATGTCGGCTTAGGCTATGTTACTTTGGGACAACCTGCTACCACCTTATCTGGTGGTGAAGCACAACGGATGAAGCTTGCTTCCGAATTGCAAAAACGCAGTACGGGCAAGAGCTTTTATATCTTGGATGAACCCACAACTGGCTTGCACAGTGAAGATATCGCCACATTGATTAAAGTTTTGGATCGTCTTGTGGATCAAGGCAATACCATCGTTGTTATTGAACATAATCTTGATGTGATTAAAACCGCTGACTACATTATTGATCTCGGACCAGAAGGGGGAGCTGGCGGCGGAACAATCTTAGCTACAGGTACGCCAGAAGAAGTGGCTGAGGTTGAGCAATCTTACACCGGACAGTATTTAAAACAAAAATTATAATGGTTTGATTTATAAAAGAGCAAAGATTAAACTTTGCTCTTTTTTGAACGGGAAAACAGATTTAGAAGAAAGCGCTTTACTATGAATGTTAAAAATACTATAATGTAGGCATGTTGCTTTTATCAAGAAGCAAGAATTAGAGGAGATAACAGATCATGGATGAAAAGTACTATAAGTTGCTGAAAGAACAGTTTGTATCCAAAGAAGCAGTCTTAACTGAAATCATAAATCTCAGCGCAATTTGTGAACTTCCTAAAGGTACAGAGCATTTTGTGAGTGACATACATGGGGAATACGATGCTTTTAATCATGTCTTGCGTAACGGCTCAGGTTCGATTAAAGAAAAGCTCCGCGAATGCTTTCCTGACTTAGACCCTACCGAAATTTCAGAGCTGGCAACTTTGATTTATTATCCAGAAGAAAAGTTGGCTTCCAAAGAAAGTCAGCTTTCGCAAGAGGCATTTGCTTATTATTGCCGTGAGAACTTGATATCCTTATTGAAAGTCGCGCGTTTTGCAGGGAAAAAATATACACGGTCGAAAGTGCGTAAAGCTTTTCCAGAAAAATTCCGCTATATTCTTGAGGAATTAAAACATGAAGTTGAATCAAGTTCTGAAAAACGTGCTTATTTTGACTCAATCATTGAAAAACTTCAACATCTAGGTGAGCTTCCAAACTTGATTACTGCACTTGCGGATAGTGTGAGACGTTTGACTGTTGATCATTTACATGTGGTAGGTGACATTTATGATCGGGGCCCGTATCCTGATAAAATTATCGATCGTCTAATAAGTATGCCTTCAGTGGACGTTCAGTGGGGCAATCATGATATTATCTGGATGGCCACGTTGGCAGGTTCACCGCTTGCGATGATGAATGTTATTCGTATTAGCTCCCGTTATGGTAACTTGGATATTCTTGAAGATTCCTATGGGATTAATTTACGTCCGTTGATTGAATATGCGGAGCGGTATTATGAGCCCAGCCCAGCCTTTGCCCCTCGTTTGACGGAAGGAGAATATCTGTCGCAGGAGGAGTGTGACTTGCTGAATAAACTCCAACAAGCGACAGCAATCTTGCAGTTCAAGTTAGAAAGTCAATTAATTGCACGGCGCCCGGACTTTCATCTGGAAGAGCGGGATGTTTTGCATTCTATTAATTATGATGAAAAACGTATCTCCCTCAAAGGCAAAGAGTATGATTTGCAAGAATTTCAAGCACCGACGGTTGATCCAGTTCAACCGGAGCGGTTAAATGCTGAGGAAGAAATTTTACTGAAAAAATTGCTGAAAAATTTTAAGGCTTCCCAAAAGCTCAAAAAACATATTGATTTTCTTTTAGAAAAAGGTTCAATGTATCTTTCCTACAATGGCAATTTACTGATTCATGGTTGCTTGCCCCTTCATGAAAATGGTGACTTTAAGTGTTTCAGGCTTGAAGGAGAAGCTTATTCTGGACGTGAACTGCTCGATCTATTCGAAGACCATGTGAGAAAGAGTTTGGCGCATCCTGATGTCCAAGAAGATTTATCTACAGACTTACTCTGGTATCTGTGGGTGGGAGAATCTTCTTCACTTTTTGGTAAAGAAGCGATGACCACTTTTGAGCGTTATTACATCTCAGACAAAGTAACACATGTGGAAAAGAAAAATCCTTACTATCGTCTAAGAGAAGAGCCTGAGACAATTTGCCGCATTTTGAAAAATTTTGGTATGGATGAAAAAGGTCATATCATCAATGGACATACACCGGTCAAAGAAAAGAAAGGTGAAGAACCAATTAAAGCAGGGGGTAAGCTGATTGTGATTGATGGCGGCTTTTCTAAGCCATACCAAAAAGAAACTGGAATTGCAGGATACACTTTACTTTATAACAGTTATGGCATGCAGCTGGCAGCTCACGAGCCTTTTAAAACGATAAAAGCAGCTGTCGAAGACGGCAGTGATATTGTGAGTGTCAAGCGATTGGTTGATCGAGTAGAAGAAAGGACCTGTGTTAAAGATACCAATATCGGTCAGGAGCTTTTGAAGACAATTGATGATTTAGAGTATCTTTTTGAAAACTATGAAAAATATTGACTTGCAATGGTAGAAAATACAAGATTTGAAGATAAAGGAGTGACGCTTGAAAACATTAAGTGAAGCAGAGTCGTATTGTTGGAATCATATTCAAGATAATTTAAATCGAATCCCTAATCTATCTATTTCGATATTGGCCACAGAATCACATGTCAGTGTTTCCACAGTGAATAGAACGCTGAAAAAAATGGGCTACGAGGGTTATTCTGACTTTAAGCAAACTATTCGTAATACCAAAAACGAGCGACGCAAAAATGGCTTTTCTAAAGAAGTTAATCAAGCTATCCGTAAGAACGAAGTCGAAATTACACGGACCATTAATCAACTTTCAGCAGATGATATTGAAGCTGCTATTAAGTTGATTGATCATCACAGCAAAATTATGATTTTTTGTGCAGGACTGAGTGCGAATGTTGCGCGGGAAATGATGGATAAGCTGCAACTCTTTGGAAAACTTTGTGTCATTCACGATGATTTTGACTATATGCAGTATTTTGCAAGTAAAGCCAATCGTGATTATCTCATCGTTGCTTTTTCTTTGAGTGGCGAAACACCTGAGATTGTACAAGCACTTCATAAAGCGAAAAATCGGGGAGCAAAGATTATTGCACTCGTGGGAGCAATGCCGAGTCCCATCGGAAGTCAAGTTGATGTTTGTATCCATGCTTACAAATCAACTCAAAAAACGATTAATTTTGGTTTAGATGTGGGGAGTCGCCTGTGTTTACAAGTTGTGAATCGTATCTTGTTGGATGCTTTTGCCCTTTATAAAAATTTGGCACCTATTCGTGAAGATTAAATAAGACAAGCAGAGAAGATAAAAGCTCTGCTTTTTTTGGGAAAATTTTCCGTTTACTTAAGGGGCTTTTTGGAAAATTTTCCCCTTATTTCTGATTTATACTAAGAAAAAAGGTAAATGGAGGCAAGATATGACTTACTATATTAAAGCGGATAAATTTTTCTATCCTTATCACACGCGCAATGGTGGCTATTTAGAAATCAAAGAAGGGAAATTTGGAAAACATAGGCAAGAAGTGCCTCAAGATGCTGAAGTCAAAGATTATACAGGATACTGGATTGCTCCAGGACTGGTGGATACACATATACATGGTCTCGATGGTGCGGACGTAATGGATGGGCAGTCAGAGCTTCTTGACAAGATAAGCCAAGGCTTACTTAGAGGAGGTGTAACTTCTTGGATAGCTACACCATTGACAGGAGAGCATGAGCATCTTAGAGAAGTCTGCGAAGTAGTTGGAAATTATGAGCCAACAGCTACAGGAGCCAAAATACAAGGTCTTTTCCTTGAGGGACCCTACTTTACTTCTGAACATAAAGGTGCACAAAATCCCGCTTATATGTCAGATCCAAATGTGCAAGAATTTGAAAAGTGGAACCAAGCAGCTCATGGTATGATTCGAAAAATAGCTGTCGCTCCTGAAAGAGAAGGAAGTATAGAATTTATCCGAGCCCTCACAAAACGAGGCATCACGGTTGCTTTGGGGCACTCTAACGCTACCTTTGCCCAAGCAACAGCGGCGGCAGAGGCGGGTGCTACTGTCTTTGTTCATACATTTAACGGCATGAGCTCCTTTAACCATCGGGAACCCGGAATGGTTGGCGCAGCACTGAGCCTTCCGAATACCTATGCCGAGCTGATCTGTGACGGGCATCATGTACATCCGACAGCGGCTAAAATATTAATACAAAGTAAGGGCGCAGCGCACATGGTCTTGATTACGGATGCGATGCGTGCTGCGGGAATGCCTGATGGTGATTATATGTTGGGAGAATTTCCTGTACGTGTCGAAGGAGGCGCGGCCCATCTTAAAGAAGGAAACAGTTTGGCTGGCTCTGTCCTCATGTTAAAGGATGCGATTAAAAACGTAGTAGATTGGGGGATTGCAACACCGGAGGAAGCACTTATGATGGCAAGCTTAACTGCAGCTAAGTCTGTCAATATTGATGACCGCTGTGGTCAAATTAAAGAAGATTATAATGCTGATTTTATCGTTTTAAAGTCCAATATGGAACTTTCAGAAGTATATGTCAATGGTAAACAGGCCATATCCTCTTAAAGATCGAAATTAGAGATAAAAATAAAGCAAGATTGTAAGCGATTAATTCCGGAAAATTTACCAAAAATATAGGTCTTATTTGGAAAAATTTCCTATAATTCATAGCTTATAATAAAACTAAATTTAGAAGATAAGGAGAAATGATGAAAGCTTTAATTTCTGGGCATGCACATTTTGCAGAAGGCATGAAGAGCGCGGTGGAATTAATTACCGGACCACAAGCAGACTTACACACACTTACTTTTGATGAAGCAACGCATCTTGAAGAATATCAAAACGCTTTAAATGATTTTTGTAAAAATGGTGAAGAAGTAGCTATTTTTACAGACCTACTTGGAGGGACGCCTTTTAATAAAGCCATGATAGCTAAAGGAGGGAGTGAGAGTGTGCACATTTTTACGGGCACAAATCTTCCGATGCTGATTGAGTTTGTTTCTCAAGGAATGATGGGAACAGAGGGTGATTTAATACTTGATTTGTCTGTTTCTACAGCTAAAGATGGTGTCACTCTTGACTTAGCGCTCGGCAAAAAAATGCTAGAAGTTGAAGAAAGCGATGGCATTTAAATGACGGCACAATTTATTATCAACAGTTCACTTGTCTTTATTGGTTTTCTTCTTCTAGGGGGTGCGTTTTATAGCATTGTTAGTGGTCTGCAGTTTAGCAAGCGTAAGAAAGTTATCGCCGAGTTGCATCAGAATCTTGCCGTAGGAAGTGAGGTCATGTTTAGTGGTGGCTTGACAGGAGTGGTTACTGATTTAGATGAAGAATTCTGCCGCATAAAGCTTGCGGATAAGTTGGTGATTAGAGTTTCACGTTATGCCATCACGCAGATATTGTAAAACGTTCATTTCCCTATCTTCTAGGATGTTAAATAAAATTTGAGTAGGACAAAGAGCTTCCTATTCTTTATTAAGAAAGGTTATTTTTATGCCAAATATTTTACTTACTCGTATTGACAATCGCTTGATTCATGGTCAAGTTGCCACACAGTGGAACAGCTTTGTCGGCTCCAACCTTTTGCTTGTCGCAAATGATGATGTGGCAAGCAATCCACAGCGTCAAGCACTGATGGATATGGCCGCACCGACTGGAGTTGCGACACGCTATTTTAGTCTCCAAAAAACGATTGATATTATTAGTAAAGCTGCTGATCGCCAATTGATTTTTATTATCTGTGAAAATCCCCAAGATGTTTTACGCCTTGTTGAAGGTGGCGTACCCATTAAAAAAGTGAATATCGGGAATATGCACATGTCAGAAGGAAAACGTCAAGTCGCAACAGTCATTGCTGTTGATGACGATGATGTGGCAGCTTTTAAGAAGCTGAAAGAACTCGGTGTTGAGCTTGAGATACAGCGCGTGCCGACCACAGCAATAGAGCCCTTGGATAAGCTCTTCAAATGATACCCGTGATACATTCTAACTTAGGTAACAAGAGGATTTTGCAAGAAAATAGAGTATTTATTGTCAAGTGAATTTATTTTTCTCGTGTTGATATTATAAGCTCCCTATTTTTTCAGTTAAAAATCCAACAAAAAATATAAGGAGAAAAACTTATGGATGCTTCCATTTTTCAGATTATTTTGATCTTTGCAGTGACTTTTGTCGTTGCCATTGATCAATTTAGTTTACTTCAATCTTTGTACCAGCCTATCGTTACAGGTTTGGTCATCGGTCTTATTCTCGGTGATGTTCAAACCGGTTTGATTGTTGGTGGTACTTATCAACTGATGACCATTGGTAACATGCCGGTCGGTGGGGCTCAACCTCCCAATGCGGTTATCGGCGGTATTATGGCAACAGTCTTGGCTATAACACTTGGTCTACAACCAGCTGCTGCCGTTGCTACGGCTATCCCTTTTTCATTACTGGGTCAATATGGTGTCACCTTAATCTTCACAATTATGGCACCAGTAATGGGTGTCGCGGATAAATATGCAGAAGAAGCAAACCCAGCGGGAATTGCAAAAATCAACTGGTTAGCAATGTGTGCACTCGGAACAATTTTTGGTATTGTCGTAACCCTCTTCTTTATTGGAGGAAAAGCCTTTGGTGATACAGTGGTAAATGCTATCCCAGCCTGGCTTATGAGTGGACTCGGTGCATCCGGAAATATGATGCGTTATGTCGGTTTTGCCATTTTGATTAAAGTTATGGTCTCCAAAGAACTTTGGGGATTCTACTTCCTGGGGTTCGTACTTGCTGTTATCGTTACCGGTATTGAAGCGCTCAAAGGTCCAGCATTACTTTTACTCGCCGTAATTGGTTTTGCATTCGCCTATTGGGATTTCCAAATGAATACAAAACTCAAAGCAGCTGCGGCAGCAGCACCAGCTAGTGAAGGAGATTATGAAGATGGTATTTAATATTCCTGATAATTATTCTGATCAAACGCCAGCGCCACAACTTGATAAGAAAACACTCAACAAAATGGTTTGGCGCTCAGTTTACCTGCAAGCATCTTTTAACTATGAGCGGATGCAAGCAGGTGGATGGCTCTACTCGATCTTGCCCGGCTTAGAAAAAATCCACACGAACAAAAAAGACCTGTCAGCCTCAATGGCGCACAACCTAGAATTTTTCAATACACACCCATTTTTGGTTAACTTTGTCATGGGAATCGTGCTTTCACTTGAGCAAAATAAAACAGATATTCAAACGATACGTGCCGTTCGTGTCGCAGCGATGGGACCACTTGGAGGGATTGGTGATGCGCTCTTCTGGTTCACGCTTGTACCAATCACCGCAGGGATTACAGCCAATATGGCAATTGCTGGAAATATCGCAGCACCGTTCATCTTCCTCTTTATTTTCAATGCTGTACAGTTCGGCTTGCGTTACTTCCTGATGCATTGGTCTTATCGAAAAGGAACCGATGCTATCAGCATCATGACGGCCAATGCAAAAGAATTCACACGCGCAGCTTCTATCCTTGGTATTTTCGTAGTTGGAGCGTTGACTTCAGCCATGGGAGCTACTTCAGTAAACATTGTCATTCCAAATGGTGAAGCTGAAATTAATATTCAATCCATCTTAGATGGTATCTTGCCCTCAATGTTGCCGTTGGGATTAACTTTGCTCTTGTTTTATCTCATGCAAAAGCACAAATGGACACCTATCCGTTGTATCCTTTTGCTCCTCTGCCTTGGTATCCTTGGCTCAGGAATAGGTATCTGGCCTTCAATCTGGCCGTAAATAAAAAAAGTAAGTGTGGGACAAAGACACTTACTTTTTTTATATTTCTTTTTTTCTTAGAGCATAAGAGTCAAGTAAAATCCGTGAAAGGATAGTTAGAGGAAGTCGTGAGCGTACTTCATAGTCTGGGAAGAAGGAGCCATCTGATTTAAAACCAACTAGAGCAACATCAGATAGGGAGGCTAGCGTGGATTCACCCGCTGTCGTAAGGAGAAGTGTTGCAATATTGTGTTGCTGACAATTTTGCGCAGCATTTACCAATTCTGGAGTTTCGCCATTTAAAGATATGAAAAGGACAGCGTCTTCGGGGGATAATTTTTTACTCATGATTTTAATGATTTCAGGGTCTGTAAAGAGTTCACAGTATTTTTCTGTAAGCTGAAACTTGATCATCATCTCTTGGGCAACCATTTCTGAAAAACCACGGGCAAACAAAATGAGTCGTCTTGAAGCAGTGATAATTCGAATTGCTTCTTCAAGTTTCTGGATGCTAATCATTGAGATGGTGCGCATGACTTCTTGTTCATTTTTGGTAATGACGAGACGAATACCTTCATCCTCTTGATCAAACTGCGAAAAATCTTCATGCAACTTTCTTCGCTCTTTGAGTTTGTACTTGAAGTCGGCATAGCCAGAATACCCTTTTTTCTTTAGTGTACGCACAATTGTTGCTGTTGAAACAGCAGCTTCAACACTTAATTCGGCGATGGAATAGTTAGGGATTTCTATAATATTACGCTCAATATAATTCCATAAATATTGCTCAGAGTCGCTTAGTTTAGTACTCACAGTATACCTCCTCGTTTTCTAAGATTTATTACTCTAAGTATAGCAAAATTAAAAATAGAAGTGTAACGTTTTTCAGAAACATCCAAAATTTGTAAGCGTGTACAGAAATATTGCGCTATGATAATACTATGATAATACTATGATAAAAAGAAAGTGAGGTGTTCAATGATCTACACAGCTACACTAAATTTAGCAATTGATCTGTTTATTGACACCAAGGAGATGTCTCCTAAAATAGTGAATCGTACAGAAGAGTATGATGTTCAAGCCAATGGAAAAGGTGTCAATGTATCTTTGATCTTACAACAACTTGGAGTGACAAGTACAGCACTCGGTTTTAAGGCTGGATTTACCGGAAATTTCATCGATGACACGCTCCGAAATGAAGGCATTTATACAGACTTTATCGAGATTAACGGTATAACCAGAATCAATGTCTTTACACATGTAAAAAAAGAGAATCAAGAATATAAGCTAGTCAATAAAGGGCCAAAAGTTACATCTGAACAAGTAGAAATGTTTTTAAAGCAAGTACACCAACTCAGAGTGGGGGACTACCTTTGTTTATCTGGCAGTTTTTCTGAAGGAGTTCCACCCATACTCTTAAAAGAGATAGCAGCGATTTGTCAAGAGAACAAGGTGAGGCTCATTATTGATACCAGCTATGCAGAAGTACTGGATACTTTGTCTTACGAACCTTTCTTACTTAAACCCAATGATGAGGAACTGGCGCACTGGTTTAATGTGGAGCTAAAAACTCTAGAAGATGTGATCTATTACGGAAAAAAATTGGTAGAGCAAGGTGCGCAAAATGTTTTGATTTCCTTGGGGGAAAAAGGTGCCTTGTTTATCAATTCGGACCAAATCTTATCTGTAAATGCTCCGCAAGGAGAAGTTGTCAACACAGCTTGTGCAGGCGATAGCTTGCTTGGAACTTTCTTAGCTGGAATAATCAAAAATGAAGCTATCGGAAAAAATTTGCAATTAGCAATTGCAGCTGGCTCTTCTACAGCTTTTCAAAAAGGCTTGACTGATTTTTCCGACGTTCCACAGCTGATGAAGCAAATTACTGTTACTGAAATTATGAATAAACTATAAGGAGGATTTATGGGAAACTATAAAATAATCGCTGCGACAGGTTGTCCAACAGGGATAGCGCACACGTTTATGGCACAGGAAGCTTTAGAAGCGGCGGCAAAAAAAGCAGGTGTATCAATCAAGGTGGAAACACATGGACAGATTGGTGTAGAAAATGAATTGACAAACGAGGACATTCGACATGCAGAAGCTGTAATTATTGCAGCCGATAAAGATGTCCATGCTGAGCGTTTTGCCGGAAAACGGGTCATTGAAGTTTCTGTTTCAGCAGGGATTAAAGAGGCGGACCACTTGATTAAGGATGCATTAGCTGGGAAAGGAAAAATCAAGGACGGTACAATGACTATGGAAAATACTTCCACCGCACCAGATGTATCTAAAATCGGGCACAGCATCTACAAAAACCTTATGAACGGTGTCTCGCATATGCTGCCTTTTGTTGTTGCTGGTGGTGTTTTGATTGCAATTTCTTTTGCAGTTTGGGGGATTCATTCTGCAGAGCCAGATCATGCTACATATAATGCCACAGCAGCGATGATCAAGGATATTGGCGGGCAAGCTATGGGAATGATGGTCCCAATATTGTCAGCTTTCATTGCTGAAAGCATTGCCAAACGTCCCGCGCTTGTCGCAGGTTTGATTGGTGGTATCGTAGCAAATGCAGGTGGCGCAGGTTTCTTAGGAGGAATTCTATCAGGTTTCTTAGCAGGTTACTTAATTCTTTTCCTTCAAAAACTCTTGCGCAAGATGCCCAAATCTCTTGATGGATTAAAAGCTGTCTTTATTTTACCGGTTCTAGGAGTCGCAATTGTAGGAATAGCTATGTATTTGCTGGCAGCTCCTATGGAAGCCATCAATCAAGCTATGATGAATTTCTTGGCTGGATTTGAAAACAGTAACCCGATTGTTTTAGGACTTATTGTTGGTTCAATGTGTGCCTTTGATATGGGAGGTCCGGTCAACAAAGCTGCCTATGTTACAGGTACAGCGCTCTTAGCTCAAGGGAATTACTCCTTTATGGCAGGTGTGTCAGCTGCTTGTATTGCGCCGCCATTGATTACAAGTATTGCAACACTTGTATTTAGAAAGTATTACAATACTGAAGAACGTAATGCAGGGATTGTGAACCTCATATTAGGTTCCACGCATATCACTGAGGGCGCAATTCCTTTTGCAGCCAAAAATCCCTTGATTATTTTGCCTATTTTTATGGTGGGTTCTTCAATCGCTTCAATTTTAACTTATCTTTTCGGAGTAAAGGTTCCTGCACCACATGGAGGATTTCTGGTTTTACCTGTTGTCACAGGTGCTTTCCAATGGGTTTTATCAATCTTGCTTGGTTCGGCAGTAGGTGGAATTTTACTTGGTATCTATCAAAAACGACGCTGGGAGAAGGAAAAACGTGAAAATAAAGAATTAGCCACTGAAGCAATTCTAGCTCCCGCTGCATTCCTTTCTGAAAATGATGTCTTTCTCCATCAGACATTCAATACACGAGATGAAATGTTCGACTTTTTAGCAGAAAAAACAATCCAACGAGGAATCGCTACAGACAAGGAAGAAATCAAGGAAAAGTTAGTGGCGCGTGAACTTGAAGGAACTACAGGAATGATGGACGGATTTGCCATACCACATGCTAAATCGTCAAATATTAATAAAGCCAGTGTGATTATTGTAAAAAATGAGAAAGGCATTGCTTGGGATAGCTTAGATGGTCAACCAATTACCTTTATCATTGGACTTTTTATACCCGAACATCAAAAAGGTACGACACACCTACAATTGCTCTCATCTGTTGCGAAAATGCTCATGATACCTGCGGTGATAGATCAGTTAAAAGCAGCGGACAGCCAAGCGGAGATTGTGTCAATCATTAACCAAAAACTAGTTGAAAATAGTGATGAAGCTTCAGAAGGCCTTGCATATGCAGGAGTATAAGATGAGCTTTAATACGATTATCTTTGATATGGACGGTGTTTTAATCGATACAGAGTATCATTATGCTCAAATAATTGATGCATTTTTCGAGAAAAAGGGTATTCCGATAGCACATCTAAATCGACATGAGCTTTTAGGTCCCCCTCTGAGGGACTTATGGCCGTTCATGTTGGGAGAAGATTTTGATAAGAGAGATGCGGCAAGGTTACAAAAAGAGTAGCCATTTTCCCATCGAGGAAATGTTGTTTTCTGATGTGCTTGTCATTGAAGATTCATCCAATGGAATTGCAGCAGGAGCAATCGTTTGGGCGATTAGAAATCAACAATTTGATAGTGACCAGAGTCAGGTAGACAGACGTGTTGAGCATTTAACTGAAGTACTGGAACTTCTTGGCTTTTCATGATGTGACGAAATAATTCTATGGAGCATTGAAACACTCCCTTGAAATCAGGAAAAATTTCCGTTTTGGTAAAGTGGCATTTGGAAAATTTTCCTATGGTTCTCACCTTATAATAGATACCATAAGCTTAAAGAAAAATAGAAATCGAGGGAATAATATGCTTCAATTACCAGAAGAACGACTCAAAGAACTAGGTGCGGTTATCACCGTTAAAGAAACTTTAGGGCAGCCAGAATTATGGCGCAAGGTTTTCGGAGAATACGCAGAAAAAAAAGCAGAAATTGATGCTTTCTTAGCAAAACTGATCGAAAAACACGGCTTTATCCGAGTAATTTTTACTGGGGCAGGAAGCTCGCAGTATGTGGGTGACACCGTACTTAAAAGTTTAATTGAACTGGGAGATACGGAACATTTCCGTTTTGAATCAATCGGAACAACAGATATCGTAGCAGCCCCACAAGCTACGTTGGAGCAGGATACAGCGACTTTGTTGGTTTCATTTGCACGCAGCGGAAACTCGCCTGAATCTGTTGCAGCAGTCAATATTGTAGAAGAACTAATCCAAGACAGTTACCAGTTGGTGATTACTTGCGCCAAAGAAGGTAAGCTGGCTCAGCAAACCCTCACCATGCAAAATGCGTTGACCTGTATCCTGCCAGATGAGTCTAACGATAAAGGTTTCGCCATGACGGGCTCATGCAGTTCTATGACGCTTTTATCAACGCTTATTTTTTCAACAGAAGAACTTTCGGATAAAGAAAAGCAGGTCAGCATTGCCGCGGATTTAGCTGCAGATGTTTTTCAGCGCGAAACGGAAATTGTAAGTTTTCTAAATGACGATACAGATCGTATGGTTTACGTGGGCTCAAGTACACTTTCAGGCTTTGTACGTGAAGCCCAACTCAAGGTTCTGGAATTAACAGCAGGAAAAATAGCAACCATGTTTGACAGCTCGATGGGCTTCCGTCATGGGCCTAAGTCTTTCATTAATGAAAATACAGTCGTTTTCGTTTTTGCCGCCAATAACGCTTATACACGTCAATATGATTGGGACCTCTACAAAGAGGTTGCAGGTGATGCAATTGCGCAACAAACAGTCGTCATCGGACAAAATCTTACGGAAGGTTTTACCTATAAGGAAGCACCTGAGCTTAAAGAAGCCTATCTGGTCTTCCCAGCATTTGCTTTTGCCCATGTCATTGCCTTGAATGCTTCAATTTTGGTGAAAAACACACCAGACACACCTTCGGCATCAGGCACCGTGAACCGTGTCGTAAAAGGGGTGATTATCCATCCTCTGGAAAAATAGGAGAGCAGTAAACCATGAGTATTTTAACAGTCACACTCAATCCTGCTATCGATATTTCCTATTCCTTGGAATCCTTTCACTTAAACACGGTCAATCGTGTGGCACGCGTGGGTAAAACGGCTGGTGGTAAAGGGCTCAATGTGTCCCGTGTGCTGAAAGAACTAGGCGCAGATGTCTTGGCGACAGGATTTGCTGACGATAGCTTAGGTACGGAGATTGTCAAAGACTTAAAAAGTGAAGGTCTTGATAGTCGATTTACTAAGATTTCTGGAAAGACACGCAACTGTATTGCGATTTTACATGAAGGGCAACAGACCGAAATTTTAGAAAAAGGGCCACGCATTTTAAGGGAAGAAGCTGAAAAGTTTATTGTCAATTTTAAAGCAATGTTAGCTGGGGTTAAAGCCATTGCCATTTCAGGTTCTCTGCCAGAGGGATTACAGGAAACCTTCTATTCGGATCTGATCGCAATTGCCAACAAGCAGGAGAAAACAGTTGTTTTGGATTGTTCGGGGAGCGCACTTGAAGCAGTGCTTAAAAACCCACATAAGCCAAGGGTAATCAAACCTAACTTGGAAGAATTGACGGACTTGCTAGGGGAAAAAGTTACCTTAGAAAATATCAAAGAATGTTTACAGGACAGGATTTTTGACGGTATCGAGTGGATTGTGGTTTCTCTTGGAAAAGAGGGTGCATTTGCTAAAGTTTCGGATAAATTTTATCGTATAAAAATACCCAAAATAGATGTCGTAAATCCTGTCGGATCTGGCGATGCGACTGTTGCAGGTCTTGTTTATGGGATAAGTCAGAATGAAACGGTTGAGAATACCTTGAAACGTGCCAATGTATGTGGCATGCTCAATGCGCTGGAGGCGAAGACAGGTCATATTAATCGGACGAATTATCAAGCCTTGTTTGACCAACTCAAAGTAGAAAAAATATAAATCAAAGATGCGAAGAGGAGAAAAAATGGTACTTGTTAAAAGTAAAAAAATGATAGAGGAGGCATTTAAAAATGGCTATGCCATTGGTGCCTTTAATGCAGAAAATATGGAAATGGCGGAAGCAATCGTAGAAGCAGCGGAAGAGATGAATGCTCCAGTTATTGTACAAACGACCTCAGGTACGCTTAATACGACTCCCCCAGAAATGTTCTATCATATGGTTAAAGCAGCAGCCGACAAGGTTTCGGTACCTGTAGTGATGCACCTTGATCATGGGGATGATTTTGAACGCGTGGCACGTTGCTTGCGTACAGGGTATACTTCGGTGATGATCGATGCTTCGAAAAAACCATTTGAAGAAAATATCTCAATAACTGAAGAAGTCGTCAAGATGGCGCATTCGATGGGGGTTCCAGTAGAAGCGGAGTTAGGGATTGTTGGTGGCAAAGAAGATGGCAATAATGCAGATACGGTAGCTTTCACTGATCCAGAAGAAGCTGAAAAATTTGTCAAAGCTACAAATGTTGATTTTTTAGCTATCGGCATCGGTAACTCACACGGCTTTTACAAAGCAGAGCCAAAGCTACAATATGACATCTTAGAAGCTGTCAAAGCGAAAACAGGCGATGTGCCCTTGGTGCTCCACGGCACTTCAGGAATTCCTGATGAAGATGTTTCAAAAGCTGTTGCTATGGGCATTGCTAAAGTTAACTATGCCACTGAACTTCGTGCTGTTTTCACAAAGGCTATCAAATCCTATATCTCCGAAGATGAAAAAGTCGTAGATCCGAAAAAATACAACTCTGCAGCTAAAGAAGCCGTTAAAGAACTTGTGAAACAAAAAATTCAAGTGCTTGGTTCTGATGGGAAAGCGGGGGAGTGAAGCTGCGTATGCGTAGTAATTGAAGAGATTACAGTATATTCAAATAAAAAACAAGAGACATCATGCCTCATAACTTACATCTCAATATAAAAAATAACCGCTTACTTATGCTATAATAAAGCTATGAAATTTAAAGCAATTGTATTTGATATGGACGGTGTTTTGGTTGATTCAGAACGTTTTCACTCAAAGGTTTTAGATAACTTTTTCCTTGAAAGCGGTATTGATGCCAGCCACTTAACACCAAAAGATTTTGTCGGCAGTGTTTTGAAAGACATGTGGCCAAAAGTATTACGTGAGGAGTTTACGGAGGCGCGTGCAGCGCAAGTGCACCAAGATTTCTTGGATTATGATGCACAATTTCCGATCCCTTATAAGGAGCTACTTTTACCTGGTGTTACGGACGCCTTGAAGACTTTCTCAGAAAAGGGATATAAAATGGCTGTAGCTTCAAGCTCTCGTCGTCATGAGATCGCCGAAGTCTTGGATACGCATGATTTACGCCAGTATTTTGAGTTTTTCTTGTCAGGGCAGGACGAGTTTGAGAAGTCTAAACCTAATCCAGCTATTTATTTGGCTGCTATGGAGAAGCTTGGTGTAGAACCTTCGGAAACACTAATTATTGAAGATTCACATTATGGCATTATGGCTGGTAAGGCTGCTGGAGCTACTGTTTGGGCGGTTAAAGATAACTATTTCGGCATTAATCAAGAGCAAGCAGACCGTTTTATTGAGACACTTACGGATGCCAAAAATTTGTTGGCAGACTCAGAATAAAGGAAAGAACTTCTGTTTTTTAGGAGTTCTTTTTTATCTAAAGAAAGATTCAATATTATAGTTCAGACTTTGTTATAATAGAAGAAAATATCCCAATTAAAAGGAGAAAATCAATGAGAATCAGCAATTTAAAAGAAAAAATAGCACGAGAAAATTTAGACGGCTTAGTCCTTACGGACATGAAAAATATCTACTATTTGACCGGCTTTTCAGGTACAGCTGGAACCGTATTTATGACAGCGGACCATGCCTACTTTATGACGGATGATCGCTATATTGGGGTTGCACGTCAATTGATTACGGGTTTTGAAATCATCCAGACACGTGATGCCTTATCTGAAATTGCTGCCCTTGCTGAAGACCTTCAAACTGTTGGCTTTGAAGATACGGTTGACTTTGCATTTTATCGTGTATTAGCGGAAAAATTAAAGAAGGCTAAGCTTGTCCCTACGACCAACTTTGTCGCTGAGTTACGTCAAATTAAAGAGTCGGATGAAATTGCTACCATCAAGAAAGCTTGTCAAATTGCTGATAAGGCATTTGAAGCCGTATTGAGATATATCGAACCGGGCAGAACAGAAATAGAAGTCGCAAATTTTCTTGACTTCAAAATGCGAGAAATGGGCGCAAGTGGCATCTCTTTTGACACAATCGTTGCTTCAGGAAAACGCAGCAGTCTACCACATGGTGTTGCAACGCATAAAATGATTGAGTTCGGGGATCCTGTAACCATTGATTTTGGATGTTACTACAATCATTATGCGAGCGATATGACAAGAACGGTCTTTGTTGGTGATGCCAGTCCAAAGATGCGTGAGATCTATCATACTGTACGTCAAGCAAATGAAGCTTTGATCACAGAAGCAAAAGAAGGCATGAGTCTGGCTGACTTTGACAAAGTGCCACGCGACATCATTGAAGCAGCCTCATATGGAGAGTACTTTACACATGGTATCGGCCATGGATTAGGTTTAGATGTGCACGAAATTCCTTATTTTGGTGCTAAAGCGAAAGGCGCACTCAAGTCCAATATGGTTGTGACGGATGAACCAGGAATCTATATCCCTGACTTTGGTGGAGTGCGGATAGAAGACGACTTGCTTATCACGGAGGAGGGCTGTCAGGTATTGACACAATCTCCGAAAGAACTTCTCATCCTTTAATTTGAACACTTGCTTCAAGAGCTTCAATTGCTCTAAAGTTTCTCTGAAAGAAACAAACAGACATTTGAAAAAAAGGTGAATTTGTGCTAAAATGAATTGTTAAAAGCTGCCTCTTTGGGCGCTAAATAGAATATTCACTAGGAGATATATATAATTATGGTAGCAGCAAAAGACCTCAAAGCCGGAATGACATTTTTGAACGGAGACAAACTCCTCCGTGTTATGGAAGCAAGTCACCACAAACCAGGTAAAGGTAACACAATCATGCGTATGAAATTGCGTGATGTGCGTTCAGGCTCTACATTTGACGATACATATCGTCCAGAAGACAAATTTGAACAAGCTGTGATTGATACAGTAGCTGCACAATATCTTTACCAAATGGATGATACAGCTTTCTTTATGAACAACGAAACATATGATCAATATGAAATCCCTGTTGAACAAGTTAAAGAAGAATTGCTCTATGTCCTTGAAAATACAGATGTAAAAATCCAATTTTACGGTACAGAAGTCATCGGGCTTCAATTGCCAACGACTGTTGTCCTTGAAGTCGCTGAAACTCAACCTTCTATCAAAGGTGCAACAGTAACAGGTTCAGGTAAGCCAGCAACAATGGAAACAGGCTTGGTTGTTAACGTCCCTGACTTTGTTGAAGCAGGAACAAAACTTGAAATCAACACACAAACAGGTGAATACCTTAAACGTGCATAAGCCGTTTGGGCTAACCCTCCCACAAGGTGAGGAGCTATAAAAGCCCTGCTCCACGGAGAAACAAAAGAAAAGATAGAGGAGAGAACTATGGCAGATACAACTGTTCATACTGAAGAACTTGGTGAAATCGTTATTGCACCAGAAGTTCTTGAAGTAATTATCGGTATCACAACTGCAAAAATCGATGGTGTTTATGCATTACGCAACAAGCATTTTTCAGATAGCCTCGGCAAAAAATCAGAAGGCCGTGGTGTTTATATCGAAAGCAAAGACGACAAAGTTGTTGTCAACATCTATGTTTACTTGGCTTTCGGTATCAACGTCCCACAAGTAGCCATGAATATTCAAAAAGAAGTGAAAGAAGCAGTTGAACAAGCAACAGAAATCGTAATTGATGATGTGAACATCCACGTAGTAGGTATCGTTCCTGAAAAATTACCAAAACCAAGCTTTGAAGATTTGTTTGATGAGGGTTTCTTTGATGCCTAACAAGCTAACGCAACATAGCATTCGTCAGCGCACTGTGCAAACTCTTTTTGAATACGAAATCAGAAAAGCAATGTCAGAAACGGTTTTGACAGAGTTCAAGAACAATGTCGAAAAGATTAATCGTGAGTTGGCAAAACCGATTCGTTTTGATGTTGCCTACAAAGATGAACGCATTACAGTACGTGATTTTCCACGCTTTTTCACAAAACCATTAAAAGAAATTGATAAGATTTATGAAATTTTAGATATTCCAAACCGTGAAAAAACAGCTGTTTACAAAGCTTTAAGTTTTATTCGTGATTTTGGTGGTTATACGAAACGTATGACGGATCAGGAAGCTATTGATTTGTACAAAGATGTCTTCATGAACCTGAACTTGGTACGTCTTTTCAATATTGAACTTGAAGAAGAAAATATTGCGGTTCGTGTCCGTGATTTCTTGCGTGCAAGTTTCCGATCAGAGACAGCAGAGCAAAAATTAGAGGTTTTCAACCGAGTTTTCTCTGATGTTCATGCAAGTGTTCGTGAAAAGATTACAGTTGATCTTTTCAAACCTTTGACGGTTCAAAATGAAGTTTCTGAAATTTTGGCGATGACTGAGCCAAAATTTGCCACAGCTTCTAAAGATATCTTAGTTCAAGCCAAAACTTTTGCTTTGAATTATGATAACGATACAGATGAACCCGTAGAAGTACCTGCTTATTTTTCAGAATTGGTGGACGGCATCTTAGAGAAACAAAATGTTCTTGATGCTGCTTTATCCGAGCATTTAGCAAAAGGTTGGACTTTCTCGCGCTTAACAACAGTGGAGCAAGCCTTGCTTCGTCTAGGTGCCTATGAAATCCTCTTTACTGAAACACCGGATTTGGTTGCCATTGATGAGGCTATCGAACTGGCTAAAGATTTCAGTGATGAAAAATCAAGTAAGTTTATCAACGGTATGTTGACTAATTTAATTAAAAAATAAAATAAAAGACACAGAAAATTTACGTTTCTGTGTCTTTTTTTTGATATTTAATATTAATATTAGCAAATTTTATAATAAAATACTATAATAAAAGTATGTGAGAAGACGATGATATGAAAGCAGTTTGAGGAAAGAAAAGTATCAAAATTTTTTATTGTGAATTTTCAGAATTTTGTAATTCATAACGTCACGAAATGTTTGTAAACTTAATTTTGAGCATAGTTAAGGGAATATGAGAAAAACTTTATTTTTTAATTCTTACGCTTAAAAAAAGAAAAATAAATTGTAGAGAAGACTTTAATATTTCTTGTGAAGAAACGAGCTGTTACAATGTGTTTGTTTAAGGGTGTGCATTTTTTAATGTAAGAATAGCAGTAAAATGAGTTTTACATTAAAAACATTTGACTTTTATATTCTAATTATATTAAATTACATTAAGTTAATTAAAAATTTCTAATGCTACATATAAAGTGGAGGTCTATTATGGGAATAGAAATGCTTGGTCTAATACTTGCCGGAGGGCAAGGCACGCGTCTCGGTAAGTTGACAAAGGATGTCGCAAAGCCGGCTGTACCGTTTGGCGGACGATACAGAATTATCGATTTCGCCTTGTCCAACTGTGTCAATTCAAATGTTAAAAATGTCGGAGTTATTACCCAGTATGAACCTCTAGTACTCAATGAACATATTGGAAATGGTGCACCTTGGGGCTTAAACGGGGTAAACAGTGATGTAACAATTCTGCAACCTTACTCTTCAACTGAAGGAAGCAAATATTTTGAGGGGACAGCACACGCCATCTATCAAAATATGGCTTACATTGACAAAAAGGATCCAGAGTACATTTTAGTATTGTCAGGGGATCACATCTATAAGATGGATTACGAAGCGATGTTAGCGAGCCACAAGGAAAATGATGCAAGCTTGACGGTTTCAGTCATGGAAGTACCTGTTGAAGAGGCAAGTCGCTTCGGTATTATGAATACGGACGATAATGACCGCATTATTGAGTTTGAAGAAAAACCAGCAGAACCTAAGTCTAATCTTGCTTCGATGGGGATTTATATCTTCAACTGGAAACGACTCCGGGACGTCTTGGTGACAGGCTATGCGAAAGGCGTTGATATGGAGGATTTTGGCGGCAATGTCATTCCGGCTTATATTGATTCTGGTGAAAATGTTTTTGCTTATCGTTTCAAAGGCTATTGGAAAGATGTGGGGACGATTGATAGTCTTCATGAAGCCAGTATGGAATTCCTGGACTTAGGGAATGAACTGGATATTAAGGATAAGGAATGGCGCATCTATTCTCGTAATGAAAGCTTTGCACCACAATATTTAACGAGAAATGCCAATGTCAAAGCTGCCTTGGTTGGTGATGGCTGTTACGTGGATGGAGAAGTGACAGATTCGATCTTATCTCAGAATGTTCATGTTCAAGAAGGAAGTACAATCGAAAAAAGTTTTATTATGTCTGGCGCACATATCGGAAAAAATGTAACCATTAAATATGCCATTCTTGGTGAGAAGGCCAAAATTGGCGACAATGTCGAAATTATTGGAAAGCCGGGTGACATCGCTGTTATTGGTCACGGAGAAGTAAGAGGGGAAGAAAATGAAGACTGAAAATAAAATTTGTGCCATCTTGTCAAATGTTACACGCAATGAAGAACTCTCTCCTCTTACGGATCACCGCCCAATTGCGACCTTGCCTTTTGAATGCAAATACCGCTTGATTGATTTTCCTTTATCTTCTTTAGCCAATGCCCATGTGAGCTCCATTTTTATGACGGCCAACCAAGGAGAAACCCAGTCCATTTTTGATCATATGGGTGCAGGAAGTGAATGGGGCCTTGATAGTTTTAAGAATCGCTATTTTGTCTATATTCAGCAAGATTTTCAACGTCTTAAAGAGCAAGGTTTGCCTTATTTCAGTCAGCAGATTAATTTTTTACGGAAAGCAAAAGCAGCTTATACGGTTTTGCTGGATAGCAAATTTATCTGTAATGTGGACCTAACAGCAGTTTTAAAAATTCACAAAGCTTCTGAAAAGCCAATCACTGCGGTCTATAAAAAAGTTGCCCCACATGTTGCAGAGGCTTCAGATACCATTATTCGCTTTGACGAACACAATAAGGCATCGAGCAGTTTTCTCTCTCAGCTTGCAGATGTGCAAGAGAAAGAAGCGCTCAGTTTAAATATGTTTATTGTTGATACAGAGTGGCTGATTGCCTTTTTACAAAGGATGCAAGAAGAAGGGGAATATGCCTCCACCTCACGCCTATTACGTAAATATTTAGCAGAATTTGACATTAATACGTACGAATACACAGGTTATATGAGTAACATCAAGAGCATCAAGTCCTACTATGATGCGAACATGCTGATGCTTGAGCCAAGTAATTTTACTGCTTTGCTCTATGGCAATCATCCTGTGCGGACGAAAATAAACAATGAAGTGCCGACTTACTTTTCACGAGAGAGCAATGTCACAAACAGTCAACTGAGTTCAGGCTGTGTTATTGAGGGCCATGTATCAGATTCTTTAATTTCACGTCGTTCAAAAATTGAAAAAAATGCCTCAGTCGAAAAAACGATAGTCTTTACCGGTAGCGAAATTAAAAGCGGTGCTAAAGTGACCTATGCGATTGTGGACAAGCATGTAATTATTGAAAGTGGTGTGAAAGTTGAAGGAACACCAGAGCAGCCTGTGGTTATTCCGAAACATACCATTGTGAGGGAAGACATTATTCAAAAGTAGTTCCTTTAGTGGCAAGAGGAGTTAAGAAACACAGGAAAATAAGGAGAAAACATGAAAGTATTGTTTGCATCAAGTGAGTGTGCGCCGTTTTTTAAAACTGGTGGTTTAGGAGATGTTACAGGCGCACTTCCTAAAGAACTTGCCAAGAATCCCGATATGCAGGTGGCTGTCATCTTACCTTACTATAAATATGGTATAGCTGAGCACTATAAAGCCCAAATAAAAGATGAGTTTTGGGACTATGTTAATGTCGGCTGGCGCCACGAATATGTCGGTGTGAAGCATTTGGTTCAGGATAACATTACTTATTATTTCCTAGATAATGAGAATTATTTTGGGCGTGATGAAATTTATGGTTATGGTGATGATGGAGAACGTTGGGCCTTTTTCTGTCTTGCTATTGCGCAACTGATGGAACGCTTAGACTTTATTCCTGATGTTCTTCATGTCAATGATTGCCATACCGCTATGTTGCCCTTCCTCTTGAAAGAAAAATATCAATGGATCAATGCTTATCGTAATATCAAGACGGTACTGACCATCCATAATATTGAGTTTCAAGGGATTATGCAAGGCTCCGCTTTGTCCGAACTTTTTGGTATGGGCATGGAGCGTTATCATGAAGGTGTTGTACGTCATAATGATATGCTTAATAGCCTCAAAACAGGTATTCTCTATGCGGATCGTGTCAATACTGTTTCGCCGACTTATGCTCAGGAAATTCAAACCCCTGAGTTTGGCTGTGGTTTAGATGCAATCTTGAGGTATGTCTCTGATAAACTTGTCGGTATTGTCAATGGTATTGACTATGACGTTTATAATCCAGCCACAGATACACGAATCGAACATCATTTTTCAAGCGCTGACTTGAAGGGCAAAGCGCAAATGAAACAGACACTTCAAAAACGTGTAGGCCTTCCTGTAGCCGCGGATAAGCCCTTGATAGGTATTGTCAGTCGCTTAACCACCCAAAAAGGTTTTGACCTGGTTTTAGAGCGCATGGATGATATTTTGAGTCAAGATGTACAAGTCGTTTTATTAGGAACAGGCTATACAGACATTGAGCAAGGCTTCCGCTACTTTTCAGAAAAATATCCTGAAAAATGTGCGGCAATTATTAGTTTTGACCTGAAGCTTGCTCAGGAGATCTATGCAGCGAGCGATTTCTTCCTAATGCCCTCAGCATTTGAACCCTGCGGTCTTTCACAGATGATTGCCATGCGTTACGGTACTCTGCCTATAGTCCATGAAATTGGTGGGCTCAAAGATACAGTACAACCTTATAATCCCTATACAGCCGAAGGAACAGGATTTGGCTTTGTGGATTTTACAGGACAAGTTTTGGTAAATACCATTAATCAAGCTTTACATCTATATGCGAGTGAACCAGATATTATCCAGAAATTGAGAGTGCGGGCGATGAAGCAAGATTTTTCGTGGAAGACAAAGGCTGAGCAATACATTCAGCTTTATCAAGAAATAATCTAAAGAAAGCGTGTTGGTCTCTCAGAAATCCTTTCCTAAAGTAGGAATAGAAAACAAAAGTGGAGTAAGATATATTGAAGCTTTCGAAAACACAATTTAAAAAAGACTTTGAAAAAAGGTTGACCTCCAAGTTTGCCACTGATGTAAGTAAAGCGGGCGTCACAGAAACCTTTGCCACCTTATCCTCTGTTGTGAAACAATACTATACACAAATCTGGCAGGCTGATAATCAGTATAAAGATGAAGTACAACAGAAGCAGACTTATTATTTTTCTATAGAATTTTTACCTGGCAAGATGCTGAAAAGCAACCTTCTTAATTTGGGTATTTTAGCGACGGTTCGTGAAGGTTTAGCAGATTTGGGAATTGATTTGGAAAAGGTCGCCCAAATAGAGCCAGATATGGCCATCGGTAATGGTGGTTTGGGCCGTTTGGCAAGTTGTTTTATGGATTCGGCAGCTTCTACAGGTTTGCCGGTCAACGGTAATGGCATACGCTATCGTTATGGCCTGTTCAAACAAAAAATAATTGACGGTTACCAGGTGGAATTGCCAGATTCATGGCTTAATAATGTGAATCCTTGGGAAGTGAGACGGGCAGATAAGGCCATTGAAGTTACTTTTGGGGGTGAAGTTTGGCTAGAAGAAGATGAAGCAGGACATCTCATCCCACATTATCGTAATCAAGAGCGTGTGCTCGCGATACCTTACGATACGCCCATGGTTGGGTTTGAGAATACGCGTGTAAACAATATGTGTTTGTGGCATTCTGAGGTGCCACAAGATTTGGATGTGAAGTTCCAAAATATGGAATACATGCACCAAACCTCAATGCTCTCAGCCGAGCTCTATCCTGACGATTCTAACTACGATGGCCGCCTGCTTCGCCTTAAGCAGGAATACTTCTTTGTATCCGCAGGGCTTCAAAGAATCATTCGCCATTATAAGGCTAATAATAAGGCGCCTCTGACAGAGATTGCAGACTATGTGGCGGTGCATATCAACGATACGCATCCCGCACTGTGCGTGCCGGAGTTCATGCGTCTTCTCCTTGATGAGAATGGTCTGTCATGGAAACAAGCTTGGGAAATTACCGTCAAGGTCATGAGCTATACCAATCACACTATCCTGTCGGAAGCCTTAGAAAAGTGGCCTGAAGATATGATACAGATGCTTTTGCCAAGGAATTATCAGATTATCAAAGAGATTGACCGCCGGCGTACAGAAGAATTGACACCCCTTGTAGGTCCAGAGTTAGTACAAAAAACGAGTATCGTGAAAGAGGGTCAAATTCATATGGCGAGCTTGGCAATTATTGGTTCCCACTCGACAAATGGTGTGGCCAAATTGCATTCGGATATTCTTAAAGACGTGGAGTTACATGACTTTTATAAATTATACCCAGAGCGTTTTAATAATAAAACCAACGGTATAGCAGATCGACGTTGGCTCCAAATTGCTAACGAAGGCTTGGCCAACTTGATTGATGAAAAGATTGGCAAAGCATGGCGGCATGATTTGACAAAACTGGAGGCCTTAAAGACTTTTTATGAAGATGAAGCAACGCTGAAAGAACTTTTAGCGGTCAAGCTTCAAAACAAAAAAGACTTAGCTGCGTTAATTAAAGAAAAAAATGGTATTGAAGTAAATCCTGAAGCAATTTTCGATGTTCAGGTCAAGCGGCTTCATGCTTATAAACGCCAGTTGCTCAATGTGCTCCATATCCTAAAACTCTATTTTGATCTCAAAGATCAGCCCGACTTAGAAATGGTCCCCCGTGTCTTTATTTTTGGTGCCAAAGCTGCGCCAGGTTATCATTATGCCAAAAGCATTATCAAAGCCATCAATGAAATTGCTGAGATGATTAATTCAGATCCAGCGGTTAAGGACCGAATCAAAGTGGTCTTTATGGAAAACTACAATGTAAGTCTTGCTGAAAGTATCATTCCAGCAGCAGATGTGGGGGAACAAATCTCATTAGCATCAAAAGAAGCCTCAGGCACTTCAAATATGAAGTTTATGCTCAACGGCGCTCTAACCATGGCGACTTTAGACGGTGCAAATATTGAGATTAAAGAAGCTTGTGGAGATGAAAATATCTTTATCTTTGGGTTAACCAAAGATAAAGTTTATGAGTACTACAAAAATGGCAACTACAATGCGCGAGATATTTACGAACAAAATCCTGTGGTGCATCGTATCCTCAATGCTTTCGTTGACGGAACCATTCCTAATATCACGAATGAAGGCCCTGAAATATTTGATTCACTCACAGCTTTTAATGATGAATATTTCTTGCTGCGTGATTTTAATGATTATGTCCGTGCGCAGAAAGAACTCGAAACACTCTATCGCGATCCTCAAGCTTGGGCACAAGCAAGTTTGATGAACATAGCGACTTCCGGTATTTTCTCGTCTGACCGTACGATACGCCAGTATGCCGAAGATATTTGGTTTATTAAAGAAAAAAGTGAGTAAAACTGCAAGACAGTGCCAGTAAGAAGGAAAGAAGAGACGCTTTCCTTTTTTACGCACAGAAGCGAGCGCAACCGGTATACAGATGAAGGGAGGGTAAAAATGTATTATTATAATTCTTGGGATGCAGACTTCAAACAACCTTTCGGGGCAATTCAAGTGGGACAGATTATGAAGGTCAACCTGAAAACAGACAAGGAAAATGTGACTGCCAAGTTTATCATTCGACGTGATTTCGGTGCCCGCTCGGAGTTTGATATGCAAAAGTTAGAGGGCGGAATTTTTAGCGTTTCCGTTAAGTTCGATGTCGGACAAGGACTGTATTACTATTATTTTGAAATCAGTGAACCAACGGATTGGGGCGTCAAAAAGTTTTACTATGGCTGTAGTGGTCTTGGTGGAGAAGGTGTACTTTATATGAATGAAAATGATGTGCGTCCCTATCAAGCCACCATTTTCTCCTCAAAGGATACCGCGCCAGCATGGTATCGGGAAGCCGTCTTTTATCAAATATTTCCGGATCGTTTTCATAATGGTAATTCGGAGGGGAAAATTAATCATCCCAAACCCAACTCCTTTATTTATGCGACCAAAGAGGACACGCCGCTTTATGTGAAGGATGAAAAAGGTGACGTTGTACGGTGGGATTTCTTTGGCGGTAATATTCGTGGCATTATCGAGAAGATACCTTATCTGAAAGCACTGGGGATCACCGCACTTTATCTTAACCCTATTTTTTCAGCAACCAGTAATCATCGTTATGACACCAATGACTATCTACAAATAGACAGCATGCTCGGCACAGAAGAAGATTTTCAAGAATTGGTGGACCTTCTACATACAGAAAACATGCGTATCGTTCTGGATGGTGTTTTTTCCCACGTGGGTAAGGACTCACGCTATTTTAATCTCTCAGGTCAATATGGCAGCGATGTGGGGGCAGCTAAAAATCCAGACAGTCCTTACATGGATTGGTTTAAATTTACAGAATACCCGATGGATTATAAATCATGGTGGGGGATTAAAGATCTTCCAGAAGTGGATAAAGACAATCCTTCATTTCGGGATTTTATCTATGGGGATACACATTCGGTCCTCGCCAAGTGGAACCAGTGTGGCATAGATGGCTGGCGTTTAGATGTTGCGGATGAACTTCCGGACAGTTTTATTCGTGGCATCCGCAAAAACTTATCGCGCTATCCAGAGACAATTCTTATCGGCGAAGTGTGGGAAGATGCCTCCAATAAGATTTCTTATGGGCAACGACGTAACTATATTTTGGGGGAGAGTTTGCAAGCCGTGATGAATTATCCCTTTCGGGATTTGATTATTGCTTACCTTACAATGACTAAAACAGCGCAAGAACTTGCTTATCAAATGCTGGTTTTGAGTGAAAACTATCCGCATGATATTTTTTATAATAATTTTAATAACCTTGGCACACATGACACTGAACGCATCTTGACGATGGTCGGTGATGAGGCAAATGATCTGGCTGTAGGAATGCTCTTTACTCTTCCTGGTGTACCTTGTGTCTATTATGGGGATGAAGCGGGACTGACAGGACGTAAAGATCCCAAAAATAGAAAATATTTCCCATGGGATAATATCCATGAGCCGACTTATGACTTGTACCGTCAGTGGATTGCCAAGCGTCATTCAGAAAAGGTGCTCTCAAAGGGAAGATTTACTACATTTTACCAAGGAGATATTTTAGGGATACTGCGGTATACGGACTGTGAAGCTTTTGTCTATGTTATTAATCCGACAGATGAGGAAGTCAAGCTCATCTTTAAAGAAATTCATTTTCTGCAAAAAGTTTCATTCATTGAGCGACTGGAGAACAGCCTTGATGAACTTGTCCTTCCACCAAAATCAGGAGAAGATTTCAAGATTATCAAGGTAGAAAATATGATTTAAAAAGAAATACTGCTGTTAAAAGCAGTGTTTTTTCATGTCAATTTGAACATTAAAGATGAAGATGTGTAAGAAATGTATCCGAATCTTAAATTTATAAACAAATTCCTTTTCGCTACGCTTTCATAGTGTTACAATGAATTGTAATTAATTTTTTGTTAGTCTCGAAAATTGTGTACTTTTACCTTTATTCGAGCAATAGGAGGCTTTATGTTGACAATTGAAACTCTCGCGCGTTTCCAGTTTGGCATGACCACAATCTTCCACTTTTTCTTTGTTCCCCTTTCGATAGGGTTAACATTGATGACCTTTATTATGGAAGCATTGTATGTTAAAACGGGCGATGAGAAATGGAAAACACGCACCAAATTCTTTGGTGCAATCATGCTATTATCTTTTGCTGTCGGAGTCGTGACTGGTATTATTCAGGAATTCCAGTTTGGGATGAACTGGTCGGACTATTCACGATTTGTCGGTGATATCTTTGGAGCACCACTTGCTGTAGAAGCGCTGCTCGCATTCTTTATGGAATCAACCTTCTTGGGTGTTTGGATGTTTGGTTGGGACCGTATAGGCAAAAAGTTGCACTTGGCGGCACTTGGCCTAGTTATGGTCGGTACTTGGCTTTCTTCACTTTGGATTTTGGCAGCGAACAGCTTCATGCAAAATCCAGTGGGCTATGAAGTTATTGATGGTCGTGCAACATTGACCAGTTTCTCTGCTTTATTGACCAACCCACAAACAACCTTAGAATTTACCCACGTTATCACAGGTTCATTCTTAACTGGTGGATTTGCGGTTGCCGGTATTTCTGCATTCCAAATTCTTAAAAAACGTGAAGTCGATTTCTTCAAACCTGCCTTGCGTTTAGGACTCTTAGTTGCTTTGATCGGTGCAATGGGGAACTTCGTGGCTGGTGACCAACAAATGTTGGAAGTTAAAAACACACAGCCGATGAAATTCTCAGCGACAGAGGGTGTTTATGAAACAACAGAGGACCCAGCAGCTTGGGACATGATCGCTTTCTTTAACGAAGCGGACCATAAGTCCGTCTTCGGTGTGCGTATTCCGTACGTGCTGTCTATTTTGACCTACCACCGTCCTTCAGGTTCAGTTGAGGGGATGAATCAAATCAATAAGGAACTGGAAGCTAAGTATGGTGATCATCTGAATTACTATCCACCAGTTACTGTTCTCTTCTATACATTCCGTATTATGGCTGGCTTGAGCATGTACTTTATGCTGATTTCAGCTCTTGGGCTCTTCTGGACACGCCGTAAGAAACCTTGGATGTATGAAAAACCTGGAATGATGCGTCTTTACGGTTGGTCAATGTTCTTGCCATTCCTTGCCATCACTTCTGGTTGGTTGGTTACGGAGTTGGGACGTTATCCATGGACTGTATATGGACTCTTTACGATCAAAGACTCTGTTTCACCCAACGTTTCCGTAGGAAGTTTGCTCTTCTCAAATATCGTTTACTTCCTTCTTTTCTGTGTTTTAGGTACCATCATGATTATCTTGACACGCCGTATTATGCGTGACAGTGCACATAAGGCGGAAACAGCTTATGTTGATTTAGATCCATTCAGTAGCCATAATCTTGGTAAAGACAAACATTCTAAATCAGAAGAAAAAGAAGAAGGGGAGGCTTTGAAATGAGCGGATTACAATTATTTTGGTTTATCTTAATTGCAGTGCTCTTTGGGGGATTCTTCTTCCTCGAAGGTTTCGACTTTGGTGTAGGAATGAGTGTTTTGGCTTTGGCACGTAATAAACGTGAAGTCAACCAAGCAATTGCTACCATCGGTCCTTTCTGGGACATGAACGAAGTATGGCTCCTGACAGCTGGTGGTGCTATGTTTGCCAGCTTCCCTTATTGGTATGCTTCCCTTTTCTCTGGCTATTACAATATCTTATTATTAATACTGGCCTGCTTGATTTTACGTGGGGTAACCTTTGAGTTTCGCCACCGTAGCGAATCAGAAAAAGTAGAGCGTGGCTGGGAAATTGTTTTAGGAGTGACAAGCTTCTTTATTCCTTTCTTGTTCGGGTTGATGTTTACCAGCATGATTCAAGGTGTTCCAATGGATGCACGCGGTGATATCTATGCCAGCTTCACAACATATGTAAACCCACTCTCACTTGTCGGTGGTGTTGCTGTAGCTTTGATGAGCTTCTTGCACGGTTTGAACTACATTGCTTTGAAGACAGAAGGAAACATGCGCAAACGTGCGAATGACCTTGCAAACAAACTTTACTTTGTACTTTATGCAGGTGAAGTTGTCTTTGCTCTCTTGATTGCTATGAAGACAGACTTCATTGAAAAACATGCAGCCTTAACGATTGGCTTGTTAGCTGTTATCGTGCTCTTGACTGTTTTTGCACATGTTTCTGTTGCTAAAAAACGTGAAATGTCAGCTTTCTTATCCTCTGGTTTGACTTTCCTTGCATTGGTTGCTTTACTTTTCCAAGGGCTGTTCCCACGTGTAATGATCGCTGAAAATCCGGCTTACAGTATCTTGATTAAAGATGCAAGCTCAACACACTATACTTTGACAACTATGTCTTACATCACAATAGCAATCTTGCCATTTGTGCTGGCTTATATGGCTTGGACTTACTACATTTTCAGAAAACGTATCAGTGAATAATTGATTCTAAAATTCCTTTTTCAAAGGAATTTTTTATTAGACAAAAGTGAAGAAGAGCGTGAATTTATAAGCAGTTTCAAAGGCTTGACACTCATATTTTGTTATAATAAAAGTTATCATATGAATAAGAATAGGTAATAAAAAATGATTGATAGAACTCTATTTACTCTTCCAGGAGTACGTAAGATTCTTCCCGCTCTTGGAGGGCTCGCCTTACTTCAAGCGCTTTGTATTTTAGGACAGGCTTTATTTCTGTCTCAAGCGATAACAGGGTTATGGCAAGGTCAAGAAATCCTGCAGGTACTGCTCTATATTATTGGCTTTTTCTTGAGCTTTTTTGGGCGAGAAGGAGTAAACTTTTTACGTCAATATATGCTTGATAAGGTTTCTTATCGTTTGGCGGCAGATATGCGTGGACAGATTCTTGAAAAAGCTTTTAAACTCGGCCCTTCCGTCTCACGTGAAATGGGAACAGGTAATCTGACATCAACAGTGATTTCTGGTATTGATGAGGTCGAAACTTATATCAAGTTGGTACTTTCTAAAGTCTTGAACATGATGATCATACCAATTCTCTTGCTGATTGCGATTGCCTTTTTGGATTTACAAACAGCGATTGTGTTGGCGATTGCTTTTCCTTTTGCCATAATCTTTATGATTTTGTTAGGTTATGCTGCACAAGGACAGGCAGACAGACAGTATAAGAGTTTCCAGCTTTTATCCAATCACTTCTTAGATTCGCTCCGGGGAATTTCGACTTTAAAATATTTTGGCTTATCAAAAACATATGCCAATTCTATTTATCAAACGTCAGAGCGTTTCCGTAAAGCAACAATGGCCACGTTACGTGTCGCCATTCTTTCGACCTTTGCCCTTGATTTCTTTGCAACCTTGTCTGTTGCTACAGTGGCTTTGTTCTTAGGACTACGTCTCATGAATGGTGCCATTCTCTTGTTCCCAGCGCTGGCTGCCTTGATTTTGGCTCCGGAGTATTTCTTGCCTTTGCGTGACTTTGCCTCGGATTACCATGCAACGCTCAATGGTAAAAATGCTTATGCCAGTGTCAATGAAGTGCTGCAAACAGAAGAGCATTTAACCGAAGTTTTACCAGAGCCCATCCGTTGGACGGAGCAGTCACAACTCAAACTTCATCACTTGAGCAAAGTTTTTGAGACTGGACGCGGTGTCTCAGATATAAATCTGGAACTGCAAGGCTTTACCAAGGTAGCCATTGTCGGTGAATCGGGCTCAGGTAAATCGACATTGCTGAGTATGCTTTCAGGCTTTCTTATGCCAAGTGCGGGTGAGATTCAGCTTAATGAACACCAGCTGACATCGCTTAACGACGAAAAATTCCGCCAGTCTTTACAATTTATCCCCCAAAACACTTATATTTTCGCGGGAACTTTACGTGCCAATTTAGCCTTTTATCAGCCAGAAGCTACAGATGAAGCAATCCTTCATGCAGCTGAGCTTGCCGGGTTGAAGGATTTGGTGGAAGAAATTGGATTGGACGCGAATATTGGTGCAGGGGGTCGTACCTTATCTGGTGGGCAAATGCAACGTGTCGCTTTGACGCGTGCGTTTCTCTCTCAAGAAAGAAATATTCTTTTCCTTGATGAGCCAACGGCGCATCTTGATGTGGAAACGGAACTAGAGATAAAAGAAAATATTCTGCCTCTTTTTGAGGACAAGCTTGTTTTCTTGGCAACTCACCGCTTGCACTGGCTACCTCAGATGGACGTGATTCTTGTCCTCAATGAAGGCAAGCTTGAAGCTGCGGGCTCACATCAAGAACTCTTAGCCACAAATAAATACTACCAAGAGCTCTTGCGTGAGATGCGAGGTTAAACAGCATGATTGTAAAAACAATGGAGAAAAAATGAAGAAGATTCTTTTCAACAATGATTGGATCACACCTTTTCTGCGTAAATATCGTTTCGGGATGATTCTCGCGATTATTTTAGGAACAATAACGATGTTTTGCGCTGGCCTGCTTATGTTTTCAGCGGGCTACGTGATTTCAAAATCAGCAACCAAACCCGAAAACATTTTGATTATCTATGTGCCTGTTTTGATGGTACGTGTCTTTGGTATTTCACGGCCTGTGGTGCGTTATATTGAACGCCTCACCTCACACAACTGGATTTTACGCATCACCAGTAACCTTCGTCGCAAGCTTTACCTCAGATTGGAAAAATCAGCGATTGGTTTATCTGAACGCTACAAGTTAGGGGATCTTCTCGGCTTGCTTAATGAAGATATCGCCAATATTCAGGACTTGTTCTTACGGACCCTTTTTCCTTTGATGATTGTAGGTTCTTTATCTGTAGCTCTCATCATCGCTTCAGGTGTCTTTTCACTGACTTTGGCTCTTGTCGTTGCCTTTTTCTTAGGCTTGATGGTTATCGTGCTTCCTTATGTGTCACTCAAAGTATCGGCCAAATATGACCGTGATTTGAAAAATTATCGGAATCAACTCTTTTCTAACTTGACAGATGATGTTTTAGGTTTACAAGATTGGGTTTTATCAGGCAGAAAAGAAGATTTCTTGCTGGATTATCAATCCTCCGAAAAAGCAGCACGTCAGATTCAAGAAAAAATGCTGAGCTATGTACGCAAACGTAACCTTGTCTTGCAACTGATCTTTGCTTTACTTGTGGTGTATCTGATTGTTTGGTCAGGTTCAACCTTAAATACAGGAGATGCACCGAACTATATTGCTGCTGTTTCTCTGGCCGCCTTTCCTTTGTTTGATGCTTTTGCACCTTTGTCTGACGCTGTTGTTGAAACACAACGTTATGGTGATTCTGTTCAACGGCTCAATGATTTGCCTGATGTCAAAGAAGATGTGCGACAAGAAACAATTACGGACACAGACTTACAAATTTCTAACTTAAGCTTTGCTTTTGAGGATAAGCTTATCTTTGAGGACTTAAATCTCCATATCAAAAAAGGAGAGCATGTCGCGATATTAGGACGCTCAGGTGTGGGTAAATCCACCTTAGCAAGCCTTATCCGTGGCGACCTTATCGCACAGCAAGGGACTTTAGATTTGTCTGGAGTTGCACCCGCTTATGCCAATAATGTTGAAGAAAAAATTGGTGTCATCAATCAAAGTCCTTATATTTTCAATGCCAGTATTCGTTCCAATCTTAGTCTGGCGCGGCTTGATGCCAGTGACGAAGAAATTTGGAATGCTTTAGAACTTGTGGGATTGAAAAAAATGGTAGCCTCCCTACCTGACCAACTTAACGAAGTCGTGGACGAAGCAGGACAACGTTTCTCAGGTGGTGAACGTCAACGGTTAGCTTTGGTACGTATTTTGCTGTCTGATGTCGATATGGTTATCTTAGATGAACCGACTGTTTCGTTGGATCCGATTACCGAAAATCAACTGTTGCGTCTCTTCTTTGAGCGTTTAAAAGACAAAACGATTATCTTTATCACTCACCATCTGCTGGGTGTACAGCACATGGACCGTGTGATCTTTTTAGAAAAAGGTAAAATCAAGCTTGATGATCAGCCGGAATACCTTCTTGAACACAACGAAGACTTCCGTAAGCTTTATCAAATGGACTTAGGAACTAACGACTTTTAATAGTCGTTAGTTTTTATGTTGACAAAACGAAATAAAAGTATTAAAATATATTTTGTTAGCTTATATAATAGTTAAACTAAATATTAAGGAGAATAACTGTGTCAGCAGAAACAAATAAATTATTACATCTTTTTTCAAAACTACTTCACAACCCTCAGCTTCTCATGGCTTTGCATATGGAAAGAATGACAAGTCGACTGGGAGAAAAAAAATCGCGTACAGGCGCACAAGGGCTTCTGGTTGAACTCTGGAAGGCTGATGGGCTGACCAATGCTGAAATTGCTGAAATCTTGGATATCCGACCTTCAAGCGTCACCGCCCAAGTGAAGAGTTTAGAGCAACGTGGCTTAGTTAAACGTGTCACAGATGAAAATGACAAACGGGTCAGCCGTGTTTTCTTGACCGAGGAAGGTAAGCAAGCTCAAGTTGAGCGCAAGGAAAGTCAAGATGATCTTTCAGAAGGCATCTTTGGCAATCTTACAGAAGAAGAGCAAGTTCAACTGATCCATATTTTGGAAAAACTTGAAGAAGCTAATCCAGCTGATGAGGAATGTGATTTCCGCTTTGGTGGTATGCGTCCTGGAGGCTTTGATCCACGCATGATGCATCATATGGGTAGAGAAATGGAAGAAAAAATGAGAAAAGAAATGCGCCGTCAGATGCGTGATGCACATAATCCATGGAATTTTGGGCATTATCCACGCAGCAGAAGAGACGACAACTGGGACGATTTTTAAAATAAGCTTAAATCAGTCTAAGGTCCTAAGTTCTTTGGTAGAATTTAAGGTATAATAGAAGTATCTTTATTATTAGAAAGAAGAAATTATGCCCGTATTAGAATTAAAAAACATTAGGAAATCATACTTTTTAGGTAAAGATGAATTTCCTGTGCTCAAGGGGATTGACCTTGAGTTTGAGCGTGGAGACTTTGTCAGCCTACTCGGCGAGTCCGGTGGGGGTAAATCAACCTTGATGAATATCATCGGTGGTTTGGACCGTGAATACGATGGTGATGTCATTATCGATGGTGTCGCGCAAAAGGCGAAGAAAGAAAAAGATATGGATGCTTATCGCCGTGATACGATCGGCTTTATCTTCCAGTCTTTCAACTTAATCAACTACTTAAGTGTGCTTGACAATATCTTGATTAGCTTGAAAATGACAAGCCTATCAGAAAAAGAACGTATGGCACGTGCGATTGAGTTAACTCAACAAGTGGGGCTTTACGAACACCGTAAGAAAAAGCCTGCTCAGTTGTCTGGCGGACAAAAACAACGTGTGGCCATTGCGCGTGCTTTGGCCAGCGATCCTGAGATTATCCTTGCTGATGAACCTACAGGGGCGCTCGATTCGCAAAATACGAAAGAAGTATTGGCTCTTCTCCGTCAAATCGCACAGTCGGGTAAGACAGTCATTGTCGTCACTCACTCCCAAGAAGTTGCTGACTATGGTACACGTACGATTCGTCTAGCAGACGGGCAAATTATTGGAGACGAGCGTGATAAGCCAGCTTATCCTGTTCCTGATGAGGCAAAGTCTTTCAAAACAAAGGCCCTTTCCTATGGTGATGTGATTAAAACAGCCTTTAAGCACTTTACAAACACTTGGAAAATCAATCTTCTCATTGCTATAGGTACAGCCATTGGTTTGTTCTCTGTTATTTTCTTCCTCGGTCTAGGTACTGGGGCCACAAAATATATGAATGATCAGGTCACCAGCTTGGCAAACCCTAATATTATTTCCGTGGTTCAACGTGACCCCGCCAATAATCAGGGCAAAGACAATGATGAAGCTTTCTCTATTGCGCAGCAAACAATGCTTGGTATCCCTGATGAAAACATCAACAAGTTGAAGGACTTGGACAATGTAAAAACAGTGGATGCAGGAATTACAAAAGCAGGTGCTGTAACGCTTGATTATCAAGGGCAAACAGCAAGTAGCCAAGCGATTATGTCTTGGACACCGATGATCCAATCTTCCACATTACACGCTGGTTCAGAACCAAAAGGTAAACAAATCGTTATCTCTGAAGCAGACATGAAGAAGTTTGATCAAAAAGCATATGAAGCAAAAGACTGGAAAGCTGTAATTGGTAAAACAGTGAAAGTAAGCTTCCAAACGGTGGATAAAAACAATGCCCCTGTGACCATCACTGAAGATATGGAAATCTCAGGTGTCTTGCAAGATATGCCAATGGTTGGTACTTTGACTTCAACAGAAGCGCTGAAAGAAATACTTACTGCAAACAACATCGATGCGATGCCAAACACAGCCTACGTTACTGTGACTGATACAGATAAAGTTAAAGATGTAACAAAAGCGATCAATGAGATCAAAGACAATGGTAAACTTGTGTTTGCATCAACAAATATCGGCAGTATGCTGGATACAATCACAGATATTACAGGGATTGTATCAACTGTTTTAGCTGCTATTGCGGGTATTAGCTTGATCGTTTCAATCTTTATGATTGTGGTAACAACTTACATGTCTGTTGCGGAACGCACCAAAGAAATTGGTGTCCTTCGTGCCTTAGGTGGACGACGTAAAGATGTTTCTCGCATGTTTACGGCGGAAAGTGTTATCCTTGGCTTGTCATCTGCGGTGATTGCGATTGGCCTTGCCTTTGCGGGACAAAGCATCATCAACAAAGCTTTGCATAGCTTAGTCGGCGGAAATATCGTTCAGATTACTTCTGGCCATATTATCTTTGCCGTAATTATCGCGCTGATCATCGCTTTATTCTCAAGCCTTGCCCCTGCTGCACGTGCGGCACGCTTGAACACTATCGAAGCCTTGGCTGCTGATTAATATAAATATATAAGAAGTTCTGCTAAAAAGCAGGACTTTTTTTGTTGCTCAAGTAACTTTGGCACTGTTGGCTCGGAGCGGAGAAAAAGAAGCAGTGTCCGGGTTGTAGAGCACCTCTGATATTATTTTGAAAATCATAAGAAAAACATTACAATAATATTATGTAAATGTTGTTGTTGTTACTTGATGATAACAAAAGACTTGATGAGGGACATGCTATGACTTATAATCAGACAGCACAGCACAGCACAGCACAAGCGGTAGACAACCGCCCATTTTTACTTGCACCCAAAACGCTCAGGCCCCCTTGGAGCGTTTTTTGGCATTTAGACTTATCCATATCTATAGAAATGAGGAAAACATATGACACCAGATAAAAAACGAAAACTACGGAATATCGCACTCCTCTCCTTGCTTGGCTTAATTGGCGGGACTTTCGCCTTCACCGCCTTCAACCAACAGGCCCTCAATGACCGAGAAAACAATATCCAAGTCGAAGTCGGCGGTCGTGTGCACGACTACTACAATAGAGACACGGAAAACAAGGACGTCTTTGTGGAAAACTACGGCGAACAACCGATCATGGCACGTATCCGCCTGTCCGAATACTTGGAAACCCAACAAACAGGAGCTGCAGCTCCCACACCACTGGTTACGGGTACAGAAAGAGAGCAGTTCAACACATGGACTCCTTATATCCCCAGTGCGACGGCGATCGGGATGCGTACAGGAACAGGCGCTGCCTTTAACCGCTATTCCAACCTCAGCTTTGGGTGGAGTAGAGAGGGGCAATCTTCCCCTTGGTATCTCCCCACCTTTAACCATAACAACCTGGACTTAAGCACTGCCGCAGCGGGACATGCCCGTGACTTGGCCGATGGTTCAGAGGAGCTGACCCATCCCGGGGATGGCACAGATGCTTACTGGACGGGAGGGGTGACGTATACTAATGGTGAGAATGGCACCACTTGGCATGGCGCCCCAGATGGTGCAGAACGGACCACCGCGCAAAACCTCCAGCAAGAACGTGCCCCAATAACCATGGCGCAGTGGTTTGACTTGCCCAATAATCAAAAAATCGGCGATTTCTGGGTCATCGATCACCACACAGGCTGGGCTTACTGGGCCTCTATGCTAGAGCCAGAAGCAGCCACATCCTACTTGCTGGATGCCGCAGAGATGACCAATGCCATCCAAGAGACGGTCTTCAACGGTACTTATTATTACGGCATCCATGTGGATAGTCAACTGCTCAGCCCAGACAATAGCGAGGATTTCATCAATGATGGGGAAAGCCATGACCCTAACCTGGATTATTTCCTTGAAGGCATTAAAAATAATGCTGTGGATGACGTGCCTGGCAACCCTGACGAAGAGCTTGGAAACCCTGACTATGATGAAGACAGTGCCCCTTCAGCATTTAACTTCCATCTGATGAACCCCGGCCGTATCTTTACCATGGCGGGCGAGCAATACCGTTATCTTGAAGACATGGGCAACGGCAATCATCTGGTTATTCGGAACGATACGATCCGTAATTCTTCTTGGAATGCGCAAGAAGGGGTGCTTACTTCTTGGTATGGCCAACTTGATCCTGCAGTCCAAGCCATGGTTCAACCTGTGGCCAACAGCTTTACCACAGGTGAAGTTGCGGAGGCTTCTGTTACCTTCACAGGTGGTGACAGATGGCTTCCTACTAACTTAGAAGGAGCCGTTGCGGCTGACCAGACTCAAGTTGTGGCCGGAGGAACGGTTAGAGCTTTTGCTCTTTCTCTTGCGGATGTCACACGTTTGTCTGGCTCAGGCTTAGCTTTCCCTAACCATGCGCAACGTGGATCAGATACTCTAGGTTGGTGGTGGCTGCGTACTTCTGCACCTAGTCCCAATGCTTGGCGTGTGCTTGCCGATGGTCAGCTGGTTGGTGGTACTCCCGTGACCTTTAACCACTTCGCTGGAGGAGTTCGTCCAGCCTTAATCCTTCATCAGTAATCCTAGCGCGTAAGCGCGCCGGCCAGGAGCCCGTTCTTCGGTAACTTGTCTACTGCATTTTCCCCTCAGTTCGAGTGCAGCAGTGCCTCACCTTCTTTTTTACGAGTTTAACCTTATAGAGTGCCCTACATTTTTGCTATAATAAAGAAAAAACAAACACAGGAGGTGTTTATGGCATATAAAGTTAATTTTAAAGAAGGACAGGTAGAAACGACCGGACTGGAAAGCTCACCTGTAGCAGAAAGTCTTGCGGGACTGCGTGCCAATGAAGCACGTTATTTCTGGAACAAATATAAATTCGAATATATCACTTTTCCTGCTGGGGAAAAGGAAAAAGAAGTGGCTTGGTTGAAAAAGTTATTGAAAGAGGAGCGCGATCTTGAGTTTACATCGCCTATCTTGGAAGTCGCGGTTTATGAAGACGAAGACATTTACTGGCCAGAGTTTTACTTTGAAGATGGCTTGGTGATTAATGTCCTCTATGAGAAAACGGCTGAGGAGGGGAAGAAACCCAAACGTGCGGTTGGTTTCAAACTCTCTGCAGGGATGGACATTCCGCAAGAATTAGAAGGAAAATTCAAATTTGCCCGTCAACGTTCAAAACTTGCGGGAGAGATACGTGGTTCATTCTTTGTCTTGAAGCAAGAGTGGGTTTAGAAGTAAAGGGAATCTCGTCCTGAGATTCTCTTTTTTTAAGGTTTGTTTTAGTTTTCTGCTATAATGGGAGTTATAAAAGATCACATAAGTTGAGCATTGATTTCAGTCAAAGGAATGTTAGGAAGGCATCTCAACTTGTCAGAGCATCTAAAAAATTAAAGAATTGAGGGTAAATTTTGAGTGTGCATGCTTTTAGACAAACTAAAAATACGAAAAGAACCATCATTTTAGGAGAAAGAGTTGAATAGAAGAAAGCTTTTAATATTTTTATCCCTTTGTCTTACATTGACGACGATAGCTGGGTTTATTTATCTTGCTCTTATTTTGCATGATTATATTACTTTTTGGATTGGCCTCGTTACAACCCTTATTTATGGTGGAATTTTAAGCATTGGGCTTTTAAATTTTAATCGTATTTCAAAATGGGAAGAGATACCCGAGGAGCTTCAAAAAAAATACGATGGTTTTACAACCCGACTTCTGCAACGGGAAAACATCAATTTATTTATCCTCCTGAGCTTTTTATTTAACCTTTGTGCATGGCCAGTCATGGAAAAAACGACTCTTTTTTTTGCTTGGTTGATTCTCACGCTCTTGATTGGGATTTACTTGTTACGTGAGCTAGAACATACGACCTATATCGAGGAACAGCTTCCTCTGTCAAAGAAGAACAAGATTGCTGCGGTTTTCATTTATTCCTTATTTCTAGTTTTCATTTTTATATTTCCACTGAGAAATGGCTTTTCTATTCATGAAATGTCACCCCCGCCTCTTGAGTCCTCTTTTGGAAAAGTCTTCACTCTTTTTCTTATGGGTGCCCTTTGGCTATTTCTTATACGCTTTACATGGAAAGAATGGTCAAGTCAGCGCTTCTTTAGGTATCTTCAATATTTTATCTTAGCGTTTTCTCTTGCTTTTTTTCTTGGACGTTTTGCAATTTATAACATCCAACAACATGCGGTTTACTATGCCAGTCAAATGAAGCATGAGAAGTATACTGATCCTGTTTTAATCGCAATGATGGATTTTGCAAAAACAACCGACTTTCCAAATACGGTCACCTATAAGCAAAATCACTATGAAGAAGAAATAAAGTCAAAAAACTTTGGAGGTTATGCACTCTATCATAATGAGGGTTCTTATCCTTCGAAATATAACTTCCAAAGTGATGAATTATTTATGCAAATTTCAGATAAGGGATATTTTGAAATTTATACAATGTATCCCCTTAATAAACCTGGATACAAAGTTTTAAATGATGAGGAATGCTTACGTTCTATCCAAGGTTGGGTAAAGAAAACAGAACAAGAAACCCTCAAAGAACAGAGCAAGCCGCTCATCAATTTACAATTTATGTATAACATGCTTTATCAGAACAAATTTAAATAAAATGGTTCCGGACACGAACAACGACATCAGGAATAAGGTTGAAGTGTAAAAATGGATGAGCATATAAAAAGCCCTGAGTGTGTACCCAGTGGCTTTTTATTTCGTGTTCTATATAAAATTCAAAAAAAGTAATCATCCAACCACTTTATTTGTACCGTTTTCCTTGTTTTCGTCTTAACATTCTAATCACTATATCTGATAAGCCGCAAAATATTCCCCCAAAAAGAGAAAGCGCGCCTAGAATTTCTAAAAGAAAATGATGAGCATTCATTCCATAAAAAAATAAAACTAGACCTGTAGAGATAATCAAAATCCAGATGCTACTCATGGTGATGCGGTGTTCCAACCCTTATCCTCCATATTTAATTTACTTCAGGAGATATTATAGCACAAAAATAAAAATGTGCAAATTTTTAGAATGGGATTTGTAATTTCTGAAAAAATAAATTTTTTATTTAGGAGCTTCTATCTTAATAGCTATAATTATAACGAAAATACCGAGAAGAACTTAATCTCTTCGGTATTTTATTATAATAAAAACATTTGTCAATAAAAGATTCGTTTTATTGATACTTGTATGTATTCAAAAACGCTTCAATACTATTATACAGTATATCTTTGTAAATTTCATTATATCTGTGAAAAAAAATATAAAGTGAAAAGAATATCATCAAAAGTTGACTCCCCTGGGAATTTTTCACTTTTAAGTTTAGATAAAACGAATCTTTTATTGAAAAATTAAGGAGAAACTATGAAAAAGAATGTACATATGTTTAGTCTAGTACTTTTATTATTTACATATTTGGTTGCACCTGTAACTGGGATTGCTCAAACACAAGAAGTAAGCAACCAAAGTAGTACGCAGATAATTTCAACATTAAATGAAGAAGAAAATACGGAAGAACAAATCATTGAGAGGAATCCAAATAAGGACTCGGAGAGTTCTTCACCTCAAACGATAGGAAATGACAAAAATGCACAAGTAAATTTTAGAGAAGCTCAACCAAGAGCACCTAGTACAAGAGTGGTTGGCGATGATCCTGGTGTGACAATAACAAGTCCAGCCTCAATTTCCTCTAGTCAGTTAGTGGAGCTGGATGTCACTTTGGCAGGTAGTGCAGGTATGTTAAATACAGATGGAGACATCCAAGTTACTATACCTAAAGGGGCGGTGAGAAACAAAGCAGATTTGGTCAATCGTATAGTTATAGGAGATCCATTCTATTTAGATGATCCAGCAGTGATAACGGATAGCAACGGTGACTATATTTTAAATGTAAAATATGATCATACTAAAATTGATCAATCCAGTGCATTTGGTGCAACTTTTAAAATACTTTTCCAAGCTCCATTATATTATGATACAGACCCAACTGTTCCAAATTCTGTAGATTTCAGTACCACACTCTCTCAAAATGGTACTGTAGTAAGCACAGATACTTCTACCTCTGATATTATCTCAGCTCACACCAACCTATCACCATTTTCTAAATGGAGCACCCAGCCTTCTAAAGAAGTTCAAGGTGTTAAAGCTGCAATTATGGATGAAAATATAGCAAGTAGAAATATATTTGCTATTTCGGTAAATTATAATCAAAAAACGATAAAAGACGCAAAGGTAATTGATATAACACCTGAAGGAACAGAATTATCGGATCCCAATAAATATATACCTGCAACAGGTGATGCAACTATTTATAAACACTTTAGAATCGCGAAAGTAACTTCAAGAGATGCTTCAGGTACGCCCAATGGCTGGGAATACGTAACGCAGAAATTTGAAGATAAGATAACAGTTACTCCTACAGGGTTTAATATATCTTTGGGAGATCTTACACCAGATGATGCCTACGTTATCATGTACGCCGAAAAAATTAATGGGCCAATTACACCAGATGAATTTGGTGTGAGGTATAACCATGCAGAATTATATTCTGGAGAAACACTATTAACTTCAAGAGATGTAGCATTAGCTTTAAATAATGAAGCATACCAGGCTCTTTCCCTGAAAAAAACTGTTTCTCAAGATACCCTTTCGACAACTGACAGCTTTTTAGAGTATACATTAGAATTAAAAGGTCTAAGTGATGTTATTAAAAAAGGGGAAATAATTAAAGATCCATTACCGGAAACGACTCAATTTGTTGAAACAATTGATAAGGACAATGAATATATTTCAGATGCTCATTTAGACAGCGCAACAAATACAGTATCTTATACAGTATTAAAAGATTTCCCAACTAATTTAAGCCAAACAATTAAGTTTAAAGTGAAATATTCTGATGGGAATGCAAAACCAGGAGATGAAATAATCAATAGAGCTTCCATAAACTATGCAGGCTCAGAAATTTATAGTAACACAGCTACTACAACATTAGATGGTAGTGCATATCTTTATAAAATAGATGAGTCATCCAATCCCTTAGCAGATGCAGAATTTAAAATTATTGATAGCAATGGAGATACTGTGAAAGAGGGATTAGTTTCAGACGAAAATGGGTTTATTAATTCTGGACTTCTTTCCCCTGGGAAATATCAATTTATAGAAATTAAAGCACCAAATGGTTATGAGTTGGACAATTCTCCTATAGATTTTGAAGTAGTTGATGGACAAGAAACAGCAATTAATCTTTCAAAAATAAATGAACGATCTGTTCCTGGCGATGTTATTCTCACAAAAATTGACAGCGAAACAAATGAAACGTTGGAAGGTGCTGAGTTTAAGCTACAAGATGCTTTAGGAAATGATATAGCAACAAACTTAGTGAGCGATAGCTCGGGGAAAATAGTTGTTCAAGGATTACATAGTGGAGCATATCAATTTATAGAAACAAAGGCACCAGAAGGTTACATTCTTGATAACCAGCCTATATTATTTAATATTAAGAATGCTCAAACAGAGGCTGTTCAAGTAGTAGCAAAAAATATCCAAGAAAATCACGATGTGCTACTTACAAAGGTTGATTCAAGAACAAATGAAACTTTAGAAGGTGCGATTTTTGAATTACAGGATGCTTCAGGTAAAACGTTACAAAAAGATTTAAAAACAGATAGTTTAGGTCAGATTATTATAAAAGGTCTTCAACCAGAGCATTACCAATTTGTAGAAACGGAGGCACCTGAGGGTTATAAGTTGGACAGTACACCTGTTAAATTTACAATTACTAAAGATTCTACTGATACTGTTAAAGTGACCAAAACTAATGACAAGATTTTGGAGAAAAAAGATACAGAGGCATCTTCAGGTGATAATGCATCAAAAGATTCTCAAAAGATATTACCATTAACAGGTGAAAAAAGATCATTAATTTTAAGTTTAATTGGCATATTTGTACTTTCAAGTTTAACTCTTTGTATTGTTAAAAAGAAACGTATAAATAAATAAAAGAATTTTACTTTAAAATACCATAAAAATAATAAAAGCTCATAACTTAACAGTTTTGAACTTTTTGTGTATATACTATCAATAAAGAGATTTTATCGACTCATAACTAAGGGAGATAATTAAAGGAGAAGCTATGGAAACCATTCAGCATCTGTTTCATAAGGATATAAAAGTGCATAGCTTAAATGAGTAAACTTATCACTAATGAGTAAACTCTATGGACAAATAATTCTATAAAGTTATAGATATTCGTTATTGCAAAATGGCAAATACTCGACATTTTCATAGAAATAAGATTGATAAATGGAATGAGACATATCTTTGAGTGCTGTTTGACGTATAACGCGTGGTAAAAACTTGCGTATATCAACGGCATTAAAGCCTACCTGAAGGTTTTTTTCATCAATAATGATGGGGCGGCGGAGTAAAGATCTGTTTTCCTTTAAAATACTTATTAAAGTTTTTAAGGGAAGGTCTTCAAATGTATTTTTGAAAGATTGATATGTCTGGCTCCTTTGAGAGATGATATCTAGAACACCGTTTTCGGTTAGAGAGAGAAGAGTTATAATTTCATCTCGTGCAATTTTATGAGTGATGAGAGGGAGAGTAAAATAACAGATTCGAAAACGAGAAGAGGAACAGAGGATTTTTTTTCTTTACTCAGCTTACTAGGTGGAGTATTTTCTTTTATAGGAAGAAAATATTTTTTTATAGAATGACTTCTAAACATGGGGGGCAGACTAAACATTACTATAGCAATAACACTAAATAAAATTGTACTTCCTAAATAATCGACGATAAGAATGTTATCTATATAAGTGCTATAAAAATATGTCCATACTCTATGTTGTATATTTGAATTAAAGATTATTGCTAGAGCTGATAGAGCTAAGCTGAGGAAAAAGAGGAAGATAAAAATTTTTCTGAGTTTAATACCAGGATGTTTTTCTCTTTCTTGGTCAAAGCTTTTAATTTTTACTGTTTCATCTGAAATTGCGTCAGTTTTTATTACCAAATTTTTCATGTTTTTCCTTTTTGTATTACGTTGTAGCTTAAATATTTTATAAAATGAGAGTTAAAGATACAAGAGCAAGAAAATTAACTGAAACAGTTAATTTTCTTGTGCATGATGCCTTAGGAAAGGGAATTTTTATATGTTTATCGAAAATATTAACGCTTATCGTCAATATGTTTCCTTAAATTAATTTTTTACACGCATTAATTCATTTTTCGAATTCCTATGCTGTCTCTTAAGGAAACTCAAAAACGAGTATTTGAAAGTCTTTTTGAGATCTTGTGTAGAAGTTTTATGTCATTTTAATTCAAATTATTGCTCGGAATGAGTTATTTTGTATATAATTAAAATGTATAATATGGTAATAAATCAATGATTAGAGGGTAATGTTATGGCGAAAGATACAAAGGATATTGTTATTGAAGCACTGATTTCTCTTGCTGCAAAACAAGACATGGTTACAGTAGAAGATATTTCCCGTTACTCAGGAATAACTCGAAATACGATCCAAAAAAATTTTAATAATCAAGGGATAAATGGGATAGTGGACTATATTAATCATAAGATTACTACAGAAATTAATATTGAATTGATGAGATTTGATCCAGATGAGCTTCCTTTAGAGATTTTTGCGGACATTACTCTGACAATTATGTGGAAGTATCGTAGAGAAGCCCATGTTCTATATACGAGCACCCTTCCTTTTAAACCGCGCATAAACAATATAGAAAATTCCCTTTCTCTTCCCTAGGTAGAAAAAAGATATGAGGCTCTGGTTAAAGCGCATGACCTCGCACCAATTTTCACTGCCTCTGATCTGCTTTATTTTTGGAATTCATTTCTCTATAGTGTGTTCTCTCTGTGGCTAAGTTCTCCAATCCCTGTGGATCCAAAAGAATTTAAGCCGAAATTTATATATTTAGTCAAAACTTCTATATTTGATTTAATTTATAAAGATATTGGTGTTCATTAGCCCTCTAGATAATCTATTACACAGCACCAGAAGTTCTTAGAAGCATAATTTACAGATAGAAATAAAGCACATAGTTCAATATGTACTTTATTTTCTGTTATTACCTCTACGAAATTTATTATTGGAGGGAGGTAGAGGAGCTATACCTGTAAGTGTACTCCTTTATTCCCATTTCCAGGCAAAGGTAACGGACCGTGTTTGATTATCCAGAAACAATGTGAGCAGAGGTTTCAGCAAGTAGCGAAATCAAGGAGGATCGTAACGTAATATTTACTCTTGAAACCTGTTGAAAAAGGAGATAAAACGATTGAAAAATGTGAAAAAAAGGCATATAATAAACAAAATAATCGTAAAAAAGTAGCCTGTAGCTGATTAAAGTGGTGTAATTTAGATTATAGGGGGGATGAATAAGCCAAAACCAGCCACTCTAAAAAAAACTAACTGAGGCCTTAAAAAATAATAATGATTAAACAAGTATTAGAAAAACTTGAACAGATTCAGTTTGGATTACTTGAACAATTTAAAGAAAGTATAGGCAATAAGATGAAAGACTTAGTAAATAATTACCACATCGCACCAACCGAACCGTTTGAAGTAGCAACCATTTACCAAATGATTCGTGAACTTGCAATACATGAAAATGAAAATCCTGAGGATATAGATTTGACGGTTGATGATCTTGAAGCAGCCATTGGTGGATCCTATGGCATTGGCGTACCATGTTTTACCATCTACGCGCCCAACCATGAAATCGTCGGTTTTGCACTATGTCACTTGAACTTTGGTTCATGGCAAGGCGTTTCATTATACTTGGAAGATTTTTATATCCGTAAGGAACACCGAGGCGGAGGACTTGGTAAAAGCGTATTGAGATATCTCGCCGGATATGCCGTGAAGCATAACTATCGACGCTTAGATTGGGGCTGTTTCCTTGATAACGAATCGATTGGCATGTACCGTCACTTGAACAAATACGGGGTGATTGAACAAACGAATTGGAGTTGTTTCCGTCTATCAGATGATAAGTTGGAAGAATTTGCAAAGGGAGCATAGAACAAATTATTCAGTAAGAGTACTGAACTCAGTATCTCAATGCGCTGTATAAAAACACAGCACCTAGAAAAGGGATATTTTCTGAATATAATAAAAGATGTAAAAAAGCTAGTTTATTTATCTAGCTTTTTTTACATCTTTTTAAATTTTTCTTGTCGCGCTAACTTTTGAGAAACAAAATAAGTTAAAGAAAGAACAATAATAATGGTAAAGCCAACAGTCAAGACCTGAATTGTAAAGCTAAAGAGAAGTACAAGAGAGAAAAGCACTGTACCGAGCCCAACAAAGATAAATTTTTTCTTTATATTTGCGAAACCAGTGGAGAGATACTGTATAAAGCTCATAAAGACGGTCAGTCCGGAAAGGAATAAATAGTTACCGCTGAGATAAAGTAGAATAGCTCCCAAAAATGTCAAAGCAACAGCGACACCAGGTGCACCAAAGCGATTGTTTTGGGCTATTCGCATGGGAATATCTTCATGATTTTTGGCTAAACTGACTAAAATAGTTGGAGTATTAAAAGTTGCGGCTACAGTGACCCCAAAAATAGATATACAGATGGCAAAAATGATTAAGGGTACACCAATGGCACCTACGACATGACTAAAGGCAGTGGCTGCTGGGACAAGACTATTTGGGAGAGATGTGCCCAAGGCTCCAATGGTGATAGCTTGAATCAAAAGGTAAATAAAAGTACAGGTTAAAATGACCCAAGTAAGCATCTTAGGGAGGGTTTTAAAAGGATTCTTAATCTTGTCCGCATTGATAGGAAGAAAAGAAAAACCTGTATAAAAGAAGAAAACTGTACCGTAAGCACTGAGAAAGCCTTGTAAGGGATTGGAAGAGAGGGGTGTAGGATGAACGAAGAAATTAGCCCCCCGAATGAGCCATATACAGACGCCAGAAAAAACAATTACGATCAATATTTTTACCAATGAGGTCAGATTATCTAATTTATTTAAGAGGGAGGCACCCAAAAAACTGACGAGGGCTAAAAGAGAAAGAACAATAAAGCCAACCAGCTTAACATTAAGATGAGGCCAGATCATACGCAGTGCGGTCATTAAAGCAGAAACTTCTGTGGCTAGAGTGACCACGCCGAGCATCCAAGTTAACATCCCAATAATAAATCCCGCAAAAGGACCAAATGTACTTTTGGCATAGACAAAAGCCCCTCCACTTTGAGGATAGAGTTTACTCATATTTGCATAAGAGAAGGCAATAACTAAGATGGAAAGGCCGGCTGCTAGAATGGCAAGTAAACTATAAATCCCAGCATTGCTATAAATATGTCCTGAGAGCAAAAATATGCCCGAACCAATAATACTGTTGATCCCTAAGAGAAAAACAGCAAATGGAGAAAGTAGTTTTTCTTTTTTCATTTAAATTGATTATATCAAAATAATATAGTTTTGATGATGTTGTTGTGGGGGATTTCCCTGTTTAATTTTTATAAATTAAGAAAAGATGCTCACTAATGTTCTAATTTTAGTAGTAATTTAAAAACCAATACTATATAACTTGTCCAGAAAATGGAAATTTTACAGAAAAATGTTAATGTTAGAGTATATCCCAAGAAACTATTCGCCCAGTGTAAGAGAAGATAATGGTGTTCTCAGTAGCGAAAAAGAGACCATCAGCAATGAAAACTACAAAGCAACTTTATGGACAGGCTCCAAGCTCTACCTGTAAATAAATCCGCTACCATTTTATTCCTGCAGGAACTTGACACATTGATACTTTATATTTTCTTAATTAGAACCATGAAACAAACCTCCCCTACTTCAAGTAGAGGAGGTTTATAATTGAAGTTATATCACTTTACAATCAAAACATCACATGGTGCATGATCAATAACATAACGTGTGGTGGAACCTAAAAGAAGATGTTCAAAGAAGTCAGCTCCCGTTGCTCCCATAACAATCAGATCTGCCTTCTCTTCTCTGGCAAAATCTACAAGTTTTCGTTTAGTATTCCCTATCAGCTCCTTGGTCGCAAAAGTGATTTCAGGGTTGACCAGACGCGCCGCTTCAAGGAGACTTCGTTTAGCAATCCTATCAAGCGCAGGAATTTCTTCCGCTCCTGCATTAGAAATACCATAGAACCTTCTCACATCCTTAACCATAAGGAGGATCAGTCGGTCGAGTTCTGGGCAGGCTATTTTATTTGCCTCTTGAACGGCTTTGTAAGATTGTTCTGACCCATCAACTGCTACAATAATTAAATTTGAACGCTTTTCCATACTCGCCTCCTTACTTTATTTCTTATTTATAAAGCGATTTTTTTCATTTTTTCTATATAGAGCCATCAAAACTGCAGTTAAACCTATTGTTCCTGCGCCTATTAGAACAAGATTTTTGTCTTTTTCGCCCGTTTCAGGTAAGGCTTCTCGGAGCTCCTGTACCTTTTGATTTTCAGCAAGGAGCTGATTCATTTTTATCTCTGAAATCTGTACGGACGGAGCTGAAGGGTTCACTTCGACGTGTAAAGGAGGGAGGGGTGTTTCCTCTTTTAACTCTTTTGGCGCATCTTTTTTCTTTTCCTGCTTCTTTACTACAATTTCTTTTTCTTTTTCTCTTTCTTTTTCTTGTTCTTGTTCTTTTGGCTCATTATATCGTACGGACTTAAATTCTACAAATTCAGGTGGTAAATAATCTGCGATTAAGGGAACATCTGTTGTATAGATGGGCACGATTTGAGGTTGGGCTTGCATAGGATCCGCAAGGCTTTCTCCATCCTCTCCAACACCCACAAGATATAAGAAAGCATAGATCTGTCCTTTGCCTTGATAGCCCTGGTTAACTGCAAGCAGCGTTTCTTCAATGATTTCTCTTTCTTGTTGTGTCAAGCCTCCAAAAGATGTAATATGATTGTTTTGGTCTAGAACCTCAAGGCTTCCTCCCTCTCCCTCTTGAATAGTCTCAAAAGTAAATTGATCATCCAGTAACATCCAGGTGGTCACTTGAGTAATCGCCCTATAATTGCCATCAAGTTGGCCAAAAGTATCGTACAAGTAATTATAGGCAGAAATAATACGAGCATATTGTTCTGGTGTCATATCTCTTCCGCCTTGGGAAGCAAAGTCATTGTCAAAAGGGTTCACATCCAAGAGATAACCTACGCCTGTGTTCCCTGTCCCTTCACCTGCAAAGTGGTGAGAGCCTAAATAGGCACAGAAGGAAGGAATACTATTTTCGGGATTCCCTTTTAAGGAGATGCTCATATCAAAGATATCCGCATGCCCCTTAGACGTCCAATTATAATTGCCTGCCTGCTCAAAGATACGTCGCCATTCTGATGGAGAATAAGAATAATTGACTTGGTAAAGTAGACCACTTTCGTAATCAAAGCCCATCTGCGCCAAAATCCAAGAGGTGATATCCTCACCTTCAAAGAATTGATTTCGCTGCTCTTTAATAAGGTTGAGCAAGTTATAGTCGGCAAGAATAAAAGCATGAGCTTCTTTCAAAATCTCATAATCTAATTCTAAACCATCAAAAAGTATATCCAACTCTTCTTTACTCAGAGAATTTTGAGCATTTTGATAGTAATCTACCTTCGCTTTAAATTCACTAAGTTTTTGGTTGTATAAGTAGAGTTCTTGAAGGTATAAATCAATAGTATCGCGATAATTTATTTCTAAATCCATACTCCACTGAATTTGACTGGCTTGTAGCTTCTCTTGTAATGCGAAGATATATTCAAAATCATTTTCCAGAGCTGCACTCAAATCTGCTGGAATGATTAAAGAAGATTCATCTGAACGCTTGGAATTGGCTTTCACTATGATATTTCCTACTCCTTTGGTATTCGCACCAAGTAAAATTCCTAGTGCTGCAGCTCTAATTACTTTATGTGTTGTTTTACGGCGAATCATGGGGCTATCTCCTTCTATTCGACTCTTGTTTTTATTATTATCTCATTATCTCATAATATTTTAATAAAAAGAAATGTTATGGGAGGTTAACTCATCCACAAAATATAAAATGAACAGGGAATATTTATGGATGTATACTCGTAGCTGTATTAATTTCAATACCATACAAATTTTGTCCCATTTAGAGGAATTCTGATAAAAGTTATTTTTATCCTAGTTGAGAGCAGCATTGGAATAAGGGTTTTAATAGAATAAGTAATACAGGCTTGGTAACTCTCCCACTCAACCTCTTAATACTTTGTTTTTGCTCTGCACATTAAAGAAGAGGCGTTAATATTTTCTACCAGTGCCAATTTTACAATTAAAAGAAAAAAGCCTCTCCGTAGAAATAAAGAGGTTGTGCCAGTAGAGAAGCTAAAACGAGACAGGAATGTTATAATGAGTATATGAACACTGAAATGAGAGAAAAACTAAGAGTAGCCTCGCTCTTAGCGATGAACGCGGGATTTATGGATGCTTTTTCCTTTTTCCACTTTGATGGCCGCTTCATCGGGATGCAAACGGGGAATATGATACAGGCGGCTGTTTATCTAGCCAAAGGAAATTTTGTACGTGTAGCGGATTTTATCATTCCTGTTCTCTTCTTTTCTTGTGGGGTAATTTTTAAAAATATTTATTCTTATTACTTAAGGAAGAAGAATAAACCCGATACGATCTATCTGCTTTTATTACAATGGACAGGTGTGACTGTTTTTACCTTGCTCTATGCCACGGTTTTAAAATTGCCCGTTTCCATTTTTGTTGGCTTTTTATCATTCTTCATGGCCATTCAGCACGATACTTTCAGTAAAACAAGAGGGCTTCCTTACGGAAGTATCATGATGACCGGGAATTTGAAATCAACGATGGTCAACTTAACGAATTACGCGTTGACACATGAGCAACGTTACTTGCAAAATTTCCGTGTCTTTGCCAGTCTGGTTGGTGCTTTCTTCCTAGGAACTATCTTGGGTACTTATAGCGCCGATATCTTTGGCAACTGGACATTACTTGTATCCAGCACATTTTTAATTATCGTTTACTTTATGTTAAGGTTTGAAAGAGAGGAGAAAATATGAAATTAACAGCACTTGGTGTTTGGGGCGGTTATCCCACACGTGATGCAGGAACAACTTCTTATTTATTGCAAAGTGAAGAAGGATTTAATCTTTTATTGGATGCAGGATCACGTGCTGTGACGGAACTTGAGCATGAGCTTTCACCCAATGATTTGGATGCGATCATCTTGAGTCACTACCATGAAGACCACATAGCAGATTTGGGCGCTTTGCGTCAATACCGCCAGTTGCAAACAGTGAAACCAGAGATTTTGCCTATCTATGGCCATCAGGAAAATGAATATGAGTTTTCAAAATTATCTTTGGAAAATGTCAGTGAAGGAATTGCTTATGATGTCGAAAATGGAACATCTGTTGGCCCCTTTGATATTCAGTTCTTAAAAACAGTGCATCCAGTCATTTGCTACGCGATGCGTATCGTCGAGAGAGCAACAGGACAGATTTTGGTTTATACAGGCGATACAGGTTATTTTACTGGACTTGTCGATTTTTCCAAAGATGCAGATATTTTGTTGGCTGACGTTTATTTCTTCAAAGATAAAGCCAAGATGCCTAATCATTTGTCCAGTGTAGAAGCAGGAGAAATAGCAGCACAAGCCAACGTCAAAAAATTAATTCTCACACACCTGCCACAAGTTGGAGATCTACAAGTATTACGTGAGGAAGCACAGGAAGTTGCTGGAAATATACCGGTGGACTTGGCTCAGCCCCATATGAAATGGACGGTGTAATGGAGTTCAGTCAGCAAGAAAAAGAACATTTCATGCAGCAGGCTCTGCTTGAAGCCCATAAGGCAGCAGCAAATGAAGAAGTGCCCATCGGTGTGGTCATTGTGCGTGAGGGGGAAATAATCGCCCGCGGCTTTAACCGTCGGGAGCTCGATGGACGTGCCACTCACCATGCGGAGATTTGTGCGATTGAAGCTGCGAACGAAGCTGTGGGGAACTGGCGCTTATTAGACTGTGCCTTGTTTGTTACTATTGAACCTTGTGTCATGTGTGCTGGAGCCATCGGTTTAGCCCGCATTCCTCAAGTATACTTTGGCGCAACAAATCCCAAGTTTGGAGCAGCTGTAAGTTTGTATCAAATCTTGGAAGATAAACGGCTCAACCACCGTGTCACTGTGGAAAGTGGCATTTTAGAAGCAGAGTGTGCTGATATCATGAAAGATTTTTTTCAAGAGCGCAGGAAAAGAAATAAAGAAAAAAAAGAGCAGGTGTAACTGTTCTTTTTTAGAGGAATTTTCTGCAAGTTTTTGTTACCATAGACAAAGGATAAAATAGAAAAACGAGGACACCTCATGGACATGGAAAAAACTCCCAAGCAGCGCTACAAAGAAGAAACAGCACCTTATCGTGCGTGGCTCAACAGTATCAGTATTCCTATTGGACTGATTGTCCTTTTTATTGCTGTATTCCTTGGGTTTACGATCAATGCAGCAGGATTAATTCTTGTTTTCTTTGCCATTGTCACCCATATTGGTTATGCACGGATACATGCACCTAAAATCTGTCACGTAGCCCCAATTCTTTATTATGTTTACAACGTGTTGTCGATTTTTTATGTGATGACGCTCATCGCGCAAACCCCAAATAGTATGCTTGTAGCCATTCTTTCCTTGATAAATTTCATCGTATTGATTTTGGTGATTGTCTTTTATTTCATCGGGGCAAATGCCATCAAGAAACAATTTCCGACCATGAAAGAAGATTATGAACGTGCTATGGAAGTTTATAAAGGGCGGAAATCATCAGGTCAATGACAAAATCTTTGAGAGAAAGTCAAAGCTTGTCAAAACAAGAAGAAGTATGTTATAATAAATTTCGGAGCAATAAGTTTCTTACGAAGCGTGTCAGGACCTGACGGTAGCAGCACTAAGTATGGAACTTATGTGCTCTTTTTTTGTTTTTTTTATATTAGTTAATCCATAAATATAATATAGAAATATAAATATTGATAAAGCAAGAGTTTTCCCGGGAATATAATATGGTAAGTTGTATAGAAGTTGGGTAATCATAATAGCAAGATTTTACTAAAAAACATAAAAGAGAAGTTGTCATAGCTTTTTTTTTATACAAAAAAATAAAAAAATAGTTGAAAATAATTTTCTTCTGTTAAGTCAATGACTCATAGAGCCTTGAATAACCGGACGTTACACAATTCTCAATAAAATTACAATTATATTGATATATATTTATATTCGATAGTCAACGATTACTGATATATCACGCTTCTATTATAAATAAATAAAAAAGTGCTGTCAATTCCATAAAAAAAGAATCTAACATAAACTTAAAAACTAGATATAGTAAAGCTTACAATAATGTGATTGTCAGAAAAATTGTAATTT